>Ga0079224_100017425_pt1 | contig 10123 bp, 5 predicted proteins | sample Stecom2015_FD_80414 | JGI IMG/M metagenome (GOLD analysis project Ga0079224, IMG submission 80414) | Agricultural soil microbial communities from Utah to study Nitrogen management - Steer compost 2015 | ecosystem: Environmental > Terrestrial > Soil > Agricultural land | place: USA: Utah... | reverse complement strand
GTCGCCGGCCGCGGACACGCCGCCGGCGGCGCCAGACATGTAGGAGCGGCTGTCAGCCGCGATCTTCGGACAAGAAGATCGCGGCTGGACAGCCGCTCCTACCTTTGGGAAGAGGAGGGTCGCGGCTGGACAGCCGCTCCTACCTTTGGGAAGAGGAGGGTCGCGGCTGGACAGCCGCTCCTACCGAAGGAACGAGAGAATCGCGGCGCGTCGCTCCTTCGGGGTTAGTGGGAGAGGGCGTAGACGGCGAAGTTCACGCCGAGGCGCAGCGCGAGGTTTGCGGCCTCCGACGGGTAGCGGTACTCGTCCGCGCGCTGCCAGCCGTCCGCGATGTCGTTGTTGAACGCGATCATGACCATCACGCGATCGTCGTCGTCGAGGATCGCGCGCCAGTGCGGCGTCTTGCCGTCGTTGCGATACCCGTGCGGCAGGTGCTGCCAGGTCGGCACCTGCGGCCGGTCGGTCAGGTCGTAGACCGCGTGGAAGATCGGGTGATCGTCGGGCAGCTCGACGATCGGCCGGTCCGGGAACACGCGCCGGATCCCCTGCACGAACCCTTCCCACTCGTACGTGCCGTAGAAGCTGTCGCAAAGCAGAAATCCGCCGCGGAGCAGATATTCGCGGAGCTTCGACGCTTGCGAGTCCGTCAGGTCCCACGCGCCGACGAGCCCCGAGATCAGGAACGGCCAGTAGAACGCGTCGATGTCGTCGTCGAGGTTCACCGGCTGCTCGACCGCGCGGACGTGGATCGTCGTCAGCCGCTCGAGCACGCGGGCGAACGTGCGGTCGCCCTCCGGGTAGTCGACGGTCCACGCCGTGCCGCCCCGGCGCCAATCCCCGCCGCCGACACCGAGCGCGTAGCCGCGGCGCGCCTGCGGGAACATCAACCGGCCGACGGTGAACTCCGCCGGAGGCCCCGGTTCCGTCGGCAGGTCCGAGCGGCGCGACCAGCCCCGTTCGAGACTCGGGTACTCGCGCCATTCGGCCTGGCCCCACGCGGCGAGGGCGGCGAGCAGCAGGACGGCGGCGGTCGACGATCGCAAGGCAAGCATTCGATCGCTACTGTAGCAGCGCCGCGCATTCGCGGCGCGTGCGCTAGGCTTCGCCGGCGGCGGCGAGCAGCGCGCGGATCGCTTCCTGCGGCAGCGTGAAGCCGCGGCGCGCGAGCCGGTCGACGTGCGGCCGCACCTGCGCGATCGCGCCCGCAGCCTTTGCCGCGAGCAGCACGGCCGGCACGTCGGCGACCGGCAGCCCGAGCGACTCCGCGACCGCGCGCCCGCGCAGGTCGTCCATCAGCACGAGCGGCTCGCCGCGGCTCTCGAGCGCGAGCGCGATCGTGCTCGCCTCGCCAGCGTCGAGCTCCGCGTAGCGCCACGTCTCCGGCGGCGCCGGGGCGACGCGGAGCCAGCCGTCCGCGAGCGCGGCCTCGAGCTCCTCGACGCCGGGCAGCCTGCCGCCGGCCCGCACCTCCTCGAGCACGATCCGGGTGATCGTGACGGTGCCGTAGAGCTCGCGAAGCAGCGCGAACGCGCCGGCGGCGGCGAGGCCGATCAGCGGGCTCGCGTCGGCGACGACGAAGCGCCGCTCGTCACCGGTCGCAGTCAACTCGCTTCGTCTCGCGGAGCCGAGAGCTTCGCAAGGTTCGCGATCGTCGCGACGAGCTCGGTCGGATCGACGGGCTTCGTCAGGTGGGCCTGGTAGCCGGCTCGAAACGAGCGCAGCCGGTCTTCCGGGCGGGCGTAAGCGGTCAGTGCGATCGCGGGTGCGCTCGAGGCCGCGCCGAAGTCGCCGGCGCGAATGCGGCGCAGGAGCTCGTAGCCGTCCGTCTCCGGCAGGCCGATGTCGCTCACGAGGAAGTCGACCGCCGCGGCCGGCAACATCGCGAGCGCCTCTGCCGCGCCGCGCGCGGCGATGACCGTCGCGCCGTGCGACTCGAGGAAGCGCTCGAGAAAGTCGAGCGTGTCCTGCTCGTCCTCGACGAGGAGGATCCTGAGCCGATCGAGCAGGTCCGGCGCCTGCAGCGCGGGATCGATCGGCGCGTCGCCGACGGCGAACGGGGTCGCGGCCTGCGCGGTGCCGCACGGCAGCACGACGGTGAACCTCGCGCCCTTGCCCTCGCCCTCGCTCTCCGCGGTGATCCGGCCGCCGTGCAGGTCCACGAGATGCTTCACGATCGACAGCCCGAGCCCGAGCCCGCCGAATCGCCGAGTGATCGCGGCGTTGCCTTGCTGGAACCGATCGAAGATGTGCGGCAGCAGCTCCGGCCGGATGCCGACGCCCGTGTCCTCGACCGTGATCTCGGCTTCGGCGCCGAGGTCCCGCATGCGGACGCGGACCGTGCCGCCCTCCGGGGTGAACTTGATCGCGTTCCAGAGCAGATTCCAGAAGATCTGCTGGAGGCGAGCCGGGTCGCCCGCGACCGCCCGCGCCGGCTCGAGCTCGGCGACGAGCTCGAGGCGTTTGTTCGCGGCGGCGTGCTGCACGGCGTCGATCGCGTTGCGGATCAGCGGCGCGAGCTCCGCCTCCTGGATCTCGAGCCTAAGCTTGCCGGATACGATGCGGCTCATGTCGAGGAGATCGGCGATCAGCTGCGCCTGCAAGCGCGTGTTACGCGATATCACGTCGAGCCCGCGGCGCATGACCTCCGCGTCCGCACCCTTTTGCATCATCAGCTGCGTCCAGCCGAGGATCGCGTTCAGCGGCGTGCGCAGCTCGTGCGACACCATCGCGACGAACTCGTCCTTCACGCGGCTTGCTCGCTCGGCCTCCGCGCGTGCCGCGCGCTCGGCCTCGAGCAGCCGCTCGCGCTCGGCGTTCGCGAACCGCCGCTCCTCCTCCGCGCGCCGCCGATCGGTGATGTCGCGGAACACGAGCACCGCGCCGACGATGCGGCCGCTGCGGTTGCGGATCGGTGCGCCGCTGTCGTCGATCGGCCGCTCGGTGCCGTCGGCGGCGATCAGAATCGTGTGATTCGCGAGACCGACGATGACGCCCTCGTCGAGCACGCGCTTCACCGGGTTCTCGACCGTGCGGCGCGTGTCCTCGTTGACGATGTCGAAGACCTCGGTGCACGGCCGGCCGAGCGCATCGTCGAGCTTCCAGCCGGTCAAGTGCTCCGCGACCGGATTCATGAACACGACGAGGCCGCGGACGTCGGTCGCAATTACGCCGTCGCCGATGCTCTCGAGCGTCCGTTCGAACCACTCGCGCTGCTCGGCGATCGCCTCCTCCGCACGGCGCTCTTCCGTCACGTCGCGGAACACGAGCACGACGCCGATGACGTTGCCGGCGGCGTCGCGGATCGGCGCCGCGCTGTCCGCGATCGGCCGCTCGGTGCCGTGGCGATCGATCAGCACCGTGTGGTTCGCGAGCGCGACGACGTGCCCCGAGCTCATCACGCGCGCCGCCGGGTTGCGGACCGGCTCGCGCGTCTCCTCGTTGATGATGTCGAAGACCTCGGTCAGCGGCCGGCCTTCGGCCTCCTCGATGCGCCACCCGGTCAGCGCTTCGGCCGGGCGGTTCATATACGTGACCCGGCCGTCCGGTCCGGAGGCGATGACCGCATCGCCGATGCTCGCGAGCGTCACCCGGAACCACTCCTGCTGCTCCGCGAGCTCGCGGGCCGCGCGCTTCTGCGCGGTGATGTCGCGAGCGACCTTCGCGATCCCGACGATGCGGCCGGCCTGGTCGCGGATCGGCGAGACGGACAGCGAGACGTCGAGCCGCCTGCCGTCTTTCGCGAGCCGTACGGTCTCGAAGTGCTCGACGCGTCCCCCGGCCCGGATTCTCGCGAGGATCTCGTCCTCCTCCGTGTGCCGCTCCGGTGGGATCAGCACGTAGATCGGCCGCCCTACGAGCTCCTTCGCGGCGTAGCCGAAGATCCGCTCGCAGCTCTTGTTGCACGAGCGGATCACTCCGTCCAGGTCCTTCGCGATGATCGCGTCGGTCGACGACTCGATGATCGCTGCGAGATACGCCTCGGCCTCGTGGGCGCGCTTCTGCTCGGTGACGTCGCGTGCGATCTTCGATGCGCCGATCACCTCGCCGGTGGCCGTATCGAGGGTCGGCGAGATCGTCAGCGAGACGTCGATCAGGCGGCCGTCCTTGCGAACGCGCACCGTCTCGAAGTGCTGGACCCGCTCGCCGCGCGCGATGCGCTCGAGGATGTCGTCCTCCTCGGCTTGCCGGTCCGGAGGAATCAGGACGCGAACCGGGCGCCCGATCAGCTCGTCCGCGGCGTAGCCGAAGATCCGCTCGCCGGCGGCGTTGCAGGAGCGGATGACGCCGTCAGTCGACTTCGACAGGATTGCATCCTCGGAGGACTCGACGATCGCCGCGAGATAGGCCTCGGCGCCGAGCGGCTTGCTGGTATCGTTCACGCGAGGCAAGTTAGCACATCGACGGATCGCTCGTCGGAGCGGCTCCGGCGGCGAGTGACGGCATCGCTGCGCGATGTCGGTGCAAGCGCGCCGCTCGACCGATGGCGGGCACGGCCGAACCGTCGGCCGGACCGACCGGTCCGGCGCCCGCAGCGTTGCAGGACGGCGCTTCCGGTCAGTATCCTCGGACGGCTGGCGAAGAATCACGACGTGCGCTCGGCGCCGCGGAAGGGGGGTACATGAAGATTTCCAGCATTGCGCTGCTCGGCGGCAGCCTGCTCGCGGTCTGCACGGCCGCGGCGCACCACGGCTTCGGCACGTTCGCGATGAACGAAGACATCGAGCTGTCCGGCACGATCACGAAGCTCGATTTCGTCAATCCGCATTCCTGGGTGCATTTCGAGGTCATCGGCGAGAGCGGCGAGATCGAGTCGTGGCGCTGCGAGCTGCGCTCGGCGACGACGCTGCGCCGTTCCGGCTGGACGCCGGAGATGTTCGCCGCGGGCACGCGAATTCGGATCGAGGGTTCGCCGGATCGCATCGATCCCCGCGCGTGCTACGTCAGCACGCTCTACTTCGACGACGGTACGAGCCTCGACCGCTACGGCCAACGCATTCCGGCGCGCGTCACCGACGAGCGCCCGGCGCGGCTGCCGAGCGGCGAGCCGAACTTCGCCGGCGACTGGGCGCAGGAGCAGCTCGTGATGACCGATCCGCGCGGCCGCGACGGCACGCTCGTGCCGCTGTCCGTCGCGCCGGAGTTCGAGCCCGGCGCGGTGCCCGAGGGCCAGCGCGAGATTCCGGGCGCGCGCGGCACGCCGGAGGCCGAGGTCGTCCGCGATCCGCTCGCGCGTCCGCCGGCCCGCTCGGTCGTCGACCTGACGGCCGCGGGCAGCGCCGAGATGGAGCGGCTCGCGGCGATTCCGCGGATCGAGCGGTCGTGCGAGCCGGGCAGCATCGTCTCCGACTGGGGCGGCGAGCCGGTGAACCGGATCGAGCAGAGCGCGGACACGATCACGCTCGCGTACGGCCGCCACGGCCGCGTGCGCACGATCCATCTCGGCGTCCGGCAACATCCGGCCGACATCGAGCCGAGCTGGTCGGGGCACTCGATCGGCTGGTGGGAAGGCGACGTCCTCGTCGTCGACACGATCGGCTTCGAGCCCGGCACGCTCGCCGGCACGACGCCGCACAGCGAACGGTTGCACGTGATCGAGCGCTTCATGCTCGACCCGAGCATGATGGCGCTGAAGCGCGAGTTCTCGGCCGACGACCCGCTCTACTTCAAGGAGCCGCACCGCGGCTCGGTGACGATGTACCTCTCGCCGGTGCCGTACGACCCCGAGCCCTGCGAAGACCTGACCCCGATCGCCCCGCCGCAGTAGGAGCGGCTGTCCAGCCGCGACTGCCGCGTCGCCAGAGGTCGGCACGCCGCAGCGCGGCGTCGGCGTACATAGCCCCTTCCAGGGCGCTCGCGCGCACGGATGCGCGCGCGCGAGCGTACAGGGAAGTATTCACAGCGTCCCTGGAAGGGGCTATGTACGACGGCGTCGCGCGGTCTACCGGCACGCCGAAGATCGGGGTTAGAGCGCCGCGGTCGGGTCGCCGTAGTGCTGGTACGCCGCCCAGAGCGCGTCGTAGCGGCGCCGCTCCTCCTCCCCCGCGAGGGCGAGCCGCGCCGCGAGCAGCGCCTCGCCGAGCCGCGCGCGCCCGGCGAGCAGCGCCGTGTAGAGCTCCTTCGCGAACAGCACCGCGCCCTCGTCGTGCACCTCCCACGCGGTGCCGATGTAATCGCGCACACCGCGCTTGAAGAACTCGTCCGCGAGTGTCGGTAGTAGCGCCGTCTCGTCCGCTGCGCGATGCACGAGCGCGCGCCCGCCGGCGCGCCGCTCGGATACCCGCCCGGACAGGCACGCGTTCGCTACGATCAGCCGCGGCGCGCGCTGCAAGCCTTCGATCTCGCGTGCGGTCAGCAGGCCGTCCTCGAACAGCCACCCCGTGCTGTCGGGCCGCTCCGCCGAGAAGTCGCCGTGGCCGCAGTAGTGCACGAGGTCGAACTCGCCGCACAGCAGGAGCTTCAGCACCTCGAGCCGGCCGGCGGGCTCGATCTCGCGCAGCCGCCCGCGCCGCGGCGCGGACGGCGCGCCGATGCGCGCCTCCGTCGCGACGCCGAGATCGGTGAGGATGTCGAGCACCGCGAGCGCCTCGGCGCGCGCGCCCGGCAGGTCGTCGCCGGTCCGCGGATCGCCGGGGTCGCCGATCACGAGCGCGCGGAGCCGGCGGCCGCCGTCCGCGTCCGTCGGGATCGCGAAGCCCGCGGGCGGCGGCGCCGCGTAGCTCGTCCGCAGCTGCCGCGCGAACGGCACCGCGAGCGCGAGATGCGAGCGGTGGCCGTCGAGCGCCTCGTCGACCGCCATCAGCTCCCACGGCAGCCGCGCGGTGTAGCGATCGAGCTCGGCGACGACGGCCGGCGCCCGGCCGAGGAGCGGCAGGAAGTCGGCCGGAATCAGCAGTCGCGTCGTCAGGTCGCCGAGCGCTTCCGCGTCCTCGTCGAGCGGGTCCGTCGCCTTGATCGCGAGCTCCTCGAAGAGCCGCAAGTCGAACCGCAGCGCGCGTTGCGGCACGACCGCAGTCGATGCGAGCGCTGCGACGACGAGGCCGTCGGCGTCGCGCACGCACGAGAAGCGTGCAGGTGCTTCGGGATCGCGCGTCTCGGCGTTCGTGCCGCGCACGCCGACCGCGAGCCGGCCCGCGAGCTCGAGAACGCCGTGCGCGTCGCCGAGCTCGGCGACGAGCGACTCGAGCGCGGCGCGGTTCCGCGCGCGCCGGCCGGGCAGGCGCGCGAGCACTGCGTCGACCGCGCGGCGCTTCGCGCTCTGCGGCTCGGCCCCCGCCGCCTCGATCAGCGTCGCGAGCGTCATCGGCACGACGAACGGCGGCGTCTCGTGCGCGCTCTCGTCGATCCGCACCTCGCCCGCGACGTCGAGGCGGAGCGTGCCGCTCTCGGCTGCCTCCGCGGCGAAGCGCTCGATGGCCTCGTGGATCTCCGCGGCTTTCGGCAGGCTGCGCTCGACGATCCTGATGCGCTCGATACCGCCGCGTGCGCCTTCCTGTCGCAGCGCGTCGACGACGCCTGCGAGCAACCGGCGCACGCACGTCGCGACGCCGAGGTTGCCGGCGCCCGAGCCGATCAGCACGGTGCACACCGTGCTGACGTTCGGCAGCCCCGACACCGCGAGCGCGAGGCGGCTCGCGAGCTTGCGGAGCTCTGCCGCGCCGAACGTGCCGGGATAGCCCATGCCCGCGATCGCGACGAGGCGGCCGGAGCCATCCGCCCACGGATACAGATCGACGTCGCCGAGCTCGCCGCGAAGCACGCCGCGGCGCGTGTGCATGCGCAGCACCTGCGCGTCGGGCGGCGCACCCGCGGGCGAGATCACGCGATCGAGCGCGAGCTCCGCCGCTTGCGGCAGCACGCCGACGTAGTGTCCGACCGCGTAGAGATCGCCCTCGATGCGCGTGATGTCGCCGCAGACGACCTCGACTGCGAGCTTGGCCGCCGCGGGCGCCGCGCGCCGACTGCGTGCGCGGCCCGCCGGAGTCTGCTCGCGCGCCGCTCGCGGCCGCTCGCCGCCGACGAAGCCCGCGACCAGCAACGCCTCCGCGCGCTCCGTGTCCTCGTTCGGCGCAACCGTCTTTCGGCCGCGCGTCGGCACGAGCCCAGCGGTCAGCGCCGCGAGCTCGGTCTCGGACGGCTCGGTCGGCATCGCCTTCACCCAGCCTTCCGGTGCGGCGCCGCGCGTGACCGGCCGCGTCTGCTCGAGCTCGAGCGTGTTGCCGGTCTCGAGCAGCCGGTGGATGCCGGTCAGCACAGCGTCGTTCGCCGGCAGGTCGCCGTGCACCTCGTCGACCCAGAGCGTGTGCACGCCGTCGAGCAGCCCGAGCTCGTGCGGCACGCGGCCGTCGCCGTTGCGCGTGAGCCGATACTCGAACTTGCCCGGGGCGGTCACGCGAATACGGTACGGCGTGTCGCGGTCGTAGCCCGCGACGTAGACGATCGCTTCCGGGGCTTGCACGGCCGCAAGCGATTCGTGGAGCTCGCGGCCGAGCGCGAGGAACGGCTCGCGTGCGGGCAGCGAGCCCCATGTCGCGTGCCGGTAGAGCCGGTCGCGATCGTCGCTCGCGCTGCCCGGCGCCGGCAGCATCTGGTACGGCCCCGGGAACGTGCCGAGGATCGGCAAGAGCTTCCGCACGTCGTGCTTGCGATCGAGCAGCGCGAGCTTGCGGACGAGCGGCTCGTCGCCGGCGAGCATCATCGGGATCGCGAGCGAGCCTTTGTTCGGCGTGCCGAGCTGGATCAGCCGCCCGCCGCGCTTGCGGCCGTCCGGGTCCGCCATCGACGCCCAGACCGCGGGGAAGCGCTGCATGAACCGCCGCGCGACGAGCCCACCCATCGAGTGCGCGACGATGTGGCACGGCTCGCCCGCGGCCCACGTCGTCACGAGCTCCGCGAGCTCGGCGGCGGCCGTGTCGATGTCGAGGCGCCAGTCGTAGGCGAACGGCGTCACGCGCCAGAACTGATCGAGCTCGAGCAGGAGCGGGAGATACTCCGGGAAGATGCCGGCGACGCGCACGATGCGCGACGGATCCTTCGGATGCTTGCCGTCGCGAAGCTCGAGATCGGCGATGCGGCCGTTCAAGAGCCGCCAGTAGTTCACCCAGACGCGGTCGACGTCGCCGTCGGCGGCGACGACGTCGAGCTGCGCGCCCATGATGCCGTGGATCACGATCACGCGGCCGCCGGCCCGGCGCAGCGTTTCGCGGGCACGGCGCGCGGTGCGCCGCACGCGCTCGACGCGCCGCGCGCCGATGTGCTCCGCGAGCAGCGTCTCGCCTTGCTCGTCGAGCAGCGCCACGGCGCTCCTGATCGCCGCCATGTCGCCGCTCGCGAGCGCGGCGGTCAGGTTCTGCCAGGAAGGATTCGCGGGTTCGGCCATCGTCGCGCCGGTGTATCACACCGCGCGGCCGAAGTCTGTCGCGGAGGTGACATGTCGACGGGAAGATCGCGGCTAGACAGCCGCTCCTACGTCTCCAGTAGAGGTAGGAGCGGCTGTCCAGCCGCGATCTTCCATGTGCACTTCGCCGAATCAGGCGCTCAAGGCCGCGCCTCGTAGATCAGGTTGAACGGCGTCGCCGTCGCGCGCCGGAAGCGCTTGAAGCCCGCGCCGGTCACGACCGCGCGCATCCGCGCTTCGCCCGCCTGCGCGCCGAGCGCGAGGCCGACTTCCTGCGCGAGCGAGCACGGCGTGCAGATCAGCGTCGACGCCGCGTAGAACGCGCGGCCGAGCGGGTTCAGGTTCTCCTCGACCCGATCGCCCGCGAACGGCTCGACGATCATCCAGCTGCCGTCCCGCTTCAGGGTCCGAAGCACGTGCGCCGCGGCGCCGGCCGGATCGCCCATGTCGTGCAGCGCGTCGAACGTCGTCACGAGGTCGTAGTCGGTGCCCGGGAAGCCCTTCGCCGGCGCGACCTCGAACTTGCAGCGCTCGCCGACGCCGGCCTTGCGCGCGCGCTCGCGCGCTTCCGCGATCGACTCCGGATGGTAGTCGAAGCCTATGAACTCGGAGCTCGGGAACGCGTGCGCCATCAGGATCGTCGATGCGCCGTGGCCGCAGCCGATGTCCGCGACGCGCGCGCCGGCCTCGAGCTTCGCCTGCACGCCGTCGAGCGCCGGGATCCAGCTC
>Ga0079224_100017424_pt1 | contig 10123 bp, 13 predicted proteins | sample Stecom2015_FD_80414 | JGI IMG/M metagenome (GOLD analysis project Ga0079224, IMG submission 80414) | Agricultural soil microbial communities from Utah to study Nitrogen management - Steer compost 2015 | ecosystem: Environmental > Terrestrial > Soil > Agricultural land | place: USA: Utah... | reverse complement strand
GTTCCCTTCAGTAAGCGAAATCTGACTAGTCATTGCTTCTATTCTACCGCATCAGTGCGTGGCTGAACCTTGCGAGTACGCTTTCGCGGGGCAGGCTCCTCCAGCGGAAGAATGCGAATCTCAGGCTCTCCCTCAGGCTCCTCGACAGGCGGGACGCCGCAGTCCACGCAGTTGTGCTCCGAGGCGTCAACCTCCTCCAGGACATCCTTGAAGAGAGCACCGTAACGGGCGGGCAACTTACTCACGTTGCCCGTGATCTTGTGCTTAAAATACGCGAACTTAGCCATTCTACTATTCTACCTCACCCTTGGTATTGGTTGGGAATGTGAATGCAATCTCACGGTAGTACCGCGTGGGCTTCACGGTGGCGTTTCCGTTGGTGTACGCCATCCCGGCCTCCGGAGTCATCTCCCCCGAGTTGACCGGCTTGAAACCGGTCATCAGGTTGAAGACCTTGTTGTACAGGAACCGCAGTGTGTCGGCGTCCGGCGTAGCAATCCGAACGATGCAGTAGGACGTCATCAGATCCTTGCGCACACCGACGATGCCCTTGGAGCCGCGCCGCGTACGGGCGATAGGCCCACCCCAGATGACGTAGACGCGCGGCGTGAAGTCCATCGACACGTCCACCGCCTCATCGGGCACCTCGGTGTCGATCACCGGCACAGGGGACATGCCCGTCGTGAGACGGTTAAGGATATCGGCCTCGGCCGTCACCATCTCGATAGTCACTTCTTCACCAACTCCATCACGTCTCGAATGAAATGCTCGCGCTGCTGGATAAACGAGTCCAGCAAAGCGTGCATCGGCTCCACGTCCGACTCACTGCGCCAGTTGTAGAACCCCTGCTCCTGCCAGCGGTAGTAGTTCTCCTGGCGGTCCAGCCAGCCCCACCGCGCCCGGACGTGGGTACCGTCGCGCTCGGCCGTGTTGCGGACGTTCTGAAGCATCTCGCCCGACTCCACACGCCCCCTGTGCCCTCGGTAGCCAGTGCCCCGGGAGGCGATGTACTCGCGCATCAGGCGCGCACCCTCACGGGAGTGCTCGCGCACCAGTTCCTCCCCGGCGTCCTGGATCTGCTCGGGGATCTTCAGCACCCGAGTCCGCAGATGGTTCAGGTCGTGGTTACGGAACACGATGGCCATTAGACTCGCATCTCCTGGTTGACCTCGCACAGGACGGTGCGCTCTACCGGGTTGGACGAGTCCATGAACTCCTTGATGATGTACTGGAGTTCGGTCAACTGCGCATTCAGTGGTGAAGCCGTCACGATCACGCGGTCTCCCGTCTGGATGTCCAGCCCATCCAGCGCGGCGATGGGCATGGAGATCAGTACCGTCTGCGCCGACGTGGTGTCGTTGGGCATGATGCGCGGGGTAGCGGTACGAAGCGGCTGGACACGCATCTTGCCGGAGTACAGCACCATACGGTCGGGGTAGGTGTACGTGTTGGTGGCCGGGTCGTAGACCCGCTGTCCCAGGCGCACGACCTGCCCAGTAGCCGTCATGCCGCTCTCCGGCGTGCCCTTGACCGCCGCCACCCACGCAGGGGTGAACAGCGGCCCTGGCGTGGCTGTCAGAGGCACGTGCAGCCCCCAGACCACGGCTTGATCGTCGGCCGCTCCAGGTACTCCAGGCACTGCCCACAGTCCTTGGGGTACGTCAGCATGAAGAACTCCTCGTCCGCGAGGTCATCCGAATTGGCTGACTCGTCAAGGTCGTCAGCCAACTGCCGCAGTTCGGCAGACACCTTGGTGCCGTCCACCAGGAGGTCGTCAGTCTTGACGTACTTCAACAACAGCACAGTGGAGCCAGCAATGGTGCGGTATGCCTGCGCCGCTGCTCGCTTTGCATTGTCGTTGTAGATAGCCAGCAGTGAGCCAATGATGTCATCGGTCAATGTGTACGGCTCAGAAACGTCCGCGATCAACGCACGCACCTGCCCGGTGGGCGTATTGTAATCGGGAGGGAAGATGTCTGCCATGATGTCCATTCTACCGTAGACGCAACGAAAGACCGGGGCCAGCGCTAGCCCCGGTCTCTCTAACACCATCCCCTCGCTCGCAGGAATGCTTACCCCTCTATTCTACCAAACGAAAAACCCCCGACTTTGTAGCCGGGGGTTCTTCCGAGGGAGGAGACACACAAGATTTGTTGGCGGAAAGGAGGAAACGCCAACAAGTACATCCTACCACACTAGAAAGCCCCGCATCCTCGTTACTAGAGGTGCGGGGCTTTCATGCCCTAAGGTAGCGTTTGCTTAGGGAGTATCAGGAACCCGAGCCGTCCGAGAACAGCGTGGCCTCCGGGCGGACGAAGCCACCGGTGACGACGTGACGCACCTTGGTGCTGTACGAGTCATCGATGAACGCGCCATCCACCGGGTCGCCCGTGGTCGTCTTCTGAACGAAGATCTCCGGGGTCTCGTGACCGGCGAGGAAGCCGTTGATGACGGCCGGGTTCGGCGTGCTGCCCGGCGTCGGGATGAGCCACCACGAGGTGTCCGTCGCACCCAACTGGGTCAGGTACGGGTTGACCACGATCTCGAACTTGCTACCGACCGGGTTACCGGACTCGTAGCGAACCTCGTTCGCGGTGCCGACACCATCGACACGCTCGACGCGCGTGATGTTCTGGATGTAGCGAGCCGTCATCTCCAGCGAAGCCGGAATGACCAACTTGTAGTTCGTCGCCGGGACAACACGGTTGCCGTTGTACGTCTGCTGCGAGATGAACTCGAACGCATCCTCCAGCGCAGTGATCGACAGCGCCGGGTTGCCCGTGAAGACGTTACCGTTGCCAGCCGAGAAGTTCGTGGTGCTCAGGAGCGGCCGAGTCGCCTCGACGTCCTCCTGGGTCGCAGCGCGACGACCGAACTCACCCGGGATGCGGCGAAGCAGCCCGAAGTTGCGGTCGTTGACGATGGACTCCCACGACAACTTGATCTGGACACCGTTCTTGTGGATCTTCAGACCCTGGCCAGTGGCCTCGAAACGGATGACCGGGTACTCACCGTACTCCGGGATGACCGGAAGGCCACCAGGCGTGTGAGTAAAGCCCGAGTTGGAGCCCGGGATATCCTCATCCTCGTGGTCCCACGTGAACTGCATGTACTCCGACTCGCGGAAGTCCGTGAAGACCTCGCGCGACGCCCAGTTCTGCCAGATCTTGGGCTGCTCAGCGTAGTTGTTGAGCACGATCTGGTTGAGCGCAGGAGTCAACTGCACAGGGAAGTCGGAGGTCGAGATGCCCTCGACCAACTTGTTCTGAGCGAGGCGGTCCCCATTAAGGGCCTCAGAAAGAATCTTGGCAGCCTCCTGCTGAGCAGGGGTGCGGGCCTCGGCAAGACGAGAAGTAACCATTTCTTTATCCTATCAGGCAGTCGCGCCGAGAACGGACGGAACCAACTTGAAGAAGACCTCACCGGTACCCGAGCCCTTGGCACGGACGGCAATACCGACCGGGCGGGCATCAGCAGCGGAGGTCGTGGTCAGGGTTGCGACGACACCAGCGTTACCGGCCGTGTGGCTGGTCGTGGTGTACAGCGCCTGGCCGACGGTGACAGCGCCACTGACCGGAACGTGGGCGACACCCTCCAGCGCGAGCGTGGTGTAGTAGTTGCCGTCACCACCCTCAGCCGCAGGCGACTGCTTGGCGTCGAACTCGGCAATGCCGATGAGCGAGCCAACGCGAACCACGTCACCCGACTTCACAGTCGAGACGACCTGAACGCCCTCGGCCTTACCACCGGAACGAACGTTGAAAGCCATTTAACTAACCTCTCTCAGAACTTCAACCCGGAGAGGTCGCCGGACGTACCGCCCGAAGCGCTCTCTCGCACGTAACCTGCGGAGCCAGCGTCAGCGTTCGACGCCTGGTACTCCTTGACAATCTCGTCACGCAGCGCCTTCTCCGCCGCAATGGCGTCCTCCGGCGTGCTACCCGCCTCGACGGCCTTCAGAACGCGGTCGCGGGCGGACTTCGCAAGCCCAGCCTCCAACGCGCTCTCCACAACGGCAGCGCGGTCGATCTCGTTCTCCTGGGGGTCGTCCTCAGCAGGCTTCAGCGACTCGACAAGCGTGGCCACAGACTCCGCAAGAGCCTCGACCTTCGCCGTGATCTCATCCTCAAAAGCCATCGTGTAATCCTTCACATCTGGATTCGCCGGGACATTCCCCCGGACGTTTTCACTAACTGGAACGTACTTGGTCGTTGCGCGAACCTCTGTACGATCACCCAAGACAATCTTACCAGATTCATTAGAGGTGTACTCAATCTGGAAAAGACCGCCCTCCGTCTCGACGTAAACGACATTCTCATCGAAGTCTCGGACCCAAGAATACTTGTCCGATCCGTCGTTCAGCGCCGCCTGCAAAGCCTCACGCTTGTCGTTCGCAGTCATCTCCATGACCCGCTGTGCCGACTCGACCATGCGATCAACCTTGCCCCCGCGGCCAGCGGCCACGACAAAATCAATCGAACGGTAGGGGTCGGTGTAGTCGAACGACTCCACGATCATTGTCTTGTTGCCGTTGATCTCACCCTCGCGAGCCTCACCGCTCGCAAAGATGCTCAGGCCGATGACGTCCTTGTACTCCTCAACAAAGTCCTGCCACTCAGGGCGGACCTTGATCTTGGACTTCAACTTGGCGACGCCATCCTCCTCGACAACGCGAGCAGCCTCGATAGTGCGCGCCATCAACTTCGTGATGTCACGCCCGTTGTCGAACTCCTCGTCGGTCGGGTGGTTCGCGAACATAGGGCGATTCTCGTTGAACGTCAGGGCACCGTACTCCTCCAGCAACTCCTTGCTGTAGTAGCCCGAGGAACCCTGACCCTCGGTAATGAGAGTCACCTCGTAGATGCCCTTGCCCTCAGAGGCAGTCACCTTTGCGTTGGACTCGCGAATCTTAAGCATTGTTCTAGTTTACCTCACGCATTCGATCCAGTGGTAAGCGTATCGGTGCGACCGTCATTGTTGGTCTCACCCTTATCCCCGCCCGTCGCACCGGAGTTGCCCTGGCGAGCCACGGGGTCAGAGGCAGCCTTGGCGTCCGCCGCAGCCTGCGCATTCTTCGCCGCCTCATCCGGCGTGAGGTGCGCGTTGTTGAAGTTGTCCGGCACAGGCAGGCCATCCTTGGGATCCCGGATGTCCAGCAAGTCGAGAACCGCATCGCGGAACTCCTCCTGGTGAAGTCCGCCCTGGGCGTAGACCTGCGCCAGCGACTGAATCTGGCGGTACACCTGGTCGTTCTCGATGGACGGGAACTCGACCGTGATGGGGTCGCCCGAGACGTGTCCGAACAGCGAGGTGTAGAAGTCCTTCCAGGACTCCTGGATCGACGCCATGACGATGATCGTCGGCGCGTCCAGCGTCTGCGCGGAGCCGTACGAGGAGCCCGCCGCACCAGGGTCTGCGAGCAGCGCAACCACGGACACGCCCAGCGAGGCCGCGACCATCGACGCCAGCGGACGACCGTTCTCGAACGACACGTCGGAACCCGCGCGGGGCATCGGGATGAGATCCTGACCAAGCCCCATCGTGGCCGTACCAGCGACGCCCGGCTGGGCGACCTGAGCCGCGATGTTGTTGGCCCCGTTCTGCGTCTTGGTGGACGCCTTGAACGCGATGGTGGCGTATGCCTTGACCAACTTGGAGTTGTTCTTCAGGTACTCGCTGTATGCGATAGCCCACAAGATCGCAGCGTAGCCGTCCGGGACTCCGAACGTGAAACCGACCTGCCGGTTGAACGGCATGAAGTGCATGACTCCATCGCGCGACACCGGCTTGTCCTTGATGGTGGACGGGTGCTTACGGTTGGAGTATTCGTACGTGGGGTACCACACGACGCGCTGCGTGGAGCCGCCGTTCATGTTGTGCTCGGTGAACGTGCGCTGGATGTACCAGACCCGCTCCTTGGACTCCGGGTCGGTCACCACACCCGTGATCTGCTCCAGCGGGATGCGGTAATACTCCTCGTCCTTCGTCTTACGCAGCACGAAGACATTACCGTCCGTCATGCGAGCGGACATCAACTCCTCCCACGCAGCCATCGTGAACAGCGCATTCTTGTTGAACGGCTTGTCCATGATCTTCTGATGGCGCGGCTTGACGTCGGAGAACAGCATTCCACGTCCGAACACGTAGCCATGACGCAACTGGACGGCGCGCTTCAACAGAGGGCTCTGCGCCACCATGTCGGTGAGCGTGCGGCTCGTCTGCTTCAAAGCCTCCAGCGACAGCCCGGCGTCCTCGTCCCACCCATTTCCGGGAATCCATCCCACGGTGTCCAGGCGCAGCGCAAGATCGCTCACCATCTCTTCCAGACTGGCCTTCTCTGCCGTGAGAGTGTCAATCTGCTGACCCAGTTCTGCAAAACTTGAAGCGACCATTCGTCTATTCTACCTCACCAAGGAAGGGCCGTGGCCCAACTTTCCTCGAAATCATCCATGTTTAGGCGCATTTCTGTCCCGTTTGGCACAGAAGCGAGCGGGTTGTTGTCCAGCCAGGACAGATCGGCGCTTGCGTAGACCGCCGCGTCGGCATAGTCCGGGGACTTGAATCCGCGACGGCGCATGTCTTCCTTGGACTCGATCTGGATACCGCCCGAGGTGCCGTACTTGTACTCCACGGACATCAACTCGTCCTGAAGCGTCTCAGCCTTCTCCTCGTTCGGGTCGATGTCGATGCGCCCCTTGCGGCAGTCCATGCGGAACTTGTCCCACCAGTAGGCACGCGCGTTGACCCACTGGCGCTTGTCCGGGGAGGCTGCCTGGCCGAACATGCGCACCACCTGGTAGCGACCGTCTGCCATGTCCACCACGAGGTCAGCCACGGCACCGCCGAAGCCTCCGGCGTCGATGCGCACGCGCCAGGCTCCTCGCTCCAGGGCGAGCCGGTGAACGTGCGAGGCCGTCTGCATGGCGTTGGCCTGGTCCCAGGACTCCACGAAGCGCAGTCGTCCGCCCCAGTTCTCGTAGACCACCGAGAAGTCCTCACCGTAGGCCGCGACGTCCACCCCGAGTTCCGGTCGCGTCTCTGTGCTGGGCTCCACGTGGGCGTCCAGGGCGACAGCGATGTCCTCCGGCTGGATCAGCGAGTCTCCGACGTCGAACGCGAACTCACCGAGCACACGCGCCTTGTAGCGCGCGGAGTTCTCGCCGTACTCCTTCTTCTTGTCCTCGGCGTACTCCGGACCCGTCAACTTCTTCAGGGCGTCCGCAGGCATCTCGTACTTCTCGTCCGTGAAGTTGGGCGAGTCGAACACGGAGATGGTGTGCAACTTCCACGCCGACGCCACCGACTGGTCGCGGAAGATCTTGGCGAAGTACGACGCCGGGTTGGTCGGGTTGGCGATCAGCACACGTCGAGAGTCCTCGTTCGAGGTGATGTTCGACAGGGCGTCGATGATCTCCTCGGACAGGCCCGTGGCCTCGTCTCCGAGCGCGAGCACAGCGGCATCGTGAATACCCTGGAAGGCGTCGTCGGCCTTCTCATCCGGCGGCTTACGGCCGAAGCCGATCAACTGGCCGTCGTCCGTCTTCCACTGGTTGTCCTTGGTGTCCTTGTTGATGGACCCTGGCAACTTGTGGTCGATCAGACCCTCGTTGTAGCGGCGCTCCACCAGCGAGTAGATCTTGCGAATCTCTCGCCAGACGATAGCGCCGATCTGCGACACGGAGGGAGCCGTAGAGGCCACGAACACGTCCGGGTAGCGTGTGTCCACCCACCAGCAGATCAGCACAGAGATGAGGTACGACTTACCGACACCGTGACCGGCCTTCACCGCGACGTTCTTGTGATGCACGATGTCGTTCGCGATCTCACGCTGCTTGGACCACAAGGTTGCCCCGAGCATGTACTTGGCCCATGCCACAGGGTCGTCGTGGTAGCCCTCTGTGCGGATTGCCCGCTCGCGCTCCTCGACCACCTTTTCGATGGCACCAGGAAGAATATTCAAAGTCGCTCCCAAAGAGAAAACCCCACCGCAGAGCGATGGGGCGGTTTCTCGTATTCTATCAGTTCACTCCGGCTGCATAAAGGTCCGCGACTTCGGCACCGGTCAACGCTCTGTTCCAAATACCGACGTTCTTGACAGCAGAACCGGCCACGACGTCGATAGTGAATCCGTCTGGGTCAGTCACAGTACCGGTCTTGGCTCCCGTGTTGCGCTGTACACCGTTGGTGTACAGCGTGAGCGCCGCGCCGTCGTACGTACCGACCACGTGACGCCACTGCTGCGCCGGGATCTCCGCACCGCTCGTGGTGTTCTGGAAGATCCGGTTGTAGGAGCCAGTGTCCGTCACCACGAACACCCGGTTGAGGTCGTAGATCGTACCGGACAGGTTGCGCCAGCCGCCGTACAACTCGGCCACCGTGGTCGCACCCGCGAGGAACGCGACGCGCGTGGTCTCGGCCGTGGGCGGTGTCCAGAGCCAGAACGCGACCGTGAAGCCGGTGCGGTTCAGGAACCCGTCCGGAGCCGTCGCGCTACCGGCGGTGGCTGGTGCTGCCAGAGCCTGCACCCCACCGACCGTCGTAGGCGTGACGTTCGGCCCGAGGGTCAGGGTGCGACCCGAGATGGTGTCCTTAGACGGTGTGGCCCCCTCGAACGTCCACAACGCCACCAGAGGCCCCGGCTCGGGCGGCTCCTCAGCCGTCCAGACCACCGACCCCCCTGTGCGGACGGCAGTCATGTCTTCGCCGCCGACCACAAGCCGGTCAACGGTGTTCAGTACGACGCCCATGTCAACCCTTGATGATGTAAAGGTACGGCTCCGGCTGCTCGTCGTCCCCGAGAGCGTCGTAGTCCTCCTGCGTGATGACCTCGCCGCGCAGCAGACCCTCCGGGAGTGCCACGTTCGTCGGCAGTGGGCTCTCCGCCGTCACAGGGGTCCAGTTGCCTTCGGCGTTGATGTAGCCCACCGTAGCCGTTCTACCGAGTCCCATCAGGCACTCTCCTCGCTCTGCACAGGGAGGGGGTTGTCCTCGGAGACAGCCACCCACTTACCATTTTCGTTCACGAATCCGAGCGTGATCGTTTCACCGTATCCCATGATTCCATTCTACCCGTCATGCAGCCGCGGTTGCGTTAGTACCGGCAGGGACAATGACGTTGGTCACACCAGAAGTCGTCACTCCGGCGTTGGTAAAGGTACCGACAATGGTGTTTCCCATGATGATGCCATTAGACGCCCCGTTCGAGGCATAAATACCTCGGGTGACGGCTGTGGCAGACGGGTTGTACACCGTATTACCTGTGATCGAACCGATGTTAGTTGACGCTCCGGTGAAGTAGATACCGTAGGTCGTGTTGCCCGCTACAGCCACAGGCGTCAGGACGTTACCCGTGATCGTGACACGGGCTGACGTCGCCACGTACATCGGGTCACGGCCGGTCAACTGGTTGTTCGCAATGGTGACGTCCTGGCAGGTCGCCAGGCGCACGCCCGTACCACTGGCCGTCCCGGTGTTCGCCGTGGTCGGACCGTAGGTGAAGACATTGCCCGTCACTGCCGCGTTCTTGACCTGCTGCAAGTAGGCGAAACGGAGCCCGCCGTCCATCACATTGTCCGCGATCACGATGTGCTGCGCGTAGTACGCCTCCGACGAGTTACCGAGCAGGCTGAGCATCGAGAACCCGGAGCCGGACGTGGACTTGTCCAGGAACGTGTTACCGATGATCCGCACGTACCGAGGTGGCAGCGGCGTGGCCGACTCCGGGGCCGCAGGCGGAGATGGGTTGGTCACGGTGTCCAGCGGGTTCAGGAACGCGCCACGGTACAGGTTGATAGCGTAGCCCGTCGTCGGCAGCGTCGCGACGAACGTGTTGCCGCTGATCTCCAGGTTCTCAACGCCTACGGCGAAGTGGATCGCGCCATTGTACGTGGAGGTGTTGTCACCCTGCCAGTCCTCGACGTAGTTGTTCGTGAACCGGATGTTCTTGGGGCTGGTGGACTGCACGCCCGTGTGCGTGCCGATGGGGTTCGGCGCGTAGTACGTCGTGGCCCCCTCGGTCGCCGGGAGGAACTTGCAGCGGTTCACCGTGACGTTCGACGTCGGCAGACCATCGCAGCCCGCATTATCGTCCGGCATGGAGAAGCCTCGCGCGGCCGAGTAGTCG
>Ga0079224_100017423_pt1 | contig 10123 bp, 10 predicted proteins | sample Stecom2015_FD_80414 | JGI IMG/M metagenome (GOLD analysis project Ga0079224, IMG submission 80414) | Agricultural soil microbial communities from Utah to study Nitrogen management - Steer compost 2015 | ecosystem: Environmental > Terrestrial > Soil > Agricultural land | place: USA: Utah... | reverse complement strand
GTCCGCTCCAGTAGATAATACAAAAATCCTGGCAGAAATAAGACAACTGCCAGGACTAATACTTTTTTAAATCCACTCGTTCCTTTCGTTTCCCCCATTACGGCATTGGCCAAAACTGGAATGGATTAAAATTGGTCTTCAGGTAATTGCCTTCTATAAGCAGCAACACGATGAAGTACACGATGAGGATAAACGATGTGGTTATCGATAGAATAAAACCACTCGTCTCGAATTTTAAGTGCATAAAATACGCGACGATATAATAGGCTTTCCACAGCGTCAGAAGGATGTAGATTATCTTAACTGTCCAGTCCTTCTCAATATGGCCGGCGTGCACCAATGCCAATGCGATAAAAAACTCCAAGGCCGTCAGCGCCAGCAGGTAGAAGAACACCTGCCAGATCCGCTTCTTCGACATCGGCTCGTGGTGTTCTTCGGTATGCGCTACCGAGGTATGATCATGTTGATTAGCTGACATATCGTTAAATTAGATTAGGAGGTTAAACCAAATAGAAGAACGTAAATACGAACACCCACACCAAGTCGACGAAGTGCCAATACAGGCCTACCTTCTCTACCATCAGGTAGGAACCGCGGCGCTCGAAGGTGTTATTGAGCGTCATGCCGAGAATGATGATGTTGAGGAGGATACCGATCGATACGTGCAGACCGTGGAAACCCGTGATCGTAAAGAACAGGTTAGAGAACTGCAAGGCCGCCGTTTCGGATATACCATGGGTAAAATAAGGTTCCAGCAACGTTTCGGGTGGAATTCCAGCCTCCGTTGGGATGCGCCCCCACCAGAATCCCTGGTGGTGCAAGTGCGACCATTCCAGCGCCTGGCAACCAATAAACATCAAGCCGCCGACAATGGTAGCAATCATCCAGCGCACCACTTCTTTCTTGGCTCCTCGATGTCCCGCTTCTACGGCCAACACCATCGTTACGGAACTCATGATTAGAATAAAAGTCATGATACCCACGAATACTAACGGGTATCCACTATCGGCAATAAATGGAATCGACTGGAACACCTTGTCGGGGTCTGGCCACGTCAAGTGTGCGAAACGCTGCGACCCATAATAGACGAGGAACGCAGAAAAGGTAAAGGCATCAGACGTCAAGAAAAACCACATCATGATTTTTCCATACTCCACGTTGAAGGGCGACTTGCCACCACTCCAAGCGTCGGTCTTTACTTTATCCAAGCGCGATAAGGTTGTACTCATTGTTCAGTATTATTGGTTCAAAAGTAAGAAAACATAAATATAAATCCACAAAAGGCCTAAGAAATGCCAAAAGATGCCTGCGAGCTCCATGCGGAATACATTGTTTACTTGCGGAATATTCCGTAGCTGACCGATTAACGCACGGGTCAATACCAGTACCCCAGCGATGATATGTGCCAGGTGCATGCCGGTAAAGATATAAATAAAGGACTGCGAGGCATTGGGGTTAACCAGCACGATGCCACGCGCCGTCAACACTCCCCAAGCTTCGACCTGCAGTACGAAAAACGCTATACCGAGCAGGATGGTGGCCACGAGCAGTAGCCGCTGCCTAACGAAGTCCGTCTTCTTGGCGGCCAAGTAAGCGAGGTGCATCGTCACACTGCTCACGACAATCACGATCGTGCTATAGATAAACGTGTTTGGCAAGATAGTCTTCAACCCGCGGTCCGCACCACCGGCCGTATAGACGATGAAACCGCTGGAAAGTGCGGCAAACATCATAAACATGCCGATCATCCCGAGCCAGAGGTTGAATCGCTTCGCCTTTCGTACGATCAGGTCTTCTTTTTCTTCCGTATACTTCATCGCGATCATAATGCCTTAAAGTCAAATAACAAGACCAGTTGGATAAGGGGCAGATAGAAGAATGAGGTAAACATCACCTTCTTAGCCATCGCCATGTCGTTCTTCAGGAACAGCTGCAGGCCATACCAGCTGAACAACAATCCGCCGGCTAGCGAAATGGCCGACACCACATAACCTCCGAAGCCGAAATAAAACGGCAGCAGGCTGATGGGAATCATGAGCACGGTAGACAGCAACACCATAAACGACGACACTTTATCGCGCTTGGTGGTGGGCAATAGGCGGAATCCGGCACGCTTGTAGTCTTCGTCCAATACCCAAGCAATGCTCCAGAAGTGGGGAAACTGCCAAATGAACTGGATTGCGAACAACACGAGCGGTATAATGATAATCGCCTCGGCGTTAGTCTGGCTGTACAGGGCCAAATCATCTTGTGAAAACGCCGCGTAATAGCCAATAAGCGGTGGCAGCGCACCCGGAAACGCGCCGACAAAAACGGCAATGGGCGACTTACGCTTCAATGGCGTGTACAGGAAAGCGTAGAGAAAGATGGAGAACACCGACAGTACTCCCGCAACGAAATTCAGCGTCAACAGCGTGTACGTGCCAATGAAACCCATCGCCACGCTCAATACCAAGGCCTGGCCCGTCGTCATCCGTCCAGATGGCAAAGGCCGGTTGCTGGTACGTTTCATGAGCTTGTCCAGGTCGCGCTCGATGATCTCGTTGAAACCGTTGGCCGAGCCCGTTACCAGAAAGCCGCCCAAGGTCAGCACGAGCCAGTTAGCCCAATTAATTCCGCCCTGCTGTGTGCTGCCGATCAGAAACGCGATCGACGCCGAGAAAACAACGGTCATGGTCAACCGCATTTTCACCAACAGCTTAAAATCAGCAAAAAATTGCTTCACAGACATGATCCCCTCCACCGACCGGTTGGTTTTAATCGCGCCATCCGTTGTCGGCTCATCACCATGCACTTCCTTATTCAATGGATTCATTCTTATTTTTTCATTCCCCTTTCGCTCGTCACCGGCTGTGGGGTATTCTGTATGTTAAAACTGCGCGACAGGCTTGCCCAATAGGAGCATCAAATAATACTGTGCCCCGAAAATCAAACTCGCCAAAATCAAATGTGCCGTCTGCGCAAATGCCGGCACCGCAAAGTACGACAGGATAATGCCTGTCAGCAACTGCAGGATAAATAGCCCCACCAAGATGTTGGTGTACTTGCTTTGTGCGGTAGACGCGGCAAACCGCGACCGGATCAAGAACAGCAAGACCAACACCAGCCCGAAGGACAGGTAGGACAAGCTTCGGTGTAGATAGAACGGTTGTCCGATCACCGCCAGCCACTCCCCGCGGGGCGTAGCCGAAGCAGCGAGCGTATCCACCCCCTCGCGTACATTCGTGCCAATCGCGACCTGCGCCACAATGACTACCAAGGAGGCAAGCGCCACCCATTTCATCCACGCGGAGCGGTGGTACACCAACAGGTCTTTATCGCGCAGCGACCGCGCCTTGAAATAGGTATATATACTAATCCCTAAAATCAAAATCGCAATCAGCATATGCGCCGTGATCATCCCCGGCATTAGATTCGTCGATACGACGATCGACCCCAGCCAAGCCTGAAAACCGACGGCGAATACATTCACGAAACTCAGGATCGTGATAATAACCTTGCTTTTTAAGAACGTAAGGGAAAATATGGCGCATAAAAGCAATACTATTCCCGTAATGGCGCCGACCAAGCGATTCACGAACTCCGTCCAGGTCTTGGCGGCGTTAAACTCTTCATGCGCGAGTATGCTTTCGTCGTGCCTGATGCGGTTGGCAAGCTCCGTATATCCCAAGCGCTCCAGCGTACCGGCAAATCGCTCGTTTTTCCGCTGCCGGCCTTCTACGTAAATCTTTTCGTAGCCGGCAGGCAGTTGCGAGACGTCAGTAGGTGGTACAAGCTGGCCGAAACAGGTGGGCCAGTCGGGACACCCCATTCCTGAACCCGTGCTGCGTACAATACCCCCGGCGCTGATGACGGCAAACAGGGAGATGATGGCAACCAAGTTGGTAACGAGAAATCGCTTTTCCGCCGGAGGCATCATCATACTATCCCTTTTGCTATACTAATCATTTTTGCGCAGCGGCATTGTCACCATGAACAAGCCCCTGCGCGCTCCCGCATGGCGAAAGCCGCGAGGAGGGCTAAGCTTCCTTCGTCTCGGGCTTATTTTCCGCCTCCCACTGGCGCTGTATGCGTTCTGCCTCCTCGTCTCCTTCAAAGTCGTGTGGCAGGTTGGAGCTCATGGTCTCCGAAAACGGCACCGTCTGCGGGATGAAGTCCTCATGGTGGCCAGGCTTGCTATAATCGTACGGCCAACGGTGTACGGTCGGAATTTCGCCCGGCCAGTTGCCATGGATATGCTCTACAGGCGTGGTCCACTCCAACGTGTTGGATTTCCATGGGTTTTGTGTCGCACGCTTGCCCCACCGGATAGATGAAAAGAAGTTCCAGATGAATGCTACTTGTGCCAGCGACGCGATAATCGCCGCCCAAGTGATGAACACGTTCACCGAAAGCCATTTCTCCATGAAGGGGAATTCAGTAAAGGCGTAGTAACGCCGTGGCACACCGTCGATACCCATAAAGTGCATCGGGAAAAACACCAAGTAGGCCCCGATGAAAGTAAGCCAGAAGTGCAGATAACCCAGCTTGGGGTTCATCATCCGCCCGAAAAGTTTGGGATACCAGTGATACACCCCGGAAATCATACCGAATATCGAAGCTGACCCCATCACCAAGTGGAAGTGGGCCACCACGAAATAGGTGTCGTGGACGGTGATGTCCAACGCCGCGTTACCTACGTACAATCCCGTCAATCCACCCGAGATGAAGAACGACACCATGCCGATGGCAAAAAGCATCGCTGGAGTAAACTTGATATTTCCGCGCCAGAGCGTGGCGATGTAGTTAAACGACTTCACGGCGGACGGCACCGCAATAATCAGGGTCGTAATCATAAATACGCCGCCCAAGAATGGGTTCATACCGGTCACGAACATGTGGTGTCCCCATACGATAAACGAAAGCACCGTAATACCGATGAGCGAGTACACCATCGCGTGGTAACCGAAGATCGGCTTGCGCGAATTGGTAGAAATCACTTCAGACGTCAGGCCCAAAGCGGGCATCAGTACGATGTATACCTCGGGGTGGCCCAAGAACCAGAACAAGTGCTGGAACAGGATGGGGCTACCGCCTTCGTTTGGCAAAATCTGCCCCTGTACCACCAAGTCGGACAGATAGAAGCTCGTACCCATGCTCCGGTCAAAAATCAGGAGCACGACCGCGGACACCAATACCGGGAAAGAAAGCATCCCCACTATCGCCGTCAGGAAGAAGGCCCAGATCGTCAGGGGCATTTTCCACAGGTCCATGCCTTTGGTACGCATGTTCAATACGGTGCTGATGTAGTTGGTACCGCCCAAGATTTGCGAGATGATAAACAGAATCATGCTAAGCAGCCACAGGGACATGCCCAAACCCGACCCCGGCATGGCAGTGGGCACGGCGGATAGCGGCGGATAAACCGTCCATCCGGCTGCTGCCGGACCGCTTTCAACAAAGAAAGACGAGATCATCACTACGCACGCTGTCAGGAAAAACCAGAATGACAGCATGTTCATAAATGGCGACGCCATGTCACGTGCGCCAAGCTGATACGGGATCAACAGGTTACTGAACGTGCCGCTTAGCCCGGCGGTGAGCACGAAAAACACCATAATCGTGCCGTGAATCGTAACCAGAGAAAGGAAGAAATCCGGGTTGATACGGCCTCCTGCGGCCCATTTGCCCAGGAAAACTTCCAAAATTGGAAATTCTTGGTCAGGCCATGCGAGCTGTATACGGAATAACACGGACAGCAACATGGCAAACACGGCCATGACGATACCGGTAATCAAAAACTGCTTCGCAATCATTTTGTGGTCCTGACTAAACACGTATTTAGTCCAAAATGACTCCTCATGGTGGTGATCATGCATGTGAGGATGATCTGCGTTATGAGAGATTGCTATCGTTGACATATCTTTGTTGTTTAGCTGTGTTCCTTACTAAATTAATTGGCTGAAGCAAGCAATCCTGCGTCAGCAGCAGCCTCATTGGCCACCTGCCCAATACCAAATTCCTTGCGTAGATCCTCAGTGAGGAAATACGGTTGTTCTGCAAGCCACTCACGGTATTCTTCTTCCGTTACTACACGCACGGTACGTTGCATGTTAAAGTGGTTCGTGCCGCAAATCTTGGCGCAAAGCATGACGAAGTTATAGCTGTAATCGTCCATCTTTTCGCGCATTTCCTTCGTGGTGATGGTTGGCGTAAACTGGAAATAGGTGTTCATGCCAGGCACCGCGTTCATCTGCACGCGGAAGTCGGGAATATAGAAGCTGTGCAACGCATCCTTGGAGGTAATTTGGAAGCGTACAGGCTGGTTTACCGGCAATACGATCTCTGAAGCCATCTGGTCGTCCCAGCTTGTTTGATCGGCAAAATCGATACCGATACCGTTGGTTGGCGTGGTCAATTTGTAATTGCGCGGACCGATCTGCCCGTCGAAACCGGGGTAACGGACCGTCCACATGAACTGCTCCCCTACCACCTCAATCTTTAGGGCGCGCTCGATCTCGTCCTCGGGCACGTTGGTGATCGCCCGCCAAGTGAAAAAGCCGAACAGTACCAAGATGGTCAGCACCGTGGCCGGAACAATAGTCCAGACTTTCTCGATGGTATTATTATGCGGGTAGAAATAAGCCTTGCGATTCGGACGTGAGCGATAGGTATACACAAATCCAAAAAGAGCGATGTGGGTCAATACAAGCACGATGGTAACAATAATCGTGGTGACCAAGAACATCACGTCAATAGCTGCGCCATGTTCCGTAGCCGCGTCACGTACCGCCATGGCGCCGTGGTTAGCGTACGACCAATAGACGCCATACAGACCAACTACCAACGAAATGAGGAAAAAGGTGGCGTTTAGATTGTTGAAATAAAATTCGTTGCTCTTCCCGTTCATGGTCCGAGTCAGTTCGTAAATCTGGAGAATGCGGCCAATAGCGGCTACAAAGACGCAAATCAGTACGAACAGGAAGACGTAATAGAAGAAGTTTTTATAAACCTGCGGGTCGATGCCTTCGTCTGCCGCCGCAGTACTAGCCGCTGCCGTGGAGGCCGCTGGCGCTGTCGTCGTCGATGTCGATGTCGTCGCGGCGGCAGCAGAATCCTGTCCTGCGGCAGCCTCGGCGGCTACCGCCGCCGTATCACTGGCCGCTTCGGCTGCGGCCGCCGTGTCCGCGACCTCTACCGCCTCAGCAGTTTCCGTTTCTTGTGCATGCAAAGGCCCTAGCGTCCAAAGCCCAAGCAAGCAAATAATCCCTACGATTGACTTGAATCTAATATTTAGTTTAAAGCTCATTTTTTTAATGATGACGGTAGTTCGTTAACGTTCTGTAAGACAAAAATACGAAACCTAAATTTGATGGTGCAAACTCTCTTCCAATAGCGGGTGCCTAGCCGGCGCCAGCGAATGCTTGGCCAGCTTGCCCAGCACGAGCAAGCAAAACAGGCCCACAAAGCCTACCGCAGTACCCAATTCGATCCAGCCGAAGCCGTTGTGCATTTCTACCGTTCCGGGCATGACCATGATGTAGTAGTCGAGCCAATGGCCGAGCAACAACAGGATACACACGAAGGTCATCATGCCTACTTTGCGCTTCACGTCGCGGTCCATCAGCAATAATACCGGTGCCACGAAATTGATGACAACATTCAGCCAGAACCAAAACTTGTACTCGGGCTCCCACCTCTTATAAAAGTAAACGGTTTCTTCGGGGATATTAGCATAATAGATGAGCATAAATTGCGAAAACCAGACATAAGCCCAGAAGATGGAAAACCCAAAAATGAGCTTGCCCATATCGTGGAGGTGGTTTTCGTTCACCCAGCTCATGTATCCGTTTTTCTTCAGGTAGATGATGATCAACGTGATGACGCATAGGGCGCTCACCCACATTGCCGCGAAGTTGTACCAACCAAACATGGTCGAGAACCAATGTGCTTCCAACGACATAATGGTATCGAACGACCAAATGGGCGTCGTGAATCCGAAAATTACCAGGAACCCAGCGGAAAGCTTGAACGACTTCTTATATGATGTCAGGCCACCGGCCAAGTCTTCGTTGTATGAATATTTGGCCAGCATCCAGGCACAGATACTATACGCGCCCATGAAGAGCACCTGCCGAACCAGGAAGCCAGGAGCGTTGAGGAACCATTCCTTGCTGGCTACCAGCTGATCGTAGTTCGGGCTATTGGGGTCCATCAGTCCTTCACCATACCAATGGTGATACAGGTTGTGGCTAAACAGACCTACGGTCGTGATAATGAAAAGGATAACCGAAGCTACCGGCAAAACGTGCGCCATGGCCTGGGGTATCCGCATCATGCCTGCTGACCATCCGGACTGGGTAACCAGCTGCAAGGCTACGAAGAACGCCCCCGCAGCGCATACGCAGGTAAAGTAATAGCCCATCAGCAACAAATTGGCAAACGTACGTTCTACCATGATGTGGTCGCCTGAAAGTAGGCCAAGGGCAATAGCGACAACGCCGACCACCAGTGCCGCCAAGCTGAGCATCTTCGCCCGGCTGGTGAACACGAATCGCTCGTTGAAGTTATAATCGTGGTGTTGACTGTGAGTTCCCATTTATTATTAATCTGATATAACTATTTCTTTTGTAATTCCCTAACATACATGACCACTTTCCAGCGCTCTTCAGGATCCAACTGCGAAGCGTGGGACCCCATCACGTTATAGCCCCAATAGATCGTGTGGTAAATATTCCCATCAGTCAAATCGGCCATGGGTCCGCCTGATCGCGTCGAGTTGGCACCGTCGCTAGACGTGAAAGACGGAGGAGGAGGAAAGTTCTCCAATTGCCGGCTCCCCGCTTGGGTAACGAGTTGGCGGTCCATCGTTATCGGGCCGTCTCCCTTGCCTTCCACGCCGTGGCATACCGAGCAGTACGCATTGTAGAGCGCCTGTCCTTGTTGCAGGTTGGCTTCGGAAACTTCCAGCGGATTGGTCAGCTCCTCGCCGGCCGCCCGCCATCCGTCCACGGACTTGTCATATTCAAATCGCTCGAAACCTATTGGCACGCTTCCGGCCGGCGGCGTCTGGGCGGTGAGTCCGTCCGCGAAGTTGGGGTTCGGCTGATCCGGGTCATACCCTATCGCGTCGTACATATTTCTTGAAAATTCCCAGCCCGTGCTGCGCGTCTTCCCATCGCCGCAAGCACTTACTACGGCCGCCACTGCCAAGGCAGCGCCGATAGTTCCTAGAAATTTCACCTTATTCATAGCTAACATATTTTCTGTCGTTGTACTTCACTTCTACCGCTCCAGCATCCTTCAGCAAAGCCTCAATCTGTTCGTGGCTTGTGTTCTCGCGGGCGTCGATGGCAATGACAAACCGATCGTCCGTTGCACGCAAGTCCATTACCCGTGGCGCACGCCCCGGAAACAAGTGATTGCGGTAGAAAAACGTCGCCACCATACCCAATGCGCAAAGCAGAATCGTCACCTCGAACGTCACGGGCACAAAGTCTGGCAAGGCCAGCGCCGGCTTGCCACCAATATTCATCGGCCAGTCGTGCACCATCGTATAGTATAGCAAGGAGAAGCCCAAAAACGTACCGGTGATGCCGAAAACAAACGCCGCTATTGGAAGGCGCGAGGGTTTCACGCCCAGTTTATCCTCAATGCCGTGGATAGGCATCGGCGTAAAGCAATCGTAAATACTGATGTTGTTCTTCTGCAACTTATCAATCCCGTCCATCATCTCGTCGGGATCGGCGAAACAGCCTAGTATATATTTCGTTGTGCTCATGACTTAATTATGCTGAGGGGAATAGTTATTTTTTCGTCTCAAGTCAGCAATCTCCTCCTCGGAAATCGAGTCGTACTTGCTCAAGCTATCGATAAAGAACTCTGCTTGCTCCTTATCTACTTTACCTTCTTCAATCAGCTTAACTTTTTGCTGCAAGCTCGCGCTCTTCAACAACATCTTCACCTCAGCAATAGCGATACCTGGCAAGAAGCGCAGGAACAGCAGGAATAAGGTAAAGAACAAGCCAATGGAACCAACGAAGATGCCCACGTCAACCCATGTTGGGTAGAACATGGCCCAGCTAGAGGGCAAGTAGTCGCGGTGCAGCGACGTAACGATAATTACGAAACGCTCGAACCACAT
>Ga0079224_100017421_pt1 | contig 10124 bp, 9 predicted proteins | sample Stecom2015_FD_80414 | JGI IMG/M metagenome (GOLD analysis project Ga0079224, IMG submission 80414) | Agricultural soil microbial communities from Utah to study Nitrogen management - Steer compost 2015 | ecosystem: Environmental > Terrestrial > Soil > Agricultural land | place: USA: Utah... | reverse complement strand
ATGTCGTAGAGCTCGCCGGTGATGCGCTGGCCGTTCCGGAGCACGACCACGGCATTGCCGGGCGAGACGACGTTGAACTGCGCGTCGCTGACATCGCCCGTGAAGCTGATGGCCGCGACGTCACCAGGATTGATGGACCGGTTCGAGCCGCGCACCTGCACCTGGTAGCCGCTCGCGTTCAAGTCGACGAGCGTCGCGTTGAGGCGCTCACCCGAGCGCATGACGATGACCGCCGACTGCTGAGCGGCGACGGTGCCAAGGCCGATCGCGGTAAAGACCGCCAGGGCTCCAACGAATCTTCGTGTAAACATGTGATGTCCCATCCTCATAACGGCTAACGGCCAAATTGCTGAGGCGCAGCGCCCCAGAGAGTATCGTTGCCCTGCAGTTTGTGCAAAGCCGGGGCCAGGCCGATGTTGCTGGTTTTGCGCCCGAATCCGGGCCGGAACCGACTCGTATAATGGACACCGTGTCCTCAGAAGTGCGTGACGCCCGCCGCATCGCTCGCCTCGACAACGGGCTGACCGTCATCCTGCAACCCTCGCAGACGTCACCGCTGATCTCGCTCTGGGCGTGGTATCGCGTCGGTTCGGGCGACGAGGCGCCGGGCCGTACCGGCATCTCGCACTGGGTCGAGCACATGAACTTCAAGGGCACGGCCCGCCTTTCCCGCGAAGAGATGACGGCCATCGTCGAACGGCACGGCGGGTTCTGGAACGGCTACACCTGGGTGGACCAGACGACGTACGTCGCCACGGCGCACCGCGATGCGCTCGACGACCTGCTGCTCCTCGAATCCGAGCGGATGTCGTCCTGCGTCTATGACCCCTCCGAGTGCGAATCGGAGCGTACGGTCATCATCTCGGAACTACAGGGCTCGGAAAACGATCCCGACCAGCTGCTCGAGGCCGAGGTCACTGCCGCGGCGATGAAGGTGCATCCGTACCGGCATCCGACGATCGGCTGGCTGGCCGACCTGCAGACGATGACGCGCGATGATCTCTACGCGCACTACAAGACCTTCTACGCGCCAGACAACGCCGCGATTGTCATTGCCGGCGCCATCGAGCCGGACGCTGCGCTGAGGCGGGTGGAGAAGGCCTTCGGCGGGATGGCGCCCTCCGGCGTCGTGCATCCCTCGCGAACAGCCGAGCCGCCACAGCAGGGCGAACGGCGCGTCACGCTCGAGCGCCCCGGACGCGTCGGGTACCTGAAGCTGACGCACCACGCGCCGGCGTTCACCGACGCCGACTTCGCACCGATGCTGGTCCTCGACGCGGTGCTCAGCGGGGCGAAGGGGCTCAATCTCTGGTGCAGCTTCCGATCGACCGCAGGGCAGCGCCGCTCGCGGCTCTATCGCGCACTCGTCGAGCGGTCGCTGGCCAGTGCGGTACAGGGCGCGCTGTTGCCGACGCGCGACGCGTTCCTGCACTTCATTTCGATCACGGCGGCCGAGGGCGTGCCGCTCGAGGCCATCGAGGACGCGACGTCCGAGGCCATCGCGACGCTCGTGCGCGACGGGGCCGAAGACGAGGAAGTGAGCCGCGCCATCCGGCAGTTGACGGCCCGGATGGTCTTCGAAGGCGACAGCGTGACGAACATCGCGCACCAGGCGGGGTACTTCCACACGATCGGTGCGCTCGAGGCCTACGACGCCATCGCGGCGCGGGTGACGGCGGTGACGCCCGATGACGTCACGCGTGTCGCGCGCGAGCGCCTGGGCCGGACCAACCGGACGGTCGGCGAGCTGCGTGCGCTGAATCCGGTGTCCGAGCCGGCCGGGGCCGTGCTGGCGGAAGCAGGGCAGACGGCGTGACACGCGTACCAGCCATCCGTCAGGCGCGTCGGATTCTCGACTCGGGCGCGGTTGTCGTCGCGCGCCGCCACACGCTGACGCCGGCGGTCACGGCAATGCTGTCGTTCGATGCGGGAAGCGTGTTCGACCCGGCCGAGCGGCCCGGGCTGGCGGCGTTCACGGCGAGGATGATCGATCGCGGGACACCGCGTCTGTCGGCCGATGCCCTGGCCGAGGCCATCGAGCAGCGCGGCGCGACCATCGACGTGACATCCAACCGTCAGTGCGTGGCGATTTCGCTGACCTGCCTGATCGACGACTTCCAGGACATGCTGACGCTTGCGACCGACATGGCGCGGACGCCGTCGTTCCCCGACGATCAGATCGAACTCCGGCGTCATGAGACGCTGACGCGCATCGCGCAGGACGCCGAGAACACGGCCATGCGCGCGTCGGCGCGCGTTTTCGAGCGGCTCTACGGCGACGGGCATCCGTACGCGCATGCGCCTCGCGGGACGGCCGAGTCGATCGGCGCGCTCACGCGTGCTGACCTCGAGGCCTTTCATGCCGCGCGCGTGCGGCCATCGCGCCTTGCGGTTGCGGTCGTGGGCGACATCGACGAAGCCGAGGCGTGCGACGTCGTTGCACAAGCCCTGTCCACGTGGTCCGACACGCCCGCCGCCCCCGACGCGATTCCGACGCCGACGCCGCCCACGACGCGTGACGTCTCGCGTATCGACGTGCCGGGCAAAGCGCAGGCCGACATCGCCTACGGCCTGCTGGGTCCGGGCCGGCTGGATCCGGAGTACTACGCGTTCTGGGTCATGAACACGGTGCTGGGTCAGTATGGTCTCGGCGGCCGTCTGGGCGAGAACATCCGCGAGCGCCACGGGATGGCGTACTACGCGTCGAGCAGCTACGACGCGCACCGGATCCCCGGACCGCTCATCGCCCGTGCCGGTGTCGATCCCTCGAACGTGGAGCGCGCGCTGAGCGCCATCGATCTGGAGATCGATCGCGTCGCGCGCGAGGGGGTCACCCGCGCCGAACGTGATGCCGCGGTGCGGTTCCTGATCGGGTCCATTCCGCGCATGGTCGAGACGAATGCCGGCATGGCGCAATTTCTCATTGGCGTCGAGCAGTTCGGCCTGGGTGACGACTTCGATCGCCGCCTGCCCGACCTGCTGTCGGGCGTGACGCACGATGCCGTCAACGCGGCCGCGGCCTCGCTCGCCTCGTCGCGGGCAGTCGTCGCCATCGCGGGACCAGGGGCCGCATGAAGGCAATCTTCTTCGACGTCGACTTCACGCTCATCCATCCCGGTCCGGCGCTGCAGGCCGAAGGGCACCGTACGTTCTGCGAACGCCATGGCGTGACGGTCGACACGACGCGCTGGGACGACGCCGTGCGCGGTGCCTCGTCGTGGCTGCACTCGGGCGAGCAGCTCTACGACGCCGGGATCTTCATTGGCTACACCCGATCGATCCTCGAAGGCATGGGCGGCACGGGCCCCGGTCTCGATCCCGCGAGTCGCGAGATCTACGAAGCCTGGGCCGAGTGCCAGCATTTCTCGATGTACGACGATGTGCCCGAGACGCTGCGGCGGCTGCATGCCGACGGCTTTCGCATCGGGCTCATCTCGAACACGCACCGGTGTCTGACGTCGTTCCAGTCGCACTTCGCGCTGGAGGGCCTGATCAGCGCGGCCGTCTCATCGTCCGCGCACGGCTACATGAAACCGCATCCGAGCATCTTCCAGTCTGCGTTGACGCTCGTCGGGGCCGAACCGGAGGCCTCCGTGATGGTGGGCGACAGCTACGCCCACGACATCGAGGGCGCGATGGCGCTGGGCATGCGCGGCATTCTGATCGATCGCTCCCGAAGCGCCTCGCGGTTGAAGTCGCCGCATGTCCCCAACCGGGACAATGCAACCGGGAAGAATTTCGAGGCGTGTCCCGTCGTGTCGTCGCTGCACGAGCTCTTCGATCACCTCTGACATCGCCGTGACCGACCTCATCCTCCGCGACTATCACACGCTCGACGAATGCCGTCGCATCGTCGAGCTCGAGAAGACGATCTGGGGCTATACCGACAGCGAAGACCTCGTGCCGGCCATCATGCTGTTTCTGACGGCCAAGCGCGGCGGCATCCTGATCGCCGCCGAGCGCGCGGACGGCAGTCTCGCCGGCTTTGCGTTCTCAATGGCGTCGATCGTCGACGGCAAGCCCGCGCAGTGGTCGCACATGATGGGCGTCGTGCCCGAGTGCCGCGCGACGGGACTCGGCCGCACGCTGAAACTGGCGCAGCGGGCGCGTGCCCTGGCACTCGGCGTGGATCTGATCGAGTGGACGTTCGACCCGCTGCAGGCGGTGAACGCACACCTCAACTTCGCGAAGCTCGGGACGATTGCGACGACCTACGAGATCAACATCTATGGCGATTCGAGCAGCGCGCTGCACCGCGGGACGCCGACCGATCGCCTCATCGCCGAATGGTGGATCCGCCGTCCGCACGTCGAGCGGAGGATAAGCGCCGGTCCATTGATCGCGCGCGATCGATCGGCGACGGAGGCCATTTCGCTCAATCCGCCGGTGGCGGGTGAGCGCTGGCAGAGACCGGGACCGGTGACGCCGGCACCCGAGGGCGCGCGGCGGTTGTTGATCCACGTGCCGGCGCGATTCACGGAGATGCAGCAGTCGGAACCCGATCTGGCGCTCGAGTGGCGGATGCAGACGCGTGAGCTGTTCACGAGCTGCTTCGCGCGCGGATATCGGGCGGTCGACTTTCTGCGGCACCGCGACGAGGGCGGTGCCTACCTGCTCGCTGAAAGGCCGACGGAGGACGCGTGATTCGACATCTGCTGATTGCGGCGCTGAGCGCCACGGTTCTGTTCCAGGGCGCACAGCAGCCCGCGACCGGTGGCGCGACCGAGTGGCCGGACAGCTATCGCGCGCGGCTCGAGGCGCTGGCGCTCGTGCAGACGCTCAATGCCGAGATTCTCGCGAGCCGCAGCGCGACGCGCAGTCTCGAGTCGTGGTGCGCCGCCCGCGGGTTGTCCGACGACCCGCGCGTCTTTGCCGACCGTGAGTCGGGCGTCGAGAAGGTCCCCTCTGCCGAGCAGCTCGTGCGCCTGCAGGTGCGCGACGCGAACGAACTGCGCTATCGCCGCGTGCGCCTGCGCTGCGGTACGCGTGTCCTGTCCGAAGCCGACAACTGGTACGTGCCGGCGCGGCTCACGCCCGAGATGAACCACACGCTCGACACGACGAACGAATCGTTCGGCAGGGTCATCTCGCCGCTCGAACCGTACCGCCGCACGTTCGAGGCGCGCCTGCTCTGGGCGCCGCTGCCCGAAGGGTGGGACCGCGGTGCGGCTGTCGAGTCGAGCGAAGAAACGCTCACGATTCCCGGTGCGCTGTTCGCACACCGCGCTCTGGTGTACTCCGCCAGCCACGTGCCGCTCGCCGAGGTCGTCGAGACCTATCAGCGCGACATCCTGGGTGCCCCGCCGCCGGTGCGCTTGCCCCGCGCACCGGGCTTCTGATACAGTTTGCCTAAGGCAAGTATATGCCGGAGGCAAGCAGATGCCGCGTTCCGATCCTGAAGCGTTCCTGCCGCTCACGCCCGTTGCGTTCGAGATCCTGCTCGCCGTCGCGGCCGGGCCCCGTCACGGCTACGACATCATGCTCGAGATCGAGCGCCGCACCGGCGGCCGCGTCAGCCTGAATCCCGGCACGCTGTATCGCGCGCTCGATCGCCTCGCGTCGGAAGGGCTGCTCGATGCGACGCTGCAACCGGCCGGGAAGGGCGCAGGGGACCGCCGGCGCGTGTTCGCGATTTCGCGCCTCGGGGCCAGCGTCGCTCAGGCGGAAGCCGACCGGCTGGCCGATCAGCTGCGCGCGGCCCGCGCCGTGCGCCTCGCCGGGAAGAGCCGGCCGTGAACGAGGCCGGCGGCCGCGCCGAACGGCTCTTCCGCGCGCTGCTCATGCTCTACCCGAAGCGCTTCCGCGACGCCTACGGCGCCGAGATGGCCGACGTCTTCGCGCGCCGGCTCGCGCGCGCCGATGGCCGCATGGCCCGCATCCGGCTGGCGTGCCGGGCCTGCGTCGATCTGTTCAGCGGCGCCGTCGCGGAGCGATTCGCCGCGGCGCCTGCAGCCGCCGCAAAGGACCCCATGATCAGCCTCTTGGCCCGCGACCTTCTCATCGCCGGCCGCACGCTCCTGCGGCAGCCGACGTTCTCGGCGACGATCGTGTTCACGCTCGCGCTCGCGATCGGGGCCACGACCGCTGTTGGCGCGCTCGTCGACGCGGCCATCGTGCGGCCGCTGCCGTATCCATCGGCGGAGCGGCTGGTCTCGATCGTCGAAGAGTCGCCGCGCTTCGGCAAGGCGCCGTTCGCCATTCCCTTCCTTCGCGACCTCCGCGAGTCAGTCACGCAGTACGACGCGGTTGTTGGCTTCACGTCGACCTGGACGGTGACGGTGACCGGCGCCGGCGAGGCGCGGTCCGTGCCATCGGCATTCGTCTCGGACGGCGTACTGGAGCTGTTCGGCGCCCGGCCGCGCGCGGGCCGCCTGCTCACGATCGCCGACGTCGACGCCGCCGATCCCGTGGCCGTGGTGTCGACGCCCTTCTGGGAACGCGCGTTCGGCGCAGGCGCCGCACTCGATGGCCAGATCGTCCGCATCGACGATCGCCCCGTCACCATCGTCGGCATCATCGAGGCGCTTCCGATGCCGATCACCTCGTCGGTAGCCGCGTCGAATCACGACTCGGCGGAGATCTGGCTGCCGTTGTCGCTGAACCCGCTCGCCGGTCTTCGCACGATTCCCGTCGCCAACATCGTCGGCCGTCTGAAACCGGAAGGCCGGATCGGCCCCGCCCGCCTCGAGGTGGCCACCCTCCCGGCCCGTTGGAGCGAGATCTACCCGTCGGTCGACGCCGCGGCGCGCTATTCAGCGCTGCCGTTGTCGGAGCTGGTGTCGGAGTCGTCGCGCCGTCCGCTGCTCGCGCTGCTTGGCGCTGTCGTCCTGCTGCTGCTCATCGCGTGCGCCAACATCGCGAACCTGATGCTGGTGCGTTCGGCGACGCGCGGATCGGAGCTTGCGGTTCGAGCGGCGCTCGGCGCCACACGCGGGCGACTGGTGCTGCAGATGTTTGCCGACAGCCTCGTGCTGGCGACGATGGGCACAGCGTTCGGCGTGTTCCTCGCATGGCTGGCACTGGGGATCGTGCCATCGCTCGCGCTCGGGGAGCTCCCGCCCTCGTCGTCGATCCAGATGGACCTGCGCGTCGTGGCCATTGCCGCGGGTACGGGCCTGCTGGTGGCGATGGCCGTCGCGGTCGTCCCGGTGCTCCAGGCATCGCGCGCGGTGATCTACGCGAGGATTCGCGACGGCGCACGCACGGTGCGCGGCGGGCGCGTTCGGGCGTCACTCGCGTTTGCCGAAGTCGCGCTCGCGCTCGTGCTGTTGATCTCCGCGGGTCTGCTGGCACGCAGCTTCTGGACGCTGTCGAGCGTGGATCCCGGCTTCCGCGCGAACAACCTGCTCGCGAGCGGCGTGGCGATGCCGGGCACGCGCTATCCGACGGCCGACACGCGGCGCGCGTTCGTGGGACGCGCGCTCGACACGCTCGAGGCGCTGCCCGGCGTGACGCGGGCCGCGGCGGTCAATCGTCTCCCGCTCGGCGGCGGCAACGTCATTGTCGGCGTGGAGATTGAAGGGCAACCGCAGCCTGAGGGCCCGGTGACGATGGATCGACGGGTGGTGACGCCGGGGTACTTCGACACGCTCGGGATTCCGCTCGTCGCCGGCCGTCCGTTCGGGATCGAGGATCGCGCCGACGCCGTGGATCGCGTGGCGGCGGTCAACGAGGCGGTCGCGCGCCGGTTCTGGCCCGAGGGCAATGCCATCGGCGGCCGGCTGCGCCTGATGCTGCGCGGGGGGGCCGGTCCGTGGCTACGCATCACCGGCGTCTTCGGCAACGTGCGGCATCACGGTCTCGATCAGCCCGCGCAGCCAGAGGTGTACGTCCCGTACGCGCAGGCTGCGGTCGAGTCGATGGTCTTCCTGACGCAGGTCTCGGGAGATCCTGTCGCACTCGTCGAGCCCGTCCGGCAGACGCTGCAGGGGATCGATCCGGAGTTGCCCGTCGAGCAGGAGTTGCCGCGGGACCTGGTCACCGCGTCGATGGCCGAGCCGAGGCTGCGCGCGCTGCTGTTCAATGGCTTTGCGTTCGCGGCGTTGTTGCTTGCCGCACTCGGCGTCTACGGCGTCGTGTCGCACGGCGTGACGGAACGCACGCGCGAGATCGGCGTGCGGGTGGCGCTCGGCGCCACGCGCGGCAGCATCCTCGGGCTCGTCATGCGCGGAGGCCTGCGCACGGTGCTCGTCGGCGTGGGTGGCGGGCTCGTCGCCGCAGTGCTCGCGGCCCGCGCGATGCGGGGCCTGTTGTTCGGCGTGCCGCCATTCGATCCGATGACGTTTGCGGTCGTCACGGGCGTGCTGCTGTTCGTCGCGGCTGCCGCGATTCTCGTGCCCGCCCGCCGCGCCATGCGTCTGGATCCCATTCAGGCGCTGAGGACTGACCAATAAACGGGGTCTGTCCCCGTTTTGCGGCTGCGGCTGGATACCGAAAAATCACGCAAAAAAGCCGAAAAGGCGGTGCGGAAGAAGCGGTCGGAAACGGGGTCTGTCCCCGTTTTCAGCCGGGCGGCCAGGAGAGGCCGCGTCCCGCAAGGACGTGCAGATGGATGTGGAACACCGTCTGCCCGGCTTCGGCGTTGCAGTTGAACACCGTGCGGTATCCCCGCTCGGCATAGCCATGCTCGGCGGCGATGGCGGCGGCCCGTCGCACCATCTCGCCCACCAGCGCGTCTTCGTCGGCGCTGAGGTCGTTGAGCGTCGCGATGTGTCCGCGGGGGACGACCAGCACGTGCAGCGGCGCCTGCGGGTTGATGTCCTTGAAGGCAACGACGCGGTCGTCCTGGTAGACGATCGACGCGGGGATCTCACCGGCCGCAATGCGGCAGAAGAGGCACGACATGCCCGCGATTATCGCCCGGCAACGGCGATTCGGGGAATGCCCGCGAGATCACGCAGCACATCTGTGACCCGAAGACCGGCGCCGGTGAGGGCGTCGCGCACGTCCTGCTCGTTCCCGCCGAACTCGAGCAGTAACGGCGGCGAGGGACTGCGGTGGGCGACATCGGCCGCCAGCGCGCGGATGACGTCCAGTCCGTCGGCGCCGCTGAAGAGCGCCGCGCGCGGCTCGTGTGCGCGCACGTCCGGCATGACGTTCGGATCACCCGTTGCGATGTACGGCGGGTTCGAGACGACGAGATCGACATCCGCGACGCCGTCGAGTAGCGAAGTCACCCTGAAATCGACGCGATCTGCGACCCCGAGCCGCGCGGCATTGCGCGACGCCACATCGATGGCGGCTTCGGAGACGTCGGTTGCGATGACCTGGATCGACGGCCGCTCGTGCGCGAGCGCAATCGCGATGCAGCCAGAGCCCGTGCCGACATCGGCCACACGGAGGCCGCCACCTGCTGAGGACGCAAGCTCATCGATGGTCGAGAGCGCGCGTTCGACAAGCAGTTCGGTTTCAGGGCGCGGGATGAGGACGGCAGGCGTGACTTCGAAGTCCAGGCCCCAGAACTCCCTGGTGCCAGTGATGTAGGCGACGGGCTCGCCGGTGAGCCGGCGCGCGACGAGCGCATTGAAGGCCGTCTCGAACTCCGCAGGGGCGGCTTCACGCGATCGGATGATCCAGGTTTCACGCGTCCAGCCAAGGACGTGACGCGCCAGCAGTTCGGCATCGAGTGCGGGCTGCTGGTGGGCGCCGATGCGATCGCGAAGTCGCGCGGCCGCCTCGCGCACGAGTCCCGCCAGCGACGAGCGGGTCACCCCGTCGCGTCCTTCAGCTTCTCGGCCTGGGTGAACATCTCCATCTGATCGATCAGCTCGTCGATGTCGCCATCGAGCGCGGCGTCGAGCTGGTGCATCGTGAAGCCAATGCGGTGGTCGGTGATCCGGTTTTCCTTGAAGTTGTACGTCCGGATCTTCTCGGACCGCTCGCCGGTGCCGACCTGGCTGCGCCGGTCCTTCGCGATGGCCTCCTGCTGCTTCTTCATCTCGATTTCGTAGAGACGCGAGCGCAGCACCTTCATGGCCTTCGCGCGGTTCTTGATCTGCGACTTCTCGTCCTGCTGCGAGACGACGAGGCCGGTGGGGATGTGTGTGATGCGGACGGCCGAATACGTCGTGTTGACGCTCTGGCCGCCGGGGCCGCTCGAGCAGAAGGTGTCGATGCGCAGGTCT
>Ga0079224_100017420_pt1 | contig 10125 bp, 9 predicted proteins | sample Stecom2015_FD_80414 | JGI IMG/M metagenome (GOLD analysis project Ga0079224, IMG submission 80414) | Agricultural soil microbial communities from Utah to study Nitrogen management - Steer compost 2015 | ecosystem: Environmental > Terrestrial > Soil > Agricultural land | place: USA: Utah... | reverse complement strand
GACGTCGTTCTTGCCCGGGATCACCCGCAGGTTGACCCCGTACTTGTTCTTGAACGCGCTGCCGATCGCGACCGACTGGTTGTAGCCGCTGGAGCCCACGTCGTACGCGCTCCAGGCCATGGTCTCGGGCAGCTTGGGATCGGCGGCGAACGCCGGCTGGGCAACGAACGTGACAGCGGCGACTACGCCGCCGATGGCTGCATGGCGGAACCTCATGGGGCGTCTCCTCTGGTCTGCTTGGTGGCCGGTTCGACCCGTCGCTCATGCGGCTGCGGGCGTCTTGGCGGACGATGTTAGCACCCCGCCCACATGCGCCTTGCACTAGGGCATTCCGACGGCATGAGCCTGTTTTCACCCCGATCGGTCGGGGTGAAAACAGGATGCCGCGGGGTGAACCGTGCCCGTCAGGCCAGGAGACCGCGTCCGTTCACCACTTCTCGAGGACGACGTTCATGCCGGCCGCGCGCAGCGCCTCGGCCCGCGCCTTCTGCCAGGCTTCCATGTGCGCATCGCCCTCCAGGTTCTGGGCGATGACCTTCTTCCACGCGTCGGCCAGGATCTGCTGGCGCTTGACCAGCATGTCGTTGTGCTTCTGGTGGGCATCGGTCCACATGCCCTTTTCCTTGTAGAAGCGGATCGCGCCCTCGTGATACGGGACCACCCACTCCAGGTTCTGCCGATCGAGCCCCCAGCCGTCGTTGCCCGGCGCCGCATCCTTGTACATCGGATAGGTCTCGACCATGGCCACCGTCATCGCGTAGACGAGGTCGGCATCGCGATCGTCCAGCGCATGCAGGATCGGGTACGGATAGGCCGCGCTTTCCACGGGCTTGTCCTCGGACAGCCCGGCGCCCTGGGTCGCCTTCACCGGCACCATGTACGGCGCGACCGCCTGCACCCGCTTCCAGCCCTCGGTATCGGAGGCGGGCATCGCCGGATACACGAGGCCGCGCGGCGACTTCTCGAGGGCATAGGCCTTGCCCGAGACCGACACCGAGAAGCCGGCGTCGGACTGGTTGTTGACGATCGCATCGAGCGAGGCGCCGTAGCCGCCGAACTCCACCTTCTGCACGTCGTCCCAGGTCAGGCCGGCGAAGGCCAGGATGGCCGTGAGGTTCTGGTTGAGCGCCGGGGCGCCGATCACCCACGAGACGCGCTTGCCCTTGATGTCGGCGACCGTCTTCACGCCCGTATCCGCGGCCGTGATCATCGCGAGCGTCTGGCTCGAGATGTTGGTCATCAGCAGCCGGGCGGGAATCGGCCCCCATTCCTTGCCGCCGAATTCGTACAGGCCTTCCTGGGCCATGTAGGAACCGACGCCGTTGGCGACGAAGTCGAGCTTCTTCGTCTTGAGCGGCAGCATGCGCGACACGTCGTTCTTGCCCGGGATCACCCGCAGGTTGACCCCGTACTTGTTCTTCAGCGCGCTGCCGATCGCGACGGCCTGGTTGTAGCCCCCGGAGCCCACGTCGTAGGCGCTCCAGGCCATGGTGTCGGGCAACTTGGGATCGGCGGCATGCGCCGGCTGGAGTGCGAGCGCGGCAGCGAGCGTCGCGCCGACGACGGCGAGGCGAGTGATCATGAACTGTCTCCTCTGGGTTTCCGAATCGCGTATCGGGACAGCGGCCCGGTGGCCGGCCCGGTCAGGTTACGGCTGTTGCACGCGCGGCATGGTAGCACTACCCGGGCACGGGGATCACCAGTCCTCGATGCCGACCTCCATCCCGGCCCCGCGTATGCGATGCGTCTCGGCGATAATCGGGACATGCCAAGGATCCTGCTCGTCGACGACGACGACGAACTCCGCGACATGCTCGGCGAGTACCTCGCCCGCGACGGCTTCGAGATCGAGACCGCCGCGGACGGCGCGAAGGGCGCCGAGATGGCGCTCGCCCCCGGCGTCGACCTGGTGGTCCTCGACGTCATGATGCCCGGCACCGACGGGATCGAGGCACTGCGTCGCATCCGCGCGGCCAGCCAGATCCCGGTGCTGATGCTCACCGCCCGCGGCGACGATGTGGACCGCATCGTCGGGCTGGAGCTGGGCGCCGACGACTACGTGCCCAAGCCCTGCACGCCCCGGGAGCTGGCCGCCCGCATCCGCGCGATCCTGCGGCGCAGCGACCGGACGGGCCGTGACGTCATCTCCGTCGGTTCGCTCACCCTGCATACCTCCCAGCGCCGCGCGACACTGGGCGATGCGCCGGTCGACCTGACCGGCGCCGAGTTCGAGGTGCTCACCGTGCTCGCCCGCCACGCCGGGACGGTCGTCAGCAAGCGGGTGCTCTCGCGCGAGGCGCTCGGGCGCGAGCCCGGCCGCTTCGACCGCAGCATCGACATGCATGTGAGCGGCATCCGCCAGAAGCTCGGCACCCGCAGCGACGGCAGCTCGTGGATCCAGACGGTGCGCGGCCGCGGCTACCAGCTCGTGGCCGATTGACGGCGCTACGCCCACAGGACGCCGCCAGCCGATGGGCCGACTCTTCTGGAAGATCCTCGTCGGGTTCTGGCTCGCCCTGATCGCGGCGGCAATCGGCGTTGGCATCGGCGTCACGCTCGAGCAGCAGGCCCGGTTCGACGAGCGCATGGCGCAGTTCGAGGCGGCCCCGCTGGCCGCCGGGCGCTACACCCGCGTGCGCATCGAGGAGATCGCGGCGCTGCTGCGCCATGCCGGCCCGCAGGCCACGGCGCGCATCCTCGCGGAACGCGGCGCGCGCGATCCGCGCCGCCCGGTCCTGGTGGTCGGGGCCGACGACCGGGACCTCCTCGGCCGGGAGGTACCGCCACGGCTGCTCGCACAGGCCCGCGCGGAAGCGGAAGCTTCCACCGGCGCCGACGGCGCGAGCGGGCGCGACGACGAGGACGACGGAGGCGACGTCCCCCGGAACGCCGTCAGCCGGGTGACGCTCGCCGACGGGTCCGAGTACGTCGTCTTCGCGGGCCCGAGCCGCGGCGGCGGGCCACGCCGACCGACCCCCTGGTCGCCCTGGCTGCTGGTCGGCGCCGGCCTGGTCGCAAGCCTGGCGTTCGCGGCGGGCCTCGCGTGGTACATGGCACGCCCCATCCGCCTGATGCGTTCGGCGGTGCGACGCGTGGCCAACGGCGATCTCGAAACCCGGATCGGCGAGCGCCTCGGCGCTCGTCGCGACGAGCTCGCCGATCTCGGTCGCGATTTCGACGCCATGACGGCGCAGCTGCAGGCGCTGATCGGCGCGCAGCAACGGCTGCTTCACGACGTATCGCACGAGCTGCGCTCTCCCCTTGCGCGGCTGCAGGCGGCGGTCGGGCTGGCCCAGCAGGATCCGGGGCGCGCCGGCGAGATGCTGGAGCGCATCGAGCGCGAGACGAGGCGACTCGACGAGCTGGTGGGCGAGGTGCTCGCGCTCGCGCGGGCCGAATCCGGACACGGGCCGGGCGCGCGCACTGCGCTCGATCTCGAGGAGCTGCTCGCCGATGTCGCCGACGACGCCGCGTTCGAGGCCCAGGCGCTGGGGCGCTCCGTCCGCTTCTCCAGCTCGGCGCCGGGGGTTCGGGTCGTCGGCCATCCGGAACTGCTGCATCGCGCCTTCGACAACGTCGTGCGCAATGCGCTGCGACACACGGCCGAGGGCACCGTCGTGGAGATCGCCGCGCGCCGCCGCGGCGACGCCATCGAGATCCGGGTGGACGACCGCGGCCCCGGCCTGCCGGCCGCCGAGCGCGATCGCATCTTCGAGCCGTTCGCGCGCGTGCCGGGCAGCGACGGCAACGGCTTCGGCCTGGGCCTCGCGATCGCCCGGCGCGCGATCGAGGCGCATGACGGACGGATCGAGGCGCTCGACCGCGAGGGCGGCGGCCTGTCGATGCGCATCGAGCTGCCGATCGCCGACGCGCGGGACGGGGATATCGGCGCGGAGGGCCGGCGGCGGGCGGGCGACTAGGCGCCGTCGAACAGGGCGCGCAGCGCAGCGCGGTCGCGCCGCGCCAGGGCGCGCGCGATGCCCGCGAGCTGGCGGAAGAGGGCCGGGGCGGCCAGCCGCAGCATCCCGAGGTAGGTCGCGCCCCCCCCGACTACGGCGAGCGCCAGCGCGAGCGCCCGCGGCACGTCGTCGCCGGCGAACGCCAGGCCGGCCCAGGCCACGGCGCCCATCGCGAGCGCGCAACCCATCGGCGCAAGGCCCGCCGTCACCTGCGCGCGCATGGGCAGGCCGCTGGCCGAGCGGACCATGCCGGCGGCGAGCGGCCAGACGAGATAGCCGCGCGCGAGCAGGGCGAGGCCGATCCATCCGATCCCGACCGGTGCCGCGAGCACCACGAGCGCCAGGGTGAGCGCGGCACCCAGCGCAACCAGCAGCAGGTGCCGGTTCGCATGGCCGGCACCCCGGAGCACCGCGGCCTGGACGGTGCCCGTCGATTGCCGCAGGCCGAGCAGGAGCAGCGCTTCGGCCACCGGGATCGCCGCGACCCAGTCGGGACCGAAGAAGAGCGGCACGAGCGCCTGGGCGCAGGCCGCAAGACCGACGAAGAGCGGCGCGGCGACCAGCGTGACCGCGCGCAACGCGCCCGCGGCGATGCGGCGCAGCGCCTGCGCATCCTCGCGCGCCCGGGCCACGCCCGCCACGAGCACCTGGTAGGCCGGCAAGGTAACGATGCGGGTCGCCTCGGTGTACAGGCGCTGCGCCAGGGCGAAGAGGCCGACGGCCTCGGCGCCGAGCATGCGACCGATGACGATGCGCGGCAGCTGCTGCTCCAGCCAGGCGAGGCCGTAGGCACCCCAGGTGTTGAGGTTGTAGCCGGCGAGATCGCGGACATCGCGCGACGCGAAGCGCCAGCCCGGCCGCCAGCGCGCGGCGGCGAGCGCGATCGCGGCATGCACGATGCCGCGGGCGATCTCCATCAGGACGAGGCTCCAGATGCCCGCGCCGGCCAGCGCGAGCGCGATGCCGGTGATGCTCGCGGTCACCGCCGCGACCGATTCCGCCACGGCAAGCGCCCGGAATCCGCCCTCGCGCATCAGGCGCGCGGTGGGAACGACGAGCAGCGCCGCGAGGGGAATGTTCGCCCCGCGCCAGGGGAGGATCTCCTCCAGCTCGGGGCCCCCGTTGAGGAGGGCGGCCGCCGGACCGGCGCCGGCGGCGAGCGCCGCCCAGGCGAGGAGCGCAGCGGCGAGCGCCAGCACGAAGCTCGCGTCCAGGTGGCCACGGCGCAGTTCGCCACGCTGCACGAGCGTCTCGGTGGGACTCGCGACCAGCAGGATGTCGGCCAGCCCGACGAAGACCCAGGAGAGCGCGACCACGCCGTAGGCATGAGGGCCGACGATGCGCGCGACCAGCGCGATGGCGACGAGGTTGATCGCGAACTGCGCGAGCTTGCCCGCGGCGTTCCAGGCGGTATGGTCGACGAGCTGGCCGGGGCGGGGCATGTCCGGATTGTCGTCCAGGCCGCCGGGGTAGCGTCCCGCCCGTGCTTCAGGCGGACGCGAGCGTATCGACTTGCAGCGTGCCGTGCAGCTCGCCGTCGCGCGCGAGGCTGCGCGCCAGGTGGTCGGCAAGGCGCAGTGCGAGCTGCACGATCGTGAGGGTGGGATTGGCGAAGCCGGCGCTCGGGAAGACCGAGGAGCCGCCGACATAGAGGTTGCCGATGCCGTGGACGCGGCAATCGGCGTCCACCACGCCGCGCCGCGGGTCCTCGCTCATGCGCGTTCCGCCCATGTGGTGGTTGCCGCCGACCTCGTCGTCGGCCGGGAACCCCTCCAGCCCGCTCACCCACGGATCGAGCCGGATGCGCCCGATGCCGCGCGCCGCGAGCTCCCCGGCGAGGAGCTCCGCCGCGACCTGCGGGGTTCGCCGGTCGAATTCCTCGAGGTACCAGTGCAGGTCCGCCCGGGGGATGCCGAAGGCATCCATGCGGTCCGACAGGACGATCCGGTTGTAGGGCCGCGGCGGCTGCTCCCAGGAAGCGCGCAGCAGCAGGCCGCAGACAAGGCGCTTGCGAAAGCGTCGGAAGACCTTCTCGCCGAGGCCCGGCGCGACGCAGGCGAGCGCGGTGATCAGCTCGCGCGCGACGCCCTCCTTCGCCGGATGCACACGCAGGCCGAAGTCGAGGATCCGGCGCTCGCGGATCGTTTCGGGCGTCGGGGCGAGGAAGACCGTTCCCTTCTCGTCGAACGCGAAGGGGAAGTCGTCCTCGAGCAGGATGTGGCCGAGCGTGAAGTGCGGGTGCTCCATCCAGTACCGGCCGAGCGCCGCCGGCTCGGGCACGAGCCTGCCGCCCGACTGGCGATTGCCCCAGAGGAGGAGCCGGCTGTTCTCGATGCCGCCCGCGCACAGCACGAAACGGCGCGCCGCCACCAGGCGCTCGGCGCCGTCGCGGTCGCGCACGCGCGCATGTACCACCCGGCCGCCATCCACGTCGAACCCCGTCACGTAGCTGCCGAGCGCGAGATGCACGCGATCGCTGCGCCGGAATTCGTCGCCGTAGCGAATCGCGAAGTTGACCGGCGGCGAATACCCGAACGCGACATGCCGCAGCGAATCCCCGAACCCGACATCGGGCGGGAACGGGGGCAGCTCCAGGATGGCGCACGCCTCGTCGAGCCATGGATCGAGATCCGCGCGGCGGATCGGCCAGGCGCCATCTATCCCGTCGATCTTGTTCTCGAAGTCGATGGACTCGAGCGGCCGGCACCAGCCGCCCCAGTGGTTGGACGACCCGCCGAACTGCCGCACCCGGCTGACCGACATCGGCAGCAGGGGCGGATCGCCGTAGAAATCGCCCTCATAGACGGCCTGCGAGGCCTCGCTCCAGGTCTCCTCGCCCGCCTCGAGCAGCAGGACCGAATGCCCGGCCCGGCCGAGCGCGTGCGCAACCGTCGCGCCCGCAGGTCCGCTGCCGATAACGCACACGTCATACCGCCGCTCGCGCGGCAACGCGCCGAGGGATTCGACGAGCATCAGTGGTCGCCGGGAGCGAGGAGCCAGCCGTCGCGGTAGCGCAGCGCGCCGCCGGAAGGGACGGGATGCGCGGCCGGAACCGGATTCGCCCCTTCACCGGCCGCGCGCGCGGCCGCCGGCAGCATCGCGGGCGAAGCGGCCAGGGCGATGGCGCCCAGGAGCCGGCGCCTGTCGGCGCGCACCTCGTCCAGGGGAACTTCCCGGTCAGTCATCTTGCTATGCGAATGGCGTGCGGCTGGTCAACCCCGGTATCTTCGCCGGATTCGACCGGTTGGTGACGTCCGGCCGGCGGCCCTCAGCCGCCTTTCGAGCGGCGGCGCTCGGCGCGAAACGCCGCCATGGCGCGCGCCGGTTCGTCGGTCTCGTAGGCAGCCGCGAACGCATCGATGCCGGCGCGGATCGCATCGCTGACCGGGATGTCCTCCCACTTGCGGATCAGGGCCTTCTGCAGGCGAATTGCGCGCGGGGTGGCAAGCAGTAGCGCGTCGAGCCATTCGGCCACCGCCGCGTCCAGCTCCGCATCGGGCACGACTCGTTCCACGAGGCCCCAGCGCGCGGCCTCCTCGGCCTCGTACACCTCGCCCAGCAGCAGCAGCTGGCGCGTGCGGCCCCAACCCACGAGGCTCGGCAGCAGGGCCGCCTCGACCACCGACGGAATGCCGAGGCGCACCTCGGGCATGCCGAAGCGGGCCGATGCCGCCGCGATCCGCAGGTCGCAGGCGGCCACCAGCTCGAGCCCCGCGCCCAGCGTGAAGCCCTGGATGCGGGCGATCACGGGTACCGGCAGGCGACGCACGGCATCGCAGCAACGGTGCACCCGGGTGATGAATGCGCGCCCGCCCCCCGGGTCGGTGATCGCACCCATCTCGTCGATGTCGGCGCCGCCCACGAAGGCCTTCGGGCCGGCGCCGGTGAGAACGACGGCGCGCAGCGCCTCGTCGGCGGCGAGCTGCTCGAATACCGCCACGAAGGCGTCCATCACCGCGGCGTTCATGGTATTCAGGCGCCGCTCGTTGTCGATCGTCACGCGCGCGACGCGTCCCCCCTCGCCCCTCTGCTCGAATTCCAGCCTGACCAGGCGTGCGTCGCCCGAAACCATCGTTCACTCCCGAAGTTGCGCGACCCCGGTCCGCCAGGGGCGGCCCGCGCGCGCGCCATTGCCTGAAAGTCCGTGCCGGAGTGTAGCGCCCCGGCGCCCCGGGCGCCCGAAGCGATCTATCATGGCCCGCAGCGACAGTCTCCGACGGCCATCGAGGGGTCCGACATGAACGATGCCCTGCACACCATCGCACCGGAACGGATTCGCGAGCATGTCGGCGAGGCCGAGTGGTCGGCGCGCGTGCAGCTCGCCGCGGTCTACCGCCTGCTGCATCGCTACGGCATGACCGACCTCATCTACAACCATGCGACCCTGCGCGTGCCGGGCAGCGACCACATCCTGATCAATGCCTACGGCTATCTCTACAACGAGGTCTGCGCATCGAACCTCCTCAAGATCGACCTGGAGGGTCGCGTGGTGCTCGCGCCCGAGGATCCCAACGGCTACGGGGTCAATGTGGCGGGCTACGTGATCCATTCCGCGATCCATCGCGCCCGCCCCGACGTCCACTGCGTGATCCACACGCACACGCGCGCCGGCATGGCCGTCTCCGCGATGGCCGATGGCCTGCTGCCGCTCACTCAGACCGCGATGCGCTTTCATGGACGGATCGGCTATCACGAGTACGAGAGCGTCGCGATCGACCTCGACGAACAGGACCGCCTGGTCGCGGACCTCGGCCATCACGACGCGATGATCCTGCGCAACCACGGCCTGCTCGCGGTCGGCCCCAGCGCGGCCCAGGCCTTCAACACCATGTACTGGCTCGAGATGGCCTGCAGGGCGCAGGTTGACGCGATGGCCGGCGGCGCGCGGCTGAACCTGCCGTCCGAGGCGATCCGCGAGAAGACCGCCCATCTCTACGACCGGAACACCCGGCGCGCCTTCGGCGAACTGGAATGGCCAGCGATGTTGCGCGAGCTCGATCGCATCGATCCCGGCTTCCGCCACTGAGGAGGGACCACCGATGTACCGAATCGCCCGGATCCTCGTGCTCATCGACGACAGCGCCCATGCGCGCGGCACGATCGAGCTCGCGGCCCTGACGGCCGCCCGTTTCGATGCACGGCTCACCGCCCTGTACGTCGCCGATCCCTTCACCGGCACCTACCTCACGCCGGAGATCTCCACGGCGGTCGTCGAGATCGCGCGCGAGCAGTTCGCGGCCGGGTGCGAGCGCGCCCGCCAGCTGGTGGAGGAGGTCTCGCGCGAAACGGGCAGGCGGATCGACCTCGTCGATCCCACCGCCATTCCCCAGGTCGACGTGATCCAGCGCTGCCGCTACGCGGACCTGGTCGTCGTCAGCCAGCGCGACCCGAACGAGCATCCCAGGCCGCGCACCAGCGTGTCCACCCGGCTGCTGCTGATGGCGGGCCGTCCGCTGCTCTTCCGGCCTTATGCGAGCGAGATCCAGGAATGCGGCAGGCGGATCCTCGTGGCGTGGTCGGACACGCGCGAAAGCGCGCGGGCGCTGCACGATGCCCTGCCCTGGCTCAAGGGCGCGGAATCCGTCGAGGTCGCCGCGTTCCGGCCCGCCGACGTGGACATGGACGCCTCGCTCGATTCGGTCCTCGAGCTGCTCGACGCGCACGGCATCCAGGCGACCGCATCCCAGCATACGGGTCCGAGCCCGTCGATCACCGAGCGCATCATCGCGCCGGCGTCGGTCGATGCCTCGATCGCCGAGATGCTGCTGTCGCTGGCCGCCGACCGCCATTCCGACATGCTGGTCATGGGCGGCTATGGTCACTCGCGCGCCGTCGAGTTCGTCCTGGGCGGCGTGACCCGGACCGTGCTCCAGTCCATGACCATCCCGGTGCTGATGTCGCACTGAGCGGCGGGCCCGGGCGCCAGGCGAGCGCGGCCCCGGCAACCCGCCCCAGCCCGCCGGGCGACGGCCCGGCGGATCGGTGCGATCAGCAGTCCGGCTGGTTGGGCGTCGGCACCGGCGAGGGGGCCGGGGCCGGCGTGGGCGCCGGAGCGGGCGTCGGAGCCGGGCTCGGCGACGGTGCGGGGCTCGGTGCCGGCGATGGCGCCGGGCTCGGTGCCGGGGCGGGAGCCGGTTCGGGCGCAGGCGCCGGGGCGGGCTCCGGG
>Ga0079224_100017418_pt1 | contig 10125 bp, 6 predicted proteins | sample Stecom2015_FD_80414 | JGI IMG/M metagenome (GOLD analysis project Ga0079224, IMG submission 80414) | Agricultural soil microbial communities from Utah to study Nitrogen management - Steer compost 2015 | ecosystem: Environmental > Terrestrial > Soil > Agricultural land | place: USA: Utah... | reverse complement strand
TTAGTCATAACCCAATTGTTGAAATAGGAACAAACCTGACGCTGCACAAATCCATCCCGTCCATCACCCTGAGTTAGGTTGTGAACAGACCGCAGAGCTAAGGAATACCTGCGTCCGCATTCCGCAACGCGTTTGAATTTTCAAAGCTGAACGAAGAAGCGTCAGCGATTCACTCACCCGAAAATCAAACAGCGAAGCCTAAGGGAAGTTACCAAAAATTACCTTCCCGTACAATGAAAATAAAAAATTGTCAACGCTTTGATTTTCACCCGCCCCCCTCATCAACCAGGTAAAGGATCGACTCATAGTTGTGCTGTACCGCTTCCGACATCGCCATTTCACAGGTGCGTGTAGACGAATAATATCCATCGAAAGTTTCTTGCCTCACTTCCGCAGCTTCGGCTTCTGTTGCCGAAGCGGTGAGCTCCGGAAAAAGAAAACCCCGATCTCCCGCCATACCACAACAGCCCGCATTTTCAGGTATCGTGACCTTCTTACTGAACGCCTGCGCAACAGCAAGGAACTTCCGGTCCATCTTCATTTTCTGCAGGGAGCAAACGGGGTGAAGAACGATGTTTTCCTTCTGCCTTCGCACTGCAATTCGCGGAAGGACCTCATCGTGAAGAAACGCGACGCTGTCGAGAATGCGCAGTTGGTCGAATCTAACCTTATCTTCGTCGCTAAGGGCAAAGCGCATCTTTTGGAGCGTAAATGCGCATGAGGTTACATCTACTACCACAGGGAAATGCCCCTTCTGCGTCGCGCGCCAGAGGCTTGCCAAAATATTACGGGCAGTATGCTGGTAAGCCGGAGCAAAACCCTTTGACGAAAACATCTGGCCACAACAAAGTTTCGCAACGTCGTCAGGGACAACAACATCGAACCGCGCCTTCCTGCAAACACTCAGAAACGTCTGAAGCAGGTCCTTCTCTTTCCCTTCGTAACGTCCCATCATACGAGAAATACAAGCTGGGAAGTAGACCACGGTTTCCAGTCCTTGAGCCACATGCTTTAATCTGAGACGCGCAGGAGGAGCCTGCAGTTGGTTCGACCACCGTGGAAAGGACGGAAACACCTTACGCAATCTAAAGGTCAGCTTCGACATTGTCCGCTGTCCCAATAGTTTGTTCACCCCTGTACCGAGATACAAAGCCGCGCGCATCGTCCCTTCAATCCAGCCAAAGTTACGCGCCATCGTCAAAGCAATCCGGTTCGCCAATACCGAGTGATTCTCTCGTCGCAAACGCTTTGTCAGATCACCTGTATCAATGCTCACCGGACAGGCTGCTGCGCAAAGGCCATCAACGGCGCATGTTTCCAGTCCATCGTAGTTATACTGGTTGCGTAACAATCGGTAATGCTTTTGATCTCCCTGCTGTTCCAGACGCTTCAACACTCTTCTAACCACAATCCTACGTCGCGGTGTAGTCGTGATGTCCCGGCTCGGACATCTATGCTCACAATACCCGCATTCAATGCAGCGGTCAACCTCCTCCTCCACCGTAGGTAGCGCCTTCAGAAAGCGGAGGTGTGCGTCCTTGTCATCGTTGATTATTACACCGGGATTCAACAAACGGCGGGGATCTACGGCATCCTTGATCACGCGCAGAATTTCGTAGGCTTCTCCTCCCCATTCCGTCTCTACAAACGGCGCCATATTTCGACCCGTCCCGTGTTCGGCCTTGAGGGTTCCATCGTACTTATCAACCACCAGTGTTACTACTTCGCGCATAAACCGATCGTAGCGCTGAATTTCTTCTTCGGTGTTGAACGACTGCGTAACGACGAAGTGGATGTTGCCATCCTTTGCATGTCCGAAAATAATGGCATTGTCGTAATGATACCTGGCAAACAGCGTCTGCAGATCAATGATCGCATCGCCTAGGCGAGCGACCGGAAAAGCGATGTCCTCCAGGACTACGGTTGTCCCGCTTTTCCGCACCGCGCCCACGGCTGGGAACATACCTTTCCGCATCTTCCAATAGAGATCCTGCAGCACCGGATCGCGGGTAAAGACAGGCGGTTCCAGCAATGACAGCTGGTTAGCCGAACGCAGGAATGCTTCCACGCGATTTTCCAAAGCCTCGGGTGAATGCTCCTGAAACTCGATCAGCAACGCCGCAGCGCCATCGGGAAGCGTCTGCAAGGCCGCAGGCATCCCAGGCATATGCTCCACCGAACGAAGCGCTGCGCGGTCGGCGAGTTCCACCATCATCGCGCCGGCCTGCGTCAATGGAACGATTGCCTGACAGGCCGCGTAAATATCAGGAAAGTACAGAAGAGCGGTCGACTTATGAGGATAATCCGGAACGGTCCGCAACACTGCCTCAGCGATAAACGCCAGTGTACCTTCGGCACCGACCAGCAAATGCGCCATAATGTCGAGCGGATGCTCGAAGTCTACGAAGGCATTAAGCGAATACCCGACCGTAGTCTTCATCTCGTACTTCTGCCGGATTCTGTCGTGAAGCTGGCGGTCAGCAAGTATTCTTTCTCTTATTCCGGCAAGTGTTGAAAACAGTGTCGGACATTCGGTTTCAAACCGAATGTAATCCGACGGCTTTTCCGTGGAGAATGTTTTTCCGTCGGGAAGAATAAAGCGAATGTGCTTCAACGTGTGATACGAGTTGAGCTTAACGCCACAACACATACCACTTGAGTTATTTGACAGAATACCGCCCATCATCGCTGCGCTGATGCTCGACGGATCGGGGCCGATCTTCGCGCGGTAACGTCGCAAGTGTGCATTGACCATGGCCCCGGTGATGCCCGGTTGTACGCGAACGGCGCGGCCTTCTTCTTCAACAGTTACCCCCCTCCAATGCTGAGCAAGATCAACCAGTATCCCGTCCGTGACGGACTGTCCCGACAAGCTTGTTCCCCCGGCCCGGAATACAAGCGGAACGTTTTCTTCCGCGGAGAATCTGAACAACGACACGATCTCTTCTTCGTTCACGGGTTGTACAATCGCCTGCGGAACCAAGTAATAGAATCCGGCATCGGAAGCGAATGAAACCCGGTCAATGTATCGTGTTCGCACGCGTTCGGGCGCGATAAAGCTCTCCAGTTTTTCTTTTAGCGACATAGTGCAGGTGGTATTATTCCACCACCCGGTAATTACGGAAAAAAAGAACTGACTGCGCTGCCCCTGGTGGAAAAGCGGCAAGAAATCACTGAACCCGGGGACCTGCTATCGCCTTCCGACGTTCGGGAGGAACGCCGTAACGATTCCCAGCAAAGGAAGGAAAGCACACACGTTGAATACGAAGATGATATCAGTATAATCCGCCAGCTTCCCGAGAACAGCCGAGCCAAGACCGCCAAGACCAAAGGCCAAACCAAAGAAGAGGCCGGCGATCGTGCCAACTTTTCCCGGGACCAGGTCGGTTGCGTACACAAGAATAGCCGAGAACGCAGATGCGATAATGACCCCGATGATCACCGCCAGGACAATTGTCCAAAAAAGAGGTACGTGGGGCAACAGAAGCGTGAACGGAGCCGCACCGAGAATCGAAATCCAGATTACGTACTTACGCCCGAACTTGTCGCCAATTGGCCCGCCTATGAGCGTTCCCGCCGCCACAGCCGCGAGAAAGGCAAAGAGATACAGCTGCGATTCCTGTACACTCACGCCGAACTTATGCATGAGAAAAAAGGTAAAATAACTCGTCATGCTGGCGAGGTAGAAGTATTTCGAAAAGATCAGAACGAGCAGGATGAGCAGCGCAAAAATGATGGTACGCCGCGGGAGTATCTTTCGATCGCCATGCTGGCCCGTTGTCGATTTCGCTGATTTTAAGTGCAGATTGCTGGCATACCAGCGTCCGACCTGAAACAGTATCGCCATACCGATGATCGCGCCGATCGAAACCCAGGTAACTCCCTGCATCCCATAGGGCATGACTATCACAGCCGCTAACAGGGGCCCTATCGCCGAACCGGTGTTTCCTCCCACCTGAAAGATCGATTGAGCCAGTCCGCGTCGCCCTCCCGATGCCATGTGGGCCACCCGCGACGATTCCGGGTGGAAGATTGACGAACCCATTCCTATCAGCCCAACGGCGACAAGCAATATCGTAAAGCTTGTCGCGTGCGAGAACAAGAGGAGTCCTGCGAACGTAAAGGCCATCCCGGCAACAAGCGACATGGGTAACGGTTTCTTGTCGGTATACCGCCCAACGAAAGGTTGTAACAAGGAAGCCGTGAGTTGAAATACCAGGGTTATGAGACCGATCTCCGTGAAACTAAGGTTGAATTCTTCCTTTATCAGGGGATATACTGCCGGTACAACCGATTGCAGCATATCATTCAACAAATGGGAGAAACTTATCGCCAGTAGTATCGGAAAAACCGTCCGGTTCACGGCCGTGGTATGATCAGCAGCTTCAGTAGCAGATTGCATAGTGTCAAAACGAGCGCAAAAATAGCCAATCCGTAATGCTGACAAAATCACGACGGACAATCTCGTTGCAACCCGCTTTAATGCGGTTGCCATTGTCGCCCGCTTTCCGTACATTCATGTACCCGTCGCCTAAAAACCCCTCGCTATGCATAACCGGCCGCAAGAGCGGCCCGCGGACCGCTCTACGTTGACGCTCATCGCAGGCCAACGAATCTTCAGGTTCGCAGGAACCTGGACGCCTGGCGCGCGTCGCAAGGTTTCCACCACCCTTCCCACCACCTACCAATATCTTCTTCTGTTTGATGAATGCAACGCGATTGTCCATCCGGATCATGTCGACTGGATAAATTTGATAGTCGTCTCACAAAAGGAAAAGACCAAGGCTCCTCCCCTGCTACGCGTTGTACACGCCGATAGCACGGAGCAGGAATTATCACTTAACGGGGATTTTTACGAGGAGTTCCAGTCGTACCACGGGTGTCCCAGACAGGCGATCTTCCGGGTTCTGCTCCAGGCGGAAGAGGTTGCGGAAATGGGAAGCTGGGCTTTTGATCCGACGCAAGATCGCATGTTCTGGTCGGACGGAATGTACCGATTATTCGAACTCGACCCCGCGGTTGCTGTTTTTCCGGAAACTTTTGCCGAATACGCTCGCCCGCGAAACGACCGCGATGTTCAGCAGGTGATTAACCACATTCGCGAAAACCCCGGACCGTTTGTCCATACCCTTTTGATTGAGACGCGCAGCCGCCTTAAAAGAATCAAAATCCAGGGAACCCGGGTCAGCGATCTGGAAGGAGATGGGATACGCATGGTCGGTATTGCCCACGATAGTTCCGCAGCAGCGGAGTCGGAGCAGGCCTTGCGCGAGCAAAGTCACTTTATCAACAATATTCTGAAGGCCATGCCCGATGCCATCAATGTCATCAACCTTCAGACCCATGAAATGGAATATCTGAACCGGGCAACCATTACCCACCGGCCGGTAGGTGTCGGGCACTTCAACCGGGTTAGTATTCGGGAGGGAATCCAACGGTACGTCTATCCCGAAGACTTCCCGTCGATCGAGACGTACCTCGACAGCTTTCGGAACGCCAGCGATCAGGAAGTGCATCATGTCGAATACCGCGCGCGGACTTCGCCGGAAGGCCGATGGATGTGGTTCCGGGCCTACGGAAAAGTTTTCAGTCGCAGCAGCGACGGGGTGCCAAACCGTTGCGTCAATGTGATTCAGAACATCAGTGACGCCAAGGAATCCATGGCGGAAATTATCCGCATGAAAGAAACCATGGCGCGCCAGGCACAGCGCCAGTATGAAGAGTTATTCCGGTCTATTGATCAGGGCTTCATCATCATTGAACTAATACCCGCGACGGAGCGTCAGCCGGCGAACCTCAAATTTCTGACGGCTAATCCGGCGATTAATAAGGTACTGGGTATCGATACGGGCATTACGAACAAAGTGCTTTCAGAGATTGTCCCCGACGCGCCTGCTGAGTGGACCCGTATCATCGAGCGGATTGTCGCAACCCAGCGCGAAAGGCGCTTTACCGTTCACATGCACCCCTTGTCCGACCGATGGTTGGAAGCCTTCGCTTTTCCTACCGGCGACCCGCGGGCGCGACAGGTAGCCGTCCTTCTCAACGACATAACCGATAGAATCCGATTTGAAGAAGACCTCCGCGACAGCCAGCTCAAGCTGGAAATTGCCCAGCGCGCCGCCCGCGTTGGCATATGGACTTTTCATCCCGACCGACAACAAGGTATGGGAACACAGGAGTGGATGGAGCTCACGGGGCTCGTCAGCAACACGGACACCTGGACACTTAACGACCTGTTGCCGCGCGTCTACGAGCGTGACCGTGACCTGGTCGCAGAGGCGTTTGACCGTGCCCAGCATGAAAAAAACATTGATGTCGAATTCCGGATTGAGCATCCGGACCAAGGTATTCAGTGGTTTCTGATGCGCGGAACATACGTCGAGGCTGAAACCGTACGCGTCGATGCGCTCATGGGTACCCTCATTGACATCACGGAGCGAAAGCAATTTGAAGAACAACAGGATGAATTTCTGGCTATTGCAAGCCACGAACTTCGAACACCCGTAACCAGTATTAAGGCCTATGCCGACATTCTCAACGACCTGTTAAAGAGCCATAACAACAATCAGAGCCATAACAACAATCAATGGGCGATGATCGCCGAACGACTCTCGAGCCAGGTCGATCGACTGACACGTCTGATTCGCGACCTGCTCGATACAACGGGACTGAAGTCAGGAGGGCTCACGCTGAAGCCCGAGTTGTTCAACCTCACCGAACTCATTCGCGATCGCGTTGACGAGATTCGGCGCGCCACGTCGCGAATTATTGTTTTCAATAATGCGTCAACCGTAGCCATATACGGTGACCGCGATCGCATCGGCCAGGTTATACACAATCTACTCTCGAATGCTACAAAATACTCTCCTGCTGCTGCTCCCGTAATGATTTCAGTGGACACAGAAGGTGACACAGCCACCGTAGCGGTCCGTGACTTCGGAGTAGGGCTCGCCCCTGACGAGCAGGAAAGGATCTTCCATCGTTTCTATCGGGCACGGGAAAACAGAGCGAATTCCGTCACCGGTCTTGGACTCGGATTGTATGTAGCTTCAGAGATTGTGAGGAAGCATGGCGGTACCATCGGTGTGACAAGTCGTAAGGGAGATGGCTCGCGCTTCTACTTTTCTCTTCCCCTCCAACACGTTACTGCAGGCTGACCTTTCCCCCTTCGCGCACGGCCCTGTAGATGCCATCCAGGATCTTCAGATCGACTACAGCCGATTGTCCATCCACGGGCAATACAGGCTTCTTCCCGTCAAGGATAATAGCCGCCATTTCGTCCATCTGAATAGTCTGATGCGCTATATGCGGAAAACTCATCTCACCCTGGTGGGAGCGTCCCTTAATCGGACCGTATCCCGTAGCAGGATGGAGTTCAGCAAAACCCTTTTCTCCGTTCAGGAAGAAACGATCCAGATTACTCATGTTATAGGTCGACAAGCAGGATGCCATAGCGCCCCCGGGAAATCCCAATTGAAAGGTAATGGTTTCGTCAACGCCTTCCCCGAATTTTGATGGATCTGTCTTGGTCTCCTGCGCGGTCACCCATAGCGGATCCTCACCAACCATGTAGCGCGCTCCGTTCACTGCGTAGATGCCGATGTCCATGAGCGCTCCCCCTCCAGCCAGCTTTTTGTCGAGACGCCACTGATTGGGATTACCAATCCGGAATCCGCTCAATCCCTGGAAGAACTTAATCTTCCCGAGAACACCTTCTTCGCGCATGCGCACCACTTCAAGGGTATGCGGCTCAAACCGCATCCGGTAACCCACAAGCAACTTGACCCCTGCCTTCGCGCAGGCATCTACCATTGATTGTCCCTCGGCAGCATTAATGGCCATGGGCTTCTCACAAATCACGTGCTTTCCCGCTGCCGCTACACGGATGGCCTGCTCGGCATGCAACGCATTGGGAGTAATTATATACACCGCATCAATGTCCGGGTTGTTCCGGATATTGTCGAAATTGTCATAGTTGTAACAGCTCTTCTCCGGCACGTTGTACTTCTTCTGCCACTCCTTCAGCTTCGCAGGCGTACCGCTGATCAGACCGGTGATGCGCGCCCTCTTACAATCACGCATTGCCTCGGCTACGCGGGTCGCATATCCGCCCAGCCCCATCAAGGCAACACGCAGAACAGGAGCCCCCGTTCCCGGTGAAGGGGAGACCACATTATAACCTAGCGCAGGGAGCGCAGGCAACATTAGAGCAGAGGCGGAAATACGCTGTAAAAACTGACGACGTGAACGCATGACGAAATCATTTTAGTGGATAATCAAATGTAAACAATCCGCCTGTTCACTCCGAATCGTCTTTGACTTATTATCTTTATCCAATGAATAGATCGGCTCTTATTCTTCTCGTCCTCTTTCTTTCCGTTACCAGTGGTTTGGGGCAACAAAAGCGGGCACGTGATCACGGTATTGTCATTGGCATCCTTCCTACCGGACCTCTCAATGCCATTACTGATATTAAGGGTGTCCGTGTCGGCCATACCACGATAGTTCGCGACTCCGCGAGAACCGGCGTGACAGCGATCATACCCCACCCGGGGAATGTATTCCAGGACAAAGTGCCTGCCGCGGTCTTTGTGGGAAACGGCTTCGGCAAGCTTGCCGGAAGTACACAAATAGCCGAACTCGGAAATCTGGAGACACCGATCATCCTTACCAACACGCTCGCCGTGGCTACGGCAATCGACGCGCTAATCACCTACACGTTGGGTCTACCGGGTAATGAAGAAGTCAGGTCGGTCAACGCTGTGGTTGGCGAAACAAATGATGGATACCTCAACGATATACGAAGCCGACCTGTGACGCAGGGAGATGTTATCGCGGCCATAGAAAACGCCGGTGCCCGGGTAACCGAAGGAAATGTCGGAGCAGGAACAGGCACCGTGTGCTTTGGTTTTAAGGGGGGTATCGGTACCGCGTCGCGAGTTCTGCCGGAAAGTGCGGGTGGCTATTCCGTTGGAGTCATCGTTCAGACAAACTTCGGAGGCGTTCTTTCCATTGACGGTGTAGCTGTCGGAAAGGCACTCAGACGATATTATCTCCGGGATGCGGTCGATGGATCGTGTATGATCGTAGTGGCGACCGATGCTCCCCTCGACGCCCGAAATCTGGAACGTCTTGCAAAAAGAGCTTTTATGGGACTGGCCAAAACAGGAGGTATTGCCTCGAACGGGAGCGGCGACTATGTCATTGCTTTTTCGACTCATCCGGATGTGCGAATCCCGCATCAGGACACACGTCGAACGCAGAATATGACGGTCCTGCGCAACGATCACATGTCACCGCTATTCCTTGCCGCCATTGAAGCCACCGAAGAGGCTATCATCAATTCGCTTTTCATGGCGGAGTCTATGACGGGTTACACCGGAAACGAGGTCGAGGCAATTCCGGTTGATCAGGTGATCAAAATCATGAAGAAACACCGGGCTCTGAAGTAAGTCAATTCCTTTCGAACCGTCCGCTTTTGTTGGTTACCCTGATACGATAGAATACAGGACGCATTCGTTTTTCCCCCGGCGGCGGAGGGGCCGGCGCGGCAGCATCGCTCGTCCGGAACGGCGCAAGCCGCTCCCTCAATAGATCAAGTGCGTGTGCCTGCATCTCGCGGGAAGTCAATTCCTCAAATTCCCCTTCGATAATGACGCAACGCCAGTTGGCCAGATTGTCGATATCGTCAACTTCGAAGCAAACCGAAGGATTCTTCCGCATCATCTCGATTTTCAGGCCCTCCCTGGAATACGCATAGATAAACCCGTCGTGCCAGACATACGCTACCGGAACAACATATGTCTTGCCCCCGGTCGAGCATCCAATTCGGCCCACCAGCGCCGTTGATAAAAGACTTTCAATTTGGCGATCAGTCAGTTCAGCAATCATAGATAAGTAATATAAATCCTGTGTGATTGGTAGTCAGATTCCTTCAAAGAGACTAACAGACTCCATGTATTCCGGCTCAACCACGGTCCAACCCAGCTCTCGGCGTATAGCCTCCGCGTATTCATGAAGATCGGGATTTTCGCCGTGGACGACAAATGTCATCTTCGGTTTGTCCATCAACGTTCCCATCCAGCCAAACAACTCGCGGCGGTCGGCGTGGCCTGAGAACGA
>Ga0079224_100017417_pt1 | contig 10126 bp, 6 predicted proteins | sample Stecom2015_FD_80414 | JGI IMG/M metagenome (GOLD analysis project Ga0079224, IMG submission 80414) | Agricultural soil microbial communities from Utah to study Nitrogen management - Steer compost 2015 | ecosystem: Environmental > Terrestrial > Soil > Agricultural land | place: USA: Utah... | reverse complement strand
GATCCGGGCGTACTGAGCGTGGAGGTCGTCCGGTGCCGCGTCCCGGTTGGCCTTGTACTCGGCGAAGTCGCCCTTCCTGAGGGTCGTCGAGTCGCTGACGTCGAACGCGATCGCGACGTAGTCGGGACGGATGTTCTTCAGCAGGTTGATGAGGAGCTGGGTGAAGACGTAGACGGCCTTCACCGGCTCCCCGCCCGGACCCGTCAGGTCGCGGAACGGCGCGTAGTAGGCGCGGAAGAGCTGGGTGTGCCCGTCGATGATGTAGAAGGTCTTCACTGGTTACCTCTCGTCTTCGGCGCGGGACAGCGGCTACCGCTCGCCCGCCGACGGTCGCCCCCTTGCCATTGGGATGCGCGCGCGGAGGACCCCGGCGGGTACGGCTCACGATTCTACCATCCGGGTCCGACCCGGCCGGGACGGCAGCAGGCCTCGTCAGGGCCGGTATGGTGGCGCGAAGGACTCGACCCTCGGGTCGCAGTGCGGCAGGACCAGAGGAGTGACATGACAGACCTCGACGCCCTTGGCACCTTCTACCTGGGGGCGGTAGTCGACGACGGCTTCGAACGGACGCCGGAGCCGCTCATGTACGACGCCTCCGACCTGACGACGCACGCGGTCATCGTCGGCATGACGGGCAGTGGGAAGACCGGTTTGGGCGTGGGGCTCATCGAGGAGGCCGCGCTCGACGGCATCCCCGTACTCGTGGTGGACCCCAAGGGCGACATGGGCAACCTGGCGTTGCGGTTCCCCGATCTGGCGGCGCAGGACTTCGCTCCGTGGATAGACCCTCGCGAGGCGGAACGCGAGGGTACAGACATGTCTGTCTATGCCGAGGGAGTCGCGTCGCGCTGGCGGGAAGGACTGGCGTCCTGGGGCCAGGGGCCCGATCGCATCGAGCGTCTGAAGGGCTCGGCCGACGTGACCGTGTACACACCGGGTTCGACTGCCGGGACACCACTCTCTGTGCTGTCGTCGTTCGCGCCGCCACCGGCAGCGGTGATGGAGGACGCCGAGGCGCTGGCCGAGAAGCTCGCCAACACGACAGCGAGCCTGCTCGCCCTGGTCGGGCGCGACGCCGATCCCCTCGGTCGCGAGCATCTACTGATCTCCACGGTGCTAGACGCCTCGTGGCGGGAAGGACAGGAACTGAGCCTCGCCGCGTTGGTGAGGGCGGTGCAGGAACCGCCGGTGGCGCGTCTGGGCGTCATGGACCTGGAGACCGTCTTCCCCTCTCCCGAGAGGACGAAGCTGGCGCTAGCTCTGAACGCTCTGCTGGCATCTCCGAGCTTCGCGGCTTGGACGCTGGGGCAGCCCCTCGACCTCCAGGAGATCCTCTACGGTCGCGACGGCAAACCGCGCATCGCGGTCATCACCATCAGTCACCTCAGCGACGCCGAGCGGACCTTCTTCCTCACGCTCCTCTTCTCCGAGGTCGTCGCCTGGACGCGCTCGCTGACGGGCACCACGAGCCTGCGAGCCCTCGTGTACGTCGACGAGCTCTTCGGGATCATGCCGCCCGTCGCGGAGCCTCCCACCAAACGCCCCCTTCTCACCTTGCTGAAACAGGCTCGCGCCTTCGGCGTCGGGCTCGCCCTCTCGACCCAGAACCCCGTCGACCTCGACTACAAGGCGCTGTCCAACGCGGGCACATGGTTCATCGGCAGGCTGCAGACCGACAGGGACAGACAGAGGCTGCTCGACGGTCTCCGCTCCGCGGTCGGCGGAACGGACGTGGCGGCGCTGGGGGCGACGATCTCGTCCCTGCCCAAGAGGACGTTCGTGGTGCGCTCCGTGCACCGGTCCGAGCCTGTCGTGTTCCAGACCCGCTGGGCGATGTCGTACCTGGCAGGCCCCCTGTCCAGGCAGCAGATCGGTCGTCTCGCCGCGGCCGGGCTCGCCGCGGAGTCGACGATGTCGGCGGAGCAGGGCCGGGTGCCTGCCGAGGGCCCGCGGTCCACGATCGCGGCGGGAACACCGCGGCCCATCGCCCGGTCGGAGGCCGCCCCCACAGCGCCGGCAGACGTCTCACGACCCGTCCTGCCTCCGCACCTGCCCGAGGTCTTCCTGCCTCCTGCCCCAGGAGAAGAGAGCGTCAGGTACTTCCCGTTCCTGCTGGGCGTGGCGGACGTCTACTACCATTCCCAGACGCACGGGGTCGACGAAGAGCGCAGGGTTGCGCTGCGCCTCGAACCCGTGGAGGGTCCGTCTCCCGTCGAGTGGTCCCGCGCGGAAGCCGTCGCGGTCGACCTCGATGGGGCGCTCGGCGGTCCGCTGCCGGGCTCGGCCTTCGCACCGCTGGCGGCGGTACCACTAGGACCGAAGGACGTGAAGGGTTGGCAGGAACTGTTCGAGCGCTGGCTGCGCACGGAGGGTGCCTTGCGCCTCTTCAGGGACCCGGCGACGAAGCTCACCGCGCAGGCCTCCGAGAGCGAGAAGGAGTTCCGGCTACGCTGCGCGCAAGCTGCCCGCGAGCTGCGTGACGAGGCGATCGCCAGGCTGAGGTCCAGGTACGCCTCCAGGCTCGACACGGTCGAGCGCCGCATGCTGCGCGAGGAACAAGCGGTCTCGCGCGAACAGCAACAGTTCCAGGCACGGGCTGCGAGCGTGGCGGGGAACGTCATCGGGGCGATCTTCGGAGGTCGCCGCTCGCTGTCGACGACGCTCAACAAGGCGTCGACGGGTGTCAAGGACTTCGGAGACGTGCAGAGAGCCAAGGAGAGGCTAGAGGACGCTCGGCGCCAGTACGCCGACCTGGAAAGTGAGCTACAGGCCGAGTTGGAGGCGCTGGAAGCCGGCACCGTGCGTCCCGAGGCGATCCAGCTCGAGGAGGTCGTCGTCAGGCCGACGACCCGGGACATCGCCGTACGCTTCTTCGGCGTGGCGTGGGTGCCGCACGTGCAGGTGGGTGGACGCTGGACCGAGTCGCGGTCTTCGCCGCGATAGGCGCTAGTCGGAGTCCGGGACGGCTGCGAAGCCCTCCGGCGCCGGCAACAGCCGCCAGTTCCACTCGCCATCGCGCTTCGGCGGCCAGATCACAGCCGTGGCCCGGCCCGCGATCGCTATCGAGTCGACCGGCCCGAAGTAGCGCGAGTCCTCGCTGCCGGTGGGCGAGCGGTTGTCGCCCATGACGAAGTAGGTACCTTCCGGGACGACGAAGTCGAGGACCACCGGCTCCCCCTCCGGTGTGCCCGGCGGCACGACCACGTTGCCGATCACGTTGCCGTAGAAGAGCTGAACCCTGGGGTCGTCGGCGTTCACCGGCGAGCCACCCAGGCGTGGCAGCCAGTTGCCGTCTGGCGCCCTCTGGAACGAGGTGATCATCGCGGCGACCGCGCCGTCCTGCACGACCACCTCCGGGAAGTCGACGGGAGCCACTGGTACCGTCCCGGCGTCGGTTATGAAGCTCTGATCGACGGCGACGTCGTTGACGTACACCTGACCGCTCTCGATCCTCACCCGGTCGCCGGGTTGACCGATAACACGCTTGATGAAGAAGTTGCGCTTGCCGGTCGTCAACGCGGTCGGAGCGTTGGCGGGTTCCCTCAGGACCACCACAGCGCCGCGCTCGTACTCGCCGAGCACTCCCATGCGCCTCAACCACGTGTCGAACTTGGGTATGAAGACCCTGTCCCCCGTCAACAGCGACTGGAGGAGGTTGCCCCGGCCCGAGCCGCCGTTGAGGTTCGGCTCCATCGAGCTCCCTATGACCCCGACCGTCGTGAACACGAACGTGACCACCAGGTAGGCGATGGCCAGGGCCTCGGCGTACCCCCTGACCTCCCGCCACAGCTTCTGCTGCCAGGTGGCCGGTTCTACCTTCTCGGCCGCGCGGCCGCGCTTGCTACGCGCCGCTTCGCGCGGCGAGGTGGTCTCGGGCATGACGGGACAGGTTACATCGCCGGGGCTGGCCGCACCGTGCGTACGGCCGGCCCACCCCGTAGTCGCGACCATACCTTAGTATCTGAGGCATGTCTGCCGAGGACGAACGGGCTGCTCTCCCCGACCCCCGGGCCCATCGCGGCCGGGGCGCGCGACTGAACACCGGCAACCGTTTCACACGGCTGGAGGTGGAGCTCGACCTGGAGGAGGTCAGCGAGGACGACCTCCACGTCAGAACCCGCTACCTGGACGACACCTCGCGGTCGGCGGTAGCCAGCAACAACAGCCCGGACATCGGCTTCGACGTCAGCATCAACCCATACCGCGGCTGTGAGCACGGCTGCGCCTACTGCTACGCCCGGCCGACGCACGAGTACCTGGGCTTCTCGGCCGGCCTCGACTTCGAGCGCGTCATCCTCGTCAAGCGCGACGCGGCCGCCCTCTTGGAGCGACGTCTGCGGTCTCCCAACTGGACGCCGCAGGTCATCGCCATCTCCGGCGTCACGGACCCCTACCAGCCCATCGAGCGCAAGCTGAAGATCACCCGCTCCGTACTGGAGGTGCTGGCTCGGTTCAGGAACCCGGTGGGCCTCATCACCAAGAACGCCCTCGTCACGCGCGATCTCGACGTCCTAGCCGAGATGGCCGCCTGGAACGGAGCGCACGTGGCGGTATCGGTGACCACGTTGGACGAGGGGCTGCGCGCGAAGCTGGAGCCACGCACTAGCACGATCGCGAACCGGTTGGCCGCGGTAACGCGGCTCGCCGAGGCCGGTGTGCCGGTCGGCGTGAACGTCGCGCCCATCATCCCGGGCCTCACCGATCACGAGGTCCCCGACATCCTCGCTGCCGTGGCCGCAGCTGGCGCTCAGAGCGCCAGCTACACGCTGCTCCGGCTGCCCGGCGCCGTGTCGCAGGTGTTCGAGGAGTGGCTGGAGACGAACTACCCGCTGCGGAAGGACAAGGTGCTCAACCGTGTGAGGGAAGCTCACGGCGGCCGAGTGGCCGACAGCGTCTTCGGCCGCCGCATGAAGGGCTCGGGCGAGCATGCGGAGCGGGTCAGGGACCTCTTCCACCTCACCTGCAGGCGCCTCGGCCTCAACAGGGACCGCAGGTCGCTCGACGCGTCCGCGTTCCGGGTACCCGGAAGCTCTGAGCAGCCGGGTCTCTTCTGACCTCGCCCGCGAGCCGTGTACCGGCCGCGTCCCGCCGGAGTACCCTGGGCTCGTGGCTAAAGCACAGGCGAGGCGGACGTTGGGGGCGCTAGTGGTCATCGCGACCCTGGGCGCCATCGGGCAGGCGCAGCAACCTCTCACCGCTCCGAACTACTACCTCTTCCAGCTTCCTGCCATCTCTCCCGGCGACGAGGTCAGTGGTGAACTGACCGAGTCCGACGGGCAGAACTTCAAGGACGGCAGCCGTCTGGACATGTACGCGCTCGCCGTCTCGGCCGGCGAGAACGTGACGTTGAGGGTGGACAGCGCCGACTTCGTCCCGGTGATCAGCGTGTTCGACGGCGGTGGCGCGCTCGTGGCGTTCAACGACTTCGGTGACGACATGGGCGGAGTGAGCACCAGCTTCCTGGCGGACGCTGGCGGAAGGTACGTGGTCGTCGTCAGCGGCTGGTCCGACTTCGACCTGGGTACCTACGTGCTCTCCAGCGGGCGCGTACGCGGGGGCGCCGAGACCGCCTCCCCCATCGCTCTGCCCGCGACGCTGACCTCGGCGATAGCCGCTGATATGGCGCCCGCACCGGGTGCGTTCGCGGGTGGCGCCGAGTACTTCAGCTTCGAGGTGGCTGAGGAGCTGCTGCTGCTCGCGAGCATGACCTCGTCAGACCTGGACGCGGCTCTGATCCTCTACGACGCCGACGGCAACATCGTCGCGACCAACGACGACGACGGTTTCACTACCGACTCGTTGCTGGTGGCCCTGTTGACGCCAGGCAGCTACGTGATCGCCGCGAGCACGTACTTCGCCGGCGAGTCGGGCGACTACACTCTGACCCTGGAGACCTTCTACCGGCGCTGAGCCCGGTCGGCATGGAGGGCAAGCGGCAGGCTGGCCTGTTCACCGGGACCACTGCCGAGCCACTGGCAGCCCGCATGCGTCCGCGGACGCTGGATGAGTTCATCGGCCAGGACCGCATCGTGGGTCCGGGACGCCTGCTCCGCAGGGCGATCCAGGCTGACCAGCTCTCCTCTCTGATCTTCTACGGACCTCCTGGCACCGGCAAGACGACCCTCGCCCGCGTCATCGCCAACACGACGAGGGCCGACTTCATCGCCATCAACGCTGTCTTGGCCGGCGTCAAGGACATCCGTGAGGCGGTAGCCAGAGCCCAGGTGACGAAGGAGACGGGCAGACGTACCATCCTGTTCGTCGACGAGGTGCACCGCTTCAACAAGGCACAACAGGACGCCCTCCTGCCGTGGGTCGAGAACGGCACCGTCGTCCTCATCGGTGCCACCACGGAGAACCCCTACTTCGAGGTCAACAAGGCCCTGCTGAGTCGCAGCCGCGTCTTCGAGCTGACCCCGCTGGGTGACGCGGACCTCCGCGCGGTGGCCAGACAGGCTCTCGAGGACCCGGACAGGGGCTATGGCCGCCTCGACGTCGCGATCGAGGACGACGCGCTGAACCACCTCGTCAACGTGTCCAACGGCGATGCCAGGGCCCTGCTCAACGCCCTCGAACTCGCGGTCGAGACCACCGAGGCCGGTCCCGGCGACCGCATCGTGATCACGCGCGAGGTGGCCGAGGAGTCGATCCAGCGCCGCGCCGTCCTCTACGACAAGGAGGGCGACGCTCACTTCGACACGATCAGCGCGTTCATCAAGAGCGTGCGCGGTTCCGATCCGGACGCCGCCCTCTACTGGCTGGCGAAGATGGTGTACGCGGGCGAGGATCCCCGCTTCATCCTCCGTCGCCTGCTGATACTGGCCAGCGAGGACGTGGGCCTTGGAGACCCTCAAGCCCTCGGGGTCGTGGCGGCGGCAGCCAGCGCGTTCGACTACGTTGGCATGCCCGAGGGGCGGTTCCATCTGGCCCATGCGACCCTGTACCTGGCGACGGCGCCCAAGAGCAACTCGACGCTGGCGTTCTTCGACGCGTTGTCGGCCGTCGAGAGCGAGCGCGAGGCCGACGTCCCGAACCATCTCAAGGACGCGAACCGCGATGCGGAGGGCCTCGGACACGGCGAGGGGTACCTCTATCCGCATGCCTACCGCGATCACTGGGTCGCCCAGCAGTACCTGCCCGCCGCGCTGCAGGGGAAGGTGTTCTACCGTCCCAGCGAGGTCGGCTACGAGGCGACGGTGAGGACCGAGGTCATGCGGCGGCGCGAGGCTCAGATCGCGGCGCTGGCAGAGGCCGAGGCGCTGCAGTCTGTAGGGCCCAAGGTCCCCGGGCGCCCCCTGGCGGAGCGCCCGGTCGAGCGCTGGTTGGAACGGGCGGTGTCGCGCGCAGGCGAGCGGCTGGCCGCGGTTCGGGACGACATCTTCAGGCTCGCCCGTGTCGACCGCCACGACATCGTGCTCGACCTCAACGGCGGCACCGGTCTGCTGACGTGGGAGGCTCTGAGGCATGCTCCGGACGGCCAGGTCTGGGCTCTGGCCGGCACCCCCGGGGACGCGGAGGCTCTGGCTGAGGCCGCGGCAGGGCTGCCGGAGCTGCAGCGTCCAGTGGTCGCGACCCGCTCCACGATGGACCTTAGGTCCGACCTCGCTGCCGCCCACGAGGGCACGCTGCCTAGCTTCGATGTCGTGTTGGGTCGTGACGCCTTGGGCTGGGGCGATGCACGACCGCTGCTGGCGCAGGTCTACGCCCTGTTGGCGGCAGAGGGGCGCTTGGTCCTGGCCGACGTCGACCGCTCCTCGGCTCAGCGGCTCCACCGGCTGGTGGACCTCGGGGACGCGGACCTCCAGCGCAAGCTGGAAGCCGCCGAGGAGGCCATCTACGCGGCGGAGGAGCCAGACGACGAGGGCCTCCGGGCGGCTGCGGAGTCGGCAGGGCTGGCGGACATCTTCATCGAGAAGCGGACGTTCACCTCTCTCGAGACGCTGCCGCGCCGGACCGTGGAAGCCTGGTTCAGGACCGGTGAGGGCCGACCCAGCTACAGCGAGCTACTGGCGCGGGAGTTGACCGCGAGCGAGATAGCCAGGGTGCGCTCCGCGTTCCTGGCCCAGCTCCCGGACGCCGAGGTCGCATGGCGAGCCACGTATCGCTTCGTGACCGCCCGGCGTGATTGAGCGTCGGTGGCGTCTGTTATCATCGCGCGCAGCGTTGGACCTCTGGCGGGGGAGCCGGCAGCGCCGGTCGGAACGGGGGGAATCTCGCAGTGAAGCCTGGGCGAGGGCGCGCGCTCACGTCGCGGTACGCGGCCTTGGCGGGCACCTTGGAGCTGGCCATCGCCCTGCCCATGCCTGTGCTGATCCTGCACATGACGGGGCGCGGCCTTGACATAGCCACGGTGGGCCTGGCTTTCACCGTGAGGGCTCTGCTGGTCGCCCTCCTCGAGTTGCCGACGGGCGGGCTGGCCGATGCGATCGGTCGGCGACCGGTCGCGCTCGCATCGCAGTTGTTCACGTTGGCGTCGTTCGCAGTCCTGCTCTTCGTGATGGGGCCGGTGACCGCCATCGTATACGCCATCTTCCAAGGGATTGGCTCCGCCCTTCACTCTGGCGCCATGGACGCCTGGTTCGTCGACGAGCTGGGACGGTTGGAACCGAACGCGCCCTTGCAGCCACACCTGGCCGCCGTCGACGTCGCCCAGGCAGCGGGGATGCTCGCCGGCTCCGCGATCGGCGGCCTCCTGCCCAGCCTAGCGGCCCCGCTGGGCCTGCCGTGGCCGCTGGCAGGCTTCGGCGTCGCGCTGGCAGCGGGGCTCTGCGTCCGGGTCATCGTCTGGTTCTGGACGCTCGCGCTCGTCCAGGAGACGTCCCGGGCTAGGCCCAGCGCGGCGGTCCTGCGGGAGGGCGTCGCGGCCATGCCCCAGATCCTCGGCGATGCCCTCAGGCTGTCACGTGACACGCCGGTGATCAGATGGTTGCTGGTAGCAGCCGCCGCCAGCGGGCTCGCCATGGTCAGCGTCGAGACGTTCTGGCAGCCCATCGCTGCCACGGTGTTGGGCGCCACCGCGGCCGACAGCCAGGGCTTCGCGGTCCTCGGCACTCTGGCCGGTGTGGCCGTGCTGGCCGGCAGCCTGGCCGTCATGCGTTATGGGCAGGCCTTCCCCGGCGGTGAGGCCGCCCTGGCCGGCGTGAGCCTACTCATGCGGGGCGGCGCCATGCTGCTGTTCGCCGTCTCGGCTTCGTCTGTCGGCTTGGCTGCGGGCCTTGGCATCGTCTACTTCGCGCTGGCCACCTCGAACGTCCCTCACGACACGCTCTTGCACAAGGCGGTCCCTTCGGCCAGGCGCTCCTCGATGCTCAGCGTCCACTCCCTCGTGTTCTCGCTCGGCATCGCAGTGGCTTCCGGTCCGCTCGGCTGGTTGGCAAGCTCGACCTCGCCGAGGCTGGCGCTGTGGCTCGCCGGGCTAGCGACGATCTGTGCCTGTGGCGCGTACGCCGCGATCGGCCGCTCCCAGGCCGCAGCGCAGAAGCGCCAAGCGGTGCAGCGACGGTACGCAGAGGGCAGCGGCACACTGGCGGACGCGCTGCTCTTGGACGACTCCTCCGTGCCCGAGGCGTGGGTGGACGGCGTTCGCCGGTGAGCCACGGCGAACACCAACGGACGGCTCGATCGGCGCCGAACGACATGGCCTCCGCGCTGGAGCCGCGCCTGGCGCTGGCGTTCACCGCGACGGCGCTCAAGGACGTCGAGCGTGCCGGTTGGGTGCTGAGGAACGTCGCCCGCCCGGAGTCGGTCGCCGATCACTCGTACGGCACGGCCCTCCTGTGCCTGCTCTACGCGGAGGAGAGCGGCGTGGACGTCGGCCGCGCCGTCACCATCGCGTTGGTCCACGACCTGGCGGAGGTCGTGACCGGCGACCACATAGCCAGGGCAGACCCGGCGGACCGGGAGGTGCCGGAGGCGGTCAAGGCGGGCGCTGAACGAGAGGCCATGTCGACGCTGCCAGCCGCCGACGCCGTCGCGTCGGCGTGGCAAGAGTACGAGGACAGGGCCTCGCCCGAGGCGGTCTTCGTCAGGGACATGAACCTGATAGATATGTGCCTGCAGGCGCTCCGGTACGAGCTCGAGCGAAGGTACGACCCGTCGAAGCCGGTCCCGTCTGCTGGCGGCTACG
>Ga0079224_100017416_pt1 | contig 10126 bp, 7 predicted proteins | sample Stecom2015_FD_80414 | JGI IMG/M metagenome (GOLD analysis project Ga0079224, IMG submission 80414) | Agricultural soil microbial communities from Utah to study Nitrogen management - Steer compost 2015 | ecosystem: Environmental > Terrestrial > Soil > Agricultural land | place: USA: Utah... | reverse complement strand
TCGTTATCCTGTAGAATCTTTAGCCGTTATTTCTGCAATGCTTTTACATAGCGCGCAATCTTCCAACGGTCTTCTGTAGAAATCTGAGAACCATGCGGCATCATCAGACCTTTACCATACGTGATTACGTGGAAGATATGTCCTTCTGTAATGTTTTTGAGTGCATCACCGGTAAGGTTGGCAACTCCGGCATACGCCTTCTTCTCAACTCCGTCAATGGTAACACCCTGTGCCACTTTGCCATCGCCTTGTCCTTTTGCACCATGGCAGTGGTCGCAGTACGTATCATAAAGTGCTTTGCCCTGAGCGAGAATAGCATCTGACTGCTCAAGCGGATTCTCCAATCGGTTTGAAAGACGAAGTCCTGTTGAATCATTCGGCAGGCTATAAGGCAGCCAGCCCTGAGGGTTCCGCGGCACCGTGTTTGCCGGAGGCATCCGCATGTTCATACGGTGCGGGTTAAAGAGGTTTGAGTTATGAAACTCGCCATGGCCTGTTTCTTTTCCTTTTGGAGCAGCGTACTCAATCGAAGTAAGCCAGCGACCTGCATCCCAATCCGTAATTTGTGAGTACGGTTCGTAGGCTACCGAGTGATACATATTCGGCGCATACTCCCTACCGGGATTGTCACCGCTCGCGCTACACGCCGCAAGAAGTGCAGCCGACGCAAAAATGGAAACCAGAGTCTTTATAGATCGCATGGTAAATATCATCGGTTATTCAAAGTTCTTTTCATTCACTTCAGAAGCGCCTGCGTCGCGAAGCAATGCAGCGATTTGATCCTTGGTGAGTTTTGTGTTCTCAACAAGGTCAATTGCCATCACGTGTTTGTCGTCCGTGCTGCGGACGTCAAACTGACGTGGCCAGCGGTACGGCTTCATATCGCTTACGAGTATGAAGGTAGCCACCATTCCGAGCGCGGACAGGAGGACGGTCAATTCAAAAGTTACAGGGATGAATGACGCAAGGGAAACATAGTTCTTTCCACCAATGATCATCGGCCAGTCATATCCCAGCATCCAGATCTGCATCAGCAAAGCCAGGGATGTACCGGTTAACCCGAAGATGAACGCTGCAATTGGCAAACGAGTCCGTTTGTAACCGAGTACTTCGTCAAGACCGTGAACGGGGAAAGGTGTGAAGACTTCGTGGATCTTTACTCCACCAGCGCGCACCTTACGCACACCGTCGAGCACCAGCTGCTCATTGTCAAAAATCCCTACCAGAAAATTTTTATTTACCTCCATGGCAATTTGATATAGGTCTCTTCAGTTTGTGTTGAATTCCTGCGTTATGCTTGTTTATGTTCGATTTTCTCAGAATCAGACCGCACGATACTCTTTACTTCTGCCATGTTGATCACAGGGAAGAACTTGGCAAAAAGCAGGAACGCTGTAAAGAACAGTCCAAATGTGAAAATGTATTCACCGATGTCGTACATGGTCGGGTGGAACATCGTCCAGCTCGACGGTACGTAGTCGCGGTGCAGTGACGTTACGATGATCACGAAACGTTCGAACCACATACCGATGTTCACAATGATCGACAATACGAATGTTGCCACGATGCTTTGCGGATTTGCTTGATCCAGAAAAGCTGCGGCGAAATCACGTTACATGTCATCATCGACCAATATGCCCATGCATAAGGCCCCTGTACACGATTATAGAAAGCATAACCTTCGTATTCTACGCCCGAGTACCATGAAATAAACAACTCTGTTATGTAAGCAATACCTACGATCGAACCCGTCACGATAATGATGATGTTCATGAGTTCGATGTGATAAATTGTAATGTAATCTTCAAGCTTGAACACCACACGTGTAATGAGCAGAAGCGTCAATACCATCGCGAATCCGGAGAAGATCGCACCCGCAACGAAGTACGGCGGGAAGATCGTCGTGTGCCATCCGGGAATCACGGATGTTGCAAAGTCCATGGATACGATCGTGTGAACTGAAAGTACGAGCGGTGTTGAAAGACCTGCAAGGATAAGCGCGACAGATTCGTAACGCATCCAGGTTTTCGCTCCACCCTGCCAGCCAAAGCTGAGTGCATTGTATACCGTTGCTCTCAGGCGGTTGCCCTGAACGATAGCGCGGTCACGAATTGTGGCAAAGTCGGGAATAAGACCGATGTACCAGAAGACGAGCGATACCGTGAAGTAAGTTGAGATCGCAAATACGTCCCAGAGCAGGGGTGAGTTGAAGTTCACCCACAGTGATCCGAACGTGTTCGGCAGAGGCAGTGCCCAGTAGAATCCGAGCCAGAGACGGCCCATGTGTAGTCCCGGGAATGACGCCGCACAGATAACGGCAAAGATTGTCATGGCTTCAGCAGCGCGGTTGATAGACATCCGCCACTTCTGACGGAACAGCAACAGGATCGCGGAAATAAGCGTACCCGCGTGACCGATACCGACCCACCAGACGAAGTTTGTGATATCCCACGCCCAGCCTACTGTTTTGTTCAAGCCCCAAACACCAACGCCTTCCCAAAGCAGCACGCACACGCAATAGAAACCAAAACCGAGCAGCGCAAGGCTTACGGCCATGGCCATCCACCATAATGGAGTAGGGCTTCCCTCTACCTGGCGGCTGATATCATGAGATACATCCTTTACCGTTTTCCCACCGGTTACAAGAGGATCCCGAACTACTGAACTTACCTGCATTGTATCGTAAAATGTTATCGTTAATCGTTTTATTCAGTTATCAGGCATTGTTTTGCCTTTTGTTTCTCACTTTCGCGAGATAGAATATGTTCGGTCTTACATCGATCTCTTCGAGAACATTGTAAGCGCGCGGATTATCCGACTGCTTGTCATTAACATGCGGACGATCCTCATAAAGCGGTCTGATCTTAAGTAGCTTCGACACTTTGCTTTCGGGATCATTCATGTCACCAAACACAATCGCTCCTGTTGAACAAGAGGCCTGGCAGGCGGTAACAATTTCGCCGTCTTTCACCGGTCTTCTTTCTTTCTTCGCATTGAGTTTACCAGCCTGGATACGTTGTACGCAGAACGTACACTTCTCCATCACACCGCGCGAACGTACAGTCACATCTGGGTTGAGTACCATCTTACCGAGGTCTGTGTTCATCGCCGGGTTAGTTGACTCAAATTGCTTATTGTCGTGGTATTTGAACCAGTTGAATCTTCTTACTTTATAAGGACAGTTGTTTGCGCAATAGCGGGTTCCGATACAACGGTTGTAGGTCATTTGGTTCAACCCTTCGGAACTGTGCGTAGTTGCTGCCACCGGACAAACTGTTTCGCAAGGTGCGTTGTTACAGTGCTGGCAAAGCATCGGCTGGAATACAACTTCGGGATTTTGCGCCGCGACTTCAAGTTCGTCCCAATTGTCAGGAGCCGCATCGCTTGAGTAGTAACGATCGATTCTCAGCCAGTGCATCTCGCGACGGTTGATAACTTCTTCACGACCAACAAGCGCGATGTTGTTTTCTACGTTACAAGCAACCACACAGGCACCACAACCCGTACACGTATTCAGGTCAATGGCCATACCCCAATGGTGGTTCTTATAGTCGTGACCTTTCCAGATGTTGAGTTTTTCAGGCTCTACGGCTTTGCCACCCTTGTCTTCACCTGTCTTACGAACGTCAGACCATGTAGGAATTTTCGGTTCGTATTTATCCCAGGTCTTATTTGTGAACTCCTTCAGCGTCGTTTCCTGGATCACCGTCTGGCGGGCCATGTACGTGTTGTGCGTCTGCGTTTGCGCGAGCTGATAGGTTTCGTTCGTGATTTCAAACTTAACATTTGAAGCAGTGTATGCCAGCGACCCGTTTTGCATGCTTACCAACGGGTAAGCGTTCTGGCCGATGTTGTTGGCAACCTTGCCGGCGTGCGTACGGCCATAACCTAACGGTATGCCTATTGTACCAGGTGCCTGACCCGGTTGTATCATCACCGGAAGCGTCAAAGGTGTACCCTGCCCGACGGCGATAGTTGCCATCTTCGTGATGCTTTCCTGGAATGAAATATCTTTAGCATCTGAAGGTGACACGGTAACATAGTGATCCCAAACCACTTTAGTGATGGGGTCCGGCAACTCCTGCAGAAGCGGGTTGTTTGCCTGTGACCCGTTACCAATGTTTCCGCTCTCGAAAACGACGAGTTCGAATCCGGTTCCTTTGTTTGCGCCTGCGATTGCCGCAGCATCAGCAGAGACATCACCGCTGAATGTAAGGGAACCACTATCCGTAGCAGGCTGATCGTAAACACCGTCGTACAGGCACTTATCCCAGAAAGCCTGGAAGTTCAATCCTGTTGCGCCGCCGCCAAAACGGGCCTGCCAGTTGTTTTTTATAAATTCAAAGTAGTCAGGATTGCTTTCGCCCGCCCATACGAGCAGACTTTCCTGCGCTGCTCTTGATTTGAATATCGGTGTGATGGTAGGCTGTGCCAGGCTGAAGTGACCTTTCTTAGGCTCAGCGTCATTCCATGCTTCAAGGAAATGATGGTCGGGAGCCTGAAACGCCGCGAGCGAACCAGTTTCGTCTTCCTTGTAGTTGGTCGAAACAGTAAGTCCGACTTTCTTCAACGCTGCCGCGAGTTTCGCGCCCATCGGATGATCATAAACCGGATTACAATTCAGGAATATGACTGCACCTATGCTTCCGGCATCCGCTTCATTGATAAAATTGACCATTGCCTGATCGTCGCCCTGCTTATAATAGACAGGCTCATTTGGAAGAATAGTCGAGCCATAGCTTCCAAGCATATCGTTGATGGCATTGATAACGACCTGGACAGACTTGTTGTTTGAGCCGGCAACCACGAGAGAGCTGCCGCGTGTCGCCCATAAATCTGCAGCAGCATCAGCAAGGTTCGGTACGTCCGCGCCACCGCTAACGGTTGGTCTACCAGCCTTTGCAGCGATAAGATTATAAAGCTGAATCGCTACAGCGCCTTCCTGTGACGGTTTGATCATCGTACGATAATCTGCGTTGGCGCCTGCCAGTGTCATGACAGATTCAAACTGATAATGGCGTGACATTTCAGTTTTCGTGTCTGAAATTTCACGTCCCTTCGCGTATTGAACCGTAGATTCAATCGGCGCGATCCATCCGTTGATGAAGTCGGCTGCGATGCTGACAATTGTTTTAGCTTTGCTGAAGTCGTAAGAAGGAATGAACGCAGAACCAAAAGTCTGTTCATTTGCCTTCAGCATTCCGTACGCCGAAACCTGGTCGTACTGAATATGTTGTGTCGAAGGATATTTTGCTTTGAAACGATCGATAACTGCTTTTGTGCTCGGGCTGAGAATGGTGTTGGACACGATTCTGATTTGTCCGGCGGCGTTCAGTTTTGCGATCACCTTGCTGTCAAGGTCTTCCCACTTGATTTTATTTCTGCCTTCTTTCGGTCCACGCAGTCTTGAGTTGTCATAAAGCGAGAGTACGGAAGCCTCTACCTGCGCATTGATCCCGCCTTTACTTACACTTGAAAGAGCGTTGGGCTCAATCTTGATCGGTCGGCCTTCACGCGTCTTAACAACAATGCTGCAGTATTCGCCGCCGTTGATATACGTGGATGCGTAATAGTTTGGCAAACTTGGATCGAGATCCATCGGTTTGTTCACATACGGGATGGCTTTGCGAACCGGAGCCTCGCATGCAGCAAGTGCTGCGGCAGAAACCCCGAAGCCCATCATCTTAAGGAAGTCGCGGCGTGAATGACCGAGATCTTCTTCCGGACCTGGCTGGGCAAATTCCTGATGCGCGTGCTTGACGAACTCGGGACTGTTGGCCAGTTGCTCAATACCTTTCCAGTATATCTTCTTTGACTCTTTCATAAATCGTTTATCGCGATTCGGTGATCGTAATTTTTTCCGTGATTAATAGTGACACTTCGAACATTCAAGACCTCCGATGTCTTCGACCTTCATCGATCCTTTTTTGGATTGTGAGTGCAATTCCACGAGGTTGTCATAGTAAGCGTTGCCGCGCGTATTCACGTCTGTCTGGCGGTGGCAATCGATACACCATCCCATGGTAAGCAGGGAGTGCTGGCGAACTACGTCCATTTCCTCGATCGGTCCGTGACATGTCTGGCACTCCTGGCCACCGACGTTCACGTGCTGAGCGTGATTGAAGTATGCCAGATCCGGCAGGTTATGTATCCGTACCCACTCAATTGGCGTGTTGGTTTCATAAGCTCTCACGATCTTGGCGATTTCGGTCTGGCCGGTAATTGAACCCTCCCGAATCTGGTTGTGGCAGTTCCAGCAAACATTCACAGAAGGAATTGTTGCGCTCTTGCCTTTCATTACACCGGTGTGACAGTACTTACAATCAATCTCATACTGACCAGCGTGAATTTTATGCGAGAAGGCGATGGGCTGACGAGGCGCATAACCTTTTTGGATACCTATAGAATATAGTGCGCTAATCACACCCTTGAAGGCCAGGGCAGCTACAAGGAAGACCACAATGAAAATGAATCCTTTGCTTTTGAAAACGGAACCTGTAGTGATTGGTGAATGAACGACTTCCCTGTCTTCTTCAGAAAGTTCTTTTTGATCGAGGAATCTCTTTAGTGCCGATACCAGGAATCCGAGAATAACAAGAAGCAGGGCCAGGATGATGGCCATGCCTATCAATATTATATTAATGTATTCATCGGAGACCCCGCTGCCACCAGCGGCCTGAGTCGTCTGTCCCGGAGTTGCTGCCGGTACATCTTCTTTATTGGCCTCACTCTGAACGTATGCGAGAATGTTCAGAACGTCCTCCTCCTTGAAACTTGAGAAGGCCGTCATCTGAGTTCTGTTGTACTCAGCATATAGATTGACCGCATACTCGTCTCCGCTCGCGATTACCGCGGACGAATTCTTGACGAATCGGATGATCCAGTCAATGGATGGGGCCCTTTCTTCCACACCCGCAAGTGCAGGGCCTACCAGTTTTTGCTTAACCCGGTGGCATGCCTTACAATTCGCATTAAATAATGCCTCACCTGCGCTGATAGCCGCCGGTTCTGTAGGAATTTCCTGAGAAAATGAGGTATTGGAAAATGCGAAAACGAAGACAACTAGGAAAAACTTTGCGAAGGAGAAACAGTTTTTGGTCATGTTGAATGTAGTGTCCGTTTTCAAAACAAGCAGCGCAAATCTACTATCGGAACGCATTATTTCAAATTTTAATTAAGTCGCAACATCATATAATTGTAAGGATTTTGCCTCGTTTGCAAAATGAGCCGAAAGGTAGAAAATGGATTCTGAAGATAGGTGCGGCGTCGGTCTATTTAGAATCGTTTTAATTAACTGCACTCAATCAAGCTCGTACTTCGATTTCACGCTAACCCGTCAGCCACGAAACCACACCTTATTATTCAAGTACTCTGCTGACAATCAGCAGTATCAACGTCTTTAATTACTTCGTCAAACCAGGTCGTCATTCACACCAGCACCAAAAAGTGCAAAATCGTATTTAGCCGGATCAACAGGATCAAACTTCCGCAAGGCGTCAGTCAGCTCAAGTGCCGTCAGCCAATCGGTCTGTTTTCGACGGATAAGTCCAAGTTTTCTCGAAACCCGATCCACATGCAGGTCGAACGGACAAATCAATTGTGACGGCCGGATCGACGTCCATAAACCAAAATCGACACCTTTATTGTCAGACCTTACCATCCAACGCAGGTACATATTCAGCCTTTTGCAGGTTGAGCCACGTGCCGGCGTTGCAATGTGTTTTTTCGTTCGCGCGGGAAAATCCGGCAAACTGAAGAAGTTTTCGTGAAACCGGATCAGCCCCGACTCAACAGTGGCAGCATCGGCATCCGGGGCGAAGGCAAATTCAAGCGAGTGATATTTTTGATAAAAATGTCGTAAAAACGCGATGAAGTATAGCGCATCAGTTGGGTTGAAGGTGCGATGCCGGAACTCCAGAAAGGGTTTAATATCCTGTTCGACGTGGCCTACGATAAACGCATGCGGATCGTTATCCATCATCGCGAGCAGTTCACGCGTTTTGCGGATTATCGTACCACGCTGACCCCACGCCAGTACCGCCGCAAAGAATCCCGCGATTTCTATATCCTCTTTCTTCTTAAAAAGGTGCGGTATAGAAATCGGATCGTCCGTTATGAATTCGGGCCGGTTATATTGATCGGCCTTTTCTTCCAGGAACTTGTACAATGCCTCGCGTGTAAATCTTCTCCGTGCCATGCACCTGCAACATTAGAATAAGAACCGGAGACTTCTGCATCCATATTCGAATATTTCTCTATTTTGTATTCACGTCATGAAGAAGATTATAAAATTTATTCTGCTTACTCTCGCTGTCGTTGTTTTGCTCAGCGTCGGATATGTACTCATCTACTTTCCACCTGTAATGGCAGGCATGGATGCCAAGATAATGTGCTCCTGCGTGTTCCTCACAGGTCGCTCTCCCGAAAGCGTTATGGAGAAGGAGCTCCGCGTATTCCCCGGGCTTACATCTGCAAAGTTTGATATCAACACACAGGACTCGACGGTGTCTGCAACAATACTCTGGAAGAAAAGCAAGGCTATTTATCGCAAGGGACTTGGCTGTACATTGCTGGCGGAACGTTCCGAAGAAGAAGTTCGCCGTCAACCAATGAGGCTCGTTGCTTCGGCCGCTGCTTCGGATTCGCTTCAATGGCCAGCAGGTGATCTGATTGCGGATGAAAGAATTCCGGGAATCAATTATTCCCGCCTTGAAAAAGCAGTAGCTGATGCGTTTGTTGAAGTCGATCCCGAAAAACCTGTGAACACCCATGCAGTGGTTGTGCTTTACGGTGACAAACTCATTGCCGAAAAGTATGCACCCGGTTTTGATTACAAAAGCAAACACATGGGCTGGTCTATGACAAAAAGCATTATCAACGCTTTGGTCGGAATCATGGTGAAGGAAGGCCGCCTTAATATTGATGATCCCGCTCCGGTAAGGGAATGGGACGATGAGCGAAAAACGATTACGCTAAATCATCTCCTGCAGGCGAGCAGTGGACTTGCCTGGGAAGAAAGCTACTTTGTTCCTACATCCGACTTCCATAACATGTTTACGCGCAGCGATGACAAGGGTGGCTTTGCTTCTTCGCGTAAGCTTGAAAAGAAGCCGGGAGAATTTTTTGAATACTCAAGCGGAACCACGAATATTTTGTCGCGCATCATTCGCCAGCAGCTTGGTGACACTGCGTATTACCGTTTTCCTTATGAGAAGCTTTTTTATCCAGTCGGCATGTACAACACGACGTTGGAACCCGATGCGTCCGGCACATTTGTAGGTTCATCATATGGCTACGCATCGGCACGGGATTGGGCACGCTTTGGACTGCTTTACTTGAATCGCGGTGTCTGGCTCGGCGAACGTATTCTCCCCGAAGGCTGGGTTGAGTACTCAACCACACCTGCACCCGCTGCACCTTTGCAAGAATACGGAGCACAAATCTGGCTGAACGCCGGCAAAAAAGACGACGCATCGGTTGTGCGATATCCAGGACTTCCAAACGATGCCTTCCTTTTCGACGGCTTCGAAGAAAACTCGATGGTAGTTATACCATCAAGAAACGCGGTCGTCGTGCGTTTGGGTGTAACACATAACGGGAATTTCAACCTGGCGCAATTGGTTGGCGAGGTTCTGGCAGCGCTCCCTCCTGCCGGTGATATCGAAAATTGACAAACATGTGATGCCTGATGTCTTGTTGAGTCAGGGAAAGCATCACGGCCGGGTTATGCGTCGGCCTCGTATTTTATCCCGCAGACTTTCCGGATCGCGTCCAGCGTTTCCATCAAATCCATAGTATCCTGATGTGTCATTACAGGGCTTTCGGTCATTTGGGCGAGAAGGCAATCTGTTACATGCTGCGCTTCAAACTGATAGCCGTGTCCATCCTCGCGGTAAACCTCCAGTTCTTCGGGTTTACCATCCATTCCTGGAACCAGAAAAAGTGATGAGGCCGGATTGTGAAAGCGATTCTTCAGTTCGATGCGGCCTTTCGTTCCGGCAATTATCGCCTGAACCGGTGTGTCGACGGCAAAGCTGCACGACAACGAAGACAAGACACCACCCGGATGTGTGAGCGTCATACAACATTGTTCGTCTGTTCCCACGGGAAATGGAGTCATCGATGC
>Ga0079224_100017414_pt1 | contig 10126 bp, 5 predicted proteins | sample Stecom2015_FD_80414 | JGI IMG/M metagenome (GOLD analysis project Ga0079224, IMG submission 80414) | Agricultural soil microbial communities from Utah to study Nitrogen management - Steer compost 2015 | ecosystem: Environmental > Terrestrial > Soil > Agricultural land | place: USA: Utah... | reverse complement strand
AATCTCCTTTACTTTCTCCGCAGCAGGGGTCTGGACATGCACTATGAAATCTGGGATAACCCGGACGTGGACTGGCCCTCCTATGACGCCGTGATACTGAAATCAACCTGGGACTACCATGAAAAATACGACCGTTTTACCCAATGGCTCGATCAGCTGGAAAAAACAGGCGCCAGACTGTTTAACCCCATACAAACCGTAAGATGGAACAGCGACAAACGTTACCTTAAAGAAGTTATGGCTGACGGATTTCCTGTAGCACCCTCCCTGTTTTTTGAACCGGGTGAGCGTCCCGACATCTCCGCCCTTTTTGCGCAGCTTGGCACCGGCAAACTCATCGCAAAACCCTGCGTAAGCGCCGGCGCGAGGGGCACATTCATCATCAACAAATCCGAAGCCGGTGAGCAGCAGCCCCGCATCCATTCATTCATGGATGAGAAAAACTACATCATCCAGCCTTTTATTGAAGAAATAAAGCAAGGCGAATGGTCTCTGTTCTTCTTCAACGGAAAATATAGCCATTGTGTGCTGAAGGTACCCAAGACCGATGATTTCAGGGTACAACCCCAGCACGGAGGCGTCATCTCTTCGCAACAGGCATCTGCTGACATGATAGCGAGAGCAGATCAATATGTCCAGCGCTACGCCCGGGGCACGCTTTACTGTCGCGTTGATGTGGTCAGGTACAGTGGCAAGCTGACCCTGATGGAACTGGAAATGATAGAACCCTATCTATTCCTGGATACAGCCGCGGCCGCAATGGAGAACTACTACAGTGCGCTTGCTGACATGATTTAATTGCCGGCGTCCCACGCCGCCTGTATGGCTGCTGCTGCTTCCGTTGCCAGATCCGATTCCAGCATGGCAGCGCCGTCGGCGACCAGGGCGCGGTAGCCTGCATGCAGTTCGCCACGCGAAATCCGCCCGCTGGTATACGCCCGGTCCAGTTCAAATGACGTGCCGCGTGCTGGTATCACGCCCGTTGCTTTCAGGCCTGTCATCACTGCCGGGTCCTTCGGGGCCCGGTGTCCTGTAAAAGCGATGATGTTTTCCATTGGTACACCTGCTTCCTGAAATTCCCCCAGCGCCTCCATTGAAGGCACCATCACCTCCATCATAATATCCGGATCATAGCGGTATACCGCAGCGGCGTCGTCCACGCTATATATGATCAGCATAGCATGCGCCTTTGCGTTGTGCTTCACCAGCAGCTTGGCCCGCTCGAGCGCGGGTATCCCTTTCTGATCCAGTATCAGCACCGTTTTCCCTTTGGCCCAGTCAAGTGCCTCCTCCAGGGTATTCACCCCAAAAGGCGTTGTACGACCGTTAACGTCTTTCAGATAGAGCTGCCGTAGTTCGGCCAGCGTATGGTCTATGACCCTACCCTGACCCGTGGTCATGCGTGACAAAGTATCGTCGTGCAGCAATACCACATGTCCGTCCTTGGTATAGCGCGGATCCACTTCCATGAAAGCCGGACCGTAAGACAGTGTACGTGCGAACGTATGGATACAGTTTTCCGGATATCCGGGTGCGGCGCCGCCACGGTGGGCACTGATCAGCGCCGGCCGGTCCGACCGGTAGCTCAGAAAGGCTTTCAGCTCGTCGGCGCTGTTGAAGGCCATGGCGTGCATCGGTTGCTGTGCGTTCGCCGTCAGTACAAAAGGTGCCCCGGCCAGCAACACCACGGTGAGGGCAACGATTACTTTTTTTATCTTCATCATTATGGATTTTTAGGTGTATCAGGATTCCATGCCGGCTGGGTCGCACGCTTACGCGTCGCAAAGTACTGCGCTGCGCGGCGCACCAGTTCAGGATGTTGTGCGGAAACATCGTGCTGTTCGCTTCTATCGGACCGCAGGTCGTACAAGGCGATGGGACCCTGCCCTTTATGCGCCCACATATCTCTGCGTATGGCTTTCCAGCGGCCAAACCGTACGGCCTGTTCGCCACGGCGCTCCATAAATTCCCAATAGAGAAACGTCCGCGCCTGTTGTTGCATGGGGTTACCGCTCAGCACAGGCCAGAATGATATACCGTTGATGTTCTCGGGGGCCGGTGCACCGGAAGCCTCCAGAAATGTGGGCAGCAGGTCCCAGACCGCCAGCGGGTGGTCAGATCGGCTGCCGGCAGGAATTTTTCCCGGCCAGGCGGCAATAAACGGCACACGGATACCACCTTCATAAAGCGACCCCTTGCGGCCACGCAGTCCGCCGCTCGCATCGAAGAAATCCGGATCTGCACCACCCCCGGTCGCTGCCCCATTATCTGATGTAAACACGATCAGCGTATTGCTGAACAACCCGTTTTCCTTCAGTGCATGTACCAGCTGTCCCACATATTCGTCAAGTAACGTGATCATGGCCGCATACGTGGCGCGCGGCGTTGCATTGGGTAAGTATCCGGGCCCCGTGTAGGGTTTATCGTCAAATTTTCCGCGATACCGCTCAAGCGCGCGGTCCGGCACCTGCAGCGCCATATGCGGCAATGTATACGCCATTTCCAGGAAAAACGGGCGGTCGCGGTGGTTTCGTATAAACCGAATCGCCTCTGCAGTCATTGTGTCGCACGCATAGACGGCACCACTATAGTGCCGGTAGCTTGCCGGATCCTGCGGATCGGCACCCTCCGGCAGGCGCTGGTGCGCGCTGGTTACCGCCCCGGGAAGCGGCTCGCTCACCCCGTTGCGCCACAAATGGTCAGGATAGTAGTTGTGCGCTTGTTTCTGGTCCAGGTAGCCATAGAAAAAATCGAAGCCCTGGCAGTGGGGCTCGCCGGACGAACCCGGTCCACCCAAACCCCACTTACCGATCAGTGCCGTGGTATATCCGGCGGCCTGGAGCGCCGTACCCATCGTCGTGGTACTGGTCTGCAGGGGCAGCTGCCCGAATTCCTCCCAGTTTTCAAAACTGCCCAGCTCCAGATTGCCGCGTACCAGCCCCTCGCCGGTGTGCATACCGGTCATTAAGCTCCCGCGGGTAGGTGCACAAACCGGGTTGGCGTAGAAATCAGTCAGCACCATGCCATTGCGTGCCAGCTCATCCAGGTTTGGGGTGTGGATGAGCTCCTGCCCGAACGCACCGATGCTTCCGTACCCTAAGTCATCAGCCAGAATAAAAACAATATTAGGCTTACCTGCTTGCTGCCCTTCCACTTGCTGCGCCGCAGCCTGCCAGCCCCCGCTAACGAAAAGGAGACCCAGCCAGCCGATCCGGCGCAGCGTGTCCGTATTGCACAATCTGTTCATATCGTAATGTTGCATGGCATCAATAGTTATTCTGCTCCAGTTTCGGGTTCTGGTCTATGGCGTACTGCGGGATCGGCATCAGGTAATTTTTTGATGCATCAAACGTAATCGTACGGACATTGACCTTTTCATAGTTGAGGTTATCGCCGCTGCCGGTAATCCTCATGCCCTTTACAGGCTGGCTGAACACCTGCTCGGCCGTCCTCCAGCGCAGCAGATCGTAGAAATATTTGCCCTCAAAGGCCAATTCCACACGGCGTTCACGCCGGATCCGTTGGCGCATCTCCATCTGGGAAAGCCCCTGCGGCAGATGAGGCAAACCGCCGCGGTCACGGAGCGCATTAACGGCTTCATAAACGCTCTGGTCCGGCCCTTGTGCCTCATTTTGCGCTTCTGCATAGTTAAGCAAAACCTCCGCGTACCGGTAAATCACGGCATTGGAACCATTCAGGTTGTTGTTCAGCGGCATCAATGCAGGGTCCAGTAATTTCCTAAGCCCATACCCCGTAGGGTTGCCATTGCCGGAGACCGTAGGTGTGAATTCATTATAGTTGTTGGGTATGCCCAGCCGCGTATAGTACGTGCGTCCCTGCCACGGCACCCCATCATATAGAATAGTAGCGTAAAACCGCTCATCGCGGTTATCATACGGTTTTTCCGGATCAAACATCGCCGACCCCTCCGCCTCCGTTTTGCCATCCTTGAACTCAAACTGGTCCACCAGGTTCTGCGAGGGCGACATCGCTGACCAACCGGATCCCTTCTCCGCCCACAGCACACCCCAGAACTGGTGGGTACGTATATTGCGGATCACCGGTGCGTATTGGACATCAAAGATGATCTCCTCATTATTTTCGTTTTCCGGCAGGAAAATCCCGCTGAAGTCCGGGAACAGCCGGTACACCCCTGATTCGATGATCGTCCGGTTTGTTTCTGCAGCTTCCGCCCATTGGCCCGCATACAGCTGTGCGGCACCCTTCAGCGTCATTGCCGCACCCCAGGTAGCACGCCCCACATCAGCGCCGCTCCATGACTCCGGTAAACCGGCCGCCGCCAGGTCCGCCTGTTCCACCAGGAAGGCGACACACTCTTCATACGTATTCCGCGGACGGAAGATCGCATCGCCCTGCGCAGTATTGTCAAGCACCTCCACAATGAGCGGCACGCCCCCGTAGAGATCAATCAATGTCTTGTAAAAATGCGCCCGCAAGAAAATAGCCTGCGCCAGGAGCATCTTCTTCTCTTCTTCGTCAAAGGCCGCCTGCCCTACCTTTTCGATAAACAGGTTGCACTTGCGGATGTTGGCATACATCTTACTCCACGTCTGGTCAAAAATCGGGTTTGACGGATTATAACTATTGTTGTCAAACAATTGCCTCGATGGAATCCCCGCCACCGGCCCGGATACCGCATTGTCCGTAAAATTATCCAGTGGATCATTGCTGATCTGGCTGGGTAGGTGCAGCCAGGTCCCTATGATGGGACCCGCATTGAGTTGGTCATAGATATCGTTCAGTACAAAACCAGCCGTCGTCGGCGACTCCCAGACGATCGCGTCGCTCAGTCGGTCGGTTGGGGTGATTTCCAGTGCATTATCGCTGCAGGCACCGGTGCACAGCAGCACAGTTGCTAATAGATATGTTATTCGTTTCATCTTGCTTCTTACTGTATGGTGAAAAGTCCCGTTCCGGTTAAAAATTAAGCGACAAGCCAAGCGTGTAGACCTTCTGCTGGAAGTAGTAGCGCGCCCTGTTCTGGCTCATCTCCGGATCGATGTGTTTAAACGACGAAAAAGTCAACAGATTCTGTCCGGACAGAGACAGGCGTGCCTGTTTGATCGCTACGCGCGTAAGTAGCGACTGTGGGATGGAATATCCCAACTCCAGCGTTTTCAGCCGGAGATACGAACCGCTCCGGATCCAGAACGATGATGTCTGCTCGTTGTTGGTCACCGGTGAGGGTGTCAAGCGAGGAAAAGCCGCTCCGGTATTGTCGGGCGTCCAATAGTCAAGCTGATAGTGGGCCATGGTGGCGCCGTTGAAAAACGGATACGCCAGGTCACCCGCCAGATACAGACTTGCATTGCCTGCGCCCTGGAACAGTGCGTGCAGGTCAAATCCTTTCCAGGCCACCATCATATTAATACCGTAAATGATCTCCGGAAACTGTGGTTTCCCTATGGCAGTTTCATCGTTTATATCGATGCGGCCGTCACCGTTCAGGTCACGGTACTTGATGTCGCCAGGGTAAACGCGGCCATACGTCGGCACGGGCAGTCCCTCCAGCAGGTTGCCCTCGCTATCGAAATCCGCCTCTTGATAAAGACCGTCGTCCTGCAGTCCGAAGCGCGTATTCCACGGTCTGCCTGTACGGCGGCGGTTCGGGTTGTCGTAGGTCGCCTGCGTTTCAAAGGTCTGAATGAGTTTATTGCTAGCGTAGGAGAAGTTGCCGCCCACCTGGAAAGCCAGCCCGCTGCTGGTATTGTGCTTGTAGTCCACGCTCAGTTCCAATCCACGCCCTTCCATTTCTCCTGCATTCACTTCGGAGATATCGATGCCGTATTCCGCCGGCACCGTCGTAGCGGGCGGAATCAGCATGCCAGAGCGGCGTTCAAAGAACACGTCAAATGTAGCGGAAAGCTTATTACGGAAGAACAGTGCATCCAGTCCCACATCCGTCTTAAGCGCGGTTTCCCACGTAATATTGGGATTGGCCTGCGCCCGTTCGAAGACACCCTGCACCTGGGTCGGGTTAGTGCCGCCAAACACATATCCGCTTTTAATGCCATAAGCCGTTAAGTACTGGAATGCCGAGCCGGCCAGGTTGCCGGATTTACCGTGAGATGCCCGGAGTTTCAGCTCACTTAGCCAACCTACCCTATCTTTCAGGAAATTTTCTTCTGATATGCGCCATCCTGCTGAAAACGCCGGGAAAAACGCATACCGTTTGCCGGGAGCAAAATAGTAATGGCCATCATACCGGCCAGAAACACCCAGCAAATAACGATCGTTGAACGCGTAGTTAAGACGGTATACCCAACCTTCCTGCGCCCATCGTGCAGACGAGCCATCGTTGTCGAAATCGGCCCGGTCGCTGCTGCCTTGCCCGATCTCGTCAAGCGGCACCGTATAGTTGATGCGGGATGCGCTCAGTTCGCCTTCGGTACCCTTACGGTTTTCATAAACCACCAGACCATCAATGTTGTGGCGGCCCACGTTTTTCTTGTACGTCGCATACAGTTGGATGGTCTGTGCATACCGCTCATCGACACCCTGGTTCAGCGTCGGCAGGTTGGGACCGCTCTGCAGCGGTACAAAGTCGTTGTTGCCGTCAAGGCCATAGAAAGTCAGCGGCAGATTCCAGGTCTTGTTCGTGTCAAATACTTTGCGGTACGCATAGACGCCTCTTAACGTAAGCCCCTTGGCAAAAGGTATGCGCTGTTCAATTTCCGCGCGCAGGTTGGTTACGTTATTACGTTCGCGGTCATATCCACTTTCATGGATCGACGGCAATACGGCGTGTGCGGGAAGACCATTGCTGTACCGGATGGGAAATATTGACGGTGTTTCTTTACCCGTGGAGAAAAGCGATGCCGGAGCCACGCCGGCCGGCGCATTGCTCGCGCCCGCCACGAGGTTTACGTCTATGAGGAATTTTGTGGTTTCCGTCACATCGGCATCCACGTTGGCCGTGACGTTATAGCGGTTATAATCGATGGTTTCAGCCACTCCGTCCTGCGCCAGATAACCGCCGCTGCCGAAAAAGCGGATCCGGTCGCTTCCGCCGCTGAACGTCAGCGAGTGCTTGGTCATCGGCGTATGCTTGCCGATCAACTCGCCTACCCAGTCCGTGTCCGGAAAACGGTCGGGATCAGCACCGTTACGATACAGCTCTAAAGCCTCTGCATCAAAGGGTTCAGGATTTCCCACATTGGCGTTCGCCAGGTTCAGCGTAGTGGCATACTCATAGGCGTTCAGATATGTCGGAATTGCGGTAGGCGTTTGAAAGCCGTAGTAACCGTTATAGGCGAATGAGAAGTTGCCCGCCTTGCCGCGTTTGGTGGTAACCAATATCACACCGTTTGCCCCCGCCAGCCCATAAGGCGCTACGGCCGCCGCATCCTTGAGCACGGTCACGGTTTCAATGTCATCCACATTAAGCAGGTTATAATCCATGGGCACACCGTCTACCAGAACCAAAGGATCCGCACTTCCGGTCGTGTTTATGCCCCTGATCTGGATGGTCGCCTGGTCGCCGCCCGGCGCTCCTGAGTTGCTGCGCGCCAGGACGCCCGGGATCCGCCCTGCCAGCGAACTGCTCACATTGGCCACCGGGGCGCGCGCCAGCTCGGCACCTCCTACTGAGGCAATAGCGCCGGTTACATCGGCTTTGCGCTGGGTGCCATAACCCACCACGACCACGTCTTCCATGCTGATCACCTGCTGCTGGAGGATCACGTCAACCATTTCCCTGCCTGACACGGCGATATCCTGTGACAGATATCCCGTATAGGAGACCGACAACACCGCATCCTGTGGCAGCGCAGGGAACTGAAACCGCCCGCTGGCATCGGTAATCACCGTACGGTCGCCCCCTTTGTGGCGCACCGTGGCACCGGCCAGGGGTTGGCCATCCGCATCGCGCACCATCCCGCTTACGCTCTGCTGCATCCGCTTTATGGCATTGCCAGCTTTCAACGTAACCTTTTTGATCACCACGGCATTGTCCGCAATGGAGAACGTGAGCGGATATCCGTCAAAAATCTCGGTCAGCACCTCCGGTAGCGGTGCGTCCTGCACCTGGATGGTCACCGGTGATACCGCCCTGATCAATTTAGCATCGTAGAAAAAGTCATACCCCGTTTGCTGTCGCATCTTCTCAATCAGCTCTCGCAAGGGAATATTCTGCTCATTCAGGGTCAACGGCTGCGCATGCGTGTGGGCGTTGACCTGCAACACGGCAACCAAGACAAAAATGAAGGTGGTTTTCATGATAAGGAAGCATGAATATAAATTCATATCTTTGGATGTTTGAAGTGGAAAATAAATTGTTCGCAATGATTTAAGGAAACTTCCAAGCATTAGCCCGGGGGCGCGCCAACGCTTCCGGGTTTTGGTACAGTTCCCTCCAAGCCGTTATTTTTTCATCACAGTGACCCTCCTTCCTTTTCCTGAAGACTGCTCAATCCGGAACTGCAGTTGATCGGTCCGTTCCATGATATTCAAAATGGTGGATATACGTTCCGCCTTGGATACCATTCCGCCGAAGCGGAGGTCGCTGAAATCACCCACATATTGAATCTCGGCATCATACCATCGGCCCAATTCTTCCATGATATCCTGAATGGGCGTGTCCTCAAAATAGAAGTAACCTTCATGCCACGCCATAACCCTTTCGAGGTTTGCTTTCACTACAGCCAAGGCGCCATCGGTTCCTGCTACAGCCTGCTCGCCCGGCTTCAGCACCCGGCTGGCCCCGCCACGATTGAAAGCAACGACTCCCTCCACCAGCGTCGTTTCCAGCGGCCGGGTACCGTAGGCCCGGATATTGAACCGGGTTCCCAGCACCTTCACCCGGGCGTCCCTGACGCGCACCACAAACGGACGGCTGGCATCATGTGCCACCTCGAAATACGCTTCGCCTGAAAGTTCAACCTCACGCCTATCACCATGAAAACCCGCAGGGTACGTCAACCGCGAATCCGCGTTCAGCCAGACACGGGTTCCATCAGGCAACGTGATGGCATAGCGGCCACCACGGGGCACCACCAGTTGGTTAGGAGCACCTTCACCGGAACCCTGCCCGTCCGCGTATACGACTGAGCCATCTGCTTGCTTACGGATCTGTATCCCGCCTTCCGCTGCAAGCAGTCCCTCCTCCTGTTCATCCAGCAGGATGGTCCTGCCATCGGCCAGAATCAACTGCGCGCGATCACTTCCGGGTTCCAGGTCAGCAACCATTGGAGTCGCCATAACGGCAGGGCGGTCGCGTTCCACCCACCACCATGCAGCGGCCAGGCAGCAGGCCAAAACTATAGAAGCTGCGGCATAATGCCATTGCTGAAGCCGCACTGTCCTCCCTTTTCCGGACGACCTGTGCGCATCAACCCGTGCCTTCATACGTTGTTTCAGGTCCGCCCTTTCTGCGTCGGACAACGTCGGCAGTATTCCTTTACCCTCATCATGCTTGCCGTCAAACGCTTCTTCGTCCAGCCGGTAGCCACTCAGGAACTGCTTTAGTATACGTATAAATCGCTCGTCGCGGCGCATATGCTCTTGTTTACCATAAAGACAGCGCTATGCTAAAAAGTCCCATAGCGATTTTACTTTTTTCACACCCCGGAAAATTTGCATTATAACCGGTTAACGTTTATCATTGCACAAAGCCAATTGTAATCCGCAGAGAACGGCACGGTTCTTTTTTTAACATATTGTTAACACCAAGTATAACCGCGATAGACAGCTTTGCAATAATGGATTCCAACGTATCGCCAGAAGACGAAGACACGCTTTTGTGGGAGCAGATCCGGACAGCGGGCTGCCATGCGTCCTATGATCGCCTATACGAAAAGTACTGGGCCTATGTTTTTGAGCTCGCCTATGCGCGGACAAAAGACCTCAGCCTTGCAGAAGACATTACGCAAGGGCTTTTTCTACGCCTTTGGGAAAAACGGCAATCATTAAACATCCTGAGTATCCGTAGCTACCTTTTCATCTCGGTAAAGAACAGCGTGCTAAACTGGATTAAGGCTGAACAGCGCAGATACTCCCTGACCGATACGCTTGACGCTCTTACAGAAGCCGACGCCGATACCGGCAGCGATTACGCAGTGCTGTACCGTGAGTTGCTGGCTATGCACGATCAGGTGATAGGCCGGTT
>Ga0079224_100017413_pt1 | contig 10126 bp, 12 predicted proteins | sample Stecom2015_FD_80414 | JGI IMG/M metagenome (GOLD analysis project Ga0079224, IMG submission 80414) | Agricultural soil microbial communities from Utah to study Nitrogen management - Steer compost 2015 | ecosystem: Environmental > Terrestrial > Soil > Agricultural land | place: USA: Utah... | reverse complement strand
GAATATTGACAGGATGGCTCCGCGACCTGGACTCGAACCAGGGACCCAATGATTAACAGTCATTTGCTCTACCGACTGAGCTATCGCGGAATTGTATCCTGAAAACACCCAGCAGGTTGGCGTGAGCGATGTCACATATCCCCTGCTGAGGCGCGCCATTTTACCGGCCACGGCGGGGCTGTCAACCCCGAAATTGAGCTTCTGCATGAAAAAGCCCGATTGCCCGGAAAAGGTCGGCGCGCTCAGCCGATCACCAGGGAAGCGAGGTAGCGGGAGAACAACCCCAGCCCAACGACAGCCATGACGAGGGTGGCAAGCAACCACCACACCTTGAAGGGTTTGCGGTTCACCCGGTTCTGGGGGAGGTCGAGATATTCATCGACGCGCTTCTGGTCTTCGGGGTAGAGGCGGCTGGCCATGTTTCACCCTTGTTGTTCTGGTTGTGACGGACGGAGCGAATGCTGACAGTCTAGAACTCCCTGATCAGGATTGCACCCCGAGCGGGTCTGCGGATGAAGGGGCCGACTGTTATCATGGGAGCCTTCGATTCCCTTGCCCACGGAGTGACCATGCTATCAGCCGGCCTGCTTACCACTGCCCCGACAGTCATCTGCCTGCTGGTGTACACCGGGGCGCTGCTGTGGGGTGCGATGCGGGTGAGCTGGGTGGAGCTGTTTGCCGACAGCCGGCGGCAACATCTTTTCTACGGCAGCGTCTTCGCGCTGACCATTCTCTGGCTGCTGCGCAAGGATTTCGACAGCGGTCTGACCTTCCACTTTCTCGGCATGACGGTGATCACGCTGATGCTCGACTGGCCTCTGGCTCTGCTGGCAGCGGCGCTGGCGCAGGGCGTACTGGTGCTGTTCGGGCTGGATGATGCTGCGGCGCTGGGAGCCAATGGCCTGCTGCGGTCACTGGTACCGATCGTGGTCACCGTCGCCATGAGCCGGTTGCTGGAACGGTTCAACCCGACCAATCTGTTTCTCTACATCTTCATCAGCGGTTTTTTCGCTGCTTCGCTGTCGGCAATATGCGCGATGCTGGCTGGCATGGGTCTGCTGGCCTGGTCCGGATCGCTGTCACCGCCGGACTCGCTGGTCGAGCTGCTGGGTTACATGGTGATGGTCATGTTCCCGGAGGGTTTCATAAATGGCATGGGCGTGGCCGCGCTGGTGGTCTTCCACCCGGAGTGGGTGGAGACCTTTGATGCCGACCGCTACCTGCAGGAGCCGTTCGACGACCAGCAGTGACTCAGCGCGCCTGAGGCAGCTGCACCTCGATGACACCGTCGGCGCTGACGGTGACGTCGGCTTCGCCACCTTCCACCGCCGGGGTGGCCATTTCCGCATCGGCTGCCATGGCCATCATGCGGCCGCTCTGCATATAAGGCCGCGGCGTCATGAACTGGGTATTCAGGTTGAGATTGACGATGCGGTAACCGTTACCCCCGAGGCTGCGGGTGGCGATGTCGGCCCGCTGCTGGAAGGCCTCGATTGCCCGCTCCATGAGTTCGTTCTCGGTCGCGCTGCGGCTGGCGGGAGACAGGCTGAAGTGCATGCCACCGAGACTCAGGTTGCCCAGCAGTTCGCCCATGGTGCTGGAAATGGCGGCAAAATCCGTTCCTTCCAGCCGGATCTCGCCGCGCTCGCGCCAGGCGATGATGTTTTTGCGCTTTTCGTCATACACCGGCTGGGTGTGGCGATTGCCGCTGGAAACGCGGATGGCGTTGTTGCTGCGTGCGGTTTCCAGCCCCTGATTGAGCCGGGTGGTGATACGATTGGCCAGCTTCGCCGGGTCAGTGTCCTGATCTTCGGCAAACAGGGTCACGGTCAGGGTGTCGTTATTGACCGATTGCTGCACGTCGGCACGCAGTGAAACCTGGTTGTAATTCAGCGGCTCGGCCAGCGCCGGAAGGGCAATGGCCAGGCCGGCCAGCAGGGGCAGCATCATGATGGTTCGCATTCGAGTCTCCTGTTGAGTAAGGTCCCACATCCGATATTAACGGGAGTACAGCTGTGTCGCAGCGATTATCCATGAATCTCAACGCGCTGGCGCTTTCACCCAACCGGCAGAATCTGTGGCGGTTGATCTTCATCCGCTTGCTGGTACTGGCGGCGCAGACCGCTTCGGTAATGGGCGCCTGGGTCAGTGGCCTGTTTGCGCTGGAGTGGCTGCCGCTGCTGCTGACCCTTGGCCTTTCCGGGGTCGTCAGCCTGGTCACCTTGCTGCGCCTGTCGCGGGACTGGCCGGTAACGGATATCGAATACGGCCTGCAGCTGCTGTTCGACATTCTCATTCACAGCGTGCTGCTGTATTACGCCGGCGGTCCGACCAACCCCTTTGCCTCCTATTTTCTGGTGCCGCTGACCATTGCTGCCGCGACGCTGTCATGGCGGCATACGGCGGCGCTGGCCAGTGTATCCATGCTGGCCTATAGCCTGCTGCTGTTCTGGTATCATCCCCTGCCGCTGTTCGAAATGCGCAGTGGTGACAGCCAGATCAATATCCGGGTGATCGGCATGTGGCTCAACTTCGCCATGAGTGCCGGTCTGATCACCCTGTTCGTGGTGCACATGGCCGAGGCACTGCGCAAGCATGCTGAGCGCCTGGCCGAACGGCGTGAGCAGAGCCTGCGCGACTCCCAGCTGCTGGGTATCGCCAGTGTCGCGGCCGGCGCCGCGCATGAGCTGTCCACGCCGCTGTCTACCATGAGCGTGTTGCTCAAGGACCTGCGTGCCGATCATCATGACCCGCAGATCCAGGAGGACCTCGCGCTGCTGCAGGAGCAGGTCCGTCAGTGCAAGGAAAGTCTGCAGCAGATGGTACGCAGCGCGGAGTTCAGCCGGGCCCAGCCGCATACCCTGCAGGAGGCGGATGTCTGGCTCAGGGGGCTGCTGGAGCGCTGGAAGCTGATGCGGCCGGAGGTGTCCTGCCGCCTGAGTGCGCTGCCGGAGGGGCCGGCGCCGCGCATAGTGGACAGTCCGGAGCTGGGCCAGTCGATCCTGAATCTGCTCAACAACGCAGCAGACGCCTGTCCCGACAACATCCAGATTGCTCTGGAGTGGAACGCCCAGCGCCTGCGCCTGTGCATCCGCGACTTCGGTCCGGGAGTGCCGCTGCATATAGCAGAACAGCTGGGTACCGCCTTTGTGACGACCAAGGGCAAGAAAGGCTTCGGGCTGGGCCTGTTTCTGAGTCAGGCGGCCGTGGAGCGTACCGGAGGCAGTGTGAAACTGTTCAACCAGGATGGCGGGGGTACGCTCACCGAGGTAATCTTGCCGATAGCAAGCGAGGAACATGCATGACTGAGATAACCAACCAGGAAGAGCAGCCACTGCTGCTGCTGGTCGACGATGATCCCACCTTCACCCGGGTAATGGCTCGCGCATTGACCCGCCGGGGCCTGGACGTCGAAACCGCCGGCAGCGCAGACGAGGCCATGCAGCTGGCACGTCAGAAGAAGCCCGACTACGCGGTACTCGACCTGAAGATGGAAGGGGATTCGGGGCTGGTCCTGCTGCCGCGGCTGCTGGAGCTGTATCCGGATCTGCGAGTCGTCATCCTGACCGGCTATTCGAGCATCACCACCGCCGTGGAGGCGATCAAGCGCGGCGCATGCAACTATCTGTGCAAGCCTGCCGACGCCGACGACGTGCTCACTGCGCTGTTGTCGGATCAGGCCGATCCCGAGAGCCTGGTGCCGGAGCACCCCATGTCGGTGGACCGCCTGCAGTGGGAGCATATCCAGCGGGTACTGGCCGAGCACGACGGCAATATATCCGCTACCGCCCGCGCCCTGGGCATGCATCGTCGCACCTTGCAGCGCAAGCTGCAGAAGAGGCCGGTGCGGCGCTGAGGCGCTCGCGCGGCGCAAACAGAAAACCCTCGGCTAGCCGAGGGTTTTTTTCATGGGCGGGCAATCAGTTCTGGCGGATACCGCAGATGATCCAGGGCTGGTTCTCGCCGTCCGCCCGCTCCAGACGCCAGCTCTCATCAAACCGCTCGCCTTCGTCGGCAGGGAAGTCGCGATCAAGGCCGGTGAAGCCGACTGTGGCGATGGTCCGCCCGTCACGCTGTTCAATGCCTTCCAGACGTACTTCCAGCTCCTCCACGAAGCCGTTGCTGCTCGGCGGCGCTTCGGCGCGTGCGGCCATGATCTGCTGCAGTACGGCAGGGTCGAGATACTCCGCCATGCCGTCGACGTCGCCGTCGCGCCAGTGACGCTGCAGGGTATAGAAATGCTCCTCGGCACCCTTCAGGAAGCTGTCTGCGTCAAACCAGTCCGGTGCCTGCATGGTGACAGGCGCCGCTGCCATTGGTTGGGAAGCCGCTGTATGGCTGGGCCAGTTCTGCTGGTGCGCCCCGCCCGTGGGGCCACCGGCGGGGTGGGGCTGGCGCTGCATGGCGGGTGCGCTGCGGCGACGGAACAGCTTGAACAGCACAAAGGCGAACAGGCCGAAAATCAGGATGTCGAACAGCTGCAGACCCTGGAATCCGTCACCGAACAGCATGGCGGCCAGCAGACCACCGGCAGCGATACCGGCCAGCGGGCCGAGCCAGCGGCTGGCGCCAGAGGTGGCAGCGGGGTTCTGCTGCTGGTTACGCGGGTTGGCCTGCTGCTGTTGCGGGGTCTGCCGCTGAGCCGGCTGGCTCTTGTGCATCGGGGCAGCGCCGAAACTCTTGCCGCCGCCCATGCGACGGGCCTCGGCATCGGGTACGGCAAGGCCGACCATGAGGAAAACGGCGAAAAAGGGTAATAGCCAACGCATGGGCACTCTCCGGAATTATCAGTTAGGGGATAGTGCCAAAGGTAAGCCCCTACTCGCCAGCATAAAAGTGTTTCGGTATTTTCGATGCGGCCGGTTCAGCCCAGCCTGCGGTCCAGCCTGAAACGTCTGCGCAGCTGGCTGTCGAGTATCGACGTGGGCAGCCAGCGCTTCAGGCGCACCATGCCTCTGGCGCCGGAGCCGATCAGCGCAGTCTCCGGTCGCAGCGGATTGCGGATATAGCCCATCAGTTCCACTGCGAACTCCCGGGCCGGGGTCGACTTTGCATTCTGCGACGCGGCAGCCCGGGCCTGAACGGCCTTCTCCCAGGGTTTGAACCAGGACGTGTCGGCCAGGGTTATGGCGGCGCTGGCGTTGTTGCCGAATTCGGAAGCAATAGCGCCGGGCTGCACGGTGAGGACGCTGATGTCAAAGGGCGCCAGTTCCAGCCGCAGTGCATCCGACAGGGCGTGCAGGGCTGACTTGGAGGCGCAATACACACCGGAGAAGGGTGTGGTGGTGACGCCCGATACGCTGCCGATATTGACGATCAGTCCCTTCGCCTCACGCAGCAGGTCGGCGTGGGCGCGCACCATCTCCAGCGGTGCGAAAACATTGGTGTCGAACTGTCTGAGCAGGGTGGCCCGGTCCGCATCCAGCACCGGACCCATGGCACCGTACCCGGCGTTGTTGACCAGCAGGTCCAGCCGGCCGGCTTCGTTGCGCAGGCGCTGGGCGCAGGCGGCGACCAGGTCGGGCTGGTTCACGTCGAGGGTGACGGCGATCGCGCCGCGGCTGGTCAGCGGCGTCAGGCTGTCGGGGTTACGGGCCGTGGCATAGACGGTATAGCCTTCATCCAGGCAGACCTGAGCCAGTGCCTGGCCGATGCCGCTGGAGCAGCCGGTGATGAGTGCGACGGGTTTGCTCATGTGCTTGTTGTCCTTGTTATTGTTCAGGCTTCAATGCTGGAATTCTGCCCGGATGTGATCGGCCTGGTACTGCAGATCGGCAGGATGAAAGCCGCTGCGCAGCGGTGGCACCGCGTGGCATTCCTGCCGGCGCTCGTCTGCATGCAACGGGCGGTCCAGCCGGTAGGTGCTGCGGGTCACGCCGGTATCCAGCAGATTGGTATTGTAACCAGGCTGCACGGCCTGCAGTTGCCAGCTGACCCAGCTGGCGGTGCGTGAACCGGTATTGTGTATCGTCAGCTGCAGCGGCCTGCCGAACTCGCAGGCCTCGGGTCGGTACGCCACGCTGATTTCCAGCCGGGAGACCTGCCGCTCATGCTGCCACTGCCAGATGCCTACGGCTGCCCCCAGCAGCAGCGCGATGGCAACCAGAATGGCGCTGGCGGGCAGCATGGCGCGCGGAAAGCGGACCAGCAATACCAGCCAGATAATGGACAGGATGATACCCAGCAGTGGCATGGAGCTCCTCAATCTCGGTGTGCTGTTACAGACTCTACCAGACGCGGCGCTTCAGGAAACCGCAGCCAGCGGCCAGTCGAACAATTCACAGGTGTTATGCAGGCACTGGCGGGCCAGCTCTTCGGCTGTTTCGCCACGCAGGGCCGCCAGCTCAGCGCAGATGCGCGGCAGGTTCTGCGGACTGTTGCGCTGATAGGGCGCGAAGGCCGGGGCCATGTCGGGGCTGTCTGTTTCCAGCACCAGACTCTCGGCGGGCAGCTGCGGAATGACCCGGTGCATGCGTTTGGCCTGCGGCCAGGTGGCGGCTCCCCCCAGTCCGATGCGAAAACCCAGCCGGATATATTCCCGTGCCTCTTCATAGCTCCCGGAGAAGGCATGGACGATCCCGCCGCGCCGCAGCGAATAGCGCTTGAGCGCTTCGATGACCGGGGCGTGGGCGCGCCGCACGTGCAGCAGGGCCGGCAGCTCGGCATCGGCCGCCATCTGCAGCTGGGCTTCGAACAGCGCCTGCTGGCGGTCGCGGTCCGGGTTGTCGATGTAGTAATCCAGGCCGAATTCGCCGACGGCGCAGCAGCGGGGGTCCCCCGCATGCTGCTCAAGCCGTTCGCGCAGATGACGGAGGTCGGTATCGCCGTGCTGATCCAGAAACACCGGATGCAGACCGAAGGCGGCGAACAGGCGGTCGTCGGATTCGACCATCTGCCATATCCGCTGCCAGTTGCCCTGCGTCACGCCCATCAGCAGGACGCGCTTTACGCCCAGGCGGGTGGCGTCGTCCAGAACCGCGTCGCGGTCGGCGTCGAAGTCGGAAAAATCCAGATGGGTATGAGTGTCGATATAGGCAGTCATGCCCATTAGCATCGGCATAACCGTGGCCGCAGGCAAGCGCAGCGAGAGGTAATGTCCGGCGCGAGCAGCGTGGCGTCATCGATTTTTGTGTAAAGGAAGCGAGGCGCAGTTGTCTCCCGCGATGCTGAAAGGTAAAGTTGCGGGCTTTGATTGGGTTCAGCTGAACCACGCGCCTTCCATCGCTGCCCGTTCGGGGTAGTTGGTTCTCGGTTCAAGATCAGATCTTCAAGGAGTAACCATGTACAGGATGTTCGGGATTGTCTTATTGGCCCTCGCCGCTGGCCAGGCTCAGGCGAAGGTGGATGCGGTTCAGGCTGCCCGCCTGGGTGCCGACCTGACTCCGCTGGGCGCAGAGCGGGCCGGCAATGCTGCGGGTACCATCCCCGAGTGGACCGGTGGGGTGACCCCTCCGGCGCACTACCAGCCCGGAATGCATCATCCGGATCCCTACGCCGGTGACCAGCCGCTTTTCCGTATCACTGCCGAGGATGTCGAGCGCAATCGCAATCTGCTGGCCGTCGGCCTGGTCGATCTGCTGGAGCGCAACCCCGACTATTACGTACGTGTGTTCCCCACCCGCCGCAGCGCTTCAGCGCCCCAGCGCATCTATGATGCCACCCGTGAAAACGCCGAAAAGGCCGAGCTGATCGAGAACGGCAACGGGATTTCCGGTGCGGTCGCGGGCATTCCCTTCCCGATTCCGCAGAACGGGATGGAGGTGATCTGGAACCACATCCTGCATTACAAGGGCGACCAGACCCGGTTCATCAACAACCAGGCGGTGGTAATCAACGGCCGCGCCAACCTGATCAAGCGTGACCGCTATATCTACTACATCTACAACCGCGAGGGCATGACCCCGGAAGCGATGGACAACACCCTGTTGTACTACCGCTATCATGTGACGGCGCCGGCAAAGCTGTCCGGCACCTCGCTGGTGGTGCAGGCCCCGCTTGACCAGGTGCTGACCACTCGCCGCGCCTGGCGCTACAGCCCGAACGACCGTCGGGTACGCCGTCTGCCTTCGCTGGCCTATGACTCCATCCAGCCGGACACCAGCGGCCTGGCCACTGCCGACGTAGTGGATTCCTATAATGGCGCACCGGACCGTTACGACTGGACGCTGGTGGGCAAGCGGGAAATGCTGGTGCCCTACAACAGCTACGCCGCTCACCAGCAGGGCATTCCCTACGATCAGATCGTGCTGCCGAAGACGGTAAACCCGGAGCTGCTGCGCTACGAATTGCACCGGGTATGGGAAGTGGAGGCGAAGCTGCGTACCGGTTTCTCGCACCCCTACCATACGCGCCGGTTCTATGTGGACGAGGACAGCTGGCAGATCGTGGCGGTTGACCTGTACGACGCCAAGGACGAGCTGGTCGGGCTGCAGGAAAGCCACCCGATCAACTACTATGATGTGCCGATGTTCCAGGCTACCCTGGAAACCCTGTACCACCTGAAAACCGGCAACTACTTCGTCGACGGGCTGGACAACAACGAGCCCATGTACGACTTCGACTACCCGATGTCACCCCAGGATTTCACTCCCCAGGCACTGCGCCGCGCGGGTAACTGATATCGCCCGGGCCGCTGCTCTGCAGCGGCCCGTCTGTTTCCGCTTTCCTCACTTGCCCCAGCGACTGCGGATATCCTCCAGCCAGGCGGGATCGAGGCTGTTCTGCTCGGGGTCCAGCCCCTGTTCCAGCATCCGCGCCCGGTGCAGATCGATCTTGCCGACCATGTCGCTGATGGCGGTGCTGTTGTCTTCCAGCGTGTGCATCTGCAACAGCCCCAGGTGATAGAAGCGCAGCACCCGCATGGCCACGGGGTCGTCGGCCGCAGCACCGGCCTCGACCTGGTGCAGGATATTGGTGATCTTCATCAGGTTGCGCTTGAGGCGAAAGCCGTAGGCGGCGGGCGCCATCCACGGCTGTTCCCACAGAAAGTATCGGACCACGGCGATGGTCAGCAGCACCCCGGCAATCACCCCGGCGAGGTTCCAGCGGAAGTTGCTGCCCTCGGCGCCGCCGAACAGGGCAATGGAGGCGGAGGCCATCAGGAAGCAGAGCGCCGCCAGAATCGCGCAGATGATCAGGGTGCTGCGGCGGGTCTGGCTGCGGTAGTACTCCGCGTCCATGGGTTGGATGGTGAACATCGGCATACCTCAGAGTTTGCTTTTCAGCGGTACATCGTCGATGACGATCGGCTCCGCCGGCCGGCAGCAGCAGGGCAGTATCTCGTCGCGCTTGATGAAGGCCAGCGGGGCAGTGGGGTAGACCACGCTGCCGACCTTGAGTTTGATCCGGCAGGCCCCGCAGTAGCCACTGCGGCACTGGTATTCGACATGGTGACCGGTGCGCTCGAGCCCTTCGAGCAGGGTTTCTTCCTCACCCAGCTCGAAGAAGGTATCGCGGGTATAGACCTGCACCTTACAGCTCGAAATCGCCCAGGTCCTCGACCGAGACCTCGGAGTCGATCTGGCCGACCAGGTAGGAACTGACCTCCACCTCCTGGGGCGCCACCTGCACGTTGTCCGATACCAGCCAGGCGTTGATCCAGGGAATCGGATTCTGGCTGGCACCGGGGAAGATCGGTTCCAGCCCCACCGCGCTCATCCGCAGATTGGTGATGTATTCCACATACTGGCTGAGGATGCTGTAATTCAGGCCGATCATGGAGCCGTCCTTGAACAGGTATTCGGCCCACTTCTTCTCCTGCTCCGCGGCATGGCGGAAGATCTCGATGCTCTGCGCCCGGCAGGCCTCGGCGACCTCGGCCATCTGCGGATCGTCGTCGCCTTCCTGCAGGATGTTGATGATGTGCTGGGTGCCGGTCAGGTGCAGCGCCTCGTCCCGGGCGATCAGCCGGATGATCTTGGCGTTGCCCTCCATCAGCCGGCGCTCGGCGAAGGCAAAGGAACAGGCGAAGCTGACATAGAAGCGGATCGCCTCCAGCACATTCACCGACATCATGCACAGGTACAGCTTCTTCTTCAGTTCGAACAGGCTGACGTTGACGGTCTGGCCATTGAGCTGGTGGCTGCCCTCGCCGAACTGGTTGTACAGGTTGCCGTACTGGATCAGG
>Ga0079224_100017412_pt1 | contig 10126 bp, 11 predicted proteins | sample Stecom2015_FD_80414 | JGI IMG/M metagenome (GOLD analysis project Ga0079224, IMG submission 80414) | Agricultural soil microbial communities from Utah to study Nitrogen management - Steer compost 2015 | ecosystem: Environmental > Terrestrial > Soil > Agricultural land | place: USA: Utah... | reverse complement strand
CGATGAAGTAGCGGCCGTCCGGGGTGTGAAGAAGGTTCATGCTTCAACGTTGCAGTGCGTCTGCGCCCGTTCATTCCCTTCGTCGGGCTCAGGACAGGGTTCGACTCGCGCTGTGCGCGGCTCGGGACGAACGGGCGGTGTCGACTCAGCCCCGGCACTATCGCTCACCGCGCCGGCGTCACCCGCCACACGATGTTCGCCAGATCGTCGCAGATGATCAGCGCGCCGCGCGGGTCCACCGTCACGCCGACGGGCCGGCCGTAAGTCGTGCCGTCGTCCTCGCGAAAACCGGTGACGAAGTCGATCGGATCGCCGGCCGGCTTGCCGTCGCGGAACGGCACGAAAACCACCCTGTAGCCGACCGGCGGGTTGCGGTTCCAACTGCCGTGTTCGCCCACGAACACGCCGTCGGCGAACTGCCCGCCCATCGACGGCGCCGAGAACGCCACGCCCAGCGCGGCGACATGCGAGCCCAGCGCGTAGTCCGGCTTGATGGTCGCTTTCACTTTCTCGGGATCGGACGGCATCACGCGCGTATCGGCGTTCGGGCCCCAATAGGCATAGGGCCAGCCGTAGAAGCCGCCTTCCTGCACGTGCGTCAGATAGTCGGGCACGAGGTCGGGGCCGATCTCGTCGCGTTCGTTCACCACCGCCCACAACACGTCCGTGTCCGGCTGTATTGCCAGCGCCGTGGGGTTGCGCAGGCCGGTGGCGTAGGGCTTGTGCATGCCGGATTCCGCATCGATCTGCCACACCACCGCGCGATCGACTTCGGCGGTCATGCCGCGCTCGGTGATGTTGCTGTTCGAGCCGATGCCGACGTACAGAAAGCGGCCGTCCGGGCTGATGGCCATCGATTTCGTCCAGTGATGGTTGATCGCCGAAGGCAGATCGGTGAGCTTGTGGGGCGGTCCCTCGGCCTTTGTCTGGCCGTCGCGGTAGTCGAAGCGCACCAGCGAATCCTGATTGGCGACGTAGAGCTTGCCGTCGTGATAGGCGAGCCCGTAAGGCGCATTGAGGTCGTCGGCGAAGACCGTCTTCAACTCGTACTGACCGTCGCCGTCGGCATCGCGCAGCAGCGTCACCCGGTGGCCGCTGTCCACCTGCGTGGTGCCCTTGGCTTTGATGACGCCGGCGATCACGGCCTTGGGCTTCAGCTTCGGCGCGTCGGCGCCGCCGCGGCCTTCGGCCACGAGAATATCGCCATTGGGCAGCACCAGGCTCTGGCGCGGAATGCCCAGATCGGTGGCGATGGCGGTGACGGTGTAGCCCTGCGGCACAGTCGGCGCCTTGTCGCCCCACGGCGCAGGTTTTGCGATCACCATGCGGGGGAGCAAGCCGCGGTTGGGCTCGGGTAGTTGCGGATCGGGGCCGTAGGTCTGCTGCTCGCCCCCTTTTTCGGTGCAGGCGCCTAGCATGAGCGCGAGCGCCACCGCGGCAATCGTTGATAGGGTCGCGCGCCTCATGACACCATCTCCGACCGAAGCGTGGAGAACCCCACCCACGTTGCTGCAATCGCAAGGAGCGCAACGATCACCGACAGCAACAGTCCCATCGGCATCACCGCCCAGGCATCCTTGGCATGGGCCAGCGCATTGATGAAGCCCAGCACCCACATCGCCAGGAGCAGCAGCAGATAGAGCGACCGCCGTCCGCCGCGTCCGCGCCGGGCGAACAGTCCGAACACCGCGAACAGCAATGCGACGGCGCCGAACACCAGTGCGCCGGCGATCAGCCAGGACGAAAAGTTCGCCCACTGGATCTCATGCGTGCGCCAGTACGCCCAGTCGCTCAGCAGCGCGCCGAGAAACAGCGGCAGGGTCGCGGCCAGCATGACCGCATGAAAGGGGTGAATGGCATGGACAGAATAGACGTGCACTTGCGCACGCCGGTCCATCGTGGCGGACATGGTTCCTCCTGATGGTTGAGCGGTTAAACCGGAACCTCGAACCACGGAGTCGATGTGCTGAGCGCCTGAGAAGGTGCCCGCACAGCAGAGCCTGATCGCGGTGTCGGTCGAATTCGGCTTGCAACGTGCACGCCTGCCTGCACGCCGCACCGGGGCACAACGCGTAAGGAGGAGGGTGGTCGCGCCTCGCCGCGAACGACGAGGCGCGAGGGGGCTACTTCAACGCGGACAGCGCCGCGCCGTAGTTGATATGAAAAGGCACGCCGTCCAGCACCAGCGCGGGCACCGAAACCACGCCCGCCGCTTCCGCTTCCTTCAGCCGGCCCTTGTCTTCCCCGAGATGTACGATCTCGAGCCGATACTTCGCCGGATCGATGGCATGCGCGACGGTTTGCTCAGCCTCGACGCATACCGGACAACCCGCGTGATAGAACACTGCACTGCCTGCCATGACGCACTCCTTTCGCTATAGTACGAGCCGCGACATTCGACTCGCTCGAGCGCAATGTAGGAAGCGAGCCTCGGCTTGAACAGCGGGCACTTTTCGGTGCCCTACTTACTTATCGGGGTAAGTTGCGGAAGCATGGCCACAAAAAAACTTGCGGACAGTGAGCGCGGTGCCTACCGGAAGCTGGAAGACGTGATCGGCTGCAAGTGGTCCGTCTCGGTGTTGCAGTCGGTCGCAGCGGGCATCGATCGTCCGGGCGCCATGGAGCGCCACATCGAAGGCATCTCGACCAAGGTCCTGAGCGAACGCCTGCGCAAGCTGTGCAACTACGAACTGCTGACCAGGCACGTCTATGCGGAAGTGCCGCCGCGCACCGAATACACGCTGACGGAAAAGGGGCGCAAGCTGGTGAAGATCATCGAGGAGATCAAGGCGCTGGATCAGGAGTAGCGTCTGTCTTGCCGCCACGATCGCGCGGTTGCCGTTGCGAGCCGCAGACGGGCGAGCTTGTCCGATCAGTAAGACGGCCGGGATGCGCCGCCTGTGACAAAAAAGACGGATTGATCGCATGAAGGCGTCACATAAGGAGCGGGCCGGGCGTCTTATGTTGTATGGAGGACCCGCCCCATTCGTTTGATCGCCTTCGCCCCCGCCTGCACCGGATCGCTACACGTCTGTTGCGGTCCGCGGCGGCGGCCGATGACGTCATGGAGAAAGCGCGCGAGCGCTGGCTGCAGGCCCCGGCCGGCGTCCGCAAGGAGGAAGGGTGGCTGATCTTCGTGACCGCGCAGCTTTGCCTGGGTCTCGCACCGAGGCAGACACCGGCCGATCTTCTCCGCGACGCGACCTCGACCTGGCCGGTTCCCTCGAGCCGCATGCACGAACATGCGGACGATCTGCTGGCGGCGCTCTTATGCTTCCTCGAGGTGCTGCCTGCCGATGAGCGCATTGCCTATCTTTTGCACAATGTCTTTCAGGCGGATGAAGCCGAAGTCGCGCAAATGCTGCAGAAGAGCGACGCCGCCTGCCGCGCGCTGATCCGGTCGGCGCATGCGCGCTTGGGCCGGAGCGGAGCGGAATCCTGGCAGCCCGGGGAAACAAGGAATCTCGATTTCGTATTGCTCCACCGGTTTGCCAACGCCCTCGCGGAGGGCGACATCGAGGCGTTGGAGGCAACGCTCGCGTCGAATGCCGAACTCGTTGGGGCGGGCAACGGGAAGATCCCGCGGTTCCAAACTCCTGTGTTCGGCGCCAAGCACATCGTCCATCGCTTCGTCGCCGACAGCCTCCGTTACGGCGATTCCATCCGGATGGAACTGATCGTCGAACAGATGCGGTGGGTTCTGCTCTTCTTTGTGGACGGCGAGTTGGACTCGACCGTCCTACCTGAAACCGACGGCGTCCGGATTCTGCGCCTCCATGTCCGGCGGCTGCCGGAGCCCGTCACACCCTGAAGACGACCGAGCTACCGCCGCGTCGCTGCGCTGATCCTGCGGAGCCTTCCGTAGCGCAACGACTTTCGCACCGCCGTCGGTCGGCGTCGATCCTTCGGAGAGCAGTTTCATGACGGCTTCGCGATCGTCCGCTCCAGCGGCGGCAACGAACTTCTGCAGCAGCCGTTGGCGCGATGCCGCCGTGACGGCGTATCGCGGCTTCGCGTCCCGGACCCGGGGGCGGGCGCGATGCACCATCTGTCGGCACGCCGCCTCGGTCTTGCCGACGATTTCCGCGATCTCCGGATAGCCGTAGTCGAACACGTCGTGCAGAAGGAACGCCATCCGCTCGTCGATGCCCAGGCGCTCCAGAACCGTCACGAAGGCAATGGAAATGTTGTCTTCATGCTCGCGCTGTGTCTCGGGCGTGCGAGCGGGGTCCTCCAGCAGGTGTTCGCAGGACATCGGATCGACATACTGGTCGCGCTCTTCCTTCATCCTGCGCAGCCGGTCCAGGCAAAGGCGCGTCGTGATGGTGACGAGAAACGCGGCGGGGGAGCGGATTTCCCTCGAGGCGGCGTGGTGCCAGCGCAAGTACGCATCCTGCATGACGTCGTCTGCCTCGCAACGCGCCCCCAGCATGCGAAGGGCGATTGCGTACAACCGCGCCCGATGCGTTTCGAAGACTGTAGTGATCTCATTCACCGCTATTGCTCCAGGTCTGTCACCGCCGCGACGTTTGTAGTAGGTTCCGTTTCTGTCCGTGTCGCCGCCGGGGCCAAACCTCGATCCGCCGCCGTTTCAGGACGGCGCGCCTCTGTGCGTTTCCTCCAACGACTTCCCGGCGGGAGCGATGGAAGCGGCATGTCATGCCGCCTCGCACGTGCTCCCGATTCCTGTAGGCGCAATTGTTGACTTCGCTCTCGCGGCTGAAAGGACATTGATGCCATGAAATCGGCCAACCCTCGCCATATCGCGTTTTTCGTCTATCCGGGTTTCGTGCTGCTGGATTTGACCGGGCCGCTGGAGGCCTTCACGGCTGCGGAAGCGACGGTGCCTGGGAACTACCGCATTACGGTCACGTCGCTCACCGGCGGCGAGATCGCGAGTTCGACCTGCCTCAAGGTGGCCACGCATCCGCCGATCACGGAAGCGATCGATACCTTCGTCGTCGTGGGCGACTTTTCGCTGGCGCACCGGGCGGTGTTGCCCGCCGAGATCGAACTGATTCGCGCCGCCTCGGCCGGCGCCCGCCGTACCGCGAGCGTGTGCATGGGCGCATTCCTGCTGGCGGGCAGCGGTCTTCTGGACGGGCGTCGGGCAACGACGCACTGGCGATACGCCCAAAAACTGCAAACCCTGTATCCCGACGTCCGCGTGAACGGCGACCGGATCTTCCTGTGCGACGACGCCATGTGGACATCGGCCGGAATGACCGCGGGCATCGATATGACGCTCGCCATGATCGAGGAAGACCTCGGCCGGGCCGTCGCGCGCACCGTCGCCAGAATGCTGGTGGTGTACTTCCGCCGGCCGGGCGGTCAGATGCAGCATTCGTCGATGCTCGAACTCGATCCCGATTCCGATCGCATTCGCGACGTCCTTTGCTACATACGCGAGCACCTGACCGAATCGCTGCCCATCGATCGGTTGGCCGAGGTGGCGAATCTCAGCGTCCGGCAGTTCTCTCGCGTGTTCGCGACCGCGACCGGCATGACGCCCGCCAAAGCGATCGAGCGATTGAGGGTCGAAGCCGCTCGCGTGAAAGTGGAAGACGGAAGCGAGGCCTTGAAGTCCATCGCCCGATCGGCGGGGTTCACCAATCCCGAGCGGATGCGACAAAGCTTCGTGCGCGTGTTCGGGCAGTCGCCCGAGGCGATTCGGCGTCTGGGGCGCGAAAGAGCGGCATGAGAGTATAAAGAAGCATCTTCATCGCTCAAGAAGGAGAAGTCGTGCGAACTTTCACCATCCTCGGCCTGGCGGCATGCATCGCGATGGGGGTGGCCGCGAATCCGGTTGAAGCGGACAGCGCACATCCGGATGGTGCCAAGGCGACAACGCTCATGCGTCAGTCGCTCGCCGATCTGCCGGGGAAGGAGGGCGAGATGACGCTGGTCGAATTCGCGCCCGGTTATATCGGTCAGCCGCATCGTCATGCGGCGCACGTATTCGTATACGTGCTCGAAGGCTCCGTCGAAATGCAGGTGAAAGGCGGCCAGCCGGTGACGCTCACGTCCGGGGATGTCTTCTACGAGAAACCTACCGACGTCCATGCCGTCGGTCGCAATCTCAGCAAAACCGATCCGGCGAAGCTGTTGGTGTTCTTCGTCAAGGACCGGAACGCCCCGCTGCTGATCCCGGTGCAGCGTTAGGGGTCCGCGAAGACGCACGCGCGTTAATCGAGCGCGCTAATCAACTTCCACTGAAGCCGTTCAATGCAAGGTTGAATCGGCTCAGGTCCGCTTTGTCTTATCCGACCCGCAAAGCTTGTCGATCTCCCCGGACGGCATAAGCCCGCGTCGGCGCCGAGCGTTGACCGCCAATCCAATTCGCGTCAGTAGCGGTACGAAAGACATTCCCCCGTACTGCACACAACCCCTTTCCGTTCCACTGGTGTTCACAGGCGTCGACATAGCAAGACGAATGAGCGGCGCGATGTGTGACACGCATCGATGGAAATGTCGCGCTCATCGAAATAAACGCGCTCCACGTCACAGCGCCTGGTGGTGCGCCGTCTTGTAAGCAGACACGAATGATTTGAATCGCGCCGGCGATTCGAATCATCAGCCAGGTCCTACAACCGTCCCACGTCCATAAAGGAGCGAACGTCATGAGCACTATCACCACCAAGGATGGCACGCAGATTTATTACAAAGACTGGGGCACCGGCCAGCCGGTCGTCTTCAGTCACGGCTGGCCGCTGAACGCGGATGCCTGGGAGGACCAGATGTTCTTTCTGGCTTCGCGCGGCTATCGGTGCATCGCGCACGATCGCAGGGGGCACGGACGGTCCAGCCAGCCGTGGCACGGCAATGATCTGGATACCTATGCCGACGATCTCGCCGAGCTGGTGCAGCAGTTGGATCTGCAGAACGTCATCCATGTGGGTCATTCGACCGGGGGCGGCGAGGTCACGCGCTACATCGGCCGTCACGGCACCGGGCGGGTCGCAAGGGTCGTGCTGATCGGCGCGATCCCGCCGGTGATGGTGCAGAAGCCGACCAACCCCGGCGGGCTGCCGATCGAAGTTTTCGACGGCTTGCGGGCAAACGTTCAGGCCGATCGCTCTCAGTTCTGGAAAGACCTCAGCACGGCGTTCTACGGCTACAACCGGCCGAACGCCGAAGTATCGGAAGGCGTGCGTAACGCGTTCTGGCTGCAGTCCATGATGGCCGGCTTCCCCGCCTCCTACTTCTGCATCAAGGCATTCTCGGAAACGGACCTCACCGAAGACCTGAAGAAGATCGACGTCCCCACGCTGATCATGCACGGCGACGACGATCAGATCGTGCCGATCGGCGCGTCGGCGATGCTGTCGTCCAAGCTGGTGAAGGACGCGACCCTGAAGGTCTATCCCGGCGCGCCGCACGGCCTGTGCACCACTATGAAAGACCGGATCAACGAGGACCTGCTCGCATTCTTCGACGCACACGACAGCCGGGTCGCCGGTCGCGGGGCACCGAACTCGACAGGCAGCCGCCGGGAGTCGCCCTCCCGTGCGGACCACGGTATCGCAGTCGGTACCAGGCACTGAAACGGTGTACGTCGAAGGAGTCGGGTCATGAGTGCATTCAACGCCAGAGTCGTCCTCATCACCGGGGGCGGAGCGGGCATCGGCCGCGCGGCAGCGCTGGCGTTCGCCGGGCAAGGCGCGCGGGTGGTCGTCACAGGCCGGCGCGCCGAGCCGCTGCGCGCGCTTGCCGCTTCGCACGGCAGCATGGATTTCCTGATTGCGGACGCTGCGAATCCCGACGATGCGGTGCGCACGATACAGGACGTGATCGATCGATATGGGCACCTCGATGTGCTCGTGAACAATGCGGGCGCCGGAGCGATCCTGCCTCTATCGCAGGCGAGCGCCGACCGGGTCGAGCAGATCTTCCGGGTCAACGTGTTCGGCCCTTCACTGTTGGCCGGCGCCGCGCTGGTCCATTTGAAGGAATCGCGCGGCTGCATCGTCAACGTATCGAGCACCTTCGGTCACAAGGCGGCTCCCGCACTGTCGCACTACGCGGCCAGCAAGGCCGCGCTGGAACACATGACGCGTTGCTGGGCGCTCGAGCTTGCGCCGGCGGGAATACGCGTGAACGCGATTGCCGCGGGCCCGACGGAAACCGACTTCCTCGTCGAGCGGATGGGGTTGTCGGCGGAACAGGCGGAAACCGTGCGCGCCGATGAGAGAAAGCGCATTCCGCTCGGCCGCCGCGGCGAAGCGGACGAAGTTGCCCGATGGATCGTTTCGATCGCCTCTCCCGCTGCCGGCTGGATCACCGGTCAGGTCCTCGCGGTGGATGGCGGTTTGAACATCGCCTGAGCCCGAATCGTTTGCGCGACTAAAGGCGCCCACCTCATTTCCTCAAAGGAGTATTCCCATGCGACTCGTCATCATCGGCGCCGGCTTCGCCGGCATGTACGCCGCGCTCTCGGCGGCGCGGTTGCGCGACCTTCGCGGCGTTTCGCCGGAGGAACTGGAAATCGCACTGGTGTCTCCGGAGCCGAGATTGGTGGTGCGTCCGCGGCTCTACGAACCCAATCCGGAAACGCTCACCGCACCCTTGCTGGAGGTGCTTCAGGCCATCGACGTTGTCTATGTGCAAGGCAGTGCCGAAACGGTCGATGTCGAATCCCGCACCGTGACGATCGGGACCGACGACGGCGCGCAAAGGTCGCTTTCCTACGACCGCCTGGTCCTGGCCACCGGCAGCCGCCTGTTCCGCCCGAACATTCCCGGCCTGGCCGAGCATGCCTTCAGTGTCGACTCGCTCGAGGACGCCGTTGCGCTCGACAAGCATCTGCAAGCGCTCCCGCAACGTCAGCCGGTGAATGGCCGCGACACGGTGGTCGTGGTCGGCGGCGGCTTCACCGGTATCGAGGCGGCAACCGAAATGCCGCAGCGGTTGCGCGGCGTGCTCGGTGACGACGCAAAGACTCGCATCGTCATCGTCGATCGCAACAACGTGATCGCGCCCGACATGGGTGCGGAAGCCCGCCCTGTCATCGATGACGCGCTGCGCAAGCTCGGTGTCGAAACGCGGCTCGGCACCGGCGTCACCGCGCTCGACGAATCGGGGATCACCTTGTCCAGCGGCGAACACATCGACAGCGAGACGATCATCTGGGCGGCGGGCATGCGTGCCGCGCCGCTGACCGAGCAGATACCGGCCGAGCGCGATAAGTCCGGCCGACTGCTCGTCGATCGCGATCTGCGCGTGCCGGGCGTGGCGGGTGTCTTCGCCACCGGCGACGCTGCCCATGCCGCTTGTGACGACGAAGGCAACTACGCGTTGATGTCCTGCCAGCACGCGACCCGTATGGGCGCCTTCGCCGGCAACAACGCCGCGGCCGAACTTCTCGGTGCGCCGACCCAGCCCTACCACCAGAAGGCCTATGTCACCTGTCTCGATCTCGGTGAAGCCGGTGCGCTGTTCACGAGAGGTTGGGAGCGCAAGGTGGAACTGGTCGGTGACGTGGCCAAGAAAACGAAGCAGGAAATCAACACCGTCTGGATCTATCCGCCGAAGCCCGAGCGCGCCGCTGCGCTGGCGTCGGCCGATCCGGAGCGCGTGACCGATCTCTGAACGGGCAGGCGGTCGCCAAGGGAGCCTTGAAGATGATTCGCATGACTCGCAGCACTTAACCGGAGACGAAGATGAACATGATTGTGGAAACCAAAGAGGTAACGAAGATGATGCTGGACGGCGCAGCACAGGAGTTGGTGCCGTCGCGTTACGCACTGCGGGTGGGCGACATCGACGCGCTGGTGGTCAGCGACGGCGTGCTGCCGCTGCCGACCGCGACGATGGCCACTAATGTCGATCCGGCGGATCTCGCCGACTGGTTGGAGCACATGTTCATGCCGCCCGATGCGTTCAACTGGCCGCTGAATGTGATGACGGCCCGCAGCGGCGACCAGACCATCCTCATCGACGCAGGGTTGGGCGGGCAGTTCTCGGGTTTCCCGCGCGCCGGACAGTTCCCCCAGCGACTGGACGCCGCAGGCATTGAACTGGAATCCGTCACCGATGTGATCATCACGCATATGCACATGGACCACGTGGGCGGACTGCTCGTGGAAGGGGTGAAGGAGCGCCTGCGCCCGGACGTGCGCATCCACGT
>Ga0079224_100017411_pt1 | contig 10126 bp, 6 predicted proteins | sample Stecom2015_FD_80414 | JGI IMG/M metagenome (GOLD analysis project Ga0079224, IMG submission 80414) | Agricultural soil microbial communities from Utah to study Nitrogen management - Steer compost 2015 | ecosystem: Environmental > Terrestrial > Soil > Agricultural land | place: USA: Utah... | reverse complement strand
TTTCGGGCTCAAACAATGCCTCCATCCCTGACGCAACTGAGCCTCAGCAGCAATCAATAAAGATTGCGAAAATAAAGGCAAAGCTTGGAAAAAGCTCCAATCTTCAGGGGAAGGAGTTTCCTATTACGAAATAAATACAACCTTGGGCTTTTGTTGGAAACAAAAGAAACCCCCTCTCCATAGCCTGTTCATTTATCTGTTATTGGGGAACGGATTTATCTTCCATTCCCCAATTTCTTTCTATTCAACAGATGGTCGGTGGAAGACACACTAAGTAGTAAATTACTCACGGGCCAAGGACGTGGGAAATTCATTATAATTTATTATTAGGCTTATCTTTGCCTAATGTTTCATCCATATAGGACTTTAACATCAATTATTGGATTATCTGAAAGTTCTACGCCCTAAGCAAGTTTGTTAAATTTTTGAATTTGATCACCTGGTATCTCTGTAGGGTTTTGTGTTATATAATCATTCGTGAATTTAACGTCTTCTGTTTTGATATAAGCCCGAGCGCCAGCCAACCCAGACCAATGGTCATCAAGAATATCGTAGGTAATACCAAGGCAAACAATTTGTAGCGTATTTTCATGCTCTAATTTTTTTATTCCTCTGTTCCGTTGTTTGAGGTATACCTCTTAATATATTAGGTTATTTCAATTTTTACCACCAAACCTGCTTTCCGTCTTGAACAGTAAAAATCCGCTCTTCCCAACCTTTTGTATGATTCTTCAAGTGGTACAAGGCATTTACTGGCACCTTTTCATAGACCAAGGAATCAGTTGCTGCAGTCTGCCGACCCAATGATTCCCATTTACCTTCTCCCCAATAAACAAGTTCATACTCATCACCGATCTCGACCATATTGCCGTCATTTCTTGTAGCAAATCGGATCCTGCTAACCGACATTGGCTTATCGAGTTTTAATCCCACCCAGCTCCCTGACGGCTCTGGGGCATCAAAATAAGTCAGGACATCCCCGTCAAATACCAGCTCCTTTGTCTTGCCATTATTCTCAAAGCTGCCCTCAGTTCCAATGATTTCACCTTTAATAGTATCTCCTCTTGCATCAAAAAATAGCACCTCATTGATATTGCAACGGCCTTCGTCAGGCCCTATGTACCTGAGATAGCGGAAGGCCATTTTCATGTCAATACCGACCTCGTGGAAAATTGGGTCCACCATTTTTTCTGTAATGGTCGCAATAGTCACTGCATCTGAAAAGTCTGCCTCGTTGGCGCCCTGAAACTGTCCACCTATGATCAACTTCTGATGGCCTTCGTCCACCTGTCTATTAGGAAACTTTCTCTTCAATATCAGCTTTTGAAAATCCTCTTTAGAAAAGCTCACATGATGTGTCCTGCCCAAGGAATCAAAATAAAAAGGCTCATTGAACGCCTCAAATTCACCGTTTACATAAAAAGCAGCCAAGTACATGCCCCTGGGTTCGATAGCCTTAAAAACAACCGTATTCTTTTTGGTTTTCTCTCCCCAGGCGGTGGCCACCCAACGATCATTATTGAAGACCATCAAGTATCCATATTTATTATCGACCTCATTGCCATCTGCAATATTGATCTCAACATCTGTAACTTGGCAATACTCCGTAGTCACATCTTTAATATAAGGATTCTGGAACTGGGCAGGGATGGGTTCCTTTCCATTGTTTAGGACAAAAAGGCTTTCTTTATTGATCGCAGTAGTATTTCTGTACACTTTCCCTTTTGCAAAAACGTCCACCCATGTGCCTGCGCCTACGGGATTGTGGCAATTGTTCTGGATGGTGTTGCCTTTATGGTCAAAAATAACGCTCCAGCTATGTCCTGCATCCCTTTCGGGATAATTGAACACAAAATCAACAGCACAGGCAACCCCCATGGACCGCAATACCATTGTCTGGAAATTCACCTCTTCGACGCACGAACCGTATGGGTAATCCAGGATGTATGTTGGGTTGATAGGGCCGATCTCTACAGTACTGCCCGACCAATGAAAGCTGTTCGTGATCTCACTGACCTTTTGGGCTGCCCGCACGCTGGCATCCACCGTATCGATATGGTCGCCCACCTTTTCAAGCTGCCAGGCGTACGCATCTTTCATGGCACCCACTGGCAACTGTACGAGTGTGCTGTCTGTCTCCGAGTAGGCAAGGATCTTACCTGTCTCCTTATTCCTTATCTGATAACCGCCCTTTTCCACGGGAATAAATGCCCATTGCTGATTCTGATATCCGTGGTCGTTGTAGACCAGCACCCAGTCACTGTCCCCAAAAGGGAATGCGTCTATTGCCTTTCTCAAAGTGCCACCTTCAAGCACTATCTGGTAAAGGTTCCCATCCTTGGCCGCCAATTTTACCGGCCATCCGTCTTGGCGAACTTTAAGGCCCCCTTCGTTTATCAACGAGTCACCCTCTACCGCAACCCTACCGAAGGGGCTCGACAAATAATATTCTCCTTCAGGAATGGTAGCCTCTGGCAGTTTCATCCTGATGAATTCCGGAACGTGCAAATAATCGATGAGGATATCCTTGTCCAAGGCCACCATCTCCAGCACATGCTTACCAGAGTCCAGCTCGAAAGTGAAGCTCACGGGGGGTATCTCCTTGTCTATCTTCTGCCAGTCTCCAGTGGCCGGAAAGGCAAAGTCCCCAACGGACACATTATCGATCATCAGCCGGACTTTAGCAGCGTTGGTATGTCCATTTAGGTAGTGGACATTGAACATTTGGATTCCTGACTGCTGGGTATGGAACTCTATTTCCAATGGCCCTCGGTCAGCTTGCCGAAGCTGGTAGGTCAATTTGCCAGAGGCATCCTCGACCGCCACTTTCAATGCAGGGTCGCTTGAAAACTGCTCCGCTTCATAATATGCGCTAGGACTATCAAAGGCGGAGTGCTCAAATAGAGCACTGTACTTCCCATAGGCATACTTTCTCCAATTAACAGGGTCCGAATTCCCGATTTTATAGGGAAGTATGTATTCACATAATAAATCAAAAGGGTACTGTCTGGCCCAATCAAAACGGTCATAAGTTTCAAAGGCGGCATCTATCTGATCAATGAGTTGGGCTGCGGACAACCGTACCAGATCATATTCGGCATCCCTTTCGCCGTTCATCTTTCGCCTTACGGAGTCTGAGCTAAATACTGCATTCCTGTCTTTCGTATAAACCCCATAGACATACTCATAACCCTTGTTAAGACTGTCTATCCCAGGACCAAATATGGAATACCGATAGGTCATGTTGGAGATCAGGTATTCGGCGGCCCTGAACTTCATTGGGTCAGGCTTAACTTCACGATAGTGCCTGAGCACATGCTCTAGTTCGTTTCGGTTATCACCGGCTAACTTTAATGCCTTTTCCGTTTCTGATGACCAAGGGTTGCAGGCAAAAAGTAAGAGCAGTAATAAAAACGAATACTTATTCTCTATAAAAAGGTTCATATACCTAAATGTTTTATTCTAACTCTTTTAGTACTTTTCAAGAGCTTGGCATACACCACATCATTTCATCCAGTCCAAACCAGGAGTTATCCATTACAATGTTTAAGAAGTCGTAATATTACAAGCGAAAGAATCCCAAGCTGGAGAAGTTAAGTGATTCTAATGATATCTTCCCAAATATCAACCTCTCTTGCTAGCAGAGACACTAGGCAAATCGCCCACCAGCCGGGAGATCGTTAACAGCTAGGAGTTAGCTTCTTTCTCAAACAAGAAATTGTTTGCTTCTTTTATAATTATTTCCACTGTATTTGAGTTTACTTTTACATCTTTAGCTATTATTTTTTGGGCAATTTTAAGAGATTCTTCAACTCTACCTACTTCTTTGTAAATCTCAAATTGGTAATAAAGGGGCAGAAAACGACAAGGGATCATATTTTCTGCATGTTTATAACTTTGGATAGCTTTATCTGTATCTCCTATTTGATAATAGTTGTCTGCAAGAAGCATTTGCAAATCGTAATCGCTAAGTTGCTTCTGACATTCCTCTAATATCGTTATGCTTTTTTTGTAATCTTTTGCGACATAAACTTCCGCTCCATAATTGTAAAGAAAAAAAGCATTCTTCTTTAGATGAGGATATAACATCTGATATTGAGGTAGCATTTCCTCCGTAAACCCTTGCATGGACTTTACAGCTATAGTTTTCCATTCTATTTCCTTAGACAACCTTTGGATAAGAAAAAAAATACCAGTTATGCAGACGACGGTGATAGACACTATAGTTAGTAGGGACAATCTTTTATTAGGGGCAGAATTTGAGAATAATACTAAAGTAAAATATGCCAATAAAAACCAGACAGGTGCGTATTGCAATGGATAAGAGAAAGAAGTCAGCACAATAAAAGTAGCAAAAACTCCTAAAAGCATTCCTCTAATTGAAGCTTGAATTTTAATAGCTTTCCAGAAAATGACAGTAAGCATCAATAGATAAAACACTAAACCAACAGCGCCATAGTTTATAGCTATTTTAACAAACTCATTAAAAGGATGTTTCACATTGTCTGCTAACTGGGTATATATTGATTGTGGATTTCCTTTAAAATATTTCGCTTGATAATTCATATAATTAGCTTGAAAGCCATTGTATCCATAGCCTAAAGGTTTATCCTTGAACATTTCAAAGGATACTTCCCATATTAATAGCCTACCATCAGCTGAATCCTTTCTCAATTGGTACAAAAGGAATACGCTAAACAGGAGAATTATAATGACAATAAATACAATTCCTATAGAATACTTTAAATTTTTTAATTTTGAAAATAACTGAAATTCAATAGCAAAAACTATAAGGATCGAAATAACAGCACTTAATATTCCTGTTCTCGAGCCAGATAAAACAATGGAGAACAGGGTTGAACCTATAGCAATAAATACTAATTTCTGTTCCCAACCTTTTGACTTGAGGCACCAATAAACTCCTATAGGAAGGACTAATGATAATATTGCTACAAAACCCGAAGGGTTTTCAAAACTACCAGTTATCGCAAAAAACCTATGATTAGAAGTACAAAGACCTGTGTATTGTAAAATACCATAAATCGCCTGTAAAACCCCAATTATAAACAGTCCTTTTAAAGTTAATATAGTTGTAAGTTTTTGTGCTTCCGATCTAAGATTACAGTGCTTTAGCATTAAAATAACTATTCCTGCTAAAACAACAATTATGGTATAATAAAACTTAACGGCAGTTTCTGTGTCAACAAATTTCTGGGAAGTGAAAAATACACTTCCCAGAAAAATCAAAAATATAGATAAGCTATAAATCACCTTTCGCTCTATTCTTCATGACTGAACCCTTCTTCATACCAAATCCTCTTACTCAATGCTCGAAGATACTCTTCTTCATTTTTTTTTCCCTCTGGAGTAAAAAAGAGCTTCAATACCATAGTAGCCCTGTCTTTTTTGCTAATAACCACGCCTGTTCGATAGGTATACTTGCCGTGATATGGTCTTTCTATCTCTAAATCATAAATATAAACAGAGTCGGCATTGAACATGTCCCTAACTTGTTTTCCTGCTATAATAGTCACGTGCTCATTAAAGTCAAAATTTACTGAATCACCATCGTGCATACCTATGGCAGCCTTGATTTCACTAATGACATGATTTCTGGAAAGAGGGTCGTTAGGGGAAGGGTGTGGGCTAGGCATCGGGGTTGTATCGCCTTTCCATTGTCGATTTAGTTTAGCCATTTTTTCCCCTAACTCTATGTCCTCTTCTGAAACATACATCATTAATGCAGGATACATTATGACACATTCTTTATCCTCAGTTTGAAACATTGGACCATAAATAAAGCCCGACTGTGGACCACTAAAACCCGCATAATATTCCTTAATTGGCATTATCACGAAATATTGGTTCAAATCAATAAATGCGTCAGAAAACTCAGTGGCAATACCATAATTAGTATAGAGATAAGAAGAATAACCGACAAGAGTTCTGTCGTAAGGATCATTCTGAGCAAGAGCAAGGAAGCTACCCGACAGGAAAACAGTAAGGAGCAATATACGGTTTGTCATAAAAACAGCTTAATTAATATTGATGATAAATAGTCAAATACGACGGGGCATAATGCCTATTTTGAATAGAATCTATCTACTTCACCAAGGGAGACAACTCCTTGGACATTTCCTGACCCGTAATAACTTGCTTGGTTATCTTTATACAAAACATAACCGCTATTTTTATCAACATATTGTGCATTTACCGCATGTGCCCCATTTGCCGTATGAATTACTATGACTGTATTATTCTGAGAGCCATTCTTCAATCCATGACCGCCGACTCCATAGGTTCCATTTGGTACGAATTGAGAACATGCATCTGCGAAACTATCAATAGGGACTCCATCATTACCATAATTATTTTCCAACCAGCTTTTAACTTGGGTCAAGGGTACTCCACTCAGATGAGCGATAGCATGCGCCATACAATCTGTCGGAGGCCCTCCACCATCTTGGTCACCTTCAGCTGTAGTCTGCTTTAATCTTAAAAATGAAAATCTTGGGGGGTTAACTTCTAGTCTATTTAATTTGTTGGTATGATCAAATCCTTCCTTAATAAAACCGAATAGCTGCCTAGAAATATTAATTTGAGTCTCCGATTTGTTTTTAATATCATATGTATTACCCTTTTCTATAGATAGTTTCATTCTTCCAATTGCCTGAAATATCTTTTGAAAATCCTGTTCTGACATCTCGGCAACCTCATATGTGCTCAATTCAAGATATTCAGACGTTATATTGTCGAACATGTCCTCTTGTTCACAACTTGTAAGCCCTATAATGCAAATCGCAAGTGACATGAATAAAGAGCCTGTTAAAAAAACATATTTTTTTAAAAATTCCATAATTTCATTTTTTTTGTTAAATTCTGATTTAATTATTTGGGATGGATTTACAGAATATTTCCCATCGTTCTGTCACGTGAAGGTGATCAGCCTCTAGTATTTACTATCTAAGATCAAGCAGGTATTTTTATATCTTTTTGTACATATTAATAACACGTTAATTAAAGAGCATGATGAGATCTAACATATTTCAAAGCTACTAGCAATATGAACTCACTACAAGAAAAAAGTATCTTGTTTAGTATTCGCTAGGTATCTGCCGAAATCCATAGGTTATCATCAAGAATTCATATATCACCAATGGCAACTCATATCATTAACTTTTTCCAAAGCATTAACTAAGGTCTTAAGCTTAACGGTAAAACTGATCCTTTCCGAGCCAAAAAGCTCAATAACCTTATTCCTCTTATCGATTTTATTAACATGTTCCATATTGACCAAATAGGATTGACTAACCCTTATAAACCGGTCTGGATTTAGTTGTTCTGATATTTTCGACAGGGATTTGGAAACGATAATTTCTTCTCCAGTGACTAGAAATACTATGGCATAAGAATTCTCAGCACTGCAATAAGTAATTTCTTTTTGGCTGATCACATAGATCACATCTTTACAAGGGATAACAAGCTTCATAACTGATTATTGGTTGAAATTAAAATCACGCTATCCAAAATCTTGAAAACTGAAGTAAAAGATTTTAGTAGGCAAACAACGCGGAGCGCGGCCAGCAAGATAGTGTGACTCTTTTTTTTGATAGCATAATTGAAAAATGAAAAAAATACAATAACATGTAAGCACGCTTTTGGCATTCATGGAATGTCGCTCTACTTTTCCTTTATAGCTTTGTCCTTAGCAAGGTAGATATAAGGGTAGGTCATTGTCCATTCTCTAACGGAACTTACATAGACCAAATGTCTTCAAATAACATTACATATACAGGGATTTATGTTACAAATACTTTGCCCTATGAAACATGAGGTCATTGCATCCGTAAAAAATCACATTTAGTTGTTATAGAGTGAGTTTATCTGCTGACAGGCGATCGGTAAGAACGTCGCGACTATGACGATGGTAGAGGCGTCATAAACTTCCGATTTCTAGCATGATCCTGCCGGGCTATTGCTCGATGATCATTTGTATACTACCATGTAAGCAAGCAACGAAACCGAAAGTTCTGGCAATCCCTTAATCGGTTGCCGTCAGCTATGAATTATGCTGCTGACGCCAACTCCGCAGGGCAACATATTCACATGGCTCTCGGCACTCGCCTGCCTCCCGCTAAAACCTATTTCGGGCTCAAACAATGCCTCCATCCCTGACGCAACTGAGCCTCAGCAGTAATCAATGAAAATTGCGAAATAAAGGCAAAGCTTGGAAATAGCCCCAATCTTCAGGGGAAGGAGTTTCCTATTACGAAACAAATACAACCTTGGGCTTTTGTTGGAAACAAAAGAAAACCCCAGAGCAGCCCTAACCAGAGGCTTTTCTGAGGTTATTCTATAAAGGAAAACAAACCAACCCTAAGCAACTCTACAAACCGCAGCTTGTCTAATCATATATATCATACGCTTCTGCTACGGCTTCATAATCGTCAAGATCTATGCCGCCAGAAACCCTAGCGATTTCTGTTCCTCCCGGCAAAATCACGTACCTATAGCTTAGAAGCAGCGCAGGCGTGTTGTCGGTAGAGATCTCAATCTCTCCCACGCTAAAGTTGACCATTACCCATCCGGAGTTATTGGTATAAGGCAACTTATGATAAGCTGGTGGAGGCACAGGGCTTGGTGGCAGCGCCAAAAAGGATATTCGTTCATATACCACCACATGACCTTTGTCCAGCACCTCTTGGGTTATTTCCGGTGCTTCTATAGTAGCTCTATGGATACCCCCTGAACTGGTAAACGTGGGCGATATCCATTCTGAATAAAGTACAGTGGCATGGCCTGGCTCCCCAGGATCGCCTTTGTCGCCCTTGTCCCCTTTATCTCCCTTATCACCTTTCTCTCCGGCCGGTCCCTGCTCTCCTCTGGGGCCAGCAGGGCCTACCTCACCATCTTCTTTGCAGCCCATTGTTGCCGTGCAAAACAATAATGCAACAATGAAAAAAAATTTTGAAAGAGTAAAAATTTTCATGTCCTTGTTGAATTTAGTTGAAAGTTTACTAATACTTACTCCGACAAAGCTATGGCTCGGGCGAACCAGAGTATTGTAAAAAACCGACATTTTCAGAATTCAACATATTTGTGAAGATGTGCCTGTCATATTTTTATTTCACCCCTTCGGGGTTAGGTTTTGGGTGGTTAATCTTGTTATTTATAATCTTGTCATCCCTTCGGATTGTTCAATTTCTGGCCCACAGTTTCCAGTTTTGTGTGTCGTCGCGCAGGGCATCTAATGGGCGTACGGTGGCTTGTTGGAGGAACAGCCATCTTCTTTAATCCCGAAGGGATGAAATGGTTATAGCCCGATGCAATTCAAACGTCAACTAAACCCCGAAGGGGTGACATTCTTAATTCAACCATTGGAATAATTGAATGTGCTTGCCGTGATTTTATTTCACCCCTTCGGGGTTGGGTCGTGGTTGGTTAATCTTGTTTTCTATAATCTTGTAATCCCTTCGGGATTTTTGGTTCCGGTTGGATCACTGCGCCTAGGCCCAAAAAGGCCATTGGCAGGATGAATCTTTTCATTTCTTATCGTCTAATTTATTTTGGTCGACCGCTTCCAATTGCTGTGTTTTGGCGCATAGGGCACCTGAATGGCGGACACTGGTGTGTTGGGGATTGTCTTTAATCCCGGAGGGATGAAATAATAATAGCCCGATGAATCCCAAACGTCAATCCACCCCCGTAGGGGTGACATTATCGATTATAGCTTCAGTTTTGAACATATGTTTTTGTTGCAAAGCACACAAAAGCAAACGAGAAAACTTTAGGGGTTGTTCCCCGGCAATGGCACCCAGACAATAAGCGCCCAAATGAAAATCGATAATAAAATCAAAGCACAGAGGTTTGACTTATTGAATTATTTTATAATTTGAGGGCTGTGATAGAACTGAAGGATGATGATTGGCTTAGCCCACCTTTGCAGCTACTGCACATTTTTTTTTAGGATTAAAAGCTTATATGCTGGTCTACGTTTAACCACTTGATAATTATGGGAAAAGAAGAAAAAGTCTTTGTACTGGATACCTCTGTGATTTTATACGCGCATAATGCCATCATGAACTTTGCCGAACATGATATCGGGATTCCCATCACTGTTCTGGAA
>Ga0079224_100017410_pt1 | contig 10127 bp, 9 predicted proteins | sample Stecom2015_FD_80414 | JGI IMG/M metagenome (GOLD analysis project Ga0079224, IMG submission 80414) | Agricultural soil microbial communities from Utah to study Nitrogen management - Steer compost 2015 | ecosystem: Environmental > Terrestrial > Soil > Agricultural land | place: USA: Utah... | reverse complement strand
TGACCTTGCGTTTGAAGAAATACTTGCCGGTCAGGCGCATACCCTTGAGCATCTCGGACAGCATCAGGCTGCCGAAGAAATCTTTGATAGCTTCCATATCTAGCCCCAGTCAGTCTATTGCCAAATGTTCCATGGCGTCTGCATCCAGATCGCCACGACCACCAGCCAGACGCCGGTGACCGGAATGAATACCTTCCAGCCCAGACGCATGATCTGGTCATAGCGATAACGCGGGAAGGTTGCACGGAACCAAATGAACAGTGAGACGACACAAAAAGTCTTGATGCCCAGCCATAGCCAACCCGGCACCCATGTCAGCGGCGCGATGTCCAGCGGAGGCATCCAGCCGCCCAGGAACATGATCGACGCCACGGCAGACAGCAGAATCATATTGGCGTATTCGCCCAGGAAGAACAGCGCGAAGGCCGTACCCGAGTATTCGACCATATGTCCGGCAACGATCTCTGATTCACCTTCGACCACGTCAAAGGGGTGCCGGTTGGTTTCCGCCACGGCAGAAATGACGTAAATGACAAACAGCGGCAACAGGGGCAACCAGTTCCAGGAAAGGAAGTTCACGCCACGGTCGGCAAACCAGCCGCTTGACTGCCCTACCACGATTTCACTCATGTTGAGCGACCCCGACACCAACAGCACCGTCAGCAGTACGAAGCCGATGGCCAGTTCGTAAGAGATCATCTGGGCCGATGCACGCATGGCCCCGAGCAACGCGTACTTGGAGTTCGAAGCCCAGCCGGCGATGATGACCCCATAAACGCCCAACGATGTAATGGCCATGATGTAAAGCAGACCGGCGTTCACGTTTGCCAACACCATGTCAGGACCGAACGGCACCACTGCCCAGGCGGCCAGGGCCGGCATCAGTGTGACCACCGGAGCCAATATGAACAGCACCTTGCTCGACTTGGCTGGCAGGATGAGCTCTTTGGTCAGCAGTTTGAACACGTCGGCAAACGGCTGAAGCAGCCCGCGGAATCCGACACGGGTCGGACCAAGACGCACGTGCATCGCGCCAATCATCTTGCGTTCCCAATACGTCAGGTATGCCACGCACAGAATGATGGGAACGGCAACCACAAGCACTTTGACCAGCGTCCAGACCACATACCAGGCGCTGGGACCGATCAGGCTGGTACCCAGGGTTTCAAGTTGAATCAACCAGTCCATTTATGCACGCTCCACCGAAATTTCGCCAAAGGAGGCACCCAACGGCAGGGTCTGGGCAAACGCCGCAGAAATCCTGACTGCGCCATTGGCCACGACCGGATCGAGCTCGGCAGTAAGGGTGACTTCGCCCTGCTCCGAGCGCACACGCACGGAATCGCCATCACTCAAGCCAAGACCTTGTAAGGTCGCTGCATTCATGCGGGCTGTGGGCAAACGCGAATCACGCGTTTCCTGCAGGGGTTCGGCACGACGCACCAGCGCATCGCTTCGATAAATGGGAACATCAGCAACGCGTTGCAAGCCTTGTGCAGCTGCACCCAGGCCAACCGGCGCAACGACATGATTGGACAGACGTTCCTGAATGCCGTCGACCAGCACAGTGTCACGTACGGATTCCGACGTCTCGTCGTCGAAGCCCGACAGCTCGAGCAGGTTGCCCATGACGCGCAACACCTTCCATGCGGGCCGGCTGTCTCCGTACGGAGCGGCAGTGCCCTTGAAGCTTTGGGCACGCCCTTCGGCGTTCACAAATGTTCCGGACGTTTCGGTAAACGGCGCGATCGGCAACATGACGTCGGCCCAGTCGGCGGCAGCCGAGAAATACGAGGTCAGCGCAACGGCGAACTGCGCATTTTTTAGCGACTCAATGGCTTTGGCGCCATTATCGGAATCGAGGGCAGGCTCGGCATGCAGAACGATATACCCCTTCAGCCCGCCCTGAAGCATTTGCTCGGCGTTGAGTCCGCCCGCTTGGGGTATGGCGCCGGCAAGGTAGCCACCAACAGTGTTTCCACCCGGGGTCAGGAAGCCCAGCTTAGCCCCCATGGCCTGTGCAAGCGCCTGGGCATTGGCTGCAATGAGGGACGCCTGGGGCGACGACACTGCCATATTGCCCAACATGACGGCCACCTTTTCGCCGCCGGCCAAGGCCGCCGCGATGGCTTCTGCCTCTTCGCCTGCCTGTACAGAAGCCAGTGCCTGGGGCACGGATTGCTGATGAGCCTTCGCCCATGCAACCAGCACCTGCGCGATCGCATCGGGAATGCCTGTCGGTGCCACAAGCTGCCGGGCGGCAACAGGGAACAGCGGGTCGTCGGCAGAGCTGTCAATGAAAGCAATCTGGGTACCGTGCTTGGCGGCTTGCCGCAGACGCTGTGCCAGCAGAGGATGATCTTTGCGCAGGAAAGAACCCACGACCAATACGCGATCCAGTTCGGCGAACTCTTCGATGGACATGCCCAGCCAGGGTACGCCCGGCACGGCGTGGGAAAAGCCTGGATCGTTATAACGCAAGCGAAAATCGATGTTGTCCGAGCCCAGGCTGCGGGTCAGGCGTGCCAGCAAGGCAAGCTCTTCAACCGTGGCAGTATGGGCTCCGACAGCACCCAGCTGTTCCGCGCCATGGTCTTCGCAGACCTTGCTGATGCCGCGCACCGCAGCCTGAAGTGCATCGCTCCAGGAAGCCTCGTGCCATTGCCCTGAGGCATCGCGCACCATCGGATGGGCAAGGCGATCCTGCGTGTAAAGACCCGTGTATGAGAAGCGATCGCGGTCACTGATCCAGCATTCATTGACCTCTTCGTTCTCGAAGGGCACAACTCGCAAGACGCGGTGATCCTTGACTTGAACAACCAGGTTGGCACCCAGGCTGTCATGCGGGCTTACCGAGCGGCGACGCGCGAGTTCCCAGGTCCGCGCTGCAAAGCGGAAGGGTTTCGATGTCAGCGCACCAACCGGGCAGATGTCGATCATGTTGCCCGACAGCTCGGACTCCACCGCACGACCGACGAAGGACGTGATCTCGGAATGCTCGCCCCGGTGCAACATGCCCAGTTCCATGATGCCGCCGATTTCCTGACCAAAACGCACACAGCGCGTGCAGTGGATGCACCGCGGCATTTCTTCGGCGGAAATGAGTGGTCCCATGGGCTTATGGAACACCACACGCTTCTCTTCCTTGTAGCGCGAGGCCGAAGCCCCGTACCCCACCGCAAGGTCTTGCAGCTGACACTCACCGCCCTGATCACAGACCGGGCAATCGAGCGGGTGATTGATCAGCAGGAATTCCATGACGCTTTTCTGAGCGGCGACTGCTTTTTCAGAGCACGTATGCACCACCATACCATTGGTGGCCGGTGTCGCGCAGGCCGGCATGGGCTTGGGCGCTTTTTCGACCTCGACCAGGCACATGCGGCAGTTCGCTGCGATGGAGAGCTTCTTGTGATAGCAAAAATGCGGCACGTAAAGACCCAACTTATGGGCCGCATGCATGACCATGCTGCCTTCGGGCACTTCAACCTTGTTGCCGTCTATGGTGATTTCAACCATTGCTTGTCCTGACCTACAGATATTTAGGCACCACGCAGCTCTTGTGCTCGATGTGGTGTGCGAACTCGTCGCGGAAATGCTTGATGAAGCTACGCACTGGCATGGCTGCCGCGTCGCCCAAGGCACAAATGGTGCGGCCCATGATGTTGGAAGCGACCGAGTCAAGCACCTCAAGGTCCTCGGGTCGGCCCTGGCCGTTTTCAATACGATGGATCATGCGATACAACCAGCCGGTTCCCTCGCGGCACGGCGTACATTGGCCGCAGCTTTCCTCGTAATAGAAATACGAAAGCCGCAACAACGACTTGACCATGCAGCGGGTCTCGTCCATGACGATGACCGCACCCGATCCCAGCATGGACCCTGCCTTGGCAATACTGTCGTAATCCAGGGTTGTCTGCATCATGATGTCGCCGGGCAAGACCGGTGCACTCGAACCGCCCGGAATCACTGCCTTGAGCTTGCGACCTCCGCGCATTCCGCCGGCCAGCTCAAGCAACTCGGCAAAAGGAGTGCCCAGCGGTACTTCGTAGTTTCCAGGCAGTTCTACGTCTCCCGAGACAGAGAAAAGTTTGGTGCCGCCGTTATTAGGCAACCCGGTCTCGAGATAGGCCTGACCGCTATTGCGGAATATCCACGGCACAGCCGCGAAAGTCTCGGTGTTGTTTACCGTGGTTGGCTTGCCATACAGGCCAAAGCTGGCAGGGAACGGCGGCTTGAAACGCGGCTGGCCTTTCTTGCCTTCCAGCGATTCAAGCAGCGCGGTTTCTTCGCCGCAAATGTAGGCACCGTAACCATGGAAAGCGTGCAGTTCGAAACTGAAGTCGGAGCCGAGGATATTGTCACCGAGAAAGCCCGCTTCACGCGCTTCGCGAAGAGCTTCTTCGAAGCGGTCGTACACTTCAAAGATCTCGCCGTGAATGTAGTTATATCCGACACTGATGCCCATCGCGTAAGCCGCGATCGCCATGCCTTCGATCACAATATGCGGATTGAAGCGCAGGATGTCGCGATCTTTGAATGTACCGGGCTCGCCTTCGTCAGAGTTACAGACCAGATACTTCTGGCCAGGCAAACTACGCGGCATGAAGCTCCATTTCAGGCCGGTAGGAAACCCTGCACCACCACGACCCCGCAAGGCCGATGTCTTGACTTCGGCGATGACGTCTTCCGGCTTCATGCGGGTAGTAAGAATCTTGCGCAGACCCTCATAGCCGCCACGTTTGACGTAGTCTTCGAGACGCCAGTTTTCGCCATTCAGGTCGGCGACGATCTGGGGCTTGATATGACGCCCATGAAAGATCATGCTGCGTGACAGGTCGCCGTCAGGCGCAATCTCGAGGCCCTGCCCAAATTTCTTGAGTACGTTGAGTTCCGGAGCGTTCATGCCGATTCTCCGATTCGATTGAGTTCGTCGAGCATGGCATCGATTTTTTCGGGCTCCATGCGCACACACATGTGCTTGTTATTGAGCAGCAATACGGGCGAATCACCGCAAGCACCCATGCACTCGCCTTCCTTCAGGGTGAACAGGCCGTCCGGGGTGGTTTCGTTGAAACCGATGCCCAGCTTCTTGCTGATGTAATCGGCGGTCTTGACGCCATCGCGCAGTGCGCACGGCAGGTTGGTACAAACCGTGATCTTGAAACGGCCTACCGGCTGGGTGTCGAACATGTTGTAAAACGTGGCGACCTCTTGCACGGCAATAGGTGGCACATTCAAGTAGTTCGCAATGTCTTCTATGACTTCTGTAGAAAGCCAGCCTTTTTCGTCCTGCGCGAAGGCAAGCGCCGCCATGATGGCCGATTGCTTTTGATCGTCGGGGAACTTGGTCAGCTCCGCGTCGATTTTTCGGTAGGCTTGTTCGGAAAGCAGCATAATTTGAATCCGGTTTATACCTGGTTGGGCACCGCTCAGGTCCTGGTAACTCTAACGGTCGATCTCGCCGAACACGATGTCCAGCGTGCCAATGATGGTGACGGCATCGGCGATCATGTGACCGCGCGACATTTCGTCAAGCGCAGCCAGATGCACGAAGCCGGGCGCACGGATCTTGAGGCGATAAGGTTTGTTGGCGCCGTCGGACACAATATAGGTACCGAATTCGCCCTTGGGATGCTCGACCGCCGCATACGCTTCGCCTCGGGGTACGTGCATGCCTTCGGTGAACAGCTTGAAATGGTGGATAAGGTCTTCCATGCCGAGCTTCATGCGTTCGCGCGAAGGTGGCGCAACTTTGTGGTTGTCAGTAATGACCGGCCCCGGATTATTTCGGAGCCACTCAACGCACTGGCGAATGATGCGATTGCTTTCACGCATTTCCGCCACACGCACCAGATAGCGATCGTAGCAATCGCCGTTGACGCCCACCGGAATGTCGAAATCGAGCCGATCGTAGACCTCGTACGGCTCCATCTTGCGAAGATCCCACTCGACACCTGAACCGCGGAGCATGGGGCCGGTAAAGCCCAGCGCCTTGGCCCGTTCCGGGTCAACGATACCGACGTCGACCAGGCGTTGCTTCCAGATGCGATTGTCGGTCAACAGGGTTTCGTACTCGTCAACGCAAGCGGGGAAGCGATTGGTGAAGTCTTCGATAAAGTCCAGTAACGAACCCGAGCGCGCTTCATTCATCGCCTTGAGTTCTTTTTCGCCGCGATACTTGCTGCTTTCGCCGTACTGCGGCATGGAGTCAGGTAAGTCGCGATATACGCCGCCCGGACGATAGTAAGCCGCGTGCATGCGAGCACCCGACACCGCTTCATAGCAGTCCATCAGGTCTTCACGCTCGCGAAACGCATACAAAAACACCGCCATTGCCCCCACGTCAAGTCCATGCGAACCGATGGACATCAGGTGGTTGAGGATTCGGGTGATTTCGTCAAACATGACGCGAATGTACTGCGCGCGCAGAGGCACTTCGATGCCAAGCAGCTTCTCGATTGCCATGACATAGGCGTGCTCGTTGCACATCATCGAGACATAATCCAGGCGATCCATATATGGCAGCGCCTGAATATAGGTCTTGTGCTCGGCAAGCTTTTCAGTAGCCCGGTGCAACAGACCGATATGCGGGTCGGCGCGCTGGATGACTTCACCGTCCAGCTCAAGCACCAGCCGCAACACTCCGTGCGCAGCAGGGTGCTGGGGTCCGAAGTTGAGGTTGTAGGTTTTCAGTTCTGCCATGTTTAACGCTCTATTCCGTAACCTTCTTCGCGAACGATGCGAGGCGTGATCTCTCGGGGCTCGATGGTCACCGGCTGATATATAACCCGCTTTTGCTCGGTGTCGTAACGCATTTCAACGTGACCGGACAGCGGGAAATCCTTGCGGAACGGGTGACCGATGAAGCCGTAATCGGTAAGGATGCGGCGCAGGTCTGGATGCCCTTCGAAAACAACGCCGAAAAGGTCAAACGCTTCACGCTCGAACCAGTTCACGCTCGGCCACACATCTACCAAAGTCGGCAGGACGGGGAAGTCATCGTTCGCTACCCAGGTGCGGACACGCAGGCGCCAATTGTGGGTAATCGAGATCAGGTGCAGCACCACCGCGTACCGGCGCGGGAACTCGGGCAGGGGCCAGCCAAATGCCGGTTGGCCCCACGTGGAGTAGTCGACCGCACACAGATCGATGCAGGTAGCAAAGTCAAGAGAAGGCTGATCGCGCAACGTAGTGCAGGCGTCAACCCACTGATCGGGACTGATTTCGAGCGTAAGTTCGTTCAGCGCTTCGGTCAGGGCCGCGTCCTCGCCGAACTGCGCCAGCAAATTGGTTTTAAGAGTTTCAAGCCGGGTCATAGCAAGCCATTAGCCGTTGAGGGAAATGATCGGAAGCCGCTCATGGCTAGCGCGCGATCGTGTTCGTAAGGCGAATCTTGTTCTGCATTTGCAGCAGACCATAGACCAGGGCCTCGGCCGTCGGCGGACAGCCCGGCACGTAAACATCGACGGGGACGATTCTGTCGCAACCCCGCACAACGGAATAAGAATAGTGGTAATACCCGCCCCCGTTAGCACACGAGCCCATCGAAACCACCCAGCGAGGCTCGGGCATCTGGTCGTAAACCTTACGCAGTGCGGGGGCCATCTTGTTGCACAAGGTGCCCGCCACAATCATCAGGTCAGACTGGCGGGGACTGGGACGAAAGATAATGCCAAATTGGTCAAGGTCGTATCGGGCGGCACCTGCGTGCATCATTTCGACTGCACAGCAAGCAAGCCCAAAGGTCATGGGCCACAACGAACCTGTCTTGGCCCAGTTAAGGAACTTGTCCGCACTGGTGGTGATGAAACCTTCTTTGAGAATGCCGTCAATAGCCATGATTTTGCCTTAACGCTTGTACAGCGAAGGGCACAGCAAACCGGTAGAGCCGTGCCGAGAATTTGCGATGCGGACCCAGCCGCGATGATTGCCTGCGCGCTACTCCCAATCGAGCGCGCCTTTTTTCCACTCGTAGACGAACCCGACGGTGAGCACCGCCAGAAACACCATTACCGTCCAGAAGCCAACCAGGCCCACCGTGTCATTGGCGATGGCCCAGGGGAATAGAAAGGCGATTTCAAGATCGAAGAGAATGAACAAAATGGCGACGAGATAATAACGCACGTCGAATTTCATGCGCGAATCGTCAAAAGCCTCGAACCCGCACTCGTATGCAGAAAGCTTTTCGTCGTCGGGACGGTGTGGACCAAGCACGCGACCCACAGTCAAAAGCGCAAAACCTATCAGGGTGGCAACAATAATAAACAGCAAGACAGGGAAATACTGTTGCAGGTTCATGCCCAACTTCCAATCACGATAAGTAAACTATAGGATTGTAGCATTTTGGGCGCGCTCGTAGCCCTGCGCCGCCAACCCGGCAACCCGCCTGCAAGGAATGCGAACTTCACGCCGAACGCAGCAGCTGCCGGGATTTTCACAACACGGCTTGAACGTCCTGCCAAAACCTTCAGCACACTCAATATAGCGCTCTTGCCAAGGCTATCCCGTGCGCCGTTTCCTCGAGCACGAACCACCCGAGCGCAACTCCTGCGCGTCTGCTTCTTTTACAAAAAAGCCCTCTTCCGCCGAAAACAGAAGAGGGCTTTATACAACAGTAATCCTAAATCGCTGCTGCGAAGACCGCCAATTTCCATCGGGGTGATGAATCAACGTTAGGCGGCCTCCGTCAGCCAGGCACTTAGAACTGGTGGCGCACACCCACACCAACCAGGGTCGACTTCAGATCGTCCTGGAAGGCCACATTCTTGGCATACGAACCCACCGCGTACACATTGGTACGCTTGGACAGCGGATAGGTGTAACCCAGGCTGTAGATGTTTTGCTTCTCGTCGTCACCGACGGTGCCGCGCGGATCAGCCATGCCCCACGACGCCATGACCTGACCGGCACCGACGGGAGCGCTCAGACCTACGGTGTACGAATTGACGCGCATGCCGTCGTTGGCCATCAAGGCGCCGGTGGCGTCCAGGTCAGCGAAGGTGATGCCCTGGAACCAGCCGTTACGGGTCTGACCAAAGCCGGCGTGCAGCTTGACAACCTGGAAGTCATAGCTGGCGCCCACGTTCCACGACTTGACCTTCACGCCGCCATCAGGATTGGGCGTTCCGTCGGCGAAAGCATCCGGCGACTCAAACTGATCATAGGTAGCGGCAACGCCGATGGGGCCGTTGTCGTACCGCAGACCGGTAGTCCAGGCGTGAGTATTGGGGTCATCACCACCGCTTTGACGGAAGCCCTGAGGACCGTTGGCGTTGAACGAATAACCGATACCGAACTGGAAGCCCGAGTAGCTTGGGGTCTGGTACATGACCATGTTGTCGTAGCGCAGGCTTGCAGCCGAGTTGAACGTCGCACCGGCAGCTGCTTGACCAAAGTCAACGCCAAACGGGCTGGCGATGCCTGCGAAGTACTTGCTGGCGATGTTGGTCTGACGACCGAGGTCGAGGCGACCCCATGCATCCGACTGAAGACCAACGGTAGCCTGACGACCAAACATGCGGTTGGAGTTACCCAGCGACTGACCCGACACACCGGTACCCAGATCAAAGCCGCTTTCAAGTACGAAGACCGCCTGAAGGCCGTTGCCCAGGTCTTCCGTACCCTTCAGACCCCAGCGGTTGGCGGAGTTGATGCCGTTGATCATGCCCGTGCGTTTGCCGTTGTAATCAACAGGCGTGCCGGTTGCATCGATGTATGTACCCTTCAGTTGCTGGTAGCCGATACCCCCGTCGACGATACCGTAGAGGGTGACCGACGTTTCTGCGTTGGCCGCACCAGCGGCGAAGCCGAAGCTGGTAGCGAGCGCTGCAGCGAGCAGAGTCTTTTTCATTTGAGAAATCTCCGTAGATTTAATTTGATCTGATTTGACTTAGCGACAGTGCAGATATGTTTCTGCTATTTATTTGTCCGCCGCCGGGGACATGTCGACCGTGGCTATAAAACTTGAAGCACGCCGTACACAATCAAATGCTAAACCTGCCCGCTGAGCTTTTAAAAGAAAAACCACTCCGAGGAGTGGTTTTAAGTGCACGAAACGTAAGTCCGTGTTGCTGACAAAGGCCCCCGTGTAACGGAAAGCCTCTGCCGCTTCTAAGCGTAACGTTGCT
>Ga0079224_100017409_pt1 | contig 10127 bp, 8 predicted proteins | sample Stecom2015_FD_80414 | JGI IMG/M metagenome (GOLD analysis project Ga0079224, IMG submission 80414) | Agricultural soil microbial communities from Utah to study Nitrogen management - Steer compost 2015 | ecosystem: Environmental > Terrestrial > Soil > Agricultural land | place: USA: Utah... | reverse complement strand
GTGGAAAAGTATTATAGAGATTCGAAGCTGTGCACAATCGGGGAGGGCACTTCGGAAATCCAGAAAATCGTTATAGCACGTGAGATATTAAAATAAGTGGCAATTTTTTATAGAAGGCTAAATAAATGTAGTGAGGGTTTCTTTTGTTAAAAGTAATTCTTTTCACTACATTTGCATCTCTATGGGGGATTAGCTCATTTGGCTAGAGCGCTTCGCTGGCAGTGAAGAGGTGATCGGTTCGAATCCGATATTCTCCACCATGTTGATCTAATTTTTAGTATTAAGCTCTTAGATTAAGTTCTAGGAGCTTTCTTTGTTATAGATACCCTTATAAAAACTTATCTATCGCTGAGATAGTTTAACCTCAGCGATAGATAACGAATGTCAACTAAGATACGATGACCTTAGTTGATATGGAAAGAGACTCCGGCAAATACCATTCTCCCAAATTGAGGACCGCCAAATATTTGCTTATTGTAAGCGTTCGTTAGGTTAGATCCGCCAACCTGAATAGCTGAATTATAATAACCTAAGTTATAAGATATAGACGCATCTAAAGTCGCTATTTTATCAATTGGCCCTATGTCAAATGGATATTCATAATTGAATCCGTCTTGCCATTTGTAATTAACCGTATAGGAAAGATTGTTTATGATCTCACCATCAATACCAATATTGAATTTGTTTTCCGGCGTATTGTAATACGCTAAAAATCCGTCAGGAACGTCACTCATCTTACTATAGGTGTAGTTGGCATTTACATTAAATTCTCTCATAAAGTTATAACCAGCAGCTAAAGTTAAGCCTTGAGTTTTTATTTCTTGGTCGTTGTTAAACCAAACTTGCATGATGCGAGTTTGACTATTAGGATCATTCAATCGGTTTCTGACTTCTCCATCCGCACCTTGAGCGGCACCTACCGCTACTAGTGTTTCAGGTATAGTAGGTCTGCTACCATCTCTATTTCCAACAAAAGGCTGTGCCCCGATAAAGTTGTTGTACAAACTTCTGTAATAGCTGATGTCGATAAAAGCTTTTTCTCCGATAACTGATTTATAACCAATTTCCCAGGTTTTTACTTGCTCTAGGTCTAAACGAGCAGCACTAAAGTTATACTCAGTAGAACCTCCTGCAACCGCTGTTATATTCGCTACAGGATTCCCTTCTGTAAGCATATTTGTATTGTATCCTTCAAAGCCGTTTTTAACATTTCCTAATAGTAAAGCGTTTCCGATATCTAATTGGATAAATTGATCGATTTGTGCAGGACTTCTAAAAGCAGTTGCATAGCTCGTTCTGAAATTGTTTTGTCGCTTCTCTCCAAAGGTGTAAACCGCTGATGCTCTTGGTGATAATTTGGAATCAAAATTCTTAAAGAAATCGATTCTCGAAGCAACTTGTAACTTTAATTGGTTATCAAAAAAGGATTTCGCTGCTTGTCCGTAGAAACCGTATTCATGATTCTTTATACGATCTCCGCCCGGTACATCCTCAAACACTGATCCTTGTGAAGAGAGTGCGAAAGTACGGTATGCACCACCTACAATTAAATCTAAGACATCTAATTTGAAATCATATTGCCCACTAATATCACTAAGGATGGAGTTTACCGGAAGTCTTGCACCTGCAGGCTGATTTAATTCGGCATTGTATTCACGTAAAGCATTAAAAGCTTCAGATCCTTGTGTTGGCCACGTGGCGGCAGCTGCTGCATAGGCTTGCTCTGGAGTTGCGCCTTGTTGTAATGCGCCACCATAAGTCCCGAAAAACAATCCAGCATAACTTGGAGCACCACCAGGAAGTGCTGGTAGGCCAGCGGCAGTAGGATTTAACGTTGCCATGCGTGCTCCTAAGAAACTAAGATCGTAGGAATCTTTCCCATAATCTACAGTTCTAAAGCCTCTGACAAACCAATTGTCACTTTTTAATTCCGCTTTAAATTGGTCCACACGTAGATTTTTTAAGCGATAGCGACTTGTAGATTGGTAAGAAGTAGTTCCCCCTGAAGTTTTATAGTCAAGAGTAGCTTTTAAATTATCGGTAATTAAATAGGATATATTAGGATTGAAACGGTAGCCAGTTGTTTTGTTATCCCCATTTATTAATTCGGCTTCCGACCACCCTGGGGTATAAATAACTTGTCCAGGTACGATGACAAGGTTAGCCTGTTCTGTACTGATTTCACCATATTTATTTAAAGCATCATAGCCGAAAGGAGAGCCGGGGGCATTGTTAGGTGCTGAATTGATTCGCTTTGGTGAAAAATCATCTGCCATCCAATCGTCGGCGGTGAAGTAAGTTGCATTGATTTTGAAAGCAAATTTGTCGCTTAACTTTTTAGCGTAGCGAATTTGACCATCAAATAGACTCCTGCTGCCTCCTTTTAATTTTACAGAAAGACCTTCACTATAAAAAGGATCTTTTGAATTGGTAATCAAAACACCATTGAATGCGTTAGCGCCATATAAGGCAGATGCGGGACCGTGAATGATCTCGACGGAGCTAATGTCCAATTCAGGGACCCCTAGCATATTTCCCGCGTTTAGGTTTAAACTCGGTACTTGAGTGTCTACGTAATCCGCTAATTGGATCATTCGCTCAGACTTGGGACTATTAAAGCCTCTGGTAGAAATTGCTGTAAATAACATCGACGAGCTATTTACATCTACACCTGGGAAATGTCCTAGTGTGCTGAATAATTCAGGACCGCCTCCAGCTAGTATTTGCTTAGCGCTAACCTTTGTCACCGTTACTGGCGCTTCAAGAAGACGCTCTTCAATTCTAGAAGCCGAAACGATTACCTCATCTAGTTCAGACCTAGATCCTTGGAGAACTATCTCTATGGGAGAAGAACTGGTAGGGGCAGGTAGGGTTTGTTGGATATAGCCTATCGATGTGAAAATCAACGTGCTATTGGGTTTAACAAGGAGACTAAACATTCCATTAGCGTCTGTCGTTGTTCCTCTAAAGGTGCTTTGGATAACAACATTAACATTGGGAATCGGACTGCCGAATTCATCCTTTACTACGCCAGATACTTTGTTATCTTGCGCAAAAGCTAGCAAAGAAGTTGCTGCGAAAATGACTGCTAATAATAAAAATTTCTTCATATCCACTAGTTTAGAGTTAGTTAATTACTTAAACTTATAAGATATAATTGACATTATTAACAATAAGAAATAATTTAATTTTGTTCCTTTTAGTTAATCTCCTCTCTCGTTAATAAAAAAACCTCCAAAGCCTAGGCCTTGGAGGTTTTTATTGAGTATCCTACAATTGTAGAATACAGTAATTTTTAAAATATTACATCATGCCGCCCATTCCGCCGCCCATTTGAGGTGCCGGATGTGCAGATTCTGCTTCAGGAGCGTCTGCTAATATTACTTCTGTAGTTAATAACATAGAAGCAATAGAAGCTGCATTTTCCAAAGCTATACGAGATACTTTAGTTGGATCAATTACACCAGCAGCAATTAAGTTTTCATACACACCTGTGCGTGCATTATATCCAAAATCAGCTTCTCCTTCTTTAATTTTCTGAATAACGATTGATCCTTCGATACCTGCGTTATTGCAAATCTGACGAAGTGGCTCTTCAATAGCACGTTTGATGATATTGATTCCTGTAGTTTCGTCATCAGTGTCTCCTTTAAGATCCTCCAATGCTTCGATGGCACGAATAAAGGCTACACCTCCACCAGCAACGATTCCTTCTTCAACAGCCGCACGTGTTGCATGTAATGCATCATCAACTCTGTCTTTTTTCTCTTTCATTTCTACCTCAGTAGCTGCACCAACGTATAATACTGCAACACCACCAGCTAATTTAGCTAAACGCTCTTGCAATTTTTCGCGGTCATAATCAGAAGTAGTAGATTCGATTTGCGCTTTAATTTGGTTAACACGGCCTTGGATATCGGAAGAGTCTCCTGAACCATTGATCATGGTTGTATTATCCTTGTCGATAAGAATCCTTTCTGCTTGACCTAAATATTCTAACTCAGCATTTTCTAATTTATAACCTCTTTCTTCAGAGATTACAGTTCCACCAGTTAAGATAGCGATGTCTTCTAACATTGCTTTTCTACGATCACCAAAGCCTGGAGCTTTAACAGCAGCTACTTTCAGAGATCCACGGATTTTGTTTACTACTAGAGTTGCTAAAGCTTCCCCATCTAGATCTTCTGCAATGATTAAAAGAGGTTTGCCTGTTTGTACTTGTTTTTCAAGAATAGGAAGCAATTCCTTCATGTTACTGATTTTCTTGTCGTAAATCAATACATAAGGGCTTTCTAAATCTACTTCCATTTTGTCTGTATTAGTAACAAAATATGGAGATAAATATCCTCTATCGAATTGCATACCTTCTACTGTTTTTACTTCAGTCTCGGTACCTTTCGCTTCTTCAACAGTAATTACACCGTCTTTCCCTACTTTGCCCATTGCTTGAGCGATCAATGAACCAATTACTTCGTCATTGTTTGCAGAGATAGAAGCTACTTGTTTAATTTTATTATTGTCATCACCAACGCTCGTTGATTGAGACTGGATGTTTCTAACAACAGCTGAAACAGCTTTATCGATACCACGCTTTAAATCCATTGGATTTGCACCAGCAGCTACGTTTTTCACTCCAGCAGTAACAATTGCTTGAGCTAAAACAGTTGCAGTCGTCGTTCCGTCACCTGCTTGGTCTGCAGTTTTCGAAGCTACTTCTTTTACCATCTGAGCACCCATGTTTTCCATTGGGTCTTTTAGGTCGATTTCTTTTGCTACTGAAACGCCGTCTTTAGTGATTGCAGGAGAACCAAATTTTTTCTCAATAATTACGTTACGACCTTTTGGTCCTAAAGTTACTTTTACTGCGTTTGCAAGCGTGTCAACACCTCTTTTAAGTGCGTCACGTGCTTCAATGTCATATTTTATTTCTTTAGCCATTTTGAGTTTTTGATAGTTCGCAGAATAGATATCTAATACGATAATGTAGTTAATCTAGCCTGCATATGTGATGATAATTATAAATAAAAATCTAAATCTTTGCTAAGCAAATTGCTTAATAAAGATTTATAATACAGCGTAAATATCAGATTCACGCATAATTAAATATTCTTTACCTTCATAGGTAATTTCGGTTCCTGCGTATTTTCCGTATAATACATCGTCTCCTACAGCAACTGTTAAAGGTTCATCAACTTTACCATTTCCAACAGCCACTACCTTTCCACGCTGAGGTTTTTCTTTTGCAGTGTCTGGAATATAGATACCTGAAGCTGTTTTTTCTTCTGCCTGAGCGGCTTCTATTACCACTCGGTCTCCGATAGGTTTAATGTTTAATGCCATAATGATATAAATTAATTTTTGTTTTTCTATTTGCTAAAGAAGAGTCAGTAATTATGCCAAAGGCTATTTAGCTGCGTTTTTTGCCATTTTTACACTCTTATCAAGGAAAGAAAAAGAAAGAAGGTCAATTCTGGGAAGAGTGCTTGACATACTGTCAGGAGGCTGTCAGCTTTTAAAACAAAAAAAGCTATTAAGGTAGCAAATACTATTTCCAAATAAGGATTTAAGTACCTGCTACCTTAATAGCCGTTCAGAAATGATAAGAGTTCTTAATTCGTAGTATCCGCTGGCGTTTCTACAGGAGCCGGAGCCGTTACCGGACTTGTTGTAGGTGCAGCTGGTATAGAAGTTGGAACGATTTGATCTTGAAGATTAGAGCGAGATCCGATTGAACTTGATCCTGGTCCTACAACGTTTATCATTAAAGAGAAAACCATGATTGCGATAACCAAGACCCAAGTCCCTTTCTCAAGGATATCACCTGTTCTTTTTACACCCATCAAGTTATTGCTCCCTGAAAAATTAGAAGCTAATCCGCCGCCTTTAGGGTTTTGTATTAGTACTACAAATACTAATAAAACACAGGCAAGTATAATAAGGGTGATGAGGAAATAAAACATTTGTTATGATTTTTAATTTTGTTTTTCGAGTTGCTTAATTAGATCGGCAAAATAAAGACTTTTTTCCGGAAATTTCAAACTTAATTTTTTATAAGTGTCCATAGCCTTGTGATATAAGCCCTGCTCTGTATAAATTCTAGCCAAAGTTTCTGATACAAATCCAGATTCATCAACCGCACTTTTTCGTGCCTTATTCTCTAAACTCACTTTTTCAGGTGAAGGCGGCTTAATTTGAGGCTCCTCATTAATGAATTTTTCAATGATTGGATTTTCTTTTTTAGGAACCTTAAAAGGGATGGTTTTACTAGCATTTCCATCACTTAATTTTAGTTCTGGAGCCTGAATATGAAAAATATGCTCCCGTAACTGTTGATCAAGCAGATCTTTTTCGTCAAAATTCCGAGAGATTTTACTTGTTGTTTCTTTTTTAGCGTAGGGTTGACAATTATCTGCATGCTCGATCCGGGTTTTATTTAACCACCACACAAAAGAGTATGGCATAGAATCATCATGGTAAAGAGTAGGATTTGATGATACCTCTTCTATGAGATCTGGCTTTGTTGAATTTGTATTTTGGGGTTGGGATTCTTCAGAAGGAAGCTCCTCTGTAGAAGTCTTATTTACAAAGCGATATAAAAGTTCTGGTTGAGGACTTAATAATGCCGCTTGTTGGAAATATGCTTTTGAATTTTGTTCCCCCTTTGTTAAAGAATTCCTTGCTCTAATAAACCAAAAAGCACTGACATAAGGGTACTGGGTTATAAGTTCACTTATAACATTATTATCCACCAAGTTTGGGTTGGTGATTAGTTGATTAAAAAGAATTGAACTCTTATTATTTTCCACTCAAAAACAAAGATAATTTATTATTATTCAATTAGGTACTAAATTCTTTATCTAAACTACCAGTTTGCAAAAGCACGATTGAAAATATCTTCTGTCAGCATTGCATTGATATCCTTGATAAGCTGTGGTTCTTGAGCTTGAATAGGTCCATTTGCAGTAGAAAAATCTTGATAACGGCTAAAAGCTTGTTCAAAGTTTAATTTTTCATTGAATACATTCGTGTATTTTACCGTTACCGTAATAGTCAACCGGTTTAAGCCCGCTCGATTATCACCTTGAACAGCTGTAGGATCTATGCTATAGCCTGTTATCATGCCTTCAAAACTTGCATCAGCATCTGTTCTTACCATACTTAAGCGACTTTGGTTTCTTATCCGATCCTTAAGGGCTTCCGTAAATTCCTGACTTAAGTAAGGGACAACCATTGGCGCATTATTTTCAAAAAAGTCAATGCTTACTGTCTCCATTTCTGGAGGAATTGAAGCTCCCGTAAAGCTATAAACACCGCAAGATAATTGGCATAAGATTAAAAACGAGGCTAATAAGCCGAATTGTAATTTAAGGTTTGCTAACATTAGTTTATAAATTAAGATCCTTAATCTTTCTATACAATGTACGCTCTGAGATTCCTAGTTCCTTGGCAGCTAGTTTGCGTTTTCCTTTATGTTTTTTCAATGCCTTTTTTATTAAATCTGATTCTTGATCAATCAAAGATAGAGATTCTTCTACTTCCTCCGCTTCTTCAGCAGCGCCGATATCTTCTTTTTCTGACATGTCAGAGGGATGATGAATCGTAAGGGTAGGGGAACTGCTATTTTCGCTGCTTGGTAAATCGATTTCACGATAAAGCTGATTTATATAGGGACTATGATCATCGAAAGTAGAAGCACTAACTCCACTCTGCAATATCTTTAAAACCAACTTCTTTAACTCTCCCATATCCTTCTTCATATCGAAAAGCACTTTATAAAGGATATCTCTTTCCGAAAAGTCGTCTTTGCTTTCAGGTGCTATGCGCATTAGCATATTATTTTTCCCTTCTGCAGGTAAATAGCTTTGTAGAGTTTCAGCGGATAGGGTGCGGTCCTTCTCTAGTACGGCGATCTGCTCAGCAATATTTTTTAATTGACGAACATTCCCCGGCCAATTATAATTCGCTAATAGCTCTTGGGCACTTTCTGTTAATTGTACATTCGGACTCCTATATTTATCTGTAAAGTCTGCAATGAACTTGCGAAATAGGAGATGAATATCTTCTTTTCTTTCATGTAAAGCTGGAATTCTTAAAGGAACCGTGTTTAAGCGATAATATAAGTCTTCACGAAATTTTCCTTTTTGTACAGCTTCATAAACGTCTACATTTGTTGCAGCAATAATTCTTACGTTCGTTTTTTGAACTTTCGATGAACCTACACGAATGTATTCACCACTTTCTAATACACGCAGCAGCCTCGCCTGTGTTCCTATAGGAAGTTCTGCAACCTCATCTAGAAATATTGTACCTCCATTTACAACTTCAAAATATCCTTTTCTCGCTTCATGGGCACCAGTAAACGACCCCTTTTCATGACCAAAGAGTTCTGAATCAATTGTCCCCTCAGGTATCGCTCCACAGTTAACCGCTATAAAAGGGCCATGCTTTCGGGCGCTAAGCTGATGGATAATATGCGAAAATACTTCCTTACCGCTACCGCTTTGACCTGTAATTAAAACTGAAATATCAGTAGGAGCAACTTGCTTTGCGATATCAATCGCGCGATTAAGCAAAGGTGAATTGCCAATGATACCGAATCTGTTTTTTATATCTTGCGTGCTCATTAAACTATTTTTCCAATTAGCGTTGCTGACGTGCAGCTTTCGCCAATTACATGTACGTAATCCCCAACCTTATAGCGATCGTCCACAGGAAAAACCACCATCGAGTTCTGGTCGTTTCTTCCACAAAAATCTTGATCGGATTTTCGAGAGAAACCTTCAATTAATACAAGGTGAATTTTGCCAACTTGTTCTTGAAGGCGGAATAAATTATGTTCGCGCTGTTTAGCGACAATTTCAGTAAGACGTTTTTTCTTTACTTCTTCAGGAATATCGTCTTCATAACGTTTTTCTGCCAATGTTCCGGGACGTTCAGAATAAGAATACATATAGGCAGAATCATATTTCACAAGATCCATCATGGATAAAGTGTCTTGATGTTCTTCCTCGGTTTCACTGCAAAAACCAGTGATAATATCTGTAGATATAGTGCATTCTGGAATAATTCGGCGAATGGCCTCAATCCTGCCAATATACCACTCTCTGTCATAAGTACGGTTCATTAGTTTTAAAACGCGTGAGTTTCCGGACTGTATTGGGAGGTGAATATGTTTACAGATATTTGAATACCTCGTCATCGTATGAATTACCTCGTCCGTCAGGTCTTTAGGGTGAGAAGTTGAAAAGCGAACTCGTAGTTCTGGACTTACTTCGGCTACTAAAGCTAGTAAGTCTGCAAAATTCACAATCTTTTCTTCACCCTCTTTCGTGTATTTATAGGAGTCTACGTTTTGACCTAATAAAGTTACTTCGCGATAGCCCTCATTAAATAAATCTTCTGCTTCTTTTAAAATAGAATATGGATCTCTGCTTCGTTCGCGACCACGAGTGAAAGGAACAACGCAAAATGAACACATATTATCACAGCCACGCATGATAGAAATGAAAGCCGTAATCCCATTGGAATTAAGACGGACAGGACTAATGTCTGCATAGGTCTCTTCTCTGGAAAGAATTACATTTACAGCACGCGCCCCATCGTCAACCTGCTCTATTAAGTTAGGTAAATCTCTGTAGGCATCTGGACCAACCACTAAGTCAACGAGCTTCTCTTCCTCAAGGAATTTGGCTTTTAACCGTTCCGCCATGCATCCTAAAACTCCGATGATCATACCTGGGTTATTAGATTTAGCACTTTTGAAATCAGTTAAACGTTTTCTAACCCGTTGTTCTGCATTATCACGAATAGAGCATGTGTTAATAAAAATCACATCTGCCTCATTAAAATCAGCAGTGGTAATAAAACCGTTGTCTAGTAATATAGAAGCCACAATCTCGCTATCAGCAAAGTTCATTTGACACCCATAACTTTCGATATAAAGTTTACGGTTACCAGACTGATCAAGATTGTTATCAAGTAAAAGTGCCTCACCTTGGCGAGACTCATCGTGCTGTTTCGTTTGAATGAAAGATTCCAACATAGTTATTAAATCAAATAGCAAAGGTACAAAATTAATAATAAAAATGACAGTTTGTCATGGAGTGATTAGATTGTAAAAGTTAAAT
>Ga0079224_100017407_pt1 | contig 10127 bp, 10 predicted proteins | sample Stecom2015_FD_80414 | JGI IMG/M metagenome (GOLD analysis project Ga0079224, IMG submission 80414) | Agricultural soil microbial communities from Utah to study Nitrogen management - Steer compost 2015 | ecosystem: Environmental > Terrestrial > Soil > Agricultural land | place: USA: Utah... | reverse complement strand
CCGGCTCGACGACGGTGGGGATGCCGCCGCCGCCCGCGCAGATCACGACGCAGCCGTGGTCGACGAGGAGCCGGATCGTCGCCAGCTCGAGGATCCGCTTCGGCTCCGGGGACGGCACGACCCGCCGGTGGTGGGCCCCGTCGGGCCTCATCGCCCAGCCCTTCTCCCGGGCCAGCCGCGCCGCCTCCTCCGCCGTGTAGACGGGCCCGATCGGCTTCGTCGGGTCGGCGAAGGCGGGGTCGTCCGGGTCGACCTCCACCATCGTGAGGACCGTGGCCAGCTCCTGCTCGGGCGGGAGGAGGTTCGCGAGCTCCTGTTCGATCAGGTAGCCGATCCAGCCCTCGGTGGCGGCGCCGAGCACGTCGAGCGGCGACGCCTCCTCGGGCGACCAGGCGCTGCTCTGCAGCGCGAGGAGCCCCACCTGCGGTCCGTTGCCGTGGGAGACGACGAGCTCGTGGGTCATCGCCACCGGGGCCAGCGCCCGGCAGGCGGTGCGGACGTTCGCCCGCTGCACCTCCGGGCGCATCGGCTCACCCCGGCGCAGCAGGGCGTTGCCACCCAGGGCCACGACGAGGCGCATCGCTCAGCCCCTCGGGGCGCCGAGCGGCACCTGCTGGGTGATGCAGTGGATGTTGCCGCCGCCGAGGAGGATCTCCCGGGCCGGGATGCCGACGACCTCCCGGTCGGGGAAGGCCTTGGCGTAGATCTCCCGGGCCTCGTCGTCGTAGCGCTCGTCGAGGAGCGGCAGGATCACCCGGCCGTTGCAGACGTAGGCGTTGGCGTAGGAGCCGGCCAGCCGGTCACCGGGCAGGCGGGGGAGCGTGCCCTCCACGGCGTCGACGCCTCGGGACTCCTCCTCGGTGATGAGGATCGGGCCGGGCGACGGCAGGGTCCACACCTCGATGTCGCGCCCGCGGGCGTCGGTCGCCGCCTCGAGGCGACGCCGGGCGTCGAGCGAGATCTCGTGCTGCGGGTCGTCCTCGTCGTCGGTCCAGGTGAGCAGCACGAGGCCGGGCCGGACCACGTTGATGAGGTTGTCGACGTGGCCGTTGGTCTCGTCGTTGTAGACGCCCCGGCCGAGCCAGATCACCTTCTCCGTCCCCGTGTACTCCCGCAGGTACCGGTCGATCTCGTCCTTGGTGAGCTCGGGGTTGCGGCCCGGGCTGAGGAGGCACTCCTCGGTGACGAAGAGCGTGCCCTCCCCGTCGGTGTGGATCGACCCGCCCTCGAGGACGATCGGCGCCCGGTAGCGGTCGGCGCCCTCGATCTCGAGGACCTTGCGGGCGACGGCGTCGTCCTTGTCCCACGGGAAGTAGAGGCCGTCGACGAGCCCGCCCCAGGCGTTGAACCGCCAGTCGACGCCGCGCAGCCCGCCGCGGTCGTCGACCACGAAGGTGGGCCCGATGTCGCGCATCCAGGAGTCGTCGTTCGACATCTCGACGACGCGGATGCGCGGCGACAACACGTCCCGGCAGTGGTCGTACTGGCGGTGCGACACCGCCATCGTCACCTGCTCGGTCTCGGCGATCGCCTCCGCCACCTGGGCGAAGGCCTCCTGCGCCGGCTTGGCGCCGAGGCGCCAGTTGTCGGTGCGCTCGGGCCAGACGAGCCACGTGCCGCGGTGGGGCTCGAACTCGCCGGGCATGCGGAAGCCGGCGGCGGCCGGCGTGGTGTCGTGCGTGGCGACCATGGCTAGGCAGTCCTCTCTCTCGTCGTGGGCAGCGGGGTCGGCGGCGTCGGCGTCTGGGCGGCGCGCTGCTTGCCCATCGCCTTCGCGACGAGCCACTCGCCGACGGCGAGGGTCACGACGACGATCGTGAGCAGCCAGCCCGTGTACTCCCAGTCGACCGGCTCACCCGGGGTCCACAGGAACAGCACGAGCGAGCCGACGATGCCGAAGGTCGTCAGCACGGTCCAGAGGACCGCACCGGCGTGGCCGCCGGGGGCCGTGTAGGGCCGGACGGTGTCGAGGTCGGTCTTCCGCAGCAGCAGGAAGGCCGGGAACATGAGGATGTACGGCAGGAGGAAGATCACCGACGAGGCGGCGAAGATCGCCCAGTAGAGGGTGTCCTTCTCCTCGAGGATGGCCGTCGTGCCGAGCAGCACCGCGGAGGAGACGAGGCCCATCAGCACGAAGGCGACGGTCGGGGTGCGGAACCGGGGGTGCTCCCGGCCGAACAGCTCGGGCAGCTCGCCGCCCTCGGCCGCCTCCACCGCGGCCCGGTTGGCGCCCATGCTCCACGTCGTCATGTTCGTGAAGAACGTGTAGAGCGCCGCGATGCCGAGCACGTAGACGGCGGCCTGGCCGAGGCCGGAGGACCCGAAGATCGCCTCGAACGTGTCGACGAGGCCGGCGACGAGGCTCAGGTCCTCCATCGGCAGGGCCATGAGGATGCCGATCGTGCCGAGGAAGTAGAGGCCGCCGACGATGAGGGCCGACCAGGCGAACGCCCCGGGGATGTCGCGCTTGGGGTCCTTGGTCTCCCCCGCCATCGACGAGATCAGCTCGAAGCCGAGCAGCTGGTACACGAGGACGGGGAGAAAGAACTTCGCGGCGTCCCAGTCGGGGACGAACATGTCCTTGGCGGCGAGGTCGTTGGCGGCACCGTCGCGGAAGAGCAGGACGAAGCCGCCGATGGCGACGGCGCTGATGATCGCCACCTTGAGCAGGGCGCCGACGTTGTTGACCCACTTGCCGAGCTCGAGGCGCAGGATGCCGACGCCGACGACGGCCCAGGTCAGGCCGAGCGCGATCGCCGCCCGCGGCCACTTCCCGAGGTCCTCGGCGAAGAGCTCGGCGAAGGTCCCGGCGAAGAGCAGGAACACCGAGGGCATCCAGAGGGCGACGTTGACCCAGTACCAGTAGGTCGTGCGCGCCGCCCACCGGGACCCGTACGCCTGCTTGATCCAGACGTAGATCCCGCCCTGGTCGGGGTAGGTGGTGGCGAGCTCGGCGGTGATGAACGCGCTCGGGATCAGGAAGAGCACGAACGCGACGATCCACCAGCCGACGACCGAGGTCCCGATGGACGCGGACGCCGTCAGCTGGTCGATGACGAGCATCGCCGAGACGGTGAACAGGGTGATGTCCCACTTCCCTAGGACCCGCTTGCGCTGGCCCGAGGCGGGACCGGGTTCCGCCGGCGTGGCCGGACGGTCTTCGGTCGTGGTCATGCGACGCCTCCATCCGTGGTCGGGATCAGCCCCATGCGCTCCAGGTGCGCCTGGATGCGCTCCTCGTGCTCGGCGGCGACCGCCGGGGCCGGGGCGGTGAGGTCAGGGAGGGTCGTCCAGACGAGGATCGCCTTCTCCGCGTGGAGGCGGTTCTCGGCCTGGTCGAAGATGATCGACTGCGGGCCGTCGGCGACGGCGTCGGTCACCTCGACGCCGCGGGACGCGGGCAGGCAGTGCATGAAGCGAGCCTCGGGCCGGGTGAGGGCCATCAGCTGCTCGTTCACCTGGTAGCGGGGCATGAAGGCGGCGCGCCGCTGAGGGATCTCGTCCTCCTGGTCGACCCACCACCACAGGTCCGTGTAGACGAAGTCGGCCTCGCGGATCGCGTCCTCGACCTCGTCGGTCACCCGGACGGACCCGGAGCCGGCGGCCGCGACGTTCTCCTCGGCCAGCTTCACCCACGCCGCAGGCGACTGGTACGGCTCGGGCCCCGCGTGCACGAAGTGCATGCCCATCTTCGTCGTGATGTGCATCGTCGACGAGCAGACGTTGGTGGCGTCGCCGACGAAGACCACCGTGCAGTCCTCGAGCGACTTCCCCGGCGGCAGGTGCTCGCGCATCGTGTAGATGTCGCACAGCGCCTGGGTCGGGTGGTTGTAGTCGGTGAGCCCGTTGATGACCGGCACCGACGACCAGCGGGCCAGCTCGGTCACGGTCTCGTGCTTCAGCGTGCGAGCCATGATCACGTCGCACATGCGGGCCAGCACCCTCGCGGTGTCGGCGAGGGACTCGCGGTGGCCGAGGTGGATCTCGCCCGGCTTGAGGTAGAGGGCGTGGCCGCCGAGCTTCACCATCGCCACCTCGAAGGACACCCGTGTGCGGGTGGACGGCTCCTCGAAGATCATCGCCAGGGACCGGCGGTGCAGCAGCGGTGGCACGCAGCCGTCCCGGTCGGCCTCCTTCAGGAGGCGGAGGAGCTCGAGCACGTCCTCCAGCTCGTCTCGGCTGACGTCGTTCGTGTCGAGGAAGTGCCGTGGCATGGGATCCTCCTCACCCGGACCGTTGTCGGTCGGTCCGCTCCGCCATCGCACGGTACGGACGGAGGGGTCGCCGCCACAGGGCCCAAGGTCCCGTCACGGCGCGCCGTCCGGCACCATCCACGGCGGGACTGGGCCGGGGGCGCGGCGGGGGGATAGACCCTTGCCATGGCAGACGCTTTCATCATCGACGCAGTTCGCACGCCGCGCGGGATCGGCAAGGCAGACAAGGGCTCGCTGGCCCACCTCCACCCCGGCCACCTGGGCCGCACCGTGCTCGAGGCGCTGCGCGACCGCGTCGGGTTCGACACCGCCGACGTCGACGACATCATCTGGGGCACGAGCACCCAGATCGGCAAGCAGGGCGGCGACCTCGGCCGGATGTCGGCCCTCGACGCCGGCTACGACGTGAAGGCGTCCGGCGTGACCCTCGACCGCTTCTGCGGCTCGGGCATCACGGCCAACAACCTGGCCGCCCACGGGATCATGGCCGGGATGGAGGACCTCGTCATCGGCGGCGGCACCGAGATGATGTCCATCAAGCACAAGGGCGTGCTGCCCATGGGCGCCGGCAACCTCCACCTGCGCGAGCTGCATCCGCAGTCCCACCAAGGCGTGTGCGCCGACGCCATCGCCACCCTCGAGGGCATCTCCCGCGAGGAGCTCGACGCCCACGCCGCCGAGTCGCAGCGCCGGGCCGCCATCGCCATCGAGGAGGGCCGCTTCGACAAGAGCCTGGTGCCCGTCTACAACCTCGACGGCACCCTCGCGCTCGACCGGGAGGAGTACCCCCGCCCCGGCACCACCGTCGAGACGCTGGCCAAGCTGCCGCCCAGCTTCCCGGCCATCGCCGACTACCGCCACGAGGACAACCCCACGTTCCGCGAGCTCATCAACATGCGGTACCCGGACCTCGAGATCGAGCACGTCCACCACGCCGGCAACTCCTCCGGCGTCGTCGACGGCTCGGCCGCCGTGCTCTGGGCGAGCGAGCGGTACGTGAAGGCCCACGGCCTGACCCCCCGGGCCCGCGTCGTGGCCACCGCAACCACCGGTGACGACCCCACGCTGATGCTCAACGCGCCGGTCCCGGCGGCCAAGAAGGTGCTGAAGCGGGCCGGCATGACCGTGGACGACATCGACCTCTGGGAGGTCAACGAGGCCTTCGCCGTGGTGTCGGAGAAGTTCATGCGCGACCTCGACCTCGACCGCGACAAGGTCAACGTGAACGGAGGCGCGATGGCGCTCGGCCACCCGATCGGCGCCACCGGCGCCATCCTCATCGGCACCGTCCTCGACGAGCTCGAGCGCCGCGACCTCTCGACCGGCCTCGTCACGATGTGCACCGGTGGCGGCATGGCCCCGGCGATCATCATCGAGCGGGTCTGACGCCGTCGAGCGATGGGTCCCGACGCCGCCGCGGCCACGACCGACCGGGCGCTCGCCCGTGAGGTCGTGGCCCGGCTGCGGCGGGCCTACGAGGCGGCCGCGGACCCGGTGCGGGCCGCCGGCGCGGCGGCCTACCTGCGGGACCAGTTCCCGTTCTTCGGGGTGGCCACCCCGGCACGTCGACAGCTGATGCGCGAGGCGCTGGCCGACCTGCCCGACCCCACCGAGGGCCAGCTGGGCGCGATCAGCCGAGCCCTCTGGGCCGAGCCCGAGCGCGAGCTGCAGCAGGCCGGCTGCGACCTGCTCCGCCAGCACGTGCACGTGGCCTCCGCCGACTTCATCGGCGTGCTCCACCACCTCGTCACCACGAAGGCCTGGTGGGACACCGTCGACGCGCTCGCCGCCCACGCCGTCGGCCCGCTCGTGCGGGCCCACCCCGAGCTGGTGGCGACGATGGATCGATGGGCGACCTCGGAGGACCGCTGGGTGGCCCGGACCGCGATCCTCCACCAGCTCACCGCCAAGGACGAGACGGACCCCGAGCGGCTGCTCCGCTACTGCCGCCAGCGAGCCGACGACCGGGACCTCTTCATCCGCAAGGCCATCGGCTGGGCGCTTCGCACCTACGCCGCCGTGGACCCCGACGCCGTCGAGGCGTTCGTGGCGTCCACCCCGGCGCTGTCGGGGCTGTCGGTGCGGGAGGCGATGCGCGGCGTGGCGAGGAGCCGGCGGTGAGCGAGCCGGTCGAGGTGCTCGACCCGTCGGCCCCGTGGTGCCGGGCGGTGGCGGGCGGCTGGTCCCTCACCATCCGCGTGCAGCCGGGCGCGAAGCGCTCGGAGGTGGTCGGCCCCCACGGCGACGCGCTGCGGGTCCGGGTGGCCAGCCCGCCCGTCGACGGCAAGGCCAACGCCGAGCTCGTCCGGTTCCTCGCCGAGCACCTCGGCCGCCCCGCCCGCGACGTCGAGATCACCCGCGGGCAGACGAGCCGCACCAAGGTCGTGCTCGTCCGGGGCTGACCCCCGGTCCGAGGCCAGCCCTAGGCGGGCCGGCGCAGGGTGGCGACCACCGGGGCGTGGTCGCTCGGGCCCTCGGCGGCGCGCTCGTCGACGTCGACCTCGCAGCGGGCCCGGTCAGCCAGGTCCTCGGTGGCGAGCAGCAGGTCGATGCGCAGCCCCTGGCCCTTCTGGAACCCGAGCGTGCGGTAGTTCCACCACGTGAACCCCACCGCCTCCTCCCCGTGGCACGCCCGCCACAGGTCGACGAGCGGCCCGCCGCCGGCGGTGGTGAGCGCGGCGACCCGCTCGCGCTCCGGCGGGGAGACGTGGGTGCGGCCCCGCCAGGCCCTGGGGTTCCAGCAGTCCAGGTCGGTCGGCGCCACGTTCAGGTCCCCGCCGACGACGAGGGGGCCCTGCGCGGCCCACGCCCGGACCTGGGCGTCCAGCGCGTCGAGCCAGGCCAGCTTGTAGCGGTAGTGGGGGTGGTCGAGCGTGCGCCCGTTCGGCACGTACACCGACGCCACCCGCACCCCGTCCACCACGGCGGAGGTGAGGCGGGCGTCGTCGCACCACGTCGCGTCCCAGCCCTCGTCCTCGGCCCGGTGCCGGAGCTCCGCGGCGATCGGGGCGTCGAAGCCGTCGAGCGGGTCCTTAAGCGGGCGGGTGGCGCTGATGGCCACCCCGTTGCGGCCCCCGGGCCGGCTGTGGTGGTGGAGGTGCCGGCCGTCGTAGAGCAGCGCCGCCTCCGCCGGGTCGCCGGGGTCGGCCCGGGTCTCGGACACGAGCAGCACGTCGACCCGGTTGCGGGCCAGCCACCCCTCGATCCGGCGGGCCCGGGCCCGCAGCCCGTTGACGTTCCAGGTGGCGACGGTGAGGCGAGCGGGGGAGGGAGCCATGGCCTCCCCATCCTGGCCCGCCGCCGGCGCGTCGCGGCGCGGGGCGGACGCGGGAGCAGCGGCCGGCGTCCGCGGGTAGACCACAGGCATGGTCTCGCCAACGGAGCCCGTCACCCCGTCGATCCTGCACCTCGAGCTGACGTGGAGCTCGCTCGTCGAGCTGTGCAGCTCGCTCACCGAGCTGGAGTGGAAGACCCCCACGGGCTGTCCGGGCTGGACGGTGCAAGACAACGTCAGCCACATCATCGACTACGAGTCCGGCGCGCTGGGCCGGCCCCGACCCCAGGCGGCCATGCCGATCGATCAGGCGCACGTGCGCAATGAGCTCGGCGAGGTCAACGAGCACGGCGTCGAGATCCGCCGGCCGCTCTCGGGGGAGGCGGTCCTCATCGAGCTGCGGGAGGTCGTGTCGGCCCGCGCGTCGCAGCTGCGCTCGCTCACCGCCGAGGACCTGGCCCACGAGGTCCAGACCCCGGCCGGGCCCGGCACCGTCGCCGACATGCTGACCCTGCGGGTCATGGACACGTGGTCCCACGAGCAGGACATCCGGCGCGCCGTCGGCCGCCCCGGTCACCGGTCCGGTCCCGCCGTCGACGAGGCCGTGACCTACTGGTCGCAGTTCCTGCCCTGGGTGGTGGGGCGGCGGGTCCACGCCCCCGACGGCGCCTCCGTGCTGTTCGCGGTCGACGACCTCCGCTTCGGGGTGCGGGTCGTCGACGGGCGAGGTCAGCCCGACGACCTCGACGGCGAGGAGCCGACGGTGACGATCGCGATGCCGGCCCCCACGTTCGCGGCGCACGTCGGTGGCCGCAGCGACGCGCCGGACGACTACCGCATCGAGGGGGAGCAGGCGCTCGGTCGGGTGGTGGTGGCCAACCTCGGCTTCCTGCCCTGAGGGCAGGCGCCACGCGGCGGCGTCAGCGGCTCAGAGCCCCCACTTGTCGACCATCGCCCACACGGCGAGGAGGACGAGCGCGGTGTCGAGGACGGCGAGCGGGGTGACGCGGCGCTGCACCTCGGCCGCCGTGGACGCGTCGCCCGCCTCGAGCGCTGCCACCTGGCGCCGGCTGAGCGGCCCGAAGGCCAGGCCCCCCAGCGCGCCGCCGATCACGACGACCGCGATGCCCACCCAGATGAACCGGTCGTGCCAGGACCACGGGCCGTCGAGCACGAGGAGCACGCCGCTGATCGCCACCAGCGCGCCGATCGCGTTGTAGTAGCGCTCCACCAGCCAGGCGGTCTGCCGGGCCCACGCCTTGGCCGCCTCGGGCGAGGCCTTGGCGAAGCGGGGGGCGAGCACCAGCTGCACGTAGTTGGCGCCGAGCCAGCCGGCGACCGAGGCGATGTGCAGCCAGAGGAGGAACGTGCGGGTCATGGCGCGCAGTCTGCCCGCCGGGGCCGCTCGGCGCAGCGGGCTTCGCCAGCCCGCTCGGGGTCGGATCAGCCGGGCGCTCGTGCCACGCCGAGGTACAGCGCGCCGAGGAACCGGGGCGTGCCGTCCTCGTAGAAGCGGTGCAGCACCTCGAGCTCGAACCCCGCGTCGACGAGGAGGTCGTCGATCCGCCGGGTGAGGTGGCAGCCGCCGGCCAGCCGCCGCTGCAGCGGCTCGAGGCGGCGCTGGGTGCGCTGGACCCGCGCGTCGTCGTCCGGGGCCAAGCCGTGCTCGAGGACGTGCAGCCGGCCGCCGGGCGCCACGACGCGCCGCACCTCGCGGAGCGCCGCCGCGGCGTCGGGGATCGTGCAGAGCGCGAAGGTGGACAGGGCCGCGTCGCACGACGCGTCGGGCAGCGGCAGCGCCTGCCCGTCGAGGCCCACCCGCTCCACGGGCACCGGGCTGGCCCGCAGCCTCGACCCGGCCAGCCGCCACGCCACGTCGGAGGGCTCGACCGCGGCCACCTCGGTGACCGTGTCGGGGTAGTGGGGCACGTTGTGGCCCGAGCCGAAGCCGAGCTCGACGACCCGTCCCGCCAGGCCCGCGCAGACCCGTTCCCGGAGCGCCGCGAGCCTCGCCACCCCGCACGCCCGGTCCACGACGCGGGGCAGCACGTGGTCGCCGTAGATGCCCATGGACGAGCCCCTTCCCTGGTCCGCGGTCGCCACCGATCGTCGCGCCGGCTCGCGCCGGCTGTCAGGCACGGGCCGATCGCCGCCCGTCCTCGGCGCCGTCGTCTCGTCTGGCAGGCTGGCGCGACGTGCGCCGACGGGGAGCGGCGCGACGGACGTGGAACGGGGGACCAGGTGGCTTCGAGCGAGGGCTCGGCGAGCGAGGTGGTGGCGGTCGATCAGCTCACGGCCGCCGAGCAGGCGGCGCTGACCGGGGGGATCGACCTCTGGCACACGGCGCCCGTGGATCGCCTCGGCGTGCCGAGCCTGCGGGTCACCGACGGTCCGGCCGGCGCCCGGGGCACCCAGTTCGGCGGGGAGCGATCGCTGCTCCTGCCGTGCCCCACCGCCATGGCCAGCACCTGGAGCACCGAGCTCGTCGGGCGGGTCGGGCAGGTGCTCGCCGCCGAGGTGCGGCGCAAGGGCGCGGTCGTGCTCCTCGCCCCCACGGTGAACCTCCAGCGCGACCCCCGGGGCGGCCGCTGCTTCGAGTGCTTCTCCGAGGACCCGCAGCTCAGCGCCGAGCTGGCCGT
>Ga0079224_100017406_pt1 | contig 10127 bp, 5 predicted proteins | sample Stecom2015_FD_80414 | JGI IMG/M metagenome (GOLD analysis project Ga0079224, IMG submission 80414) | Agricultural soil microbial communities from Utah to study Nitrogen management - Steer compost 2015 | ecosystem: Environmental > Terrestrial > Soil > Agricultural land | place: USA: Utah... | reverse complement strand
TGATCCGCGCATTTGGCGAGGACGTGGTGAGGGATCGCCGGCTGCCTCTGGTGCTCATCGGCGATGGTGCCCGCGAACTGCGTGGTGTGACCGGGGCGGGGTACGACCTGGCACCCACGCTGATCGATCTGCTCGAGATCCAGAGCAATGTCCGGTTCGCGCTCGGCCGATCGCTGCTCGACCCCCTGCCCGGTCGGGATTACTTCCTGACCCGCTACCACGACATCCATCAGGACAATGTCGTGGCCAATGCAGGCGACTGCATGGCCGGACCGGGGATTCCCGTGCCGCCCCTGGATGGCTGCCGCAAGCGCGAACTGATGACCCTGCTGGCGACGATCAACGCCGCCCATTCGGTGCCGCCGCCGCGCATCTCCTGCGAGGGCAGTGCCGCGCTGGCTGCCGCCGTCCCGCCGACGCCTGGTGAGCCGATCCACCTGTGGGCCGGACCGATGGACCTGTCCGGCCAGTTCATCCGGCGTGCACGTCCGGTGGCACCGGACCGCGAGGGTGTCTATCTGATGGAAACCGACAGCATTGGCAACATCGTCAACCGCCAGTTCTTCGCACCCGGCGATCCGCCACCCGCGCTGCCCAGGGAATCGGCCTGGCTGGCCATCCTGCGGCCCGACGGGTCCGGCAGGCCGCTCCCCGGCTGGCCTGTCAGCGACCCCACGGCAGCGGCGATCATCATCGGCCGTGGCGAAGAAGTCCTGCAGGAGCTGCGTGCGGACGATGACGGGGCCATCCGGCTGACCCTGGATGCCTCCCAGTGCATGGCACTGCTGGGCCGGGGGGCCTGATCCGCAACTGACGTCGTCCGGCGGCCCGGCGATGTGCCGGCGTCCGGCAAGGATGTCGGGGGCCTGCCCGGTGAGGTCCGGGTACGGGTTGCCCTCCCTGTCCCTGTCAGCCTCCAGCGCCAGCGCGCGAAGGAGGATCGCCCGGCCGCGATTGCCCTTGCGGGAGGTCCGCAGACGGACCTCCCGCCGGTGGAACCCGACGCCAGGACGTCATTCTTCCGCCCGCAAGAGCCACTGCTTCAACCAGGCATTGACGGTGTCATGCCAGAGGATGGAATTGGCCGGCTTGAGGATCCAGTGGTTCTCGTCCGGGAAGCGGAGGAAACGGCTGGGAATTCCCTTGCACTGAAGCGCGGTGAACGTGCTGATGCCCTGCTCCAGCGGCACGCGGAAGTCCAGATCGCTGTGGATGACCAGCATGGGCACGCGCCATTTCGACACGTGGCTGGCCGGGTTGAACCTCTCGTAGTCCTCCGGCGCCTCGTAGTACGGACGGCCGCCGTGCTCCCATTCGTCGAACCACAGTTCCTCGGTACCGTAGTACATGGTGCGCGCGTCGAAGATGCCACTGTGGTTGACCAGGCACATGAACGCGTCAGGCCAGTTGCCGGCGATCCAGTTGATCATGAAGCCGCCATAGGACGCACCCAGGGCGCAGACGCGGTCGCCATCCAGCCACTCATAGCGCGCAAGGGCGGCCTGCAGGCCCTTCTGCAGGTCTTCCAGAGGCTTGCCTCCCCAGTCCATGCGGATGGAGTCGGTGAAGGCCTGGCCGTAACCGGTTGAACCATGGAAATCGATGAACACGGCGGCGAAGCCGGCGCCGGCGTAGGTCTGCGGGTTCCATCGGTAGTGCCAGTGGTTGCCCATCGAGCCCTGGGGACCGCCATGGATGATGAAGGCCACCGGATAGCGCCCGCCTTCCTGGAAGTTCCACGGCTTGACCACATGGCCGTACACGGTGTCACCGCCGGCACCGTAGAAGCTGAACTGCTCGAAGTCGCCCAGCACCACATCCTGCAGGCGCTCGCGATTGAGCCGTGTGAGCGGCCGCACGTTGCCTCCCTGCAGGTCCATGCGGTACAGGTCGGCCGGTGAACGCAGGTCATCCCAGGCATACACCAGGTCCTTGGCGCCCACCGCGAGGGCACTGACGTAGCCCAGATCGGTGAGACGACGGACAGTGCCCCTGGTGACGTCCACCGCGAACAGCCGGTGCTGTCCGAGATCGTCGGCAGTCACGTAGAGCGTCCGGCCGTCGGGCGAGAAGGCCAGCGAGCCGGCGGAGCGGTCCCAATCGGCGGCGATCTCACGCGACTGGCCGCTTTCCAGGTCGCGCAGCATGATGCGCTGGCGGTCGGACTCGTACATCGGCCGCGACATGGCCAGCCAGGCCAGGTAACGGCCATCGGGCGACACCACCGGCGTGTTGTCGCTGGCGTCGTTGTCGTCGGTGAGGTTCACCGGCCGGCTGCTGCCGTCCACCGGTGCCTGCCAGATGTCCAGGTTGGTGGACAGCGGCTCCAGCGCGGCATCGGCATCACGCAGCACGAAGAACACGCTGCTGCCGTCGGCACTGAAGGTGAAGTCGCCGTCGCCGCCGAAGGGCCGGGTGGGCACGTCGCCATTGAGTCCCCTGCTCACCCACACTGGAGCACCCGCCTTGCCGTCCCGGCCGATGGCGGCGACGAAAAGCTGCGAGCGGGTGCCGTCCTTCCAGGAGTCCCAGTGGCGCACGAAGATCCGGTCGTAGACGTGCCCGGTCGCCTTATCCTTTGCCCGCTCCTCTTTGCGCTTCACCGTGCAATCCAGGTCTTCGCAGTCGGTGAACACCTCCATCGACACGGCGATACGGCGGCCGTCGCGGCTGAGGCCATAGGCGCCGATGCCCAGCGGATAGTCGGTGACCTGCTCGGGCTCGCCTCCCTCCAGTGGCAGCCTCCACACCTGCATGGAACCGGACCTGGCGCTCATGGCGTACAAGCGGCCATCACCGCCAAAGCGCGGGCTCGCCCAGCTTTCCCCCGCCGGCGTCAGGCGCACCGGCTCCGCCCCTTGGCGGTCCAGGCTCAGGGTCCACAGGCCGTTGACGCCCCTGTTGTTCTCCAGATCCGTCTCGCGCACGGCATAGACGAGGGTCTTGCCATCCGGCGAAACCTGCGGATCGGACACGCGCTCCAGCGTGACCAGGTCGCGGACGTCGAATCCGCGGGATTCGGCCAGTGCCGGCAAGGCAGCAAGGGAACACATCACGGCAACCAGGGATGCGCGCATGGCGATCTCTCCAGACAGCGGGGAAACGCCCTCGATGGTAGCAGCCGCGCGCCCCGGCGCGCAGACAGGCGACAAGGGCGGCGATTTGCGCTAGGTTCGCCGCTGGCGTCGCCGGCGGCCGACCGGCCGGGGCGTCGACCGGACGGGAGGCCGGCCAGGCATGGCGGTTCGCTCCCGTCAGCCGATTCCACAGCATGGATACAACGATGCGCGCCGAATCCGTACCCCAGCTCACTCCCCGTGCCGTCATTCTGGCCATCATCCTGGCCGTCATCCTGGCTGCCGCCAACACCTACCTGGGCCTGTTCGCGGGCATGACCATCGCCTCGGCCATCCTGGCGGCGGTGGTGTCGATGGCGGTCCTGCGCTTCCTGGGAGGCGGCACGATCCTGGAGAACAACATCGTGCAGACCGGCGCCTCGGCGGGCTCGTCCATCGCCTCGGGCGTCATCTTCACCATCCCGGCGCTGATCATCCTCGGCTACTGGACCGACTTCCGCTTCAGCTGGGTGCTCGCCATCGCCGGCCTGGGTGGCCTGCTGGGCGTGCTGTTCTCGGTACCCCTGCGGCGCTCGCTGATCGTGGACCAGGGCATGGCCTTCCCCGAGGGCAAGGCTGCCGCGGAAGTGCTCAAGGCTGGTGACAATCCGGCCCAGGGCGTGAAGATCCTCGGCGGCGCTGCCGTACTTGGCGGACTGATGAAACTGGCCGCCGCCAACGGCCTGCGCCTGATCACCGACACCGCCGCCGGCGCCACCTGGATCGGCAAGGGCATCGCCTACTTCGGCACCAACCTCTCGCCGGCGCTGCTGGGCGTGGGCTACATCGTGGGCCTCAACGTCGGCATCGTGGTGCTGGCCGGCGCCATGATCGGCTGGAACATCGCCATCCCGCTCTACAGCATCTTCGCCGAGACCGATCCGGTGCTGGCCACCGCCATCGCGGCAGAGTGTGGCGGTATCGGCAGCGGCGACGCCGAATGTGCCGCTTGGACGATCTGGTCGCAGCAGGTCCGTTACCTGGGCGTCGGCGCCATGTTGATCGGCGGCGTGTGGACGCTGATCTCGCTGCGCAGCTCGCTGCTGTCGGGCATCAAGACCGGACTGGTCGTGGCCCGGGCCGGCGGCAACGCCGGCATCGCCCATACCGAGCGCGACCTGCCCATGAAGGCCATCCTGATCGGCCTGGTGCTGTTCACCCTGCCCCTGCTGGCCCTCTACCAGGCCATCGTCGGAAGCTGGGGCGTGAGCGTGCCGATGACCATCATCATGGTCGTCGCCGGTTTCCTCTTCGTTTCCGTCTCCGCCTACATGGCCGGACTGGTGGGCTCCTCCAACAATCCCGTCTCCGGCATCACCATCGCCACCATCCTGTTCTCCGCCGGCGTACTGGTCCTGCTGATGGGCAAGGACGCGCAGATCGGCCCGGTGGCCGCGATCATGATCGGCGCCGTGGTGTGTTGCGCCGCCTGCATCGGCGGTGACAACCTGCAGGACCTCAAGTGCGGTTACATCGTCGGTGCCACGCCCTGGAAGCAGCAGGTCATGCTCGCCATCGGCTCGATATCCAGCGCCCTGGTCATGGCGCCGGTTCTGAACCTGCTGGCACAGGCCTACGGCATCGGTGTGCCGACCCCGGAACATCCCGACCCGCTGCTGGCGCCGCAGGCTAACCTGATGGCCTCGGTGGCGAAGGGCATGTTCGGCGGCGAGCTGCCCTGGACCACCATCGGCATCGGGGCCGGCATCGGCGCCGCCATCATCGCCCTGGACAGCTGGCTGAAGGCGCGCGGATCTGGCTTCCGCGTGCCGGTGCTGGCCTGCGCCATCGGCATCTACCTGCCCCTGGACCTGATGGTGCCGATCTTCCTCGGCGGCCTGCTGAACCACATCGTCGGCCGCCGCAAGGGCCTCGACCGCCTGCCCGAGGAGGAGCAGGAGAAGGCGCACCGCATGGGCACGCTGTTCGCCGCCGGCCTGATCACCGGCGAGGCGCTGATGGGCATCATCATCGCCATCCCCATCGTGGTTTCCGGGAAGGCCGACGTTCTGGCGCTGCCGCTGTCCATCGGCGCACTTGGCAAGTGGCTGGGCCTGGCCATGCTGGCCGCGGTGGTCTGGTTCCTGTACCGCAGTGCCGTGAAGCCGCGCCCCGCAACCTGATGCATGCACGCACGGGAGCGGCGGCAAGACCGCCACTCCTTGAGTGCCTCCGGGCCGCCGGGCATGATCCGCGGTGGCTCCCCGGTCACCAGCATCCGCAACCGCCATGACCTCACGCCTGCCCGAATGGCTCCGGAACTGGCTGCACGACCTGCTGCCCGTTCTGCTGGTACTGGCGGTGCTGGCCGTCGCGTGGCTGCTCAAGCGTCTGCTTCGCCGTCTGCTCGACGAGGCCGGCCGCCGCTACCAGGTCCCTCCGGCCATGGTGATGATGCCGCGGCGCCTGGCCGGATTCGTCATCAATGTCGCCGCCCTGCTGCTGATCCTCCAGCTGCTGGGCGTGTCCGGAACCGTGCTGTGGACGGCCTTCACCGGCTTCGCCGCTGTCGGTGCCGTGGCCTTCTTCGCCGCCTGGAGCGTGCTTTCCAACCTGTCCTGCACGCTGCTGATCCTGACCCCCCGACCGTTCCGCCTGTACGACCGCGTGGAGATCCTGGAGAACGGCGAGAAACCGGGCCTGAAGGGCCAGGTCATCGACATCAATCTGGTGTTCACCACCCTGCGCGAAGATGGCGAGGCCGGCACCGTGCTACGCGTGCCCAACAACCTGTTCTTCCAGCGCACCATCCGGCGCTGGCCTGCCGGCACCCCGCCGGCGCCAGCGGACACCGGGACGGGATCCCGGAACGCCGCACCTCCGGCATGATCCGACGGCAGCCGGTCGGGCTCAGGCTTCCGGAAACGGGAAGGCGAGCACGTCGCGGATGTCGTCCGTCCCCAGGATGGCCATGAGCAGGCGGTCCACGCCGAGGGCGACACCCGCACATTCCGGGAGGCCATCCTCCAGCGCCTGCAGGAAGCGCGTGTCGATGGGCATGGCGGGCAGGCCGCGCGCGGCGCGCATGCGGTTGTCCTGTTCGAAGCGGGCCAGCTGCTCGCCCGGGTCGGTGAGTTCATGGAAGCCGTTGGCCAATTCCACGGTGCCGACGTACAGTTCGAAGCGTTCACCCACGCGGAAGCCGTGCTCGTCCTTGCGGATCCGCGAGAGCACGGCCATGCTGGCCGGATAGTCGTACACGAATGTCAGCCCGTTCTCCGGCAGGTTCGGCTCGATGCGGTGCGTAAGCAGCACATCGAGGCAGGCGTCGCGGTCCAGCCGGTTGGCGTCGACCCAGAAGCTGGCGGTGAGCTGGTGCAGTTCATCATCGCTGGCCCGCATGGGGTCGAGATCCAGGTAGCGCCGGAACAGGTCGCGGTAGGAGAGGCGTTCACTGGCGCCAAGCGCGCGCCCGCCGAAGGCGAAGCAGGTGCGCACAAGTGCCTCCACCTCGTCCATCAGGCGGTGGTGGTCCCAGCCGACGCGGTACCACTCCAGCAGGGTGAACTCCGGATTGTGGCGGCGGCCGAATTCGCCGTTGCGGAACACCTTGCCCAGCTCGTAGCAGTCGCCGATGCCTTCGGCCAGCAGGCGCTTGTGCCAGAACTCCGGCGAGGTGCGCAGGAAGCGCTGCCGTGCACCGCCGCTGGCCGGCCCGGTGAAACCGGTGTCGAAACTCTCAAGGTTCACGTCGGTGCTTGCGCCCTGCCCGAGGATCGGCGTATCCACCTCCAGCACGGCACGCTCCGCGAAGAACGCGCGGATCAGGGCATAGAGTCGTGCACGCAGGCGCAGCGCGTGGTCGCGTGTGTCATCCATGACGTTCAAGCAGCTCCAGGAAAGCGGCTTCGTCCATTACCTGCACGCCCAGTTCCCGGGCCCTGGCCAGCTTGGAACCGGCCGATTCGCCAGCAATGACGAAGGATGTGTTCTTCGAGACGCTGCCCGCCACCTTGGCCCCCAGCGCCTCCAGTCTTGCCTTGGCTTCGTCGCGGGCCATGGCGGCCAGGGTGCCGGTCAGCACCACCGTGCGGCCGGCCAGGGGCAGCGGTTCCGCACCGCCGTCACCGGCTGCGGCGGCCAGCTCCGACACCATTGCCTCGGCGGCGATCAGCCGCCGCGACCATTCGGCGTCGTCGCGCAGCAGGGCCTGCACGGCCTCGACCTTGGCGACGGCCTGGCCGGACCGTCCGGCCAGTTCCGCCGCATCGCCATCGCGCAGCTGTGCGAACGACGTCACCGCGGCCCCGATCGCCTTCAGCGATTCCGGACCAACGCCCTCCAGCGGCGCGCCCAGGCGCTTGGCCGCCTCCAGCAGGAATGCATGGTCGAGCGAGCGCACGAAGCGGGCATCCGGTGCCCGCGTGTCGGCGATCCGCACACCACGGGCGAACAGCGACTCGATCACCTCCCGGTTGTGCGGCTGGGCGAAGAAGGCCGCCACCGAGGCGGCCACCTTGGGGCCGACCTCCGGTACCGCCAGGAGCAGGAGGGGATCGGCAGAGGCTATGTGGCGGAAGTCGCCGAACGCCCGGGCCAGCGCCTTGGCCGTCTCCTCGCCGATCTGCAGGATGCCCAGGGCGAACAGGAAGCGCTCCAGGTGCGCCCGGCGGGTGGCGTCGATGGCGGCGACCAGGTTCTCGGCCCATTTGGTGGCCACCTTGCCCTGGCGCACCGTCTGCGGCGTGGTGCCGTCGCGCTCGTCGACCCGCCGCTTCATCTCCACGAAATCGTCCACCGTCAACGCGTAGAGGTCGGCCGGCGTGCGTACGTAGCCGAACTCGACCAGGCTGTCGATGAAGCGTTCGCCCAGGCCCTCGATGTCCATGGCGCGGCGCGAAGCGAAGTGGCGGATGGCTTCCTTGCGCTGCGCCGGGCAGTACAGGCCGCCGGAACAGCGCCAGACCGCCTCGCCCTCCCCGCGCACCAGCAGCGAGTCACATACCGGGCAGTGGCCGGGCATGCGCCAGGGCCGGGTGTCCGCCGGCCGGCGGTCGAGAATGACCTGCACGATCTCCGGAATCACGTCGCCGGCCCGGCGCACGATGACGCTGTCGCCGACGCGTACGTCCAGACGCGCCACCTGGTCGGCGTTGTGCAGGGTGGCGTTGGTGACGGTCACGCCGGCCACCTGCACGGGCCGCAGGCGCGCGACCGGCGTGGCGGCCCCGGTCCGCCCGATCTGAATGTCGATGGCCTCGACCACCGTGGCCTGTTCCTGTGCCGGATACTTGTGTGCCAGCGCCCAGCGCGGCGCCCGCGCCACGAAACCCAGCCGCTGCTGCTGCTCGTAGCGGTCCAGCTTGTAGACCACGCCATCGATGTCATAGGGCAGCGCGTCGCGCTTTTCGCCGATGTGGCGGTAGTAGGCGATCAGTCCCTCCAGCCCCTGTGCGACATCCACCTCGGGTGATACCGGAAAGCCGAACTCGCGCAGCTGTGCCAGCGTCTGCGAATGCAAGGGTGGCAGATCCCAGCCCTCCGTCACGCCGACCCCGTAGGCGAAGAAGCTGAGCGGCCGCGAGGCGGTGACGGACGGATCGAGCTGGCGCAGGGAACCGGCGGCGCCGTTGCGCGGGTTGGCCAGGGGCTTCTCGCCCCGCACCATCGCGCGCGCGTTGAACGCATTGAAGTCGTCGCGGCGCATGTACACCTCGCCGCGCACCTCCAGCACACGGGGCAACCGTTCACCGCGCAGGCGCAGCGGAATGGAGCGCACGGTGCGCAGGTTGGCGGTGACATCCTCGCCGGTCTCGCCGTCTCCGCGGGTGGCACCCTGCACGAAGATGCCATCCTCGTAGCGCAGGCTGACGGCAAGGCCGTCGATCTTCGGTTCCACCGAGAACTGCGGGTGCGACTCGCCGGTGGTGGCTGCTATACGCCGCACGAACTCCGCCACCTCCCGGTAACGCCCGGCATCGTCGGCAGCGGCGGTATCGTCGAAGGCATTGTTGAGGGACAGCATTGGCAGCGCGTGCCGCACGGTCGCGAAACCGCCGCGGACAGGGGCGCCCACCTTGCGCGTGGGCGAATCCGGGGTCACGAGTTCCGGGTACTGCGCCTCGAGTGCCTCCAGCTCGCGAACCAGGCGGTCGTACTCGGCGTCCGGGATCACCGGCGCGTCCAGCACGTGGTAGCGGTAATTGTGCTCGCGGATGAGTTCGCGCAACGCCTCGATGCGCGCCGCGGGGGATGCGTTGTCGGCCATTGCGAAAGTATCGCCGGTTCCGGGCCCGCTGCGCAGGCCCGTGCGCCGGCACGGCACGCCGGCGCCAGCCGTTTCGTGCGCCAGTGCACAGATCGACCGCCGCGGGCACGGGGCCGGGTAAACTTCCGGCTCCCAGCGACAGGACCCGCCCATGCCGAACCGAGCCTCCCCCGCCGGCCCGCCACTCAATGATGGCGACCTGCTGGCGGCCGTGGACCTGGGTTCGAACAGCTTCCGTCTGGTGGTGGCGCGCTATTCGCTCGAGCGGCTGCACGTCGTCGACAGCCTGCGCGAGAACGTGCGCCTGGCCGCCGGCCTGACCGCAAGCGGCGACCTGCTGCCGGAAAAGCGCCAGGAAGCGCTGGCCTGCCTGTCCCGCTTCGGGCAGCGCCTGAAGGCGATTCCGCCCGGGCGTGTGCGTGCGGTGGCAACGCATACGTTCCGCCGCATGCGCTCGCCACAACCCTTCCAGCAGGAGGCCGAGGCGGCGCTGGGGCATGGCATCGAGGTGGTGTCGGGCCGCGAGGAGGCCCGCCTGATCTACCAGGGTGTGATCCAGGGCATCCCCGAGAGCGGACGCCGGCGCCTGGTGATCGACATCGGCGGCGGCTCCACCGAATTCATCATTGGCGAGCATGACGTGCCCCTGGCCACCGAAAGCGTCCAGGTCGGCTGCGTGGCGACCACCCTGCGCTTCTTCGCCGACGGCAGGCTCGGAGACAGGCGCTGGAAGGCGGCGGTCACCGAGGTGGCGGCGGAACTGCAGCAGTTCGCCGCCGACTACCTGCGCCTCGGCTGGGGCG
>Ga0079224_100017405_pt1 | contig 10127 bp, 6 predicted proteins | sample Stecom2015_FD_80414 | JGI IMG/M metagenome (GOLD analysis project Ga0079224, IMG submission 80414) | Agricultural soil microbial communities from Utah to study Nitrogen management - Steer compost 2015 | ecosystem: Environmental > Terrestrial > Soil > Agricultural land | place: USA: Utah... | reverse complement strand
GTCGGTATATTTGCAAAAAAAATAAAACTATGTCTGAATTGCCAAACTGCCCAAAATGTAACTCTTCCTATACTTACTTAGATGATCCTTTATATATTTGTCCAGAATGTGCCTATGAATGGAATCCAAATCAAATAGAGAAGGAAGAAGAAGATACTTTTAAGGTATTTGATGCTTATGGTACACCTTTGATTGATGGCGATACTGTAATAACTATTAAAAATTTACCAGTAAAAGGCACCTCAAGAACAATAAAAGCTGGCACAAAGGTTAAAAGCATTCGCTTAGTGGATCGAGATCATAATATTGATTGTAAAATAGATGGATTTGGATATATGGCTTTAAAGTCTGAATTTGTCAAAAAGGGTTAAGCTATTAATTTCGAAATTAACATTTTACATAAAATAAAAAAACACCAAAACAAGAGCAAATTCTCTTTTGAAGGTGCATTTAAAATCATCTAATTATACATAATTTCAATTTATTATAAGGAAGATTAAACCATTTCTATATAAAAGAGGAATCTTATAAAAGAAATGGTTTGCATCTATAAAAACAGATTAAAATATATTTAATTATTTAGATTTCATATGAAATTTCAAAAATTAAACATAATTTTTAATAATAATTAAATGCAGAAAGAAATTCTATTTAATTTATTTAATTCCTATTTTGGGTTCTTTTAATCAACTTTCCTTCAAAGATTTTAAATTCTAATAATCGAGCATCTAATTTTGCATTATAAAAAGGAATTTTCTTATCTGCTCTTAGTCCAATTTGTTTAGCTAAATTGGTATTAGCAGTAAAGACATAGCCTGTGTACCCTTTTGCAAAATTTTTCATATAGTCACCCATAGCTTTATAGATAGCTTGTAAGCTACGCTCTTCTCCTAGCCTTTCTCCATATTCAGGATTAAAAAAAACAATTCCAGATTCTCCCGTTTTTGCTTTAGGGATTTTAGTATTTCTAAAATCTTCCACACGAAAATCGATTAAATGATCGAGATGTGCATTGCTAGCATTTTGTTTCGCTTGAGTAATAACTTGAGGATCTAAATCAGAAGCAATTATAATATTTTTCACATCAGGATTTCGCATTTTCGTTATTACTGCCCTTTCAATGCGGTAATCCATTTTTCTAAACCCTTGAATATACATGAAAGAGTAATTATATCTATATAATCCTGGTTTAGAATTACTAGCTTGCATCGCCGCTTCAATAGCAACAGTTCCCGATCCACACATAGGATTAATAAATGGAGCTTTTTTATCCCAAACAGTAGCAGAAATACAAGCTGCGGCTAAGGATTCTAACATTGGAGCTTTTCCTGGAAATTTTCTATATCCATGTCTTCCTAATGAACGTCCTGAAGTATCAATATATAATTCTGCATCTTCTTTATTCCAAAACAAATGGATAACGGCTTGATTTAACTCTGAACTTGTATCATAGCGTTTTCCTATCTTTTCCCTTAAACGATCATTGATAGCATCTTTAACACGTAAATTGGCAAATAAATTATTATTAATAGTTTCATGAAATACATTACTAGTTATAGAAAAAGTACAATCCTCCATTAAAATATTTTCCCAAGCAAAGGTTTTAACCCAGGCATATAGCGTATCTGGATGGTTTAGTTTTTTAGTTCCTAAACTATATAGCACTGAACTAGCACAAGTTAATTGAAGATTTAAACGGATACAATCTTTCATCGTCCCATCAATATGTAGCCCTGTAGGAAAACGTTCTTTTATATCAAATCCTAGTTCAACCACTTCTTTTTCCAAATATTCTTGAACTCTATGCAGACAAGTAACAGTAATTGTACTTTTTTCTTCGAAATAATTTATTTTAGCCATAAATACAAAAGTAAATGAATTATACCACTTAAAAGCTTATAAAATTGCATATTTTTTATGCACTTACTAAACATATCTTATCTTTGCACAAGTAAACAGATAGAAAATGAGCGCAAAAATTTTTATTACAGAATGTCCTAGAGATGCCATTCAAAGTTGGCCGCATCAAATTGCAACACAAGACAAAATTGACTATCTCAATAAATTATTAAAAGTAGGCTTCGATGTTTTAGATTTCGGATCTTTTGTTTCACCAAAAGCGATTCCCCAAATGGCAGATACGGCCAAGGTTTTAAATAATTTAAATTGGGAAAATAGTGACACTAAGCTATTAGCCATAGTTGCGAATAAAAGAGGTGTTGAGGAAGCAGCATCCTATGAAGCAATTCATTATTTAGGCTATCCATTTTCTATAAGTGAAACCTTTCAAAAAAATAATACCAATAAAAGTATTGAAGAGTCCAAAATTTTAGTTGAAGAAGCTCAAAATATTGCATTTAAAAACAACAAAAAGTTGTTAATATATTTATCTATGGGCTTTGGAAATCCTTATGGAGAAAAATACAGCCCTGAAATATTATACCAATATTTAGAGGAGTTAAAAAATTTAGGAATTATGGACTTTGCGATTGCAGATACCACTGGAGTTGCGGATCCTATTTTAATAAAAGAAGTTTTTGAACATATTATTCCTGCTTTTCCAGATTTAAAAATCGGAGCACATTTTCATGCAAAACAAACAGATGCCTTGCAAAATATTGAAGCAGCTTATCTTGCAGGTTGCCGTCATTTTGATACAGCAATTTTAGGAATTGGAGGTTGTCCTTTTTCAGGAAGTGAATTGGTTGGTAATATACCTACAGAAGTTATATTAGCTTTTGCTGATAAATTCAAAATTGATTTAAATTGGAAAGAAAATCAATGGATGGACAGTTTATTATTAGCAAATAAAATATTCAAATCTTAAAACACTATGCAATTAAAATACTATTTATTTATACTACCAATTTTAGCTATACTATCTTGCAATTCAAAATCTTCTAATCTGGATTGGAAAAACCAAGAGGTTGAAATTACTAGTATTTCTTTACATAAATCGTTACAAGAATATAAGGATAATCCAAGCTCAGAATCTTATCAAAAGTTTAAAAACAGCTATCCATTTTTTATGGATATTTATTTTAAACATTTATTGCCTTGGAGGTTAAAAGAAGACCCCAAAGAGCAAGAAGAACAATTTAAGGAATTTGTATCTTATAAGGATTACAGTAATTTAATTGATACAGTAGTACTTGAATATCCTAAAGTTAACCATATTGATAAAGATTTAATCAAACTTTTTAAACATATTAAAGCAACAGATGTGGATTTTATGATACCTGACACTGTATTTTATTATACCTCAGGAATCAATCAATCATTTTCTGTAATTTTAAATGAACATTCCATAGCAATATCTTTAGATATGTTTTTAGGAAAAAATTATCCACATTATCAAAATATAGAACCTCCAATTCCTAATTTTATTTTATCCAGAATGGAAAGAAGACATATACCTATTTGGGTTGCTCAGAATATTTTCCAAGATTACTACCCTTTCCATTTAGAAATGGGTGATTTCTTACAATTAATGTTACAAAAAGGAAAAGAATATTATTTTCTAGAACAAGTTCTTCCTGACTTAAAAATGCATGAAATTTTTGGTTATACTCCTGAACAGATGGATTGGGCAGAAAAAAATGAGCGAAATATTTATAATTATTTCCTTGAGAATGAATTATTATATAGTAAAAATCCTGTAAAAATCATGCGCTTTCTTTCTGAAACCCATAGCACAGTAGATTTCTCTCCAGAAAGTCCAGGAAATTTAGGAAGCTTTATTGGTTGGAAAATTATTCGTAAATTTGCAACTTTTAAAAATAACATTAAAGAAGTTATGGATGCAAGTGAAGATGCAACCATACTTAAAAATGCAAAGTACAAACCTTAGTTTTATGAAAAAAATTGCTTTAACTGCTGTCATTGCAGTACTAAGTTTAGGTGCAACAAAAAGTTTTGCACAAATTGAAGAAATCAATGAATTCGTTACTAAAAAGCACAGTAAATCCAAAAATTTAGATACTGTTGCTTGGATTTATAATGGAGAATACCATTTAGGTATAAACCAAGGAATCTTACATAATTGGCAATCAGGTGGAGAGTTAGCCTCTGCGAATGTAAACAGTTTCTTTAAAGGCAGTCTTATCCGTTACTATCATCGTCATAGTTGGGTTACAAATTTAGATGCAGCATATGGATTGTTTTATGCATATTCTAATCATTTCATTCCAAGAAAAACAGATGACCGCATCGATTTAACCTCAAAGTATGGTTATAGTTTAAAAAAGGATAGTGATTTATTTTTAACTATATTAGGAAATGCAAATACGCAATTTACCAATGCTTATGATTATAATCTTGAAAACTGGAGAGAGGAGTCTATTTCTAGATTTTTATCTCCTTTATATGTTACTTTAGCTCCTGGTCTTGAATACAGAAGAGGGGAAAATTTAAATTTATTTTTCTCACCAATTGCAGCCAGAATGACTTTTGCTAGTACAGATTATACTACAAGAAATGAAGAAGGCGCTTTTGGCATTCCATACGGTAAAAAATCAAGATTTGAATTAGGCGCTTATTTTACTGGTAGATATAAGGTAAATTTAGCAGAAAATATTACATATAGAACTCGTTTGGATTTATATAGTAATTATTTAGCTAAAGATGTTTATAAAGATAATGTATTAGTAAAAAAAGACAATCCTGGCAATATAGATATTCTTTGGGAAAATGATATTTCATTTAAATTTTTCAAATATTTTTCTTTAAATGTTGGAGTATTAGCAATTTATGATAACGATATTCCTTTTAGACGTACAACTAAAAATGATTTAGGAGAAATTATTGAAAAAGATGAGCCTTTCCAAGGTTTAGGTTGGTGGCAAATCAAACAAACTATGTCTATAGGATTTAATTATACTTTCTAAAGATATTATTTAAAAGTGGAAACAATATTTAAAATAAAGTTACCCCATTTTGAAGGTCCATTCGACCTTCTTTTGTTTTTTATCGAAAGAGATGAAATTGATATTTATGATATTCCAATTCATAAAATAACACAAGATTTCCTAGACTATATCATGGAAATCAAAGAAATAAACATGGAAATGGCTAGTGATTTTATTTTATTTGTTTCCACTTTAATGCGTATAAAATCAAAAATGCTTCTTCCCAGAAAAGAAATCAATGAAGCAGGAGAGGAAATTGATCCAAGAGAAGAATTAGTAGCACGTTTATTGGAATATAAAAAATTTAAAGAAATAAGTGCTACACTTAGTGAACTCGAGGATGCACGTTTACAATTATTGCAAAGACCTTTAGCTGCAGAGCAGTTAAAATCAATTATAAGAAAAACTCCAAAAGAAAATATTCCTACTGATATTAGTTTATTCGAACTTCTTCAAGCATTCCATAAAGCTATGGAAAACTATAAATTAAGAGAAGAAAAACCACAACACGTTGTAGTTAAATATAATTACACTATGGAAGGACAAAAAAGCTTCTTAATTGATCGAATAAAATCAGAAAAAAAGGTATTTTTTGAGAAAATCTTTCAAAAAATGGATAATAAAATCCATGCTATTTTTACTTTTCTTGCTATTCTAGAATTAGTGCAATTGAAAAAACTGCAAATACAAGTAGGTGAAACTCATAATAGTTTTCAGCTAACTTGGATGGGTGATCCAATATAATACAGCAATGTTCTAAATGATATAGAAATTCCTTTCTAATACTATTTTTAATATATAAACAAACTATTAATAATAGTATAATTACACCTTTCCACTCCCTCTTTCTCTTCTTATAATAAATCTTTTTTATTTAAAATTTAAAATCTACCCTACTCTTAATAAATTCTAATAGTATTCTAATAGTATTCTAATAGTATTCTAATACTGTTTTAAACCATATAGTTATTAAACCTTTTACCTTTGTAAGGAAATTAATAATACAGATGAAAAACATTCTAAATACTTTATTGTTAGGGACTTTAATGCTCTCTTTTACAGTCGTTTCATGTAATAATCAAGGGGAAGAAATAGAAATAGTTGATGTGAAGAAAACAGGAAACACATTAAGCATTAATGAGAACAGTGCTATAATTTCTTCTATTGAAGAATATGAAATCAATCAATCGGAGCATTCAAACACCAAAGAGTTCACAGGTAAAATACAAGCACCTATTGGCACACAAGCTATTATACGTCCTCCTTTTTCAGGAAAAGTGAGTCAGGTTCAAGTAAGATTAGGACAAAAAATTAAAAAAGGAACCGTACTTTTTTATATGGAAAATGAGGAAGTGTTTGAGTTACAAGAAAATTTCAATACCGCTAAAAAAGAATATGAACTAGCTAAATTGAAATTTAAAAGACAAGAAGAGCTATTAAGTCATGGCATCATCAGTCAACAGGAATTTGAAGATGAACTAAGAGAATATCATGTTTTTAAATTGCAATATGATCAAATAAAAGCAAATTTAAATCTCTGGAACATTCCTACTAATAATTTACAAATTGGACACAGACTTCCAATCGTTGCCCCTATATCAGGACAAATACTTAAAATGAATGTTGCACCTGGAATGTATTTATTAGAGCCTGATGATGCTGAAATTATTATTGGAAATACACAGGAATTATGGGTTACTTTATTCCTAAAACCGAAGGAAACAAAAGATTTAAAAGAAGGTCAAGAAGTAGAAATTTGGAATGATGTTACAGAAGATTGGGACCAAGCTAAAATAAGCTTTATTTCTTCCATAGTAGATGAAGAACATAAACACATAGAGATTTACATAAATTTATCTAATCCTAATCAAGAATACCATTTAGGTGCAATTGCTAAGGTTCGCATTCATAATACTAAAGATCAAGAAGGATGGATAATACCCTCTTCAGCTTTATTACAAGATGAACATCCTTTTGTTTTTATTAAAACTGATAAGAACACCTATCAAAAGAGACATGTAGAAGTAAAGAGTTTAAATAAGAATCAACTTATTGTTACAAGTGGTCTTGAAAAGGGAGATATTATTATTGCAAAAGGAGCCATTTATTTATTAGAATATTTATAAACCAACAGAATGTTTGAAAAAATCATACATACCTCCATCCAAAAAAGATGGATTATGGTATTTTTATTTATTGCCATAGCAGCATTAGGTGTTTTATCTTGGAAACAATTAGCAATTGAAGCATATCCAGATATTGCTGATGTGAGTTCTCAAGTGGTTACTCAAGTACCTGGTTTAGCTGCAGAAGAGATTGAATTACAAATAACCATTCCTTTGGAAAGAGCCTTAAATGGACTTCCAGGATTAGAGGTAATGCGTAGTAATAGTACTTTTGGCTTATCTATTATTACTCTAGTTTTTAAAGATGGTTCTGATGATTATTTTGTCAGGCAATTAATCTTAGAACGTTTACAACATATGGATTTGCCATTTGATGCAAAGCCAGAATTAGATCCTTTAACCTCTCCTATTGGTGAAGTATATCGTTATATAATTGAAAGTGAAGAATATAGTTTACAAGAATTAACCGATTTACAGCATTTTGTCATAATGCCTAAGTTAACTGAATTGCAAGGAATTGCAGAGGTAACAAATTTTGGAGGAATGACTTCACAATACCAAATAGAAATAAATCCGCAACTATTAAGCTATTATGATGTTTCTTTGGAAGATGTTGTTAAAGCAGTAGAGGAAAATAACCATAATGCAGGTGGAAGTATATTAGATCGTGGTGAATTATCCTATGTTATACGAGGTATTGGTCTTATCCAAGATATGGAAGACTTAGGACAAATTGTAATTACAGAACATAATGGGGCACCTGTTTTAATTTCAGATATTGGAGAGTTAAAATTAGGACATTTAGAAAGAAAAGGAGTTTTAGCCTATCAAGATAGAGAAAGAAATTACTCAGAAAGTATTCAAGGTATAGTTCTATTATTAAAAGGAGAAGATTCTGGACCTATTTTAAAAGATATTCAAAGGGTTATAAAAGAATTAAATGAAAAAATTCTTCCTGATGGCGTTCATATTCATACTGTCTTAGATAGAACCGATTTAATTAATAGCACATTAAGTACAGTTAGTAAAACAATAACTGGTGGTATATTATTGGTTATTATAGTCTTAATTATCTTTTTAAATAATTGGCGCGGAGCTTTACTAGTTGCTATTACAATTCCCATATCTTTATTAGTTGCATTTATTTTAATGCGTTTAACTAATATACCTGCAAATTTATTGTCCTTAGGTGCAATAGACTTTGGAATTATTGTTGATGGTGCCATTGTAATGATGGAAAACCTCCTTAGAAAGAGAGAGGAAGAGCCGGAACGAGAATTACCTCAAGAGACTTTTGCTAAACAAGCATTGAAAGTAGCAAAACCAGTATTTTTTGCAACTATAATTATTATGGTAGCATATCTCCCTTTATTTGCATTTGAGCGCGTAGAAAGCAAATTATTTAAACCTATGGCTTTTACTGTTGCTTATGCATTAATTGGAGCTTTACTAGTAGCTTTAGTATTAATTCCTGGTTTAGCATATATGACATATAGGAAACCCCGAAAGAGTAAAAGGGTGAAATGGGTGGCAAAAACAGAAATATCCTATATAGCAAGAATGCGTAAAATACTTAAACAACCACATAAAGCATTTTATTATTTAGGTATTATCTTAGTAGGCGCAATACTATTAAGTATAAAAGTAGGAAAAGACTTTTTGCCCGAATTAGATGAAGGTTCCATCTGGTTACAAGTACAATTACCACCAGGAATTTCAGTAGATAAAGCTAAGGAGTTAAGTGACAGCCTTAGAGCGAGAACCATGAAATACGACGAAATTACTTATATAATGGTTCAGGTTGGAAGAAATGATGATGGAACTGATCCATGGACAACCTCCCATTTTGAAGTTTCCATAGGATTGAAGCCCTATAAAGAATGGCCTAGAGGAAAAAGAAAAAGTGATTTAATTGATGAACTGACGGAGGAGTATGCAAGTCTTCCTGGATTTCATGTAGGCTTTACCCAACCAATGATTGATGGTGTTATGGACAAAATATCCGGTGCACATAGTGAATTGGTAGTAAAAGTCTATGGAGATGATTTTGTAGAATCTAGAGAAGTAGCTGAAAATGTAGTGCGCATTTTAAAAACAGTTCCTGGCGCTGTAGATATAGCTATAGATCAAGCACCACCTTTACCTCAACTACAAATTAAACCAAATAAAAAAGCAATGGCGATGCATGGCATCAACAATTCCAATGTTATGGATTTAATTGAAATTGCCTTAGCTGGTAAACCCATTGGTACTTTGTATTTAGGTAATCGTTTTTATGATATAACCGCAAGATATGCAGACGCATTCAGAGCTGAACCTGAGAGTTTAAAACAATTAAAAATTCGAAATTATAAAGATCAAGAAATTGCTCTTGAAGAAATAGCTGATGTAGTATTAACTCAAGGAGAAAGCACCATTACTCGGGAACATAATCAAAGACACTTGACAGTTAAACTAAATATTAGAAATCGAGATTTAGGTTCTTTATTGAAGGAAGCGCAAGATAAATTGGATGCTCAATTAGAATACAATAAAGACACTATCAGATTAGAATGGGGAGGACAATTTGAAAATAAAAATAGAGCCTATGCAAGATTAGCAGTAGTTATTCCTTTAACTATTTTATTGATGTTTTTATTGCTCTATGCTACTTTTAATAAAGTACATCAAGCAGTACTATTGATAAGCATTTTACCCCTGGCATTATTTGGAGGAATGTTAGCATTAAATGTACGTGGTATGACATTAAATGTATCTTCAGCAGTAGGATTTATTGCATTATTTGGTGTGGCCATACAAAATGGAGTGATAATGTTTTCTCATATTAATGATTTACGAAAAAAAATGGATTTACGTAATGCAGTGTTATTTGGAACGAAAGAACGTTTGAGACCAGTTATGATGACTGCTACTGTGGCAGCTTTAGGTTTATTACCTGCTTCAATGGCAACTGGAATTGGATCAGATATTCAAAGACCTTTAGCTACTGTTATTGTATATGGATTAATATTTTCGACTTTTGTTACCCTCTTTTTATTACCCGCACTGTATTATTTTTGGGAAAATAGAATTTTACAAAAAAATAAAAATAAAG
>Ga0079224_100017403_pt1 | contig 10128 bp, 8 predicted proteins | sample Stecom2015_FD_80414 | JGI IMG/M metagenome (GOLD analysis project Ga0079224, IMG submission 80414) | Agricultural soil microbial communities from Utah to study Nitrogen management - Steer compost 2015 | ecosystem: Environmental > Terrestrial > Soil > Agricultural land | place: USA: Utah... | reverse complement strand
TGGGGTGGACATGGAGAAAATCAGAGGCGGGGAGAGGTCAGGGTTTGCCAAGGTTGGGCGGGGGAACGCGGGGCGGGCGACTTCTTTTGAGCGCGAAGGTGCAAAAAATGCGTTGGACAAGGGATGCGCAGGCCGGCGGGAGAGGCGGGGTATGCGCAGGCTTGGGCAAGCCATGCGGAGCAAGACCGCCCGATAATCCGTAATATTTGGGCTTATGACCGATCCTCTGGACATTTTTCACGAGTGGCTCGACGACGCCTCGAGGCGGGGCGTGTTGGAGCCGAACGCCATGGCGTTGGCCACCGTTGACGCCGAGGGCAACCCGGCGGTGCGCATGGTGTTGCTCAAGCAGGCCGACGCGCAGGGCTTCGTGTTCTACACGAATCTCGACAGCCCGAAGGCCGACGCGCTCGGGGCGCATCCGCGGGCGGCGCTGTGCTTTTATTGGAATCCGCCGGGCCGGCAGGTCCGCGTGGAGGGCCGGGTGGAGCCGGTTACGGAGGAGGAGGCCGACACGTATTTCGCGTCGCGCCCGTATCTGAGCCGCATCGGCGCGTGGTCCTCGAAGCAATCCAAACCGCTCAAGACGCCGGCCGAGCTGGAGCGCGCGGTGGCGGCGAACATGGTGCGGTTCCCGCGCGGCAAGGTGCCGCGTCCGACGCACTGGTCGGGCTTTCGCGTGGTGCCGGACTCGATCGAGCTGTGGCAGGAAAAACCGTTCCGCCTGCACGAGCGCACGCGCTACGAGACCAAGCCCAAGGGAGGCTGGCAAAAGGTCGCGCTGTATCCGTGATCCGGTTACGACGTGGCGCGACGGGCTTCCCCGTTGCGCAGTGCCTCGTCAACCCACCCTCAACGTCCCTCCGGGCCGGACGCGAATCGCGTCGTGAAAAAATTGATCAGCGCGGACGGACGAGCAGGAGCGCGCGGTCGTCGTCGCGTTGCGCGAGGGTGCAGAACTGGCGGAGATAACGATCCACGGTGCGCAACAACGATTCCAGGGGTTCGGCGGCGTGGCGTTGCAGGACGCCGACAAGCCGGTCGCGGCCAAACTCCTCGCCGGTGATGTTGCAGGCCTCGTTGATGCCGTCGGTGTAGAGCGCGAGCAGGTCGCCGGGGGCCAGCGTCACGCTGGCCTCGCCGATGGTGTCGAAGAGCTCCGCGGGGGCCAGCCCGAGGGCGAGGCCGCCCTCGCCGAGCAGCTCCACCCGGCCGGCCTCGCCGGAGCGCACGAGCAGGCCGGCCTCGTGGCCGGCGCGGGCGTAGCGGAGCTCAAGCGTATCCACATTCAGGATACCGTAGAAGAGGGTGATGAACATGCGCGGCGGCATGTCGGGCTGGAGGGCGCGGTTGACGCGGCGGAGCACGGCGGCCGGGGAGAGTTCGCCGGGGGCGACCTGGCGGAGGTTGGCGCGGCAGGCGGCCATCATGAGGGCGGCCGGAGCGCCCTTGCCGGAGACGTCGGCCATGACGAAGCCGCGGTGGCTGGGGTCGATTTCGAGGACGTCGAAGTAGTCGCCGCCGAGGTGGAGCGAGGGTTGCGAGAGGGCGCGGGCCTCGAGGCGGCGCAGGTCGGGGAAGACGCTGGGCAGGAGGTGCTGCTGGACCTCGCGGGCGAGGTTGAGCTCGCGTTCGCGGGCGGCGCGTTCGCGTTCCTCGGAGGCCTTGCGGGCGGTGATGTCGGTGATGACGCCTTCGTGGTGGGTGACGGTGCCGTCGGCGGCGCGGCGCACGATGGTGTGGTCGTCCACCCAGCGGACGGCGCCGTCGGCACATTGGATGCGGTATTCCTGGTTGTATTCGTCGTGGCCGGTGGCGGCGTGGGCCTGCAATTCGGCGGCGACTCGCTCGCGGTCCTCGGGGTGGGTGATGTCGGCGAAGGTGAGTTGGCGGCCGGTGAATTGGTCGGGGTAGTAGCCGAACTGGCGGATGCTGGCGGAGACGAATTCCACCGGCCAGTAGCCGGCCTCGGCGCGCCAGAGGACGACGACGGAGGGCGAGCGGTCGATGATGCGTTCGAGTTCCTCGCGGCGGGCCAGGGCGGCGCGCAGTTCCTCCTGGGCCTGGCGGCGCAGGCTGATGTCGCGACCGACGCCGAAGTAGGCGCGGCGTCCGTCGCGGTCAGAGTAGGCCGAGCCGGTGGAGGCGTGCCAGATCCACCGTCCGTCGCGGTGGTGCATGCGGTATTCGACGAGCCCGGTATCGGGTTGTCCGCCGAGGATGCGGTCGATGAACGCGCGACAACGGGGTGCGTCTTCCTCGTGGACGAAGTCGAAGAAGGAGTGGCCGAGGACTTCCTCGACCGGGTGGCCGAGCTTGTTGGTCCAGGCCGGCGAGACGAATTTGTAGATGTGCTCGGGCGTGATCGCGTAGAGGATCTCGCTGGCGGTGGACAGGTAGGTGCGCCAGCGGGCCTCGCTGCGGCGCAGCTCATCCTCGGCCAGGCGGCGGCCGGTGATGTCCTCGAGCATGGCGAAGTGGTGGGTGACGTGGCCGTCCGGCGCGCGCAGCACGGCGACGGTGAGGTTGCCCCAGACGACGCGGCCGTCCTTGTGGATGTAGCGTTTGTCGATGGAGAAGCGGTCGCGTTTGCCGAGGTAGATCTCATTGGTCAGCGCCTCCTGGGCGGCCCAGTCGTCGGGGTGGGTGGCCTTGCGGACGTTCTCGATGTCGAGCGCCTCCTCCATGTTCAGGCCGATGAGTTCGCAGAAGCGTTCGTTGACGTGGTTGGCGCCGGGGCGTCCGTCGCGGGTGACCTCGCGCCAGCTGATGCCGATGGGGGAATTGACGAAAAAGGTGGCGAGCTGGCTTTGCGCGCTGCGCAGCTCCTCGGTTCCGGAGCTGAGCTGGGCGACGAGGCGGGCGTTGGCCTGCTCGGTGAGTTTCAGCTCGGTGATGTCAGTGCGCAGCGCGAGGTAGTAGGCGGGTTTTCCATCCGCTCCGGGCAACGGCATGATGGTGGACTGCACCCAGTAGAGCTGGCCGGACTTGGTGCGGTTGCAGACGCTGCCGCGCCAGGTGCGGCCGCCGGCGATGGTGCGCCACATGTCGGCGTAGAAGGCGTCGGGATGTTGCCCGGACTTTAGAATGCGGTGGGTTTGCCCGACGAGTTCCTCGCGATGATAGCCGGAGATCCGGCAAAACTGGTCGTTGGCGTAGAGGATGACGCCGCGCAGGTCCGTGATGGCCATGATCGCGTGCTCGTCGAGCGCGTGCGCGGTCCAGTGTTCGATGGAACCCGCGAGTTCGGGGAGGGCGGGCAACACGGAGAGCGTTTGATCGGTTTTGATCATGGCGAAGATTCGGGGACAAGTAGGTGCGGCTCCGCACGTCGTTCAGTCAATAGTAGTATTGTCACCGGGCTTGCCCCCTTCGCAAGCAGCGGGCAATCCTTTCGACTCCGCCCGGCGGATTCCCCCAATCACTTTGATTCATATGTCATCACGCACCTTGATTCTGATGCTCTGCGGACTCGCCGGCGGCCTGACCTTTTCCGGCTGCCAAAGCTCGGCCTACTATTCGCTCCGGGAAAAAATGGGCACGCCCAAACGCGAGATCCTCGCCACCCGCGTGGAAGACGCCCGCGAATCCCAGCAGGAGGCCAAGGAACAATTCGGCAGCGCCCTCGAGCAATTCTTGGCCGTCACCAAGGTTGACACCGGGGAACTCGCCGCCAGCCACGCCGCGCTCAGCCGCGAACTCAAACTCAGCGAGGACCGCGCCAAAGATGTGCGCAACCGCATCGCCGGTGTGGACAGCGTGGCCGCCGCCCTCTTCGTCGAATGGGAGACCGAACTCTCCAACTACGCCAGCGCGAGCCTCCGCGAACAAAGCGCCGCCCAGCTCAAAGCCACCCGCGCCCGCTACGAAAACCTTGCCCGGACCATGCAGACCGCCGCCGACCGCATGGACCCCGTGCTCACCCTGCTGCGCGACCAAGTGCTCTTCCTCAAACACAACCTCAACGCCCGCGCCATCGCCGGCCTCGGCGGCACCACCCGCGAACTCGAACGCGACGTCTCCCGCCTCATCACCGACATGGAACGCTCCATCAAGGAGGCTGACGCGTTCATCCGCGCGATCCAAAGCGGCGGTTGATCCCGGCAAATAGCATTGCCGCGCCTCCGCGCCCCCGCCACCACACCCGTTTGCCCGCGGATCACGCGCACCCTCGCGCCTCTCCGCCCCATCACCGCATGTATCAGGTCACTTTTTCCGCACAAAGCCTGGCCGAGCTCAAAAAACTCGACCCTCTCGACCAACTCGAAGCGATCGACCCCCTGGGTAATCTCAAACCCGAGGACCTCGCCACCCCGCGCGAACCCCTCGGTCGCTTTGTCCGCGCCGGCCACACGCTCTTCCGCCTGCGCAGCGGACCGCATCGCTTCTACTTCGAAATCCTCGCGGACACCACGCTCCATGTGCTCTACATCCTGCACAAAAACTCCCTCGAAGACTTCCTCTTGCGCAACAAACTCCCCGTGTCCGAGGAACAACTGGTCGAGCAACACTCCAAATTCTGGAAATACCTCGAAACCCTGACCAAGTAAGCCGACCGACCGCCCTTCGCGTTCCACCGCACCGCCACTTCACCTTCCGGCCCCCCCACCCTCCTTCACCGATCACCATGGCATCGCCGGATTCCAACACCCCCTTCGACGACGACCGCGAAAACCCCTACACCGTCGCCAACGCCAGTCGCATCTATTTCCTGCCCAACCTGATGACGGCCGGGAATCTGTTCTCCGGATTCCTCGCCTGCATGAAGTGCATCCAGGCCAGCTTCATCGTGCGCGGGGCCGACGCCGCCGCCTCGCTGCCCTCCGAGGCCATCAATCTCTACAAGGACGCCGTCTGGTGCATCTTCGCCGCCATGGCCTTCGACGCCCTCGACGGACGCCTCGCCCGCATGGGCGGACGCGAATCCCTCTTCGGCGCGGAATTCGATTCCCTCGCCGACGTCGTCTCCTTCGGCCTGGCCCCCGCGCTCATGGTTTTTTTCCTCATCGTGCCCCCCGCCCAAGGCTTCGATGAAACCATCCTCAGCCTCGGCGGCCTGCTCAGCTTCATCTACCTGCTCTGCGCCAGCATCAGACTCGCCCGGTTCAACGTCATCACCCATCCACTCCTCCACCGGCCGGAAACCCAGACCAAACCCGACAACAAGGACTTCCTCGGCCTGCCCGTCCCCGCCGCCGCCGGCACCGTCGCCGCCCTCGTCCTCTTCCTGCTCAACCTCGCCGAACACGACCGCTCCCTGCATTTCTGGGCCCTCGGCCTGCCCCCCCTCCTCCTGCTCATCGCCATCCTCATGGTGAGCACCGTGCGCTACCCCAGCGGCAAACAAATCGACCTGCGCACCAAAACCCGCCTGCCCACCCTCGTCATCTTCATCGTGTGCGCCGCCGCCGTCGCCCGCTTCAAGGAATACGGCATGCTCACCCTCAGCCTCAGCTACATCTTCTACGGCCTGATCCGCCACCTCCACCGACTGCGCACGGCCCGAACCAAAACCGTGTGAATCATTTTGCGAACAACCTCCCGGCAACCCACCAACAACTTTCACCCTGTGAACAACCCCCCGCTTATCGGCCCCCCGACCGCCGGTTCTGCGCAGCCCCCGACACCCCCGTTTTACCTCTGAAACCACCCGGGTTGTTGGTCTTTTTCCCAGACCATACTAATACGGATAACATATCTTATTGAATCAGCTTTCTTTTAGCCTTTGTTGATTTCCTCAATTTAGCTTCCCGCGTCAGCTTCCTTTCGCACCCTCTCCCCCTCACATGAAATTCAAGATCAACCGCGATCACTTCAGCAACGGCCTCGCCCAGGTGCTCAACGTCGTCGGCTCCAAAGCCACGATGCCCATCCTCAGCAACGTGCTGATCGAGGCCGAGAAGGACAGCATCACCCTCACCACCACCAACCTCGACCTCGGCATCCGCGCCCGCATCAAGGCCGACGTCAAGGAACCCGGCTCCGTCACCCTACCGGTCAAACGCCTCTCCACCATCGTCCGCGAGCTGCCCAACGTCGACGTCTCCCTCGACGCCAGCCCCAACCACCAGGTCAAGCTCACCTCCGGTGGCTCCACCTTCCGCATCATGGGCATCGGCAAGGAAGAGTTCCCCCCGCTCCCCGAGTTCGGCGAGGACCACACCTTCACCCTCGAGCAGGCCGAGCTCACCGCGATGCTCAAGAGCGTCGCCTACGCCCAGTCCTCCGACGAGACCCGCTACATCCTCAACGGCGTTTATTTCAACTTCCGCGACGGCAAACTCTCCCTCGTCGCCACCGACGGGCGCCGCCTCGCCCTCGTCTCCAAGGAACTCGAAGTCCCCGAAGACGCCGCCGGCAGCATCATCCTCCCGGCCAAGACCGTCAGCGAACTCACCCGTATGCTCGACAAGGGTGAAAAATTGAAGGTCTCCTTCAACGACCGCCGCGCCGCCTTCCAGATCTCCGCCGACAAGGCCGACAGCGGTCTGGTGGACTCCATCTACCTCTACTCCAAGGTCGTGGAGGGAAATTATCCCAATTATCAACAGGTTATTCCCAAGGAGACCCACCAGCGCATCAAACTCGAGCGCGAACTCTTTCTCCAGTGCGTGCACCGCGCCGCCCTCGTCTGCTCGGAGAAATCCAACTCCGTCAAAATCAAGGTCACCAGCAACCTCCTCGAAATCACCGCCCAAAGCCCCGATTTCGGCGAAGCCCACGAATCCATGGCCATCGCCTACAGCGGCCCCGACCTCCAGGTCGCGTTCAACCCCGTCTTCGTCATGGACCCGCTCAAAGCCCTTACCAAGGACGAGGTCTTCTTCGAACTCAAGGACGAGGTCAGCCCCGGCGTCTTCAAGACTCTGGAAAGCTTCATTTGCGTCATCATGCCCGTGCGCCTGAGCTGACCCGCCGTCGAGCCCACCGCGCACCTGCGTAACCGACAGTCAATTCACCCGGCCGGGGCATTAGCCCCGGCCTTTTCGTCGATATGGATCCCCGCTACGTCCTCTTTGCCATCATCATCGCCTCGCTCGCGATCATGCAGGTCAACCAGCGCCTCGCCAGCCCCGTGCTGGCCATCCTGAACCGCTGGCTGCGCGTCGGCATCGTTTCCCTCGGCATGGCCGCCGTTTTCCAAGATCTGGCCTGGAGTGACCGCCCCTATGGCATTCTCGCCCTCGTCTTCGGTCTCCTCTGGATTCTCGTCGAGACCATCTACAACTGGCTTGCGATCAAAGCGCTCAGCCTCAGTCCCCTGCCCCTTTTTCCCCGTTTCCATCTCAACTCCGGCGGCGGCGAGTGGCCGACCAACCCGCGCCTGCTCAAAGTCCGCGACTGGCTCCGCTCCGAAGGTTTCAAGCAAGTCCAGGCCCTCAAGGCCGAAATCGGTCCCGCGCACAACCTGCGCGTCAGCGTTTACCAGGACGCCGCCGCCAACATCCGCCTGCAAATCACCTTTCTCCCGCAGGCCAACGGCGCCGTTTCCCTCTGCGCGAGCTACAGCAGCAACACCTCCGCCGGCCACCGCTACGTCACCGACAACCTCTACCTCCCCTTCGGCGGTTTTTATCCCGAAAACTGGTTGATCCTGCGCAACCCCTGGTGCCGCTCGCTCCCCTCCCTCCTTACGCGTCACCGCGAACGCCTGGCCCGTTCCGGCGAAATCGTGCTGCCCTGGACCACCGAGCCCCTCGCCGATCTCAACGACCAGCAGCAGGACCTCGAACGCATCAACACCGAGCTCGGATTCCTGCAACCCCGCGCCCTCCGCGAGGAACATGGCAAGATCACCCACGAGGGTCGTTACCGCGTGTGGAAGGAAATCCTCACCCTCGGCTACCTCGGCCGCAGCGCCCGCTACGAATAAACAAGGAGCGCCGCTTTCCAAGCGGCGGTTTGGCGCGCGCAAACACCTGACGTGCATCAAGGAGCGGCGGCAATCCTGCCGCCGTTGCACGTCCCTCCGGCGGCAGGATTGCCGCCGCTCCTTAAGTGAACCGTATTGAACCTAACCCGACAATGAAACCGCGATGGACGGGGATTCACCCGGACAATCAGAACGTTGTGCTTTCGCACCCCAGCACCCGGGATGGTGTCTTTGGGAAACGGGATGACGTGTCGCTTATCCGCGTCCATCCGCCCAACCTCGGTTGAAATGCTTTTTTCAGGCTCAGCATGAAGGCCCCGCCTTCACTCCCGCCGCGCCAGAACCAGCCAGTCCCAAGGCAGCGGCGAATCCATCCAGTCGGGCGGATTGTCGAACTCGGTGGTCCACGGATACGTCAGCTTCCTGATCTCGATTGCCTCCATCTGGTGGTCGCCGAGCAACACCTGCAACTCCTCGCGCAGATAGTGCTTGGTCGGCACGCCCTCGATCGGACGAATCCCCTGATACAACCCGCGCAGCGAACCGTTGCGCGGCAGGTTTTCATTCACGGCCGTCCGGCAGTCGTATCCATCGCGCAATGACCAATCCACCATGCGAAACCGCGTGTAGAGCATCGACTCCGCCGACGGCACCACCAGCAACAAATGCCCGCCGGAGCGCACCTGCGCCGTCACCGCGCGCAACGCCCGCAGACGCGCGTCCAGCGACGCCATGATCAACACGTTCACGCACAACACAAAATCCACCGGCTCGAACGGATGCGCCTCCGCGCCAAGATCGGTCTGGAAAAACGCGACGTTCGCATGGGACCGGCACGCGCGCCGCGCGCGCGCGAGGAGCTTCTCCGACAGGTCGCACGCATGGACGCGGCCGAAATGACGCGCGAGCAACGGCGTGAACTTGCCGATGCCGCAACCCAGGTCGGCGGCCGTGTGCTCCGGATCGGCGAACCGCGCGATGCGCTCCTCGATCAGGCCGTCGGTGTCGTTGTCGCGCACGCTGAAGATCTCATCCTCGTAAGTCTCGGCGACGCCGTCCCAGTAGGCGCGATCCATCTCGCGCGGGCGGTTATCGGATTGGTCGGACATGCCGACAGGTTGCGCCCGTGTCGCCGACGCGCAAGGGTTTTGCCTGTCTATTTGTATCTGTAAAACGGATACAAAACGGATCGTGGGCATTCCTGCCCACGAGAGCGATGTCACAAGCAGGAGGGATAATGAGAAAAAGAAAGACCCCAAGGAGGGTGGGCATTCCTGCCCACCCAGAGCGACGTGGGTTCACGTCAAACGCAACGCCCACTCACCTCGCGTCATCACCTCAAACGCGTGGGCAAGAATGCCCACCCTCCTTTCCCACCCTACGATCCCACCGGCGACCACGGCCAGGTGAGGTCGTCGGGTCGGCCGATATTTTCACCGTCGCCCGCGCCGCCTTCGTCGGTGCCGTCGGGACCGACGCTCCAGATGCGCGCGACGCCTTCCGTCGCATCCATGCGCAGCGCGTCGGAATCAAACGGATCGTCGGGCGCGGCGGCGAGCAGTCCCGACGCCACCAGCTCCTCCCAGCCGGCCGGCCGGCCGTGTTGACGCCAGGCGAGCAGGCCTTGCAGCGCGTTGCTTTGGGCCTGGCGGCGATAGAGGGTTTCGGAGACGGCGTTCCAATACGGCGTCGCGATCAGCAGGTAGAGTTTTCCGGCGGCGTTGTCCACACGGGCCAGCACCTCGGCGGCGGCCGCGATGCTCTCGGCGGTCGGCGGTTCGTCGGTGACCGCATAATGAAGAAAGGCGCCCAGTTCGCCGGCGAGTTGCGCGCGCGCCGGAGCGAGCAAATCGGGATGCACGCTCCGCGGATGGCGCGAGGGCCGGACGGCGAACGCGTCCAGATAATGGCGCACCTCGGCGACCGAGCCCGCCAGCGTGGCGGCGACATCCAGCGGCGGTCGGTCGGTGATCGGCAGGCGGAGTTCGCCCGGATCGGGAGCCACCGGCGGGGCCATGCCGAGCGAACCGATGGCGCTGAGGATGAGCTCGGGGTCGTGGGTATGCGGCAGGCGTTCGATCACGACTTTTTGCACGAAGTCGTATTCGCCCTGAAACGCGCGGGCGAGGGCGCGGGCGGCGAGATCATGGTCGGTCGCGAGCAAGCCCTGCAGCGCGGCGGCGTCCGCGGCGGCGAGGCCGGGCCGGCGGGTGAGCCAATAGACGCCGTCGAGCGCGGTTTGCCACAAGGCGCTG
>Ga0079224_100017402_pt1 | contig 10128 bp, 4 predicted proteins | sample Stecom2015_FD_80414 | JGI IMG/M metagenome (GOLD analysis project Ga0079224, IMG submission 80414) | Agricultural soil microbial communities from Utah to study Nitrogen management - Steer compost 2015 | ecosystem: Environmental > Terrestrial > Soil > Agricultural land | place: USA: Utah... | reverse complement strand
TCAAATTTCTTATACAGCTTTTTTGCATGCTCAAAGTTAAGGGGAGGAATCTGTACGGATTGCCATTGTGGTAGTCTTGCCCTTGTGGTTAGCAATATATGCCATGCGCGAAGGCTTTTTAATTGCTCCAGGTGGTCTGTTGGATTATCAATGTTATCAAATACGAGGAGGTTTGTACCGCTGAACTTATTTAAAATCGTTAACACTGACCTGAACTTAACTTCAGGATGCTGTTTGTTATTAAGATCCAGATTAAGATTTGTCAGTAATTCTACATTGAGCGTAAGGTCCGTGATAATATCACCTTCACAGCTGATCCATATTATGTGGTCATAGGAGGGCCTTTTGGTGTTTACATAGGTTTTTGCCAATGTGGTTTTACCTATTCCTCCTTCTCCTGTAAGTACCACGTGTTTTTCTGTTGTCAGGGCACGGGCAAGGTTGTCAACTTCTTCCTGACGTCCCAGCACATCTTGGGAGTTCACATAAGGCAAAAGGGTAAGGTCTGCCGGGTATTCCGTATCCTTTTTTTCGGGCATTAATATATTCAGTTTGGCCGAATGTACCCCTATTATATCCGCCTGGTCATCAAGGGCCGATTGCATTTCTTTTAGTTCTTTGCGGATACTGTGAAATCTTACATCTATCAGGTCAAGAAGTGATGTGTTGATATAATTCTTTATCTCTTCATCTTTTAGCTGAAGGATATCTGAAAGCAGCCGGTTGTTTACTTTTCGCTCCGATTCCTTTTTTAACTGGGAACACCTGTAAATTTCTGATAACAGGGCCTCCATCAGAATCTTATGTGGTTTTCCTTCAAATTTTGGATGGTTTAATAAGGTAAGGATTTTGGAATGCAGGTTGTCTATATGTTCCTCCGGGGGTAACTTTCCGAAGGACCAAATAATCTTATCGGTGAATTCTTCGATAAGGTGTTCGGTTTCAAATATTGCCTTAAGATCGCTGAATCCCTGCTTTAGCTTTTTCCTTGCTTCATCGGTGGTGTTTTTGGCTTCCAAGGCCTGTCTTTTAACCCTGTTCAGTTCCCCGGTAACTATAGCCTTTATCGTATTGCAACATTGACTGCGAAGCGGACCGTTTGCTATGGGCTGGCTGTCAATCCAATTTCTGAGAAGTTTATCATTTTTAGCAACTGTTGAATTGGAGTAGAAATGAAATTCCAATAATGGATTTTGGTCTTTTTCTTCCAGATATTGCGTAAAGAAGTTAAAAATTTCCTTCTTTAAAGTAGCATTACGCAGGCTAAAGGAAGTGGTGTAACATTTTACCTGTGTATACACCAGTTTTTCACCAACTTCTTTGATGTCATTACCCACTTCGGTAAATACCTCTATTTCATTCCCGTCTATGAAGTTGGTAAGCCATTTTTCCAATACAAGGAGATACTGAAAGTAAAACCCACGGTTTACGTAAGGGGCATCCCGGTTTACTTTGATAAGTCGTAAAAGATCCTGATTCATTTATAATAGAACGTTGATCGGTTGCGTATAAAAATAATCAATATTTTCGTGTCTGACCGAATGAGACTCTATGTTTTTAGGAAATTGTGGCATATCGTGTAAATTCGCTTTTTTAAGCCATAAAAATATCTGAAAACAACTTAAAGTGGTATTATGGTATTTTTAGTATATTGGGAATCCGAACCAATATCAAATTTTCTGTATGAGATTACCGGAAAAGAAAGATCTGTTTTTAAGGGAGCTATATAGATATAAATCGGAGCGAACCTATCATGATGTTCAACTGATAAGCAGGAAGTCCTGTCCGATATTTACATCCCCTTTATCACTTCAACGGATGATTAACGGATTAAAAAGTGATAAACTGATTGAACTTTACAATAATGAGGAAATATGGAAAGCGAGGTTGAGTAAAAAGGGTATTGCTTTTTGCGAATATAACTCGTATGCCTATCCCGGATATCCTATTGTGGTCAGTGAAGAACGCATGACCTATAATTGATTATTAATGATAATACATTGTTTCCGGATTGTTATAATATCTTCTTTGTAAGCCTTTTAAAAATGATGAGGGAAATTTCAGTTCTCAAAAAATAATGGATTTACCAAGAGAAAAGCACCTGTATGGAGTAGGCGATTTAAGGAACAATACCCGTTATATATATTAAAAAATCCGAAAACCTATTATGAAAAAAAATGACAGGCTTTCCACTGATCCTGAATTAAATCCTTTTCAAAATATAGCACTGGCATTTTCAGGCGGTGGTTTCAGAGCCGCTGCTTTTTCGCTTGGGGTACTTAGTTATTTGGAAAATCTTGAGATTGAGGATGTACCGCTTACAAAAAACATTAGCTACTTAAGTTCAGCCTCCGGAGGGACTATAACGAATCTTTTGTATACTTCGGCGATTCATAAAGGGATTCCATTTGAAACGTTTTACCAAGAGACCAAAGCCAAACTCAATGGTGAGGACCTGCTGGAGCGTGTACTGACTGTGTTGAACGATGATAAATACTGGGGAAAGGAGGGAGATGAGAAGCGTAGGAACCTGATCAATGCCTTTGCTAAAGTTTATGATGACAAGTTGTTCAAAGGAGAAACCATGGAGGTGTATGCGGAGAAAAAGCACATAAGGAAATTTGAGGTATGCTGTAATTCCACCGAATTTTACCGGGGTCTTAGTTTCAGGTTTAAAACAGATGGGACCAGGGCATGGTATCAGGCAATAGGCAATAGATACTTAAGGTTTGATGATACCAGGGTGGCAACATTCCAGAAATTAAAGCTTGCCGATATATTGGCCGCTTCTTCCTGTTTTCCTATGGGGCTTGAACCGATTATTTTTCCCGAAGACTTTACCTATAATGATGGTGAAAAAGGTAAGTTAACCTCTCAACAGTTGCGTGAGGCGATTATATATAACGATTATAATGAGAAGGAAAGACGACTGTCTGATTTATATGTGACCAAGGAAGAGACTGACCCAAAACATCCTTTACAGCTACGTTCATTCGGATTGATGGATGGTGGTATTACAGATAACCAGGCATTGAAAAGCCTGATGTTAGCTGATGAGAAACGCAGAAGAAAAAAGAAACCAAATCCTTTTGACCTGATGATTATTACAGATGTCAGCAGTTATTTTATGGATTATTATGAAGTGCCGCAGCAGCGCGAGGGAGTAGGATGGAGGAAGAGAAATGTTGATCATTATGTAGGGGTGTTTCAAAAGGTAGTTCAGTACCCGTTAAGAATTCAATACGTTTCGTTGTTAATCGGTATTGGCTGCTTTCTGGTCGGTATTTTTTCAGAAAAATTATTTATCCGTTTTCCTTTTCTGATAATCAGCGGGATGGGGATGACGCTTTTTCTTATGATGTGGGTAATAAGAAAATGGCGGGTGACCCGGGAAATTCTCCGTCAGCCAAAATCTTTTGACCCGCTGAAAATAATCCGCAAAGCATTGCCTGTGGAATCCTTTTCAGACTATATAATAGCGAAAATCATGGATTATTTACGGCTGACCAGACTGAATGTCCTGGAACAGATGCTGAAGGCACGTATTACCTCGGTTATCAGTATGGTACTTGATGTTAACCTGAAACAGGTCAGACGGCTGATATATGAGATGTTCTTTGACGATAAACAATGGGATAACAGGCGTATGCCAAATTTTATCTACGAACTGAGTACTTATAATATTGAAAGCCGAACCAATCGTCTGAATGACCCCAAACGTTTAGGCTGGACAATAACGGCAGAGGAGAAGATGCTGCTTTGTGAAGGTCTGGATAAGATAGCACCGGTTGCTGAGAAAGCAAGGACCATGGGTACGACTTTATGGTTTGACAGGGACGACCGTGCAGATGACCAGTTGGCTAATATTATTAAAACAGGTCAATTTACGACCTGTATGAACCTTTTGGAATATGTCATATCACTGGAACGGAAAAGGGTAAACTTAAGTGGTCAGCAGGATAAGGTGAAAAAGATTAAGGAGCTTTTGGTTAGGGACATCAATAGGTTTAAGGAGGATCCGGGGTATTTGTTCCGATAAACTTTAGATTTTTTATACTGAAAACAAGTAAGATTACATCTGAAATAGTCTGTCTATTATTTACATTAAATGAATTGAATTGAACCAAATTCTATAGAACAAAAAAGACCCTGAGATATGCCAGATAACCTCAAGGCCTTTTCAAGTTGATGTTGACTTGTCAAAATGACAATCGCTACTATTCAAACTATAAATAATAGTTCACTTAGCTAATTTAAGAAAAAATATTATGAGTGCATCATTGTTTACTCTTTAATATATCCCGTATTTCAATAAGTAATTTCTCTTCACTTGAAGGCACCGGCGGGGCAGCCGGTACGACTGCTTCTTTTCTTTGAGTTTTTTCATACATTTTAAGTACCATAAAAATACACAACCCTATTATAACAAAGTCCAGTGTAACCTGTATAAAAGAACCATAATTTATGGTGACAGCATCGATTGCCGGAATGATCTGTTCGTCAACCGCAGTTTCTGGCACGGCCTCTTTTAGTGTTATTTTCAGTTCTTTAAAATCTACACCATTTAACATCATTCCGATAGGAGGCATCAAAATATCGTTTGTAAATGAAGTTACAATCTTACCAAAAGCACCACCGATAATTACAGCTGTTGCTAAATTTACAATATCACCTTTCATTAAAAAGGCTTTGAAATCCTTAAAAAATCCCATAGGTTAAAAGTTTAGGTTAGTAAAATAGGTTTATCAACCTCACTAAAATACAAAATATTATGATTCAAAAATCCACCTGTTTTAACAATATTTCTATTGTTTGTCTCTATAAGGGTGAAGTTTTTTATTTTTTGTTCAGTAGTTATGTATGGATGTATCCGGTATACTTAACACAATATGATTTGTATATTAGGGGCGTATCAAAAATGAAGTTGGTATGATGTAGTACACTTATCATTGGTTATATCAGATAAAGATTTTATTAAAATAATTGTCTGTATGTTTTATAAAATCTCATTTCTTATGTTGGCTAAAATATTAAAAAGTACTATTTTCGAAGTGATTAAATTCAATTTACACCTTATCAACCCAGAACTATGCAGATGCGTTTTTTTTCAAAACCTAAAAAACAAACCGGTAACTCGGGTATAAATAGAGCAGTAGAGCTGGATAAAACGAAACAGAATACACCCTTCCATTCTCTTTCTCCTACTGATGCTGCTGATGATAATAAGAAATATACAAGCGCATTGCTTTGGGCACTGACAAACAGAAAAGCGAAGGATATAAAAAATATTGCTTTAACAGGACCTTATGGTTCGGGTAAGAGCAGTATTTTAAAAACATTTCAGGCTAACAATAAAAATCAAGAGCTACGTTTCCTGAATATTTCCCTGGCCACTTTCAAGGAGGAGAACCCGAAACCTGACAGTCCTGAAGGCCACGAGCTTTTGCGACTAATTGAGTTAAGTATCCTACAACAGATTTTTTACCACGAGAACGATGAAGAAATTCCTGATTCCCGGTTCAAAAGAATAAAGAATACCAAGTCAAATAAAGTTTGGAAGGTATTTGTTTTTGTCTCTGTTTTTATTCTCTCAACGGCTGTTCTCCTGAATGAAAATTTACTGGATTATGTATTCCGTACATCATTTACAGAAATTACCAAAACAATCATCCATTATATAACACTGGCAATTTCCCTAACAGGGGGATTAGTTATTCTTTTTAAATCACTGGGATTTGTGAAGCGCCTAAGGGTTACTCGTTTTAACCTTCATGATACGGAAATTGAGATAAACAATGATATAAATAAATCAATACTGAACAGTCATCTTGATGAGATATTGTATTTTTTTGAAGCTACATCTTATACCGTTGTCGTAATAGAAGATTTGGATCGGTTTGAACAGACAGAAATATTTACCAAGTTAAGAGAGCTTAACTTACTGATTAATAATTCAAAAAAAATAAATCGGGATATTACCTTTATTTATGCAGTAAGGGACGAAATGTTCCAGGATAAGGACCGTACCAAATTTTTTGATTTTATCATACCGGTGATCCCGGTAATCAATTCATCCAATTCCAGTGAGAAATTATTGGAAATCATTAACACCAATCGATTTCCGATTGACCCTAACTTTATTGATGATATTTCCCTGTTCATTGATGACATGAGACTGCTGTTCAATATCATGAATGAATATTATGTTTATCAGTCAAAAATTGAGATAAAAGACCATAATAAGTTGCTGGCAACTATTGTATATAAAAATATATTCCCCAACGATTTTGTGGAACTTAGTAACGGAACAGGTAAATTGTATTCAATTTTTGCCAAAAAAAATGTTTATATAAGAGAAGAACAGGCGAAATGCGATACGAAAATAAGGGATATAAAGCAACAAATTAAGGAAATTGAATCTATAAGAATTACAGATGGCGAAGAACTGAGAAGATTATACGTTTTAGAGTATTTGAAAACAGTTACCGGATTTATCAGTTTTTCCGGTCCCGATGATACTTATTCAATAGAAGAGGTCTTAGATGAAGAGCTCTTTGATTTATTTATTAGTGATGAAATGAAGCTGAAATGCCTAACTCATTATTACCAGCAGACTTATAATACAACAGATATTCCACCTTCGAAATTTAAGGAAATAGAGCACCGTGTGGATAAAGAAATGACCTACAGTGAACGGTTGGGTTTAATCAATAAATTTCACGGAAATAAGGTAGAAAAACTAAAAGAGGAAATAGAAGTACAAGAAAGCCTTAAACAGTCCATGAGGCATTATACTTTAGCTGATCTGCTTTCAAAGGGAGCTTTTCCCATAGAAATTGAAGATAATAAGCAAAGGCAATTAATAAGTATACTTCTTCGGAATCGTTATCTTGCTGAAGATTATTTAGATTATATATCTATATTTTATGAGGGCAGTATAACCAAAAGTGACCGTGAGTTTTTGTTGAACGTGAAAGCCCAAATTGAGACCGAGTATGAGTTTGCGCTATCAAAAATTGATAAGTTATTGGGGAAGATCTCACCAAAGGATTTTGAACTTCCATTTATTTTGAATTACAGCCTGTTGGATTTTCTTCTCGAAAATTCCACTGTTCATCAAGGTAAATTAAAAGCAATTTTAAACCAATTGAAATCAGAATCTGATTACGTTATCTCATTTATAGATGGATTTGTAAGCTATGGTAAAAATTTAAATCTGTTCATCAGGGAGCTTGTAAAGGTATGGCCTGGCATATGGAAATATCTAAAGGATAGTTCCGATTTTACCCAGGAAAAAATTCGGAATTATCTGGCTTTAATTGCAGAATACGCCGACACTGACTCTTTATTGGCTGTTGCTGAAGGTTCTGATTTTATTGTTGACATAGCAAATGATAGCGACTTTTTACAAATAGTTACTAACCAAGGGAAATTGAAGAATCTGATAGAGGCCTTGGACATAAAATTTGTAAACCTGAATTTTGATGACGCGCCAGGGGAAATGTCTGAATTTGTCTATCGGGGGAATTATTACGAGCTTAATATTGAAATGGTAAAAACAATCATTAAGACTAACGGAAGGTTTGATGAAAATGATTTTAATCGACGAAATTATTTTGCAATTGAGAGTAGCGATTGCAAATCCTTATCACAATATATCAAAGGAAATATCAATTTATATATAAAAAAAATATACCTACAAATTGAAACCAATATAGAAGAGAACAATGATCAGCTTCAGGTCTTACTTGCGAATGAGAAAATTGATATCGAAAATCGAATCGCTATTATTAAGCAAACTACTACGCGTCTGAAAAGCATTGAACCATTTGGTTCTATGGATATTGTTCGGGAACTTTTTGCTAGTAATAAATTATTGCCGGATTGGGAAAATCTCATACAATTTTTCTTGCGTTCCGAAGAAGATTATAATAGTGTTTTAAGAGATTATCTGGAAGATACGGAGAATGCCGGACAATTATCCCGGATCAAAGTTGACATTAACAGGAGTGAAAGTGATCTTCCTCCGATAAAGCGGTTCATTTTGGCTATCTTGAAAGACAATGATTTGTCGGATGACATTTACAGTACTATTTTGAGTGCAATACCATATCACTATTCAAATCTTGCATTTGAGGAATTATCCGCAGAAAAAGTCCGACAGCTTATTATCAAAAAAAGATTAACATTATCTCCCGAGAACTACAACAGGGCCAAGGAATATTTTGATCCGCTCCATATATTGCTGCTTGAGAAGAATACTTATATATTTATGACCAAGTTTTCTGAATTTGAAACGGATGAAAATGATATTTGGGCTATATTGAATTCTGTAGATTTCCAACCCGAGCAGAAAAATATCCTAATAAATGCACAAGATGATGATCTTCTGCTTGGGAGTGATAAATTATTAAGTAAAATGGGCACATTGGCCGTAAATAGTGATAAGATAAATTTGAAAACCACTATTCTTGAAAAGGTGCTCTTAAGCTCACTCTCCATACAGTTAACAGTCAGGCTCCTTTCCAAATCTTTAGATGTAGTCTCTTCTGATAATGTATTACAGGTATTGAAAGTTTTGAAACATCCTTATTCTGCGATTGCAATAAAGGGTAAAAGACCCTTACTTACGGATACACAGGAGAACTATGAACTTGCCGATAAGTTACATGCGAAGGGTTTTATTAAGAATTTTGAGAGAAAAAAGAATGGTATAAGGATATCAACATTCAGAAAATAGTTCGTTATGACAGACATTTCTCAAATATTGAACACATTGAACACTTCGCCAAGTGTTGAACTGTTACGTTTAAGAAACAGAGAAACGGTTATTGAATTTCTTGTAAACACCTTTTCAAATAAGCAAAGTGTAATTTCTTCTGAAAATATGCACACGCAATTAGCGGATTTTTTAGAGGGGCACGAAGTGGAGAATGATGAGGACAGCGAAATCAGTGCGTTTGACACTTACGAAACAAAAGCAAAGAAATACATTTCAAATTGGACGAACAGGGGATTCTTAACCAATTATCCTGACGAACAAGGCGAAGTTTTCTATGAACTTTCCGCTCATTCAAGCAAAACCATAGACTGGTTGGCAAGTTTGAAGAAAGAAGAGTTTGTCGGTACGGAATCAAAATTCAATAACATTCTGAATCAGTTGAAAGAACTGGTGGAGTTTACCAATGAAGATACCGAAAAGCGTATTCAATTGCTGGAAGAAAAGAAGTTGGAAATCGAACAGCAAATCCAACGCATAAAAATCGGTGAAGATGTAAAAGTGTTTGAAGCATTTGAAATCGTTCCACGTTTCAACCAACTTAATCAATCAGCGAAAGAACTGTTATCCGATTTCAAGGAAGTAGAAGATAATTTTAAAGAGATAACGAAAGGCATTTACCAAAAACACGCTGAAGGAAGTTTGACCAAAAGCGATATTCTGGAATTTACCTTTGATGCACTGGACGAATTGAAAGAGAGTCAGCAAGGCAAGAGCTTTTACGCTTTTTGGTCGTTCATTCTCAATCCTGAATTGCAAAGCAGATGGGAAAATCTGACTAAAGAATTGTACAAAACATTGGAAGAAAAAGCAATTCCCACAAACGATCCGTTCCTGAAAGGAATGAAAAAACATTTGCACAGTTCCGGGCAAAAAGTGTATAAAGCCAACGATAAAATGGCGGAGAAATTAAGCCGAATTATCCGTGAAAACGAAAGCTCAAAATCGGAAGCGACCAAAAGCATTATTCAGGAAATCAAGAAACGGCTTGTAGCCATCAGCAAGCGGAAGAAAAAGCCCGACATCTCTTTTGAGTTGGAAACCGATATGGAAATCAATATTCCTTTTGAGCGAAAACTGACCTTTGAACAAAAAGAGGATATTACTTACACAAATAAGCCTGAAATGGCGGATGAAGACATCACTTATTCCCATCATCTAAGCAAGTTGTTTTCGCAATCCAATATTGATAAAGAGTTGTTAAGGAAAAGAATTAAAGACACTCTAAGAGAGAAATCGCAAACAACGCTTTTAGACGTGGTTGAAAATTATGGCGGACTTGAAAAAGGGTTGCCTGAATTGTTCGGATACATTGGTATTGTAAAGGAATTTAAACACGTTATCAGTAC
>Ga0079224_100017401_pt1 | contig 10128 bp, 3 predicted proteins | sample Stecom2015_FD_80414 | JGI IMG/M metagenome (GOLD analysis project Ga0079224, IMG submission 80414) | Agricultural soil microbial communities from Utah to study Nitrogen management - Steer compost 2015 | ecosystem: Environmental > Terrestrial > Soil > Agricultural land | place: USA: Utah... | reverse complement strand
CTACATAGGGACGCCCGCGTGGCAACGGAGCATTCGCGGGCCGACCTACGGCGACGTCATCGCGCGCTCGCGATCGGCTGCTTGATCGCAGTCATGATCGTGTGGGGCAGCACGTTCGTCGTCACGAAAATCGCAGCGCGCGAGATTCCGCCGTTGACGCTCGCAGCGCTGCGCTTTCTCATCGCCGCGATCGCACTGGCACCGCTCGCGATTCGGCGGGGGATTCTCGGACGATCATCCGCACCCGTTCCCTGGCGTGCACTCATATTAATGGCGCTCACCGGCATAGCCGCCTTCGCGATTGCGTTCAACTACGCGCTTCTGTACGGATCCGCTGCGCAAGGCGCGATGCTCTATGCGTTGGTCCCGGCCGCCGTGGCCTTCTCCGCCGTATGGTTTTTGAAGGAACGGGCTTCGAAGCAACGAATCGCCGGCATCGCTTTATCGATCGTCGGTGTCGCACTGGTCGTCGTGAGCGGAGAAACCACCTTCGCGGCGCCCCACCCCCTGCTCGGGGCGGCCTGGATGCTCGGTGCAGTCGCAAGCTGGACCGCGTACACGATCCTCGTGAAGCGCGCGCAGAATCTCGACTTCGTCACGACGATCGCGGCCATCTCCGCGATCGGCGCTCTGATGCTCCTGCCGCTCGCTGCGCTCGAGCTGCTCTCGATGCCGTCGTTCTCGCCGTCGCTCTCCGCCTGGAGCGCCGCCATTTATCTCGGCGTCGCCGCCTCGGCGCTCGCGTACATCGCCTATGGGTTCGCCTTGCGCGTTCTCGATGCAACGGTCGTCGGCGTGTACACGAACCTCAATCCCATCGTGGGCGTGGCGACCGCGGTGATCTTCTTGGGCGAGACGCTCCATCGGGGGCAAGTGCTCGGCGGCCTCATCGTCTTCCTCGGCATGTGGCTCGCATCAAGAGAATCGGTCCGGGATTGACACCTCAGGGATGAGAAGGCTTCTGGCTGTCGACAACGACAGGGCTGTCGTCCGCAAATGGAACCCCCACGTCACGCATCAGCCTTTTGCTGATTCCGTGCAGCCTGCCAACTACGAAGCGATCGCACCGATTCGCTGCCCGGCAAACGTGCGCTGACTCACGCTGAAGCGAGGTCGCAAGCCCCTAAGCTTCGAGGCTGTTGCTGTCCGCCCCGAAGTGCGTCGGGCACTTGCGTATCGAAGCTCCCTTGCGTGACTAACATCGAAGAACCTGCTGCTCGCGTGCGTCGCAGTCGGAGTTGGTACGTACCGACTCTGATGACGAGTTGCGCCCTGTTCGCCTGCCTGCTTGCGTGGTGGGTAATCGGCAGCCTCGGTCCGTCCTCACCCGACAGGCAGGCCATCCCGATCGTCGACCTGCGCGAGATCACGACCGGAAGCACCGCCTCCATCGATGGAGTCGTCACGTTCGTGAATCGCGATGCGCAGAAGTTCTTCCTGCAAGACGGTACGGCCGCGCTCGCATTGCCCCTGCCCGAGGGTTCTCCGTTGCGTGTCGGCGATCGCGTCGTCGTGCGCGGCGACATCTCGCGCTCGGGCCGAGTCATCCGCGCGTCGAACGACATTCTGTTCGACAACATGTCCGTGCGCGTGCTGGGGCGCGCCGCGCTGCCGAGCGCCGAAGAAGCCGATCTTCAAGACCTGACGGCGCTCTTCGAGCATCACCTCGTGCAGACGAGCGGCATTGTCCGTTTCGTCGATACGAGCGGCCCGCAAGCGATGCTCGAGCTCAGTGCGAATCGGCCCGTCATCGTAAAGATCTTGAATCCGGACGCATTGCCGTCCGAAAAATTGTTGGATGCAAGGATCCGCGTACGCGGCGTGCTGGCGTACGAGCCCGAGCCGTCTGGCACGGCCTATACGCCGCACCTGTGGGTGACCGATGCGGCCTCGATCGAGGTCATCGAAGCACCGCGTAGCGCGATACCGCACGCCGCCTCAGTACGCGACTTGGTCACGAACCCCGTATGGATGGCGAGCGGTCGGCGCGTCGGCGTTCGCGCGCGAGTCATCACGCACGAGGGCGAGCGCGCCTTGGTCGTGGAAAGCGGCGGACTCTCGATCGTCCTTCAAACGGATCAAGCGAGCGAGTTCGCCGTAGGCGACATCGTTCAGGCGAGCGGCTGGCCAGTGCGCGGGATCGGCGTCATCAAGCTGCATCGTGTGACGCTCGCGCGCAGCTCCGCACCTCTTCCTCAAGACGAAGCGGATCGGACTCTGCCGCCTTTCACGAGCATCGCGGACATCAGAAAGCTGCGCAATGCGGACGCCGATCAGGGCTTTCCGGTCGATATCGTCGCGACGATTACCTTCAAGCAGGACTATGCGGACGGCTTCTTCGTCCAAGATGGCGACAGCGGCATGTACGTCGATTATGCCGGACGCTCCATCGCGCACTTGCATGCAAGGCAGCGCGTGCGCATCGTCGGCATCACGCGCAGCGGCGGCTTCGCGCCCATCATCGCGCAAGCGCAAGCGACCGTGCTCGGCGAGACGACCTGGCCCGAGCCGCTACCGCTCGACACCGAGCTCGCGTCGACCGGTCTGTACGATTGCACGTGGATGGAGCTGACCGGGCGTATTCGCCGCGTTCGCCCGGAGTTCCACAACGACCTCGTCTTCGATATCGCGAGCGAGCTCGGCTTGATCAGCGTGCGCGTCGCCCGAATCCGCGATAGAGCCGCGCTCACGCCGCTCGTGGATGCGCGCGTTCGTCTGAGAGGCGTGCTCGTCAGCATCTTCACGCGGACGCAAGAGCTGCGCGGCTACGAGCTGATGTTGAACTCGATCGACGACCTCGAGGTCCTGCAGAAACCGAGCGCGGGCTCCGAAGCGCTGCGTCCGCGCCCGATCGCCGAGCTCATGCAGTTCTCGGGCGACGAGAACCGCGGACCTCGCGCGCGCGTGCAAGGCGTCGTGACCGCATTGACGCCGCAGTCGATCTACGTCGAGGACGAGAGCGGCGCGATACGTATCCAAGCCCGCGAGTCCAACGCCCAACTGGACGATCTGGTCGACGTCATCGGCTATCCGACGACGACGAAGGAAGGTCCATTGCTGGCAGACGCGGTCGTCCACGCCACGGGCGAGCGCGCACCGCGCTCGCCGCAGCAAAGCTCCGCGGAGCAAATCCTGTCGGCCGACATGGACAACCGACTTGTCGAGCTCGAGGGCCGCGTATTGAGCGTCGTTCGCGCCGGAACGCAACAAACCGTGACCCTCCAAGCAGGCACGATCGCCTTCCACGCGCAATTGAACCGACCGGAGCCGCTTCCCGAATTGCACGAGGGCAGCATCGTTCGCGTGACGGGCATCGCGATCGTCAATCGCGAGTTCAGCTATTTCCTGAACAATCTTCTCGTGCCTTCCGACTTCCGTATTCTGATGCGGGACACGGACGACGTTCACGTCTTGCGCAATCCGCCGTGGTGGAACTTGAAGCACGCCTGGCCGGTGTTGCTGCTTCTTCTGCTCTCGATCCTGCTCGCGATGCTCTGGGTTGCGGTGCTCAGACGCCGCGTCCATGCGCAAACGATCGAGCTGCAGCGTGCTCGCGAGGCGGCGGAAGCCGCGAGCCGCGCGAAAAGCGAATTCCTCGCGAACATGAGCCACGAGATTCGCACGCCGCTCAACGGAATCATCGGCACGACGTCGCTGTGTCTGGAAACCAAGCTGGATAAGGAGCAACGCGAATATCTGGAGACCGCGAAGGTATCCGCCGACGGGCTGCTCACGATCATCAACGACATCCTGGACTTCTCGAAAATCGAGGCAGGCAAGCTCGATCTCGAAGCGACGCAGTTCGACGTGCGGGAGCTGTTCGATCAGACCGTGCGCACGCTCGCCTTGCGCGCGCATGAGAAGGGACTGGAGCTCACGTGCGACGTGGACTCGGCCGTACCGGACCGCCTCTGCGGCGATCCGAACCGACTTCGCCAGGTCGTGCTGAATCTTCTCGGCAATGCCATCAAGTTCACGGTCGCCGGCGAGGTCAGCGTACGTGTCTCGCTCGTCGAGGAAACCGACGAGAACGTACAACTTCAGGTCACGGTCGCGGATACCGGCATCGGCATTGCACCCGATCGGCAGGTGTCGATCTTCGAGTCGTTCGCTCAGGCGGATGCCTCGACGACACGCCGTTTCGGCGGCACGGGTCTGGGGCTCACGATCTCGCGCAAGCTCGTCGAAATGATGCGCGGGCGAATGTGGCTCGACAGCGAGCCCGGCGCGGGCAGCCAGTTCCACTTCGTCGCGACGTTCGGAGCCGTTCCGGGCTCGCGGAGCGAGCGCGATGAGCAGGTTCTGCAAGGCGTACGCGCACTGGTGCTCGACCACCATGCGACGAGCCGCGACTTACTCGTCAAGATCCTCACTGAAAGCGGCGCGCGCGTGTATGCCGCGGCGAGCGCCGCCGACGCGAACGCAACGGTGCAGGCCGCCGCCGCTCGCGCAGAGCCGCTTCATGTGGCGCTCGTCGATATGAATCTGCCCGACGACGATGCCTGCTCCGTCGCCGAGAATCTGCGCGTGCAACCCGGCGGCCCGAACGCGCTGATCATGATGCTGCGCACGGATCGGCCGCGCGAGCAGGTCGCGCGCTGCACCGCGCACGGCATCGAACACTACCTCGTCAAGCCGGTCAGGATCGCACAACTTCGGAACACGGTGATGCAAGCGCTCGGCGCATGCGCGCCGCACCCGGCACCCGGGCGCGCGCCCGCGCAACCCGTCGCGAACGAGAGCGGCTCGCTGCGAGTTCTGCTGGCCGAGGACAACACCGTAAACCAGCTCGTGATGACGCGCTTGCTCAGCAAACGCGGACACGAGGTGACGGTCGTCGGCAACGGACGCGAGGCGGTCAGCGCCGTGCGCGAGCGGACGTTCGATCTCGTGTTCATGGACGTGCAAATGCCGGAGCTCGACGGCCTGGAAGCCACGCAACAGATCCGCGCGATGGAATCCGCGGAGGGTCTTGCCCGCGTTCGTATCGTGGCGCTGACGGCGCACGCAATGAAGAGCGATCGCGATCAATGCATTGCCGCGGGCATGGACGATTATCTTTCCAAGCCCATCGTGCCCGCCGAGCTCGATCGTGTGCTCGCACAAAGCGCATCCGCGACACGGAGCGCCGAGGTGTCCGATCGCTCGGCGTGAGAACGATGCTCAGGCGAGCAACGTCTCGATGTTGCGCGCGAGCACGACCATCGGCACGTTCCCGCCCTTCAAGACCGCGTCGTTGAAGCGACGCAAATCGAACTTGGCGCCGAGCGCCTCCTGTGCTTTCGTTCGCAGCCGATTGATCTCGCTGTGGCCCACCTTGTACCCGCACGCTTGGCCCGGCCACGCGCAGTAGCGATCGACCTCGCTTCGAACCTCATCGACGCTCGAGCCGTTCGTGCTCGCGAACCATTGAATGGCTTGCTCGCGCGTCCAGCGTTTCGCATGCAGACCCGTGTCGACGACGAGTCGACACGCGCGAAACGCGATCGATTGCAGGTACCCCAGGCGTCCGAACGGATCGCCGTCGTAGACGCCGAGCTCATCGGCCAACTGCTCCGCGTACAGCGCCCATCCTTCCGAATACGCGTTGAACGCGAGCAGCGAGCGATGCAGCGGCAGCTCGAACGTGTACTCCCCTTGCCAAACGTGACCCGGGATCGCTTCGTGATAGGTAAGCGTCGGCAAGTTGTACGTCGTCCAGATGTTCATGTTGTGCAAGTTGATCCAGAACTTGCCCGGGACTGTTCCGTCTATCGTCCCTGCCCCGCCGTAGGCACCCGGCGCACCGGGCTCGACCTCGGGCGACATGCGCTTGATTTCGAGGTTGCCGGGAACGAGCGTTGCAAAGGCACGCGGCAGTCGCTTTCGGATGTCGGCGACGCGCTCGTGTAGATAGCGCATCAGCTCCGCACGGCCCTCGTCGCTGTCGGCGAATCGGAAGCGCTCGTCCTTGCCGAGCGCCGTCATACGTTCCCCGACCGTGCCTCGGGTCAAGCCTTGCCGCTTCAGGATCGCATCCATCTCGGCATGCAGCGCACTCAGCTCCTCGCGACCGAGCTCATGGATCTCCTCGGGCGTCATGCGCGTCGTCGTCGCGGCCCTGAGCGTCCACGCGTAGTAGGCCTCGCCCTGCGGCAGCTTCCACACGCCCGCATCACTCGTCGCTCGGCGTCGATGCGCCTTCAGCTCCGCGAGCTGACGATCGAGCGCCGGCGCGATTTTCTCCGCAGCGATCTTCGTCGCTTTCGCCGCGTAGTCGCCGCGCATCCGTTCGGTTCGCCGCGCGACCGACGTGACGAGCGGCCACTCCGAAATGTTGCCGCCCCGTGCGATCCCGAGCTGAGTGAGCGTCTTGTCGAGCAGAAAGTCGGGCGCGATCACTTTGCGGGCAGCGGCCTCCTCGAGACGCTCGGTCTCGCCATCGAGCTGACCGGCGTAGGCTTCGAGCCGAGCCAAATAGGCATCGGCATCGCGGCGTGTCTCGATCGTGTGCGCCTCGTCCAAGAGGCTCGGAATCTCCAGGAACGCGCCTGTATTTTGTGCAACGACATAAGGCGCGTTCCGCCACGACCAATTCAAGTTCAAGAAGGCGACGTCGCCGTACGGAAAGGCGAAGCCTTCCCGCGCGAACTCGTGCGCCGTGCGCATGACGTCGACGTCGATGAGCGTACCCTCGCCGAGACCGGACGTGTCGATCGCCTTCAAGCGCTCGAGCCGTTTCGCGACACGCTGCGCGATCCGCTCCTGCCCGCGTGCCGAGCGGTCGGTCAATTTCGCTTTGAGCGCGGCGCGCTCGCCGCGATCGATACCGAGACTCGTCGCACTCTCCGGATAGTCGGCGAGTAATTCCTCGGCAAGCTCAGCCAGGAGCGCCTGCACCGCGGCGTCAGGATCGGCGCTCGCGGCGCGCGCAACCGGATTCGCGAGCGCGAGCGCAGCGCCGGTTGCGGCAATGAATTCGCGGCGATCCATCTTCATGAAAATGCTCCTCGATGCATGAGCGCCCGTCCGTATTATCCGGCTAGCGCGCGCACCAGCAAAGACGTCACTCTAGTGATTCGCGCGAGCAGAGTCGGCCCCAATGCGATCGAGCTGCGGTCTGCTCGCGCATCGTGATGTCTCGATCGAGCTCGTGAGGATGCACCATGCGTATGAAAGCTGTTCAAGTCGCCAAGCCCAATGCCGCGCTCGAAGTCGTTGAACGCGATCTGCCGGACGTCAAGCCGCGACACGTGCGCATCAAAGTACAAGCGTGCGGGATCTGCCATAGCGACGTGTTCACGGTCGCAGGCCTGTTTCCCGGCATTCAGTATCCGCGTGTCCCGGGACACGAAGTCGTCGGCATCATCGATGCAGTGGGTGAGGATGTGCCCGATTGGAAGGAAGGCATGCGCGTGGGTGTGGGCTGGCATGGCGGCCATTGCGGGCACTGCAGCTCGTGCCGTCGCGGCGACTTCGTCACGTGCGTTCGCGGACAAGTATCGGGGATTGCCTATGACGGCGGCTACGCCGAGTACATGGTGGCACCGTACGAGGCGCTCGCCGCCGTTCCCGACGATCTGAAAGCGGAAGACGCCGCGCCGCTCCTCTGCGCAGGAATTACCACCTTCAATGCGCTGCGACACAGCGGGGCGCGTCCCGGCGACTTGGTCGCCGTGCTCGGCATCGGAGGACTCGGCCATCTTGGCGTGCAGTACGCCGTGAAGATGGGGTTCAAGACAGTGGCCATCGCGCGCGGAGCGGACAAAGGTCCTCTCGCGAAGAAACTCGGCGCTCATTTATATATCGACAGCACGGCACAGGACCCGGCCGGAGAATTAATGAAGCTCGGCGGCGCGAAGGTGATTCTCGCGACCGTCACGGACGCGAAGACGATGAGCGCCGTCGCGCCGGGTCTCGGCATCAACGGCAAGCTCTTGGTCGTCGGTGCGAGCCCCGACCCGATCGAGGTCTCGCCGATGCTGCTCATCGGCGGGCGCCGTTCGATCGCCGGATGGCCGTCGGGAACGGCAATGGATTCGGAAGACACGCTGCGCTTCAGCGTGCTGTCGAACGTGCGCCCGATGATCGAAACGTTCCCTTTGGCGCAGGCTGCAGAGGGTTATGAGCGAATGATGAGCGGTAAGGCGCGCTTTCGCGTGGTGCTCGTACCCTAAAGACATGAATACGCGCGAATTTTGTTGTCGAGATGAGACGGCAAACGTGATACCCGACGCAAATACTGGCACACTCTGCGCTCACGAGAACTAGAACGATCGAATTGGCGACATGAATCAGGGTGATGCGACCCTTTCACCCCAGGGATCAGGTACCGCGTCGAGTAGAGTCTGCTATCGCTTCGAGCAATGCGAAGTCGATCCGGCCGGCTATCGCTTGCTCGTGCGCGGCGAGCCCGTTGGCATCGAGCCGCGCGTGCTCGAGCTCGTCGTCTATCTCATCGAGCATCGCTCTCGTGTCGTCAGCAAGGACGAGCTGTTGGAGCGGCTCTGGGCAGGCAAGTACGTCACCGAATCGACACTGACTCGCGCGGTGTACGAAGCCCGCCGTGCGTTGGGCGACGATTCTCGCGAGCAGCGGATCATCAAGACGCTCCACAGCCGCGGTTACCAGTTCGTCGCGCCGGTGTCCGAACTCACTTCCGATCCTGAGCAGGAGAGCACGGAGAGCGTCGAGGCATCGACCGCAGCAGCCGAGGCACCGCCGCCCGAACAGCCGCATACCTCACGCACGCGTCGCACGTTCGGGATCGCGCTCGCTTCCGTGCTCGCCGTCGCGCTCGTCGCGGTGACCGTGGTTTGGTTTGGCAGCGCCGCGGAGCCGGCCGCGCGCGAGCGTATCGCAATTATGCCGTTCAGCGTCGACGCCAATGCTTCGGACTTGGGATGGGCCGAGCTCGGCCTGCCCGGACTCCTGGCGGAAACGTTGAACGAACGCGCGCAGATGACCGTCTTCCCCGCGAACCGCGTGCGTCAGGCGCTGCTACAACAGGGCGTCGCGATCGACGCCCCACAAGAAGAGCAAGTGCGCGCGCTGCGGGATGTCTTCGGTGTGGATCATGTGCTGTTCGCGCACGTCGGACGCGAGCGCGCGCAATTGACCGTAGGCTATGACCTGTTGAGCGCCGACGGCCATCACATCGCCGGCGCGGCTCAGGGCAGCGGCGCCGGCGGCCTCGCCGTCGCGCTGGCACGCACGATCACGCACGAAATCAATGTCGCGTACAAGGCCGGCGTGCCTTTGCGCAAGATCGGTCCCGACGAGTTCGTGAACGAAGCCTTTGCACGCGGCCTGCAAGCACAGCTCGGCGGGCAGCTCGAAGATTCGGTCCGCTACTTCGAGGTTTGCTTGAGCAACGACCCGACGAACGGATGGGCGCAGTACGAGCTCGGCAATTCGCTGCGCTTGCTGAATCGTTGGCCCGAAGCCGCTCGGGCCTACGAAATCGCGCGCTCTCGCGGCGTCGACGATGGCGATCCGAATCTCGATGCATCCGCGGCGACGGGTCTCGGTCTGATCGCCTGGCGACAAGGACGGCTCGACGAAGCCGAAAGCTACTTCGAAGAAGCTCGCAAGCTATTCGCCTCGATCGATCGCCGTGCGAACCTCGCGGCCGCCTACGGCAATCTCGGCATTCTCGCGGACAACCGGCGCGACTACGCAACCGCCCGCCGCTACTACGAAAGCGCCTTGGCGTTGTATCTCGCGGAAGGCGAGCGCGCGGGCGAATCGGCCGTGTACTCCAATCTGGCGGTGATCGAGCGCAAGCTCGGCAACTTGGATGCCGCGGCGACGCTGCAACAGCGGGCCGTGGAATTGCAGCGACGCATCGGCCTCAACCAGATGCTCGTATTCAGTCTCGCGCACCTGGGGGAGATCGAGCGCGAGCGAGGCAAGTGGCGCGAAGCCGGTGCCGCCATCGACGAATCGCTGAAATTCGCGCAGCTCGCGCGCGATCGAATCGGGGAAGCCGACGCGCTGGCTGCAAGGGCCGCGCTCGCGCAAGACCTCGAGCGCGCCGAGGACGCCGCCGCCGATCTGCGCGCGGCATATTCTATATATGAAGAGCTCGGCAATCCGGCCGGTCTTGCGCGCACGGGGTTGCGCCTGATCGAAGTGACGAAAGCCGCG
>Ga0079224_100017398_pt1 | contig 10129 bp, 8 predicted proteins | sample Stecom2015_FD_80414 | JGI IMG/M metagenome (GOLD analysis project Ga0079224, IMG submission 80414) | Agricultural soil microbial communities from Utah to study Nitrogen management - Steer compost 2015 | ecosystem: Environmental > Terrestrial > Soil > Agricultural land | place: USA: Utah... | reverse complement strand
GCTGTCCGATGCGGTGGACCTGGTCGAGGGCCTGGGCGGCCCTGCGCGCCTGCGCGTGCTGCGTTCGCCGCACGGGCACGACGCGTTCCTGAAGGACGATGGCCGCGTCGACGCGATCCTGCGCGATGTGCTCGGCGCGGAGGGCGGGGCATGAGCGCGCACGGATGCGGAGCCATCGACCAGGGCCAGGCGACGCGCGCGGTGCGCGCGGGCATCGACCGCGACGTCGCGTTCGGGGCAGTGGTGCCGCCGCTGGTGCTGTCCTCGAACTTCAGCTTCGATGGCCTCGGTGGCAAGCGCGACTACGACTACACCCGCAGCGGCAACCCGACCCGCGACCTGCTGGGCGATGCCCTGGCCGACCTGGAAGGCGGGGCCGGCGGCGTGGTCACCTCCAGCGGCATGGCCGCGATCACGCTCATGCTGCACGCCCTGCTCGAACCCGGCGAGCGCCTGCTGGTGCCGCACGACGCCTACGGCGGCAGCTGGCGCCTGTTCGACGCGCTGGCGCGCAAGGGCCATTTCGAGCTGGTCACCGTCGACCTGTCGGATCCGCGCGCGCTGGCCCAAGCGCTCGCGGCCCGGCCGGCGCTGGTGCTCGTGGAGACGCCGTCCAACCCGCTGCTGCGGATCACCGACCTGCGCCTGGTGGCGGATGCCGCGCACCGGGCCGGAGCGCGGGTGGTGGTGGACAACACCTTCCTGTCGCCGGCCCTGCAGCGCCCGATCGCGCTGGGCGCCGACGCCGTCCTGCATTCCACCACCAAGTACATCAACGGCCACAGCGACGTGGTGGGCGGTGCGCTGGTGGCGGCCACCTCCGGGCTGCACGAGCGCTTCGCATGGTGGGCGAACGCACTGGGCATCACCGGGGCGCCCTTCGACAGCTTCCTCGCGCTGCGCGGGCTGCGCACCCTGGACGTGCGCATGCGTGCCCACCAGGAGAACGCGCAGGCCGTGGCCGCACAGGTCGACGGACATCCGGCGGTCCGGCGCGTGTACTGGCCAGGGCTGGCCTCGCACCCGGGACACGCGGTGGCCGCGCGCCAGCAGGCGGGCTTCGGCGCCATGGTGAGCGTGGAGCTGGCCGGCGGCCTGGAGGCCGCGCGGGCCTTCGTCGATGGGCTGCGCTGCTTCACGCTGGCCGAGTCGCTGGGCGGGGTGGAGAGCCTGGTGGCGCACCCGGCCACCATGACGCACGCCGCCATGAGCGCCGCGGCGCGCGCGCGGGCCGGCATCTCCGACGGCCTGCTGCGGCTGTCGGTCGGGATCGAGGCCGTCGAGGACCTGCAGGCCGACCTGGCGCGTGCGCTGGAGCGCGCGGCGTGCCGTGCCGCGCCGGTGCGTGGCGCAGTCGCGCCGTCGTTGCGGAGCGGGGCATGAGCGCGGTCGCACAGCGGCCACCTGGCAGGTGGGCCGCCGGGCGGGTGGCCACGCCGCGGATCGCCCTGCTCGGCACCGGTGGGGTCGGCGGCGCCTTCGTCGCGCGCTGCGAACAGCTGCGTGCCGCAGGCCGGGCGATACCCGGGTTCGCGTGGATGGGCAATTCGCGCGCGCTGGCCGCGCGGGCGGACGATCCGGTCGCGGCGCTGGCCACGCTGAGGGCGGCGCCGCCGCGCGCGGACGCGTGGGCACCCTGGACGGAGGCCGCTGGTCTGGAGCGCGGTGACGTGCTGGTGGACGCAACGTCCAGCGACGCCGTCGCAGGGTGGCACGCCGAATGGCTCGCGCGCGGTGTGCACGTGGTGACCGCCAACAAACTGGGCACCGGCGCCGCGCTCGCGCGCTGCCACGCCATTGCCGCGGCCGCCGCGGCCTCGGGCGCCGGCTATGGCGATGCCGCCACGGTCGGCGCCGGCCTGCCGCTGCTGCGCTCGATCCGCGCGCTCGTGGCCGGCGGCGATCGCATCCGCGGCATCGACGGCGTGCTTTCAGGGTCCCTGGCCTGGCTCTTCGGTGGGTACGACGGCGCACGGCCGTTTTCGGCCCTGGTCCGGGAGGCCTCGCGCCAGGGCTATGCCGAGCCCGACCCGCGCACCGACCTGTCGGGGGAGGACGTGCGCCGCAAGCTCCTGATCCTGGCGCGCGCCGCGGGCTGGCCGCTGGAAGCGGGGCAGGTGCGGGTGGAGTCCCTGCTGGGCAGCGCCCTGGCCGCCGCCGGTGCCGGCGAGGTCGACGGGCTGCTGCCCACGCTGGACCATGCGCTCGAGCAGCGCCGCCGGAAGGCCGCGGCGGCCGGCGCGCGGCTGCGCTTCGTGGGCCGGGTGGATGCCGGCGGCGGGCGTGCCGGCATCGAGGCGCTGCCTGCGCACCATCGGCTGTCCGCGGGTGGAGGCACCGACAACGTGGTGGCGATCACCAGCTGCCGCTACCAGGCCAGCCCACTGCTGGTGCGCGGCCCCGGAGCGGGCGCCGCGGTCACCGCCGCGGCGCTGCTCGACGACGTGCTGGCGCTGGTCAGCACTCGATGACGTTCACCGCCAGGCCGCCGCGCGAGGTTTCCTTGTACTTGTCCTGCATGTCGCGCCCGGTGTCGCGCATGGTCTTGATGACCTCGTCGAGCGTGACCTTGTGCTTGCCGTCGCCGCGCAGCGCCATGCGCGAGGCGTTGATCGCCTTCACCGCGCCCATCGCGTTGCGCTCGATGCAGGGGATCTGCACCAGGCCGCCGATCGGGTCGCAGGTGAGGCCGAGGTTGTGCTCCATGCCGATCTCGGCGGCGTTCTCGATCTGGCTGGGGCTGCCCCCGAGCGCGGCGGTGAGGCCGGCGGCCGCCATCGAGCAGGCCACGCCCACCTCGCCCTGGCAGCCGACCTCGGCGCCGGAGATCGAGGCGTTCTCCTTGTAGAGGATGCCCACGGCGGCGGCGGTGAGCAGGTAGTCGAACACGCCCTGCTCGCTGGCGCCCGGGCAGAAGCGTTCGTAGTAGCGCATCACCGCCGGAATGATCCCCGCCGCGCCGTTGGTGGGCGCGGTGACCACGCGCCCGCCGGCGGCGTTTTCCTCGTTCACGGCCAGCGCGTACAGGTTCACCCAGTCCAGGGTGGTGAGCGGGTCGCGCATGCCCGCTTCGGGGCGCGCGGACAGCTCGGCGTACAGCGTCGGCGCGCGGCGCGAGACGCGCAGGCCGCCGGGCAGCGTGCCGCCGCTGGCGATGCCGCGCTGGATGCAGGCCTGCATCGCGTCGTGGATCTCGCGCAGGCCGGCGTGGATCTCCTCCTCGCTGCGCCAGGAGCGCTCGTTGGCCATCATCAGCTGCGCGATGGTGATGCCGTGCTCGCGGCACTGCGCGAGCAGCTCGTTGCCGCTGGCGAAGGGGTAGGGCACCGGCGTGGTGTCGGCCACGATGCGGTCTTCCGCGGCCTCGTCCTGGTTGACCACGAAGCCGCCGCCCACGGAGTAGTAGTCGCGGGTGGCGACCACGGCGTCGCTGGCGTCGTAGGCGGTGAAGCGCATGCCGTTGGTGTGGTGCGGCAGCTTCTGGCGCTTGTTCATCACCAGGTCGCGCTTCTCGTCGAAGGGCACCGGGTGGCGGCCGAGCAGCAGGATGCGCTTCTCGCCGCGGATGCGCTCCAGCGCGGCCGGGATGATGTCGGGGTCGATGCTGTTGGGGTGGTGCCCTTCCATGCCCATCAGCACCGCCTTGTCGGTGCCGTGCCCGCGGCCGGTCAGGGCCAGCGAGCCGAAGACCTCGGCGCGGAGGCGGACCACCTCGTGCAGCCGGCCGGGCTCGTCGAGCCAGTGTTCGACGAAGCGCGCGGCCGCCCGCATCGGCCCCACCGTGTGCGAGGAGCTCGGCCCGATGCCGATCTTGTAGAGGTCGAACGTGCTGACGGCCATGGCGTCCCGGTAGGAGGGGCTGGTGGATTGCCTATGATAGCGACCGGTCCTGCGCCCGGCCGTGCCCGGCGCGCCACACTGGGTTCCAGCCGACATGCCCCTGATCCTGTTCCAGCGCGACGACTGCCACCTCTGCGACCTCGCGCTCGAGGTGCTCGCCGGCGCCCGCGCACCGGCGTTCGAGAGCGTGTTCATCGACGGCGACGCCGCGCTGGAAGCCCGCTACGGGGAACGCGTGCCGGTGCTTCGCGACGAGGACACGGCGCGCGAACTGGGCTGGCCCTTCGGGGTGGACGAGGTGCGGGGCTTCCTCGGCGGCTGAGGCGCTGCCGCGTTCAGCGCGTCCGCACCGCTTCGACCTCCAGCCGCACCTCCACCGCGTCGCCGATCATCGATCCCCAGGCGCTGCTGCCGAAGTCCGCGCGGCTCAGGGTGGCGGTGGCCGAGAAGCCCACGGTGTGCCGGAACGGCGGCAGCAGATGCCGCTTCTCCGCGTTGCGCACCGCGTGCAGGACGACCTCGCGCGTATTGCCGCGCAGCGTGAGTTGGCCGTGGATGCGCGCGCGCCCGGCGTCGAGGGCTTCGATGCGACCCGAGCGGAACACCGCTTCGGGATGGCGCACGGTGTCGAGCAGTCCGCGGCCGGCCACCGCGCGGTTCCAGTCCGCGTCGCCGAAGTCGAGCCGCGCCAGGGGGATGCGCGCCTCCACCCGCGCGCCCTCCCATTGCCCGGGCACCAGGTGCAGCGTGCCGGTGGTGCCCGACACGGTGCCGATAGCCTTGGAGAACCCGGCATGGTCGACGGCGACCACGATCCGCGTGTGCACCGGATCGAGCGCATGCGCGATCGCGTCCGGGTGCGCGGCCGCGGTGGCGTCGGGAGCGGCGGGCGCGGCGGGCGCCATCCCGCGGGGCAAGGGCTGCGCGCAGGCCGCGGCCAGCAGGCAGGCGATGCCTGCCAGGCAGCCGGGGCGCAGGCGCGCGCTGGAATGGCGGTTGGCTCGCATGCTGTCGACCGGCTGCGCCCTGGGGCCCCGGCGCCGATTCTAGACGCGCCGCGGTGCGCGGCGCTTGCACCGCCGACGTCGCATTGCGACGATGCCGCGGGGCTGGTGGTATCGGGGGGTGTTGCCGGCGAAGTGGGGAGAGGGATGCGCTGGGCAAGGTGGATCTGGCTGTGCCTGCTGTTGGCGGGGCTGGGGGGCGTGGCGTCCGCCGCCGGCCCCGAGCTGCCGCAGCCGCGCCAGATCAGCGTGTTCGACGGCCTGCCCTCCAATCGCGTCAATGCGATCGCCGAGGACCGCCAGGGCTATCTGTGGGTGGCCACGCGCGACGGGCTCGCCCGCTACGACGGCGTCGGCTTCCGCGTCTGGCAGGTGGGCGAGGGGCTGCGCGACAACTTCGTCTGGACGGTGCACGTGGACGCCGCGGACCGGGTCTGGATCGGCACTTCGTCGGCGGGACTCGCGCGGCTGGACCCCGACCGCGAGCGCTTCACCTGGTACGACCGCGCCACCCGCCCGGAGATGGCCAGCAACGACGTCTGGTCCATCGCCAGCACGCCCGACGGCGCGATCTGGTTCGGCACTTCGGACGGCGGCCTGCACCGGCTGTCCCCCGATGACCGGCTGCAGCGCTTCGGGCACGATCCGGACGACCCCGCCAGCCTGCCTTCGGAGAGCGTGTCGCACCTGGTGGTGGACGCCGAAGGCAGGCTCTGGGTCGGCACCAAGGGAGGCGTCGCGCGCTGGACCGGGCGCGCGTTCGAGCGCCTCCCGCCCGAACACCTGGGTACCGGGATCGTCGATGGCCTGGTGCTCGACGACGACGGCAGCCTGTGGATGGGCATCCATGGCGGCGGCAAGGTGCGCCATGCCGACGGCCGCATCGCCGACCTGCCGTGGCGCGACCCCGTGCAGGGCGTGCCCGCGCTGCACGTGCTGCTGCGCGATTCGCACGGCGCCTACTGGCTGGACACGCTCGGTGGCCTGGCCTGGGCGCGCGACGGCGTGGTCGACGACGTTCCCCTGTACAGCACCACCAGCCGCGGCATGGTGCGGCCCTCGTGGTCGACCGCCTATGAGGACCGGGAGGGCGGGCTCTGGTTCGCAAGCTCCGATTCCGGCCTCTGGCACCTGCCGGGCAACTGGCGCAACTTCAGCGTGCTGCAGCGGCGCATCGGCGACCCGGCCTCGCCGGGCAACGCCTTCGTGCTGTCGGCGGCGCCCTCGTCGCTCGGGGCCGGGAATGGCATGTGGCTGGTGGGCAGCGGCGGCGTGCTCGACCACCTCGACCCGGCGACCGGCCACGTCACCCACCACGCCTTCGATGCCTGCGGGCCGCGCTTCGTGCTGGGCGTGCTGGAGACGCGCGACCGCCGCGTCTGGATGGGCTGCCAGGACCAGCTGATGCGCTTCGATCCGGCCACCGGCCAGATGCAGCGCTGGGCGGCGACCGACGCCGTGCATCCCGCGCCGCGCGGCAGGGTGGGGCTGTTCGCGGAAGCGGGCGACGGCACGCTGTGGGTGGCAAGCCACAGCACCATCCAGCAGCGCGCGGTCAACGGCCGCGTGATCGCTACCATCGAGCGGGGAGACGGCCGCGGGCTGGGCGCGTCGGACATGATCGAACAGCTGCTGCTCGGCCCGGACGGCGGCGTGTGGGCGGCCACCAGCGCCGGACTGGTGTACTGGGACGACGGTGCGCGGCGCTTCGCGCCGGTGCCCGGCGCGGCCACCGAGCCCACCTATGGCGTGGCCCTGGGCGATGACGGCATGGTCTGGGCGGCCGGCTTCGGGCAGCTGCATGCCTATGCCTGGGACGGTGCGCAGCTGCGCGCGGTGCGCACCGTCGACGGCGCCGCGGGCCTCCCCGCGGTGGCCCCGGGCGGCGTGGTGGTGGATGGCGGCGGCGTGGTCTGGGTGACCACGGTGCGCGGCATCGTGCGCTTCGATCCCGCCAGCAGCCGGCTGCGCGTCTACGGCGTGCATGACGGCCTGCCCAGCCACGAGTTCAGCGAATTCCCGCTGGCGACGTCGCGACAGGGGTACGTGGTCGCCGGCACCGCCGACGGCCTGCTCCTGTTCCATCCGGACAGGGTCCGCTGGAGCGAGCGGACGCCCACGCTCGCCATCGAGTCGGTCGACCTGCGCCGGGGAGACACGCGCCTGTCGCTGGCGCCGCAGTCGTCGCTGTCGCTGCGCCACGACGACCGCGACCTGCGCGTGGTGGCGCGCCTGCTGTCGTTCACCGACGCGCCGGCGCATCGCTACCGGTTCCGCCTGGAAGGCTACGACCGCGCCTGGGTCGAGACCGGTGCCGAAGGCGAACGCGTGTTCCCCAGCCTGCAGCCGGGGCCCTACCGCCTGCACATCCAGGCCCGCACCGCCGACCACGAATGGACGCCGGTGCAGGTGCTGCAGCTGCGGGTGGAGCCGCCGTGGTGGAACGCTCCATGGGCGGTGGCGCTGTTCGCCACCTTCGGCGTGCTGGCCCTGCTGTGGATGGCCCATGGCTACCGACTTCGCCTCAAGCGCCGGCACGAGTGGCAGCTCCACCAGGAGATGCGCGAGCTCGCCGAGCAGGCGTCGCTGGCCAAGACCCGCTTCCTGGCCACCCTGGGCCACGAGGTGCGCACGCCCATGACCGGTGTCCTCGGCATGAGCGAGCTGCTGCTGGGCACGGGCCTGGATGCGCGCCAACGTGGCTATGCCGTCGCCATCCGGAGGGCGGGCGAACACCTCATGCGGCTGGTGAACGACGCCCTCGACCTGGCGCGCATCGAAGCCGGAAAGCTGGAGCTGGTGGAGCAGCCCTTCGACCTCCTCGCCCTGATCGACGAGGTGGCGAGCATGGTCGAGCCGATCGCGCGCCGGGGCGGGCTGGAGTTCCGGCGCCACATCGACGCGCACACGCCGCGCTGGCTGCTGGGCGACCCTGGCCGGGTGCGCCAGATCCTGCTCAACCTGCTCGGCAATGCGGTGAAGTTCACCGAGGCCGGCAGCGTGTCGCTGCAGGCGGCGCCGATGAAGGCCGGCGGCGTGCGCCTGGTGGTGTCCGACACAGGCCCGGGCATCAACGACGAGCAGCAGGCGCACCTGTTCCGGCGCTTCGAGCAGGCCGACGGCGCGCGCACCGCGGCGCGCTACGGCGGCAGCGGGCTGGGGTTGGCGATCTGCCAGGAGCTGGCCGTGGCCATGGGCGGGCGGATCGAGCTCGACAGCACGCCCGGGCAGGGCACCGACTTCACCGTGGACCTGCCGCTGCGCGAAGTGGAGCCGCCGGCGGTTCGCCCCGGCCCCGCCGCCGCGCCCGCATCACCGCCGGGTGGCGGGCTGTCCCTGCTGCTGGTCGAGGACGACCCGACCGTGGCCGAAGTCATCGGCGGCCTGCTGCGCGGCCTGGGCCACGAGGTCCTGCACGTGCCCCACGGCCTGGCCGCCCTGGCCGAAGCCGAGGGACGGGCGTTCGACATGGCCCTGCTCGACCTCGACCTGCCCGGCATCACCGGGCTGGCGCTGGCCAGCCACCTGCGTGCGCGCGGCTTCGATGCGCCCTTGCTTGCGGTGACCGCACGCGCCGATGCCCAGGCCGAGGCGCTGGCCCGCGACGCCGGTTTCGACGGCTTCCTGCGCAAGCCGGTGACCGCGGACATGCTGGGCGAGGCGATCGACGCGCTGCGCCCGGCCATGGCGGGCTGAGCGCGGCGCGCGCGGCCGCGCGCCGGTCCGCGTTCAGCGCCGGCTGTAGGCGTGCACTTCGTCCACCAGCACGCGCACGTGCTCGGGATCCATGCCCGGCGACATGCCGTGGCCGAGGTTGAACACGTGGCCCTCGCGCGAACCGCCGTTGCCGTCGCGCCAGCTGTCGAGCGCGCGCCGGACCTCGCGGCGGATGGCGTCGGGCGAACCGTAGAGCGTGGTCGGGTCGAGGTTGCCCTGCACCGCGACCTTGCCGCCGGTGCGCTGCGCGGCATCGCCGAGGTCGATGAGCCAGTCGACGCCCACGCCCTCGGCGCCGGAGTCGGCCAGCTCGCCCAGGTAGGCGGCGTTGCCCTTGCCGAACACGATCAGCGGCGTGCGCTCGGCGCCCGCGCCGCGCTCGAGCTCGCGCGCGATGCGGGTGAGGTAGGGCAGGGAGAACTCGCGGTACATCGCCGGCGAAAGCACGCCGCCCCAGGTGTCGAACACCTGCAGCGCCTGCGCGCCGGCCGCGCGCTGCGCGGCGAGGTAGGCGATCACCGCGCGCGTGTTGACCTCCAGCAGCGCGTGCAGCACCTTCGGGTCGTTGTGCGCCATCGCCTTGATGCGTGCGAAGTCCTTGCTGCCGCCGCCTTCGAACATGTAGCAGGCCAGCGTCCACGGGCTGCCGGAGAAGCCGATCAGGGGCACGCGGCCGTCCAGCTCGCGGCGGATCACGCGCACCGCGTCCATCACGTAGCCGAGGTCGGCCTCCATGTCCGGCACGCCGAGCTTCGCCACCGCCGCGGCGTCGCGCACCGGGCGTTCGAACTTCGGGCCTTCGCCGTCGACGAAATACAGGCCCAGGCCCATGGCGTCGGGGACGGTGAGGATGTCGGAGAACAGGATGGCGGCGTCGAGCTCGAAGCGCTCCAGCGGCTGCAGGGTGACCTCGCAGGCGATCTCCGGGTTCTTGGCCATGGCCAGGAAGCTGCCGGCCTTCGCGCGCGTGGCGCGGTATTCCGGCAGGTAGCGCCCGGCCTGCCGCATCAGCCACACCGGCGTGCAGTCCACGGGCTCGCGGCGGAGGGCGCGGAGGAAACGGTCGTTGCGGAGGGTCTGGGACAAGGCTTTCTTCCTGTAACGGGGGGAGGCGCGGCTCAGCGGTGGGGGTTGCCGGCGCCCTGGGCGAACATCAGCTGGAAGCCGCGCTTGAGCTGCTGGTCGCGCGCCTGCTCCAGCGCGGCCACCGCGGCCGCCTGGTCGAGGTACTGCTCGCGGCGGACGCTGCTGCGGCCGCCGATGCGGCCGCTTTCGCGCAGCAGGGTCCAGCCCCCGAGGAGGTCGGGCTGCAGCATCAGCTGCACGAAGCGCGGGGCTTCGTGGCCGTCGGGGCGTTGTTGCAGGAGCAGGCGCATGGCCGGCCGATTCTACGCCACGGGCGGCCTGCGGGCCTGCGCGGGCCCGGCCGGCGGGGGATTCAGGCGGCGCGCAGCACGGCCAGCACCTCGGCCGCCGGCACGTCCGGAACCAGGCGCGCGCGTCCGGCGCCGTCCCAGAGCACGAAGCGCAGGCCGCCGGCCTGGGCCTTCTTGTCCAGGCGCATGTGG
>Ga0079224_100017397_pt1 | contig 10130 bp, 9 predicted proteins | sample Stecom2015_FD_80414 | JGI IMG/M metagenome (GOLD analysis project Ga0079224, IMG submission 80414) | Agricultural soil microbial communities from Utah to study Nitrogen management - Steer compost 2015 | ecosystem: Environmental > Terrestrial > Soil > Agricultural land | place: USA: Utah... | reverse complement strand
GGCCGAAGGTCTCGAAGGTCACGATGCCAGGGACCTTCGCGTAGATGGTGTAGTCCCGGCCCATGCCCACGCCCGTGCCAGGGTGAATCTTGGTCCCGAGCTGACGGACGATGATGTTGCCGGGGATCACGAACTGGCCGCCGAACTTCTTGATGCCGCGGCGCTTGCCGCGCGAGTCGCGACCGTTCCGAGTCGATCCCACACCCTTTTTCGTTGCCATCTCTTCGCTCCTCGGCGCTCAGCCCACGATCTTCTCGATCTTCAGGGCGGTGTAGGGCTGCCGGTGCCCGCGGATCTTCTTCCAGCCCCGCGGCCTCTTCTTGAACGAAATGACCTTCCGCCCTCTTCCATGCTCGACGATCCGGGCGACCACGCTGGCGGACTCCACGAAGGGAAGGCCGACCTTCGGCGTCTCCCCTCCGATCATCAGCACCTCGGAGATGGTGATCTCGTCGCCGACGTTGCCGTCGAGCTTCTCCACGCGGAGCGTATCACCCTCCTGGACCCGGTACTGCTTGCCGCCCGTCTTGATCACGGCGTACATCGGTTTTCCCTCGAAACGATGGCGGCCTTCGGATGCGAATCCGGGCCGGATTCGAGAAAGGCCGCTGATCTAGGCGATCACCTCCAGGCTGTCAAGCGACCGTCAGGAATCCAGCGCCCGGCGAAGCGCCTCGGAGACGAGCTTCGGATCGCCCTGTCCTTTCAGCTCCCGCATCACCTGGCCCATGAAAAAGCCGAATACCGCCTTCTTTCCCGCGCGGTACTTCTCGAGTTCGGCGGGATTCGCGGCGATCACGCGGGCCACGGCCTCCTCGATCACGCCCACGTCGGAGACCTGCTCCAACCCCCTGGCGCGCATCACCGCCTCGGGCTCCTCCCCGGTGCGGTGGACCTCCTCGAGGATCGCCTTGGCCGAGCCGGCGTTGATCCGGCCCTCGTCCAGCAACCGCAGCAACGCCGCCAGCCGCTCGGGCTCGGCCCGGGTGGCGCGGATCCCCTCCGGATTCTCCTTGATCAGCCGGAGAACCTCGTTGATCACCCAGTTGGCCACGGTCTTGGGATTCTTCCCGTAGGCCGCGACCGCCTGCTCGTAGTAGTCCGCCACGGCCTTGTCGGCGACCAGGACCGAGGCGTCGTAGGCCGAGAGCTGGTACTCGCGGACGAAGCGCGCCTGCTTCTCCCGCGGCAGCTCCGGCAGGCTCTCTCGCACCCGCGCGACGAGGGCCTCGTCCACCCGGAGCGGCGGCAGATCGGGCTCGGGGAAGTAGCGGTAGTCCTGCGCCTCCTCCTTGGAACGCATCGAGCGCGTCACGCCGGCCTGGGCGTCGAAGAGCCGGGTCTCCTGCACCACCTGGCCGCCCTCCTCCCAGACGCGAATCTGGCGCTCGATCTCGAAATCGATGGCCTGCTTGAGGAAGCGGAAGGAGTTGAGGTTCTTGATCTCGACCCGCGTGCGGAATCCTGTCTCGCCCCTCTTGCGAACCGAGACGTTGGCATCGCAGCGCAGCGAGCCCTCCTCGAGGTTGCCGTCGTTGACGCCGATGTAGACGAGGATGCTGCGCAGGTTCTTGAGGTACTCGACCGCTTCGTCCGAGCTGCGAATGTCGGGTGCGCTCACGATCTCCATGAGCGGCACGCCGGCGCGGTTGAGATCCACGCGCGAGGGGCCGCCCTCGGGATCGTGGAGGTTCTTGCCCGCGTCCTCCTCCAGGTGGGCGCGGATGATGCCGACCTTCTTCTCGCCCTCGGGTGTGTCGATGACGAGGTGGCCGTTTTCACAGAGCGGCAGCTCGTGCTGCGAGATCTGATAGCCCTTGGGCAGGTCGGGATAGAAGTAGTTCTTGCGCGCGAAGACGCTGTGCTCGCGGATGGTGCAGTTCAGCGCCAACCCCAGCCGCACGCCGAATTCGACGACGCGCTCGTTGAGCACCGGAAGCGACCCCGGAAGCCCCAGACAGACCGGGCAGGTCTGGGAGTTCGGCGGGGCGCCGAAGGCGGTGCTGCAGCCGCAGAAGATCTTCGAGTCGGTGAGGAGCTGGGCGTGCACCTCCAGGCCGATGACGGCCTCCCAGTCGGAACGCGCCATCACGCCACCTCCGGAGGCGACTGCCGATGCCAGTCGGTCGCCTGCTGATAGGCCGCCCCCACGCGAAAGAGGGTGGCCTCGTCCATCGGCCTTCCGAGGAGCTGCATTCCCACCGGCAGGCCCTTCGAGGTGAAGCCGCAGGGGACGCTCATCCCCGGCAAGCCCGCGAGGTTGCAGGCCAGGGTGAAGACGTCGGCCAGGTAGGCCTCCACCGGATCCTCCGCCTTCTCACCCAGGCGTCGCGCCGCGGTGGGCGCCACCGGCGTGACGATCGCGTCCACCCGCTTGAAGGCTTCCTCGAAGTCGCGCCGGATGAGGGTGCGAACCTTCTGGGCCCGGATGGAGTACTGCTCGTAGTTGCCCGACGACAGCGCCCAGGTCCCGGCGAGGATGCGGCGCTTGACCTCCGGCCCGAAGCCGGCCGCGCGGGTCTTCAGATAAACGTCGCGCAATCCACCCTCGCGCACCGACAGCCCGTAACGGATGCCGTCGAAGCGCGCGAGGTTGGAGGAAGCCTCGGCCGCCGCCACCACGTAATAGGCGGCGATGGCGTATTCGGTGTGGGGAAGCGAGATCTCCTCGACCTTCGCTCCGAGGGAGACCAGCGTGGCGATCGCCGCGCGGATGGCGCCCTCCACTTCGGGATCCACGCCCTGGACGAAGTACTCCTTCGGAATCCCGAGCCGCATCCCCTCCACGCTCGCACCTCGGGTGGCGGCGACCCAGTCGGGGACGGGCTCCGAGACGCTGGTGGAGTCGAGCGGATCGTGGCCGGCGATCGCCTGCAGGAGGATGGCCGCATCCTCCACCGTCCGGCCGAAAGTGCCGACCTGATCGAGCGAGGAGGCGTACGCGACCACGCCATAGCGAGAGCAGCGCCCGTAGGTGGGCTTGATGCCCACCACCCCGCAGTGCGAGGCCGGCTGGCGAATCGACCCACCGGTATCGGTGCCAAGGGCGCCGTAGACCTGCCGCGCCGCGACCGCCGCCGCAGATCCCCCCGACGAGCCGCCGGGCGACCGAGAAAGGTCCCACGGATTGCGGGTGACCCTGTACGCGGAGGTCTCCGTGGTCGAGCCCATGGCGAACTCGTCCAGGTTGACCTTGCCCAGGACCACCGCGCCCGCATCGCCGAGTCTGCGCGCCACGGTGGCATCGAACGGCGGCACGTAGCCCTCCAGGATTCTCGATGCGCAGGTGGTGGGCATTCCCGCGGTGGAGATGTTGTCCTTGAGGGCGACGGGAACGCCGTCCAGCGCGCCCAGCGCATTGCCCTCGCGGCGCCGCCGGTCGGATTCCCTCGCCCGAGCGAGGGCGGTCTCCTCCGCCACGTGCAAGAAGGCGCCCAGACGCTCGTCGGTCGCGCGGATCCGATCGAGGCAGGCCCGAGTCGCCTCCTCCGAACTCAATTCGCCCGCCGCCAGTGCGTCGGCGAGCTCGCGAAGGGTGAGGTCCGTGGGATTCACTCGATGATCCTCGGCACGACGAAGAAAGGACCGTCGCTCTGGGGTGCGTTGGCCACGGCCTTCTCGACCGGCAGCCCCGGCTGGACCTCGTCCGAACGGGTCGGCGCGATCCCGGCCGAGGCGTGGGCCATGGGCGGAACGTCGTCGAGATCCAGCGAGAGCAGGCGGTCCAAGTAGGTCACCATCGAGGAGAGGTCGCGGCGGAACCGCTCCACCTCTTCCTCGTCGAGGGCGATCGCGGCGAGCCTGGCCGCGCGCTCCACGTCTTCCCGGGCGAGCTCCATCTCGCTCACCTCTTGAAGATGTTGAGGATGCTCCGCATCACGCTTTCGGGGCGCTCGCTCTCCGAGATGCCGATCTTTTCCAGCTCCCCCTCGTCGAAGACCGTCACGCCGCAGTTGAAGCAGCGGTCGATCTCGATCCCGCGGAAGCGGATGGTCTGCAGCTCCATCCCGCACTTGGGACAGCGCATCCAGTGCAGGCGCTTGAGCTCGGCCTTCCGCTCCTCCTCCATCGCCATCGCCTTCTCGTGGGCGAGCTTGCGGAGCTTTTCGGCGTTTTCCCGGGCGAAGTACTCCTCTTCTGCGCGCGAAGGCTTGGTGGTGTCGCTCATCGGTCGTTCCTCGGAAGCGGCTCGGCCGCTTTCTCGCCATTAGCCAATGGCGCGAATCCCCGCAACCATGTCCTGGAGTGAGGCCTTGCGGGTTACCCGTTCGGACGTCGGTCGACTTTTCTACGAAGCGCCCCGGCGCGAACTTGCAGGTCGGAGGGCGAAGGGCCCTTCGGGAGGGACGTGCATGAGAGCTCTGAGGACGACGCTATTCGCGGCGGCGCTGGTCCTCGCCGCGACGGCGATGGCTCAGCAAGACCAGCAGCCCGGCCGTCGACAGCCGGGCCAGACCGTTCCGGGTCAGAGGGAGCAGCAGGCGCAGCGCTCCTACGAGGCCACCAAGGCCTTCGCGGTGGTGAACACCGAGATGCAGAACGCGCGCGTGAGCGCCAAGATGCTGCAGCAGCTCTCCTCCGATCAGCGGTCCTACGACCGTCAGCACGGGGAGTGGTTCGTCAAGAACATCCGCGAATCGCTGAACCAGGCCCAGTCCTACCTCAACAAGGTCCGTCCGCTGGCGACCAGCGAGGACGAGCGACGGCAGTTCAGCGAGGCATCCACCGCCATCCGCAACGCGCTACAGATGCTGCAGCCGATGCAGCAGCAGCTCAACGACCCGCAGCAGGTCAACCAGGCGGCCAGCCGGCTCGAGCAGCAGATCGAGCAGGGCTTCGAGCCACTGCGGCAGATGGCCTCGTCGATGAATTCGCAGATCGAGATCGGCTGAAGTCCGAGAGCACGCGGGGCGGGTGCGGCCTTGTCCACACACGCCCCGACGCCGAAAGGTTGATCTTTCCCCTCCCCCGACGATCCTGGCCCTCCGGGCGCGAGACCAGCGCCACCAGGAGGACCGGATGGAGCGCGCTCGACCGAGCCGCCTCGCCGCCAGACCGAAGAAGACCGCGCCGAATCGACGGGTCCGCACCTCCAAGCCTACGACGACGTTCGCGCGCAGGCGTTCCGATGCGGAGGCGGCGACCCGTGGCGAGCGGCAAGAGGTCCTCGCCGTCTGCCTGCTGGCGGCGGCCGCCTTCCTCGCTCTGGCGCTCGTCTCCTACGAGCCCGATGGCGACAACCTGATCGGGCCGGCCGGCGCCTTCGTGGCGGCACGGATCTTCTCCGTGGTGGGCCTCGGCGCCTTCGCGCTCCCCTTTGCGCTCTTCCTCGGCTTCGTCCACGCCATTCGCCCCTCCCGTCCGCGGCTTGGCCTGGTCGCCCTCCTCTCCTACGCGGTGCTGGTCCTCGGCGGCGGCATCGCCCTCGACCTGCTCTTTCCCAGCCTGCGCCCTTTCGAAGTCCGCCCCGGCGGTCTCGTGGGCGGGACGCTGGCCGATGCGCTCCAGGCCGTCTTCTCCACGGTGGGCGCGCTGATCCTGGTGCTGGCCGCCATGGCCTGCGCGCTGGTGGTGGCATCCGGGTGGAGGCTGAGCCGGGCCATCCTCGCCCTCGGTGCCGCCTTCCGCTGGCTCGGTCGACAGGCGGTCGACTTCGTTCGCCTCCAAGTCGAACAGCACCGGCTGGAGCGCGAGGCGCTTCGCCTCGAGGAGGAGGAACGCCGCGCCGAACTCGGCCTCCCGCCCGTCCCGGAGGCGAAGAAGCCGCGCTTCCGCCGCAAGAAGGCGGAGGAGGGCACGCTGGAGGCGGATCTCGACGGACGGATCGAGGTTCCGGTCGAGGAGGAGCCCCCCATCGTCGCTCCCGCCAGGCCCGTGGAGCCGGCTCCCGCCGCTGTGAACCCACCCACCTCCGAAGCGCCCGAGCTTCCGCCCGATCCGGCATGGGTCGCGACCGGCCGCGGCGCAGCTGCCCCGAAGCCGGCGGAGGAAAAGCCTCAGGTGGAAAAGCCGGCGGTGGGGAAGCTGGCGGTCGAAAAGCCCTCCGTCGAGCAGACGCCGGTCGAAACCTCCGCCCCGTCCGCACCCGAATCCGCGCCGGCAGCCGCCGGGCCCGCGCCCATCGACACGGAGCCGGAGCCGGTGCCGGTGATCGAGGTGCCGCGCGGACCGCGCAAGCCGAAGAAGACCGAGTCGCCCTTCGATCTCATCGTCTCCGAGAGCGGCTTTTCCCTGCCGCCCCTGGCGCTGCTCGACGCGCCGCCGGCGAACGACGCCCGCCACCTCGACGAGGCGCAGCTGCACGCCACCGCGGCCCGGCTCAAGCAGAAGCTCGAGGACTTCGGCATCAAGGGCCAGGTGGAGCGGATCCGCCCCGGACCGGTGGTGACCATGTACGAGTTCGCCCCGGCTCCGGGCGTGAAGATCTCCCGCATCCAGAGCCTCGCCGACGACCTGGCCATGGCGCTGGAGGCCCTGCGCGTGCGCATCGTGGCCCCCATTCCCGGCCGCGGCGTGGTGGGCATCGAGGTCCCCAACCAGAAGCGCGAGATCGTCTACCTGCGCGAGGTGCTGGAGCAGGAGGCCTTCCGCAAGGCTCGCTCCAAGCTGACCCTGGGCATCGGCAAGGACATCGAGGGGATGCCCTACATCACCGACCTCGCCAAGATGCCCCACCTCCTCATCGCGGGCACGACCGGCTCCGGCAAGTCGGTGGCGGTCAACGCCATGATCGTCAGCCTCCTCTACAAGGCCACCCCGGAGGAGGTCCGCTTCATCATGGTGGACCCCAAGATGCTGGAGCTCTCCGTGTACGAGGGCATCCCGCACCTCCTCCTCCCGGTGGTCACCGATCCGCGCAAGGCGGCGCTGGCGCTGCGCTGGGCGGTGGAGGAGATGGAGCGGCGCTACGCCCTGATGGCGGAAAACGGCGTCCGCGACCTGGCGAGCTACAACCGGCTGGTGCGCGAGCGAGCGCAGCAGGCCGAGGAGACCGGCGATCCGGAACGATCGCGCAAGCTCCTCGTCATCGACGTGGAGAAGGGCGAGACCGTGGAGGAGGAGGCGCAGGCTGCCCCGACGCCGCCGCCTTCCGAGGAAAGGCCCTTGCCCTATCTCGTCATCATCATCGACGAGCTCGCCGACCTGATGATGGTCGCCTCCAAGGAGGTGGAGACCTACATCGCCCGCATCGCGCAGAAGGCGCGCGCCGCCGGCATTCACCTGATGGTCGCCACCCAGCGTCCATCGGTCGACGTGGTCACGGGCCTGATCAAGGCCAACTTCCCCTCGCGCATCTCCTTCCTTCTGCGCTCGCGAACCGACTCGATGACCATCCTCGACTCCGCCGGCGCGGAAAAGCTCCTCGGCCAGGGCGACATGCTCGTCCTTCCGCCGACGAGCCATCATTTGCAGCGCGTGCACGGCGCCCTGGTCACCGAGAAGGAGATCAAGCGCGTGGTCGACCACCTCAAGGCCCAGGGCTCGCCGGTCTACGACGAGTCGATCCTCTCGGCGCCGGACGACGAGGGCGGCGCCGAGGGCGGCGAGGACGATCTTTCCGACGAGCTCTACGACCAGGCGGTGGCCATCATCTCGGAGATGAAACGCGTCTCCATCTCCATGCTCCAGCGCAAGATGCGCATCGGCTACAACCGCGCCGCCCGCATGATCGAGCGCATGGAGCGCGAGGGGATCGTCGGCCCCGCCGACGGCGCCAAGCCCCGTGAGGTCCTCATCCGCAAGGATGCATGACGGAACCTTTCGCCTTCGCCATCGCCCGCGCCGGGCACGGTCGAGGGGAGACGGCCGAGGGGGCGGACGCTCCACGAGCCGAGATCATGCCGCGCTCGCGAATTCCGGCTCCAGCCGATCAGCGTCGAACGCGCCGACTCAGTGGCAGGACGGCGTCTCGGGCGAGATGAAGATGGCGCGGTAGACCAGACCCGCGGCCGCGACGAGCGGCAGACCGCGCCGGATCCCCACCGCAACCGGCCGGGGCAGCCGCGATAGCAGCCCCATCGGCCCCTGCGCCAAGAGCAGCGCCGGCCCCGAGCCCAGCGCGAAGCCGAGCATGACGAGCAGGCCCGTATGCCACGCGCCCGAGGCGAGGGCCGCGGCGTAGATGCCGTAGAGGAGGCCGCAGGGAAGCAGCGGCGTCAGCGCGCCGATCGAGGCGGAGCGCACGACCGGATCCGCCCCGGCGGAGAGCCGCCCGATCCTGGCGACGAGCCGGCCGAGCCCCGGGATGGCGGGCAGCTTCTTGCCCAGGTCGAAGGCGGAGAGCACCAGCGCCGCGGCCATCACCCAGGGGAAGAAGCGCTGCAAGGAGATGGGCAGCGCGCTCGAGATCCCGCCGCCGACCGCGCCAAGGAAGGCGCCCACGATCGCGTAGCCGCCCGTTCGGCCGAGGTGGTAGGCGACGATGGGCCTCACCTTGCGCGTCATCCCCGCCAGGCCCGCGCATGCGAGCGGGCCGCACATCAGAAAGCAGTGGAAGCTGCTCGCGATGCCCACCGCTGCCGCGGCAAGAAAGCCGCCCACCGCGGCGGGGTTGTCGACGAGGTGGCCGATGTCGCCGAAGAACGCGTCCATGTCCATCTCTTCTCGCAAGCCCCGTGCCCAAGGATTTCGGCGCTCCTAGCGAGCTGGAGCCGGCGATGACCGCGCTGGCACGGCCTTCGCTTGTCGGGCAGGCGTGGACGCGCGTTCGACCTGTCGGCACTGCAAGTCGCCCATCCCCCCTTCCATGGAGGGGAAGGATTTCTGCTGCACCGGCTGCGAGGCCGTCTACGGACTGCTGCACCGGGAAGGGCTCGGGCGCTACTACGAGCTCGCCGGCGACAAGACGGCTCCGGTCGGTGAGGTGAGCGGACCACGCAGCCACTCCTGGCTCGAACCGCTCGTGGCGCGCGCGGAGGAAGCCGGCGGCTCCATCTGCACGCTGGACCTGGACGTTCAGGGCATCCACTGCGCCGCCTGCGTCTGGTTGATGAGCGAGCTCTTCAAGCGCGAGAAGGGCGGCGTCTCCCTCCACGTCAACCCCGGACTCGGCAAGGTCCGCCTCGCCTGGAAGCGCGGCGGCTTCGACGTGGAGCGCTTCGTCTCCCGCGTGGAGGAATTCGGCTACCTCTTCGGACCGAGCAAGAAGACATCGAACGAAAGCACGCGCTCGCTTCTGCTCCGCCTCGGTGCGACGGCCGCGATCGCCGGAAACGTGATGCTGTTTTCGCTCGCCTTCTACACCGGCCTCGGACCGGAGGACGGCGTCGTCTACGAGCTCTTCACCAAGCTCTCGGTGGCGCTATCCGCGCTGGTCGTCTTCGTGGGCGGCTGGCCCTTCTTCCGCTCCGCGTGGAAGGCGCTTTCGAAGGGCGTGCTCCACCTCGACCTTCCCATCGCGGCTGGCATCCTCCTCGCCTTCGGCGCCTCGCTCTATCAGGCGCGTGGCGGCCAGGGGGAGCTGTACTACTTCGACACCCTCAACGTCTTCGTCCTCTTGATGCTGGTCGGGCGCTGGTTGCAGCAGCGCGTGCTCGAGAAGAACCAGCGCTTCCTCCTCGAAGACGTCGGCACCGAGGGCATCACCGTTCGGCGGCGCGAGGGCGACCGACTCGTCTTCGTCTCCGCACCGCAGATCCGCAAGGGCGACGAGCTGGTGATCGCGCCCGGCGACCTCGTCCCCGTCGATGCGGAGGTCCAGGCGCCCTCCGCCTTCACCATCGACTGGATCACCGGCGAACCCGACGTCGTCGCGGTCCCCGCAGGCGGCACCGTCCAGGCGGGCGCCTTCAACGCCACGCGCAGCGCCGTGACGGTCGTGGCGAAGACGGATTTCGAGGAGTCTCCGCTGCCCTCGCTTCTGCGCAGCACGCGAGAGGAGCGCGGGACCTCTCACCTGCGCTTCTGGGACCTCTTCGCGCGCTACTACGTGGCAGCCGTACTGCTCATCGCCACCATCGGCCTCTTCCTCTGGCTGCCGAAGGGGCCGGAGAAGGCACTGCAGGTCACGGTGGCGCTGCTGGTGGTGACCTGTCCCTGCGCCATCGGCATCGCCATCCCCCTCGCCTACGAGCTCGCGCAGGCGCGCCTTCGCCGCCAGGGCCTCTTCGTCTGATCGAAGAGCCTCCTCG
>Ga0079224_100017396_pt1 | contig 10130 bp, 9 predicted proteins | sample Stecom2015_FD_80414 | JGI IMG/M metagenome (GOLD analysis project Ga0079224, IMG submission 80414) | Agricultural soil microbial communities from Utah to study Nitrogen management - Steer compost 2015 | ecosystem: Environmental > Terrestrial > Soil > Agricultural land | place: USA: Utah... | reverse complement strand
TTGACCTTGTAGGGCTGCCCCGTGGCCGGATCGACCGTGAAGACGTGATACGGGTTGACGGCGGGCGCGAAGACATGCCCCGTCACGGTCAGCTCCACCACGTCCACGCCGTTCTCCGAGGCCGCGACGTACACGCTGTTCGCGTCCTCCTCGAAGTCGAAATCGAGGTTGGCCGGATGGTGCGGGAGGTGCCAACGCTCGATCGCGTGCTTCCGCGCGGCTTCCGTGCTGGTCGCGACCATGAACGGATAAAACGCCGCCTTCGGAAGCTGCTGGCCCGCCGCCACCCGCGGCGGGGTGATGATCGCCATCACCAGCTCGTCGTAGGCGCCGACCTCGCTTTCGGTGAAGCGGAAGGCGAGGACGGCCAGAACGCTGCGCGTATGTTGAGCTTCGATCGGCTCCAGATGGGCCGGCAGGATCGTGCGGGCGTTCGCCGTGCTCATCTGGAAGAAGCCACCGACGCAGGTGTCGAAGCCGTAGCGGGTCAGGGTCGGATTGCTCGTGGTCATCTCGGCTCTGTTCAATTGGAGGAATTGGGAAGCACCGGCGCTCCGGCGTTCCGGTAATCGGCCAGGGCGCGACGCACCTCGCCGCGGGCCCTGTGGAGCAGGACCCTCTGGTGGCCCTGCGTCACGCCGAGCGCGTCGCTCACGTGCGCGCCCGAGCGCCCGTCGAGATCCCTCAGCGTGATCACCTGGCGCTGGCGCTTGGGCAGCCGTGCAATGCAGGCGGCGATCCGCGATTCGAGCTCTCGGCCCAGGAGACGCTCTTCCGGACCCGGCGCCGCATACATCAGGAGGGGCGTCCGCTGCGGGAGAAGATCGCCGTCCGAAGGCGGGAATGGGAGCTGGGACAGCGGTGTCGCACGGGCGGCCTTCCGACCCGCGGCGCGGGCGGTGTAGCCGAGGATGCGGAGCAGCCACGTATAGAGCGAAGCGCGGCCCTCGAAGCGGTGGATCGCCGTCAGGGCCGCCAGCCAGGTCTCCTGCACCACGTCTTCGGCGTCGTCCCGGGATCGGACGTATCGTGTGGCGATCCGGATCATCTCGGGGCGCAGCATCCGCGCGACCGCGGCGAATGCGTTCTCGTCACGCTGGACCAGCGCCCTGTGGAGCAGGTGGTCGCGGTCCTCCTTGCCCAGCGTCGCGTCCGGGGGAGGGAGGTCGGCGTTCGGAAGCGTGCCCACGCGCTCGCGCGGGCTACGTAGGGATCTCGGCTTCATGGTGGTCCGGGCGGGCATCCCGCCGTGCAGAAGGGTCAAACGCCGGATGGCGGTCGTCGCCGTGCGCGACTCCGCGGCTACTCCGACGAACTTCAGCTCTCGGCAGCGAGCTCGTCCAACAGGTCGGGGAGGGTCCGGAGCTCGCGGATCCTCAATGCCCGGCGACTCGTCGGCGTCGTCACCTCGACGACGTCCGAGACGCGATGTCCGAGCAACGCGGAGCCCAGAGGCGCCTCGAAGCTGATGTGACCCCGCGCCAGATCCATCGCCTCGCTGCTCATGAGACGATGGACGCTTTCCTCGCCCGTTTCCAGGTCCTCGACGACGAGGTGGGACCCGTATCCGACGGTATCGGCGCCCACAGTGGCCATTGCTGCCGGCGAAGCGCCGTTCAGGATCATGGCGAGAAGCTCCATGTCCTCAAACCCCTCTCGCGCGCCGGAGTGCCGTCTCGGCGCATCCACGAGGTCCTGGAGGCGCCGAAGGGGATCCCTGGTCGATGATGTGGCGGTGGACATGGATCCTCCATATGCAGGCGAACCCCCCACGGAGTTCGAGGAGGGCTCGCTACGGTTTCGGGGGACGGCCGACGCGGCTGTCTACTTCTACAGTGTCCCGAACGCGCGCGGCGTTACAACTCGTCGCCCCGCGCTCGCCGGTTCCGGGGGCAGGGGAGCGCCGGGCCGGCACCTCGATCCGGAACATCTCCGCCGCCGTCTTCCACAGGATGCCATCCATCGATGCCTCCGGAAGCCCCAGGCTGTCGAACAGCCGGCGGTACATGCCCATGTCCGCGAGCGGCCAATCGGTGCCGTACATGAGCTTGGGTCCGGGATCGCCGAGATAGGCGACCAGCCGCTGCACCCCGTCCGCCAGGATGCGCGTGTAGGCCTCGCCAGGATCGACCAGGGCCAGCCCCGAGACGTCGGCATACACGTTCTCGTTCTTGTAGAGCACCTCCGCCGCGTCGACGAACCACGGATTGCCCAGATGGCAGATGACGAACCGCACGTCGGGGAAGTCGACCGCGACGTCGTCCACCAGGAGCGGGTGGGCCATGCGTACCTTCGCGCCCTTCGCGAACGTGTCGCCGCAGTGGATCATCACCGGGACGCCGTGCTTCTCCGCGATGCGGAAGACGGCCTCGAGCGAAGGGTCGTTGATCGGGTACCGATCGTAGCCGGGGTACAGCTTGATGCCCTTCACGACGCCGTCCCGGATCCGCTCCTCCATCATGAACAGGTCCGTGCGCTTGTCGCTGCGCCAGCGCAGTCCCTCGATGACGGTGGTGCGCGGGTCCTCGGCCAGGATCTCGAGGATCTCCTCCACGGCCGGGCGCTCGACGTCGACGAGGTAGGACGTCAGCACCACCGCGTGGTCGACGCCGTGCTGGGCCATCTCCCGAAAGAGGCGTTCCACGTTCTCCCGGGTAGGCCGTGGATGGCGGCCCTCTTCGATATAGTAGTTGTTGAGGTGCACGTGGCAGTCGATCAGCATGGCCTGGAGCCCGAATGGAGAAGCGGAAGGCCGGAGCGAAGCTACGGCTGCGGGACTTCGAGACAAAGATACGCCTTCGGCCGATCGTCCTGGGCGACTACGAGGCGCTGGTCGCGATGCAGAAGCGCTGCTTCCCGGGCATGACGCCCTGGAGCCGGGACCAGATCGAAAGCCAGCTGCGCACCTTTCCCGAAGGGCAGCTGTGCATCGAGCTGGACGGCCGTATCGTGGCGTCGTCGAGCTCCCTCATCGTGGACTACGACCGCTACGAGGATTGGCACGATTGGGGCCGGATCGCGGATTCGGGCTTCATCCGCAACCACGAGCCCGAGGGCGACACCCTCTACGGCATCGAGATCATGGTCGACCCCGAGTACCGTGGCATGCACCTGGCCCGCCGGTTGTACGACGCCCGCAAAGAGCTCTGCCGGCGGCGCAACCTGGCGCGCATCGTCATCGGGGGGCGGATCCCGGGGTTCGGCGGCCAGCCCGACGAGATGACTGCCCGTGAGTACGTGGAGAAGGTGATGGGCCGGGGGCTCTACGATCCCGTGCTCACGACGCAGGTCGCGAACGGCTTCGTGCTGCGGGCGCTGATCCCCGACTACTTCCCCTCCGACGAGGCCTCCCGGGGCTATGCGACGCATCTGGAGTGGACCAACCTGGACTATGTGCCGGACCCCGGCCGGACGTGGCACCGCGTCCTCCCCGTCCGGCTGTGCGCGGTCCAGTACCAGATGCGACCCATCGAGAGTTGGGAGGAGTTCTGCCGGCAGTGCTCCTACTTCCTGGACACCGCGTCGGACCAGAAGGCCGACATCGTCCTGTTCCCCGAGCTGCTGACGACCCAGCTGCTCGGTCTCGAGCCGTCGGCGCGGCCGGCGGAAGCCGTGCGCGGCGTGGCCGCCCGCACGGCGGATTACCTGGATTTCTTCACGCGCTCGGCGGTCAAGTACAACGTGAACATCGTCGGCGGAAGCCAGTTCACGCTGCAGGACGACCGGCTCTTCAACATCGCGTATCTGTTCCGGCGCGACGGTACCATCGAGCGTCAGGCGAAGCTCCACGTCACGCCGGACGAGCGTCGCTGGTGGGGCCTCGAGGGCGGGGACGAGCTCCGCGTCTTCGAAACCGACCACGGGAAGGTCGCGATCCTGATCTCGTACGACGTGCTGTTCCCCGAGCTGGCCCGGATCGCGGTGGCGCGGGGGGCGGAGATCCTCCTGATCCCGTTCGCGGCGACCGACCGCGCGTCCTATCTCCGCACCCGCTACGCGGCAGCCTCCCGCGCCGTGGAGAACGACGTCTTCGTGGCGATCGCGGGCGCGACCGGCAACCTCCCGTTCGTGGACAACGCCGACGTCCATTACGCGCAGTCCGCCATCTTCACGCCGCTCGACTTCTCGTTCGCGCGTGACGGCATCGCCGCCGAGTCGACGCCGAACGTCGAGACGCTGGTCATCGCGGACGTGGATCTCGAGCTCCTGCGGCGTCACCGGTACGCCGGTACCGTGCAGCCGTGGAACGACAGGAGGAACGACCTGTTCTCCGTGTCGTGGCTCGGGCGCACGGGGAACGATCCGTCCGACGGTGCGTAGATTGCCCCGACGTCCGCTTCGACGGCGTCCGCTCCGGGGGACCGCCGACGGGCCCCCTCGCTCCCCCAGAATCGACCCGGAACCGTGCGCCTGAAGCTCCTCCTGTTCGGCCTCACCCTCCCGACGGTCCTCGCGTTGGACTTCGCCACCAAGAGCTGGGCGCTCAGGACGCTGTCTTCGGGCCCGCGCGAGCTCTTCGGGGGGCTCGTGCCGCTCACCCTCGCCTTCAACAAGGGCGCGGCGTTCGGCATCAGCGTCGGCGACGACTCACGGTGGCTGTTCGTGCCGATCACGTTCGTGGCGCTCGGGCTGCTCGCGGTCCTGTTCAAGCAGGCCGGCAACCGGGACGTGCTGCGCATCGCCGCGATCTCGATGGTGGTGTCGGGGGCGCTCGGCAACCTCTACGATCGTCTCCGTTGGAGCCGCGGCGTGGTCGACTTCATCGGTCCGATCGACCTCGTCTTCTGGCACTTCCCGATCTTCAACGTGGCCGACATCGCGATCACCTGTGGCGCGATCCTGCTCGCGATCTCCTTTTGGATCGAGGAGCGACGGCTCGAGTCCGAGGATGCCGCCGCGGCCGCCGACGAGGGCCGGGCAGGCGGGCTGGAGCCGCAGAGCTTCGGTGGCGCGGAAACGGGCGGATCCATCGGCGACTGACCGGACACCCACGCTCGGCCGGGGAATCGAGGCACCGAGCGCTCGCCGTGCGCCGCTCGGGCTAGCGGAGCGCCCCTACGCCCCTGTCCGCCCGGGGGTGGCTCCCGGGAGGAACAGCAGATACTCGATGCGTCGCCCTCGCATGCGGGTCACCCGGAGTCGGCCCGGGTCGATGTCGATCTCGTCGCCCACCACCGGGATCCGGTTCAGCCGCCCGAATACGAACCCCCCGAGGGTATCGAAGTCCTCGTCCTCGTGGGGCGCGAACGCCAGGCGCTCCGCCGCCTCGCGCAGCGAGGCGCCGCCCCAGATGCGGATGCGGCCCCCGGCCAGGCTCTGGAAGTCGATGGGCTCGTCCCCCTCGTGCTCGTCCTGGATCTCGCCGACGATCTCCTCGATGAGGTCCTCGAGCGTCACCAGGCCGGCGGTGCCCCCGAATTCGTCGAGCACGATCGCCATCTTCGTGCGTTGTTGACGCATCTCGGGGATGAGGTCCTCCACCGGCTTGGACGCCGGCGCGAAGGGCAGGGGCCGCATCACCAGATCGAGGTTGGTGATGCCGTCGCGATCGGCGCGCCACAGGTCCCGCGCGATGACCACGCCGAGCACGTGATCGAGGTTCTCCTCGTAGACGGGCAGGCGCATGTGTCCCGTCTCCAGCATGGTGTCCCGGGCGCCCTGGACGGACGTGCTCGACGGGATCGCCACCATGTCCGTGCGCGGCGTCATGACCTCACCGATCGAAACCTCGTCGAGCCGGATCACGCTCGACACGACGCGCCATTCGTCCTCGTCGAGCGCGCCTTCGCGTCGCCCGATCTCGGCGAGCACCTCGAGCTCGGCGCGGCTCACCGTGGGCCGATCCCCGGGCGGCGTCAGCAGCTTGGAGAGCCACGAAAGCGGGATGAGGATCGGCTTCATGACGAGGACCATCACACGAAGGACGTGCACGGAGGGGACCACGAGCTGACGCCAGAACGTCGCACCGAGGGTTTTGGGAACGATCTCCGAGAAGAGCAGCACCACGAGCGTGAGCGCCGCCGAAAAGGCCGTGACCCAGGTCTCGCCGAAGACCCTGGCGGCGACGGCGCCGCCCATGGCGGCACCCATCGAGTGCGCGATCGTGTTCAGGGTCAGGATCGCCGCGATGGGCTCGTCGATGTTCCTCTGCGCCTTCTCCAGCCACGCCCCGGCGGATGGATTGCGCTCGCGCAGGAGCGCGCTGTAGGAGTGCGTGACCGAGAGGAACACCGCCTCGAGGATCGAGCACAGGAAGGAGGTGGTCAGCGCGAGGCCGAGGATCCAGGCGAGCGTGATCACCGGATCGCCGCGGAGTGGGCCGGTTCGAGGCTCCGACGGGTGTGGCCGGCTCCGTTTCCGAAGCCGGCCTGTCGCCTATGCGAGGGTGTCGGGCAGGGCTCCGCGCTCAGCTGTCGAGCGCCGCGTCGAGCGTGATGTCCACCGCGGCGAGCGCCTTGGAGACGGGGCATCCCGCCTTCGCGGCGTTCGCGTGCTCGAGGAACGTGGCCTCGTCCAGCCCCGGCACGACGGCCCTCGTATGGAGCTCGATCCCCGTGATCGCGGGGCCATCGTCCTTCTTCCCGAGCGTGACCCGACCGCGCGTCGTCACCCGCTCCGCCGTATGGCCCGCCTCGGCCAGGCGCGCCGAGAGCGCCATCGAGAAGCATCCGGCGTGCGCCGCGCCGATCAGCTCCTCCGGATTGGTTCCGGTTCCTTCCTCGAAGCGCGAGCCGAACGAGTAGGCTCCGCTGACGGCGCCGCTCTCGCTCCCGAGCGTTCCCTTCCCGGTCTTGAGGTCCCCTCGCCACTCCGCGTTCGCGCTGCGTACGGGCATCGTAGACACTCCAAGTCGCAGGGTTTACTGTCCCGGCCGGAGCGATTCCGGCCTCGTCCGGCAAGATAGTGACTGCGGGCATCGAGGTCGACCGAGCGCGGCGGCGTAGACGCGGCGGCGTAGGCGCGGCGGCGCGGCCACGATGGGCGGGGGGGACACCCGAGCTCCGGCCCGGGGTAGGAACCGGCCACGAGCACGCGCGAGGCCCACGAGGGGAGACCATGGCTCCACGCCCACGCTGATGGAAGAGGCCGCTGGATCGAGAGACGGCGGACCTCCGCCTCCCCTGACCCTGCCCGAGCGGCTCGACCCGGAGGTGTTCCAGCTCCCCGTCGAGCGCATGCGCAGCGGGTACTATTCCGACAAGTACTTCGTGCGGGCGCGGGAGGTGCTCCAGTCCCGGGCGCGCGACCCGGTGGTCACGATGCAAGTCTTCCAGAAGAAGGACGCCTTCGTGGCCGGGACGGACGAAGCGATCGCGATCCTCAAGCTGTGTCTGACCGAAGGGTACCGGTTCGAGGACCTCGACGTGCGGGCCCTGCGGGACGGTGATCCGGCGGCGCCCTGGGAACCGGTCATGCACATCACGGGGCCGTACATGGCGTTTGCGCACCTCGAGACGCTCTACGTCGGCGTGCTCTCGCGGCGCACACGCATCGCCACCAACACGCGGGCGGTGGTCGAGGCGGCCTGGCCCCGAAGCATCATGTTCTTTCCCGCGCGACACGACCACTGGATGGTGCAGACGGGCGACGGCTGGGCGGCACACGTGGCGGGCGCGATCGGCGTCTCCACCGATGCCCAGGCGTCGTGGTGGGGCTCCAGGGGGATCGGGACCGTGCCGCACGCGTTGATCGCCGCCTTCGAGGGAGACACCGTGGAGGCGACGTGTGCGTTCGCGGACGCGATGCCGGAGGACGTGCGCGTGATCTCGCTCGTGGACTTCGACAACGACTGCGTGGGCACCTCCCTCGCGGTGGCGCGGTCGCTCGGCGAGCGGCTCTGGGGCGTGCGGCTCGACACCGCCGGGGCGCTCGTGGATCGATCGTTGCTGGACCGCATGGGCGACTTCGATCCGCGCGGCGTGAATCCGCAGCTGGTCCACCGAGTGCGGGACGCCCTCGACGGCCACGGCTTCGGGCACGTGAGGATCGTGGCCTCGGGTGGCTTCACGGCGGACAAGATCCGGAGATTCGAGAGCATGCGGGTCCCCGTCGATTCGTATGGCGTGGGCTCGGCGCTCGTGCGCGGGAGCTTCGACTACACCGCCGACGTGGTGCGCGTGGGAGGGAAGCCGCTCGCGAAGGTCGGGCGGTGGTACCGGGAGAACGACCGGATGGAGCTCGTGCGATGACCGAGGAGGCGAGGATGGAGACGGCCACCATCGGGTGGGTCGTGGACGCCCAGGTGGACTTCATGCGGCCCGACGGCCGCCTGTACGTGCGTGACCCCGGGGACGAGGCGGACGTCGGGGCGGCGCGGATCATCGGGCGGCTCACGGAGGCCGTCCAGTGGATGAGCCGACACTGCGACGTGGTCGTCTACACCGGTGACTGGCACGCCCTCGAGGACGAGGAGATCGATCCCGTCGCCCCGGACCCGACCCGCGGAACCTATCCGCCACACTGCATGGGCCGCTCCGACGATCCCGAAGAACGTGCGGGCGCGGCCATCGTCGAGGAGATCCGGCCCGAGAACCCCGTGGTGCTCGAGATCGATGCGACGGCCGCCCGGGCGGAGCAGGTCGCCGAGACCGCGGTGCGCGAGCGGCGACCGATCTTCATCCACAAGACCCGATTCGACGTCTTCGCCGGGAACCCCGCCACAGACCCGCTTCTCGAGGCCCTCGCCCGATTCCTGGGCCGCAAGCTCGAGCTCGTCGTGGTCGGAGTCGCGCGAGACGTCTGCGTGACCCAGGCCGTCGACGGCCTGCAGGCGCGCGGGCTGCCGGTCACGGCGCTCTCGGACGTGACGTGGGGCCTCGGGCTCGAGCCGGAAGCCGGGACGCTGGCCCGCTGGGCCCGGCACGGGCGCGTGACGACGCTGGAGGCCCTGGTGGGGGAGCGCGTCGCCTGAGGCCGGCGCTCACCGGACGGGGCGCGCCTCCTCGATGCTCCCGCTCACGACACGGGCCGCGTCCGCGGCTGGACCTTGATCGACCAGATGCCCGAGTTGAAGTCGCTGAAGAACAGGTTGCCCTTGTGGGGCTGGGGCCCCCATGCCATCGGAGCGTTGGCCGTGAAGCCGTCGGGATCGAACGCCTTGTAGACGGCGATCTCCCGACCCTGGGTCGCGAGGTTGCCCATGAGCTCTCCCTGCACGTCGACCGTCCGCACGCCGCCCTCGTAGTACGCGACGTAGAGCACGTCGTCCTCCACCCAGAGGTTGTGGGTGCCGAACTCGGGCACCTCGTACCGGGCTACGTCGACCGGATTCTCCGGGTCGGTGAAGTCGATGATGTGGATGTAGCCACGCGTGACGGAGGGTGTGCCGCCCTGCTCCGGAATCCGGCCGAGCCCGGCACCTCCCCAGGCGGCGCCGCTGCGGTTCATGATCTCGTCGCCCAGGAAGAGGTAGAACTTCCCGGTGTCCTCCTGGAAATACGGATACGCCGCGTGGGTCGCACCGACGGGGTAGGGGACGTTCGTCACGAAGACCGGATCGTCGATCGAGCCGCCCCAGCGGCCGTTGCCGACATCGACGACGACCACGCCGTTCTCCCATTCCGAGGAATAGGCGATGCCGTCGTGCACCCACACGTCGTGGACGCGGCTGTCGGGGTGGTTGTACTCGCTCACGTACCGCGGATTCGCGAGGTCGCGGACGTCCAGGATGACGTACTTGTCTCCGCCCGAGAGCGCGAACAGGTGGTCCTCGGTGGCGAACATGTTGTGCACGCCTCCGGTCAACCCCTCGTCGTAGGTCGAAGCGATGCGCGGATGCGCCGGATCGGCCAGATCGAGGATCACGACGCCGTTGCGCCGGTTCGAGGCGCCCTCCCGCGAGAGCGCGGCGTAGCGGCCGTCGGGGGCCACCTTCACGTCGTTGACCGTGCGCGCGTCCACCTGCAGGGAGTCGGTCTTGAAGATGTTGGTCGGGTCCGTCACGTCCCAGAAGTATGCCCAACCGTCGCCGCCCCACGTGCCGGTCACCGCGTAGTCGCGGCCGTCCGCTCCTTCGAACACCCAAAGGTCGGAGGTGTGGACCTGGTTCACGGAACCCTGCCCCTGAACCTCCACCTCGCGCACGACGGCGCGCGGCGCGACGTCGACGCGTGTGGTCGCGGCGTGGTCGC
>Ga0079224_100017395_pt1 | contig 10130 bp, 8 predicted proteins | sample Stecom2015_FD_80414 | JGI IMG/M metagenome (GOLD analysis project Ga0079224, IMG submission 80414) | Agricultural soil microbial communities from Utah to study Nitrogen management - Steer compost 2015 | ecosystem: Environmental > Terrestrial > Soil > Agricultural land | place: USA: Utah... | reverse complement strand
GGCACGTCCGAATAGCTGTCGCTAAACCCGTAGCAATCATCCAAGTCAAAACCATGCTTCCGCGCATGGTCGCGAATCAAACGCGCTTTGGTCGGACCGGCGACTACAGGCTGAGCAATCTTGCCAGTCGCCACGCGGTCCTTCATTTCTAGCTTGTTGCCGATGATATCGTCGGCTCCCAAAAAGTCGCCGACGTGGCGAAGAACGCAATCGAGAGCACCAGAGATCAACACAACTCGATGGCCCGCCCGATGCGCCTGATCGATCAAGTCCTGAGCAAAAGGAAAGAAGTTGGGCCGCAGCACTTCGTCGAACACTTCTTCACTGAGCACCTCAGCACGATCTTCGCTCACACCCCGATAGGCACTGTAGAGAAGTTCATTGAAGGTCCGCCTGTCTCTCATTTCCGCAAGGACCATCGCTGGCGCCTTGAAGAGTGCGTTGGACAGGTGCTTCAAGGACTTCATCGGGGTCCCTTGATTGCGAAGATAGTAGAGCGTTGGATGGACCAAGTTCGTCTTGACCAAAGTCCCATCAACATCAAAATAGCTGGCGGCCACTCGCTTACACTTCTCGCTTTCTTGGCTCCCGGGCGTCGACTCGGGGATCAGGCTGGTAGCAAGCCGCCCCCATACCGCGCAAGCTCGCGCCTAGCGTTAGTGCCCGACCTGGCTTGAGCGAACGAAACGGCGCGATTCTCCTTGCGGTGGAGAGCTCTGCGGCTAGCTCTTTGAGCCGTCCACAGCTCTGCTATGGGGGGCTCATGAAGATCGCAAAAGACGTCGTGGTCGCCATCGAGTACGTCCTCAAAGACGAAAGCGGGCAGATTCTGGACCAGAACCAGGGCGCCCAGCCCTTGTATTACCTGCACGGCCACGGAAATCTTGTCCCGGGGTTAGAGAAAGCATTGCTTGGCAAGGTCGTTGGCGACGAACTTGAGGTGGTCGTCCCTCCAGAGGAGGGCTACGGCGTCTACGACGAATCCCGGACCTTTGAGATCCCCAAGACAGAACTGGGCCCCCAAGTTGTGCCTCAAAAAGGTCAAATTCTCCGCATGCAAATGCCCGGAGGAGCCACGGCACCGGTGACTATCCTCAAGGTGAAGCTCCGCACCGTCGTGATGGATGGCAATCATCGACTCGCAGGAAAGCCGCTGCATTTCTCCGTCAAAGTCGTCCAGCTTCGAAAGGCAAAGAAGGACGAAGTTGCCCACGGTCACGCACATGGACCTGCCGGGCACGGCCACGCTCACTGAATCTTTCCGAGTAAGCGCGTCCACAGCGGGCCCACTCAATTGAAGTGAAGTGGAGAGAAGGCTCTGTTAGACTTGCCTCTGGCGATGGGGGATCTCCAGAGGAGGGCAGACTCGCGAACTACGCTTGATGATTCCGCGGCCCTTCTGCGTCCATTTCAAGCAGCAGCACTGCTCACCTGGATTTACTCCATGGCCGGCTTGCTGGCGGTCTTCGTCGCGCTTTCAGCCCTCTTCGCCTCCGAGGATCGGATTGCTCTTTTGGGGGGTGCTTGCACTGCTGTATTCTTGCTTCTGCTGCTTCTCGCCCGATCTCATCGGGTCGCCGCGGCTGGAAGCTTGGGCACCGGGCTATTGCTCATCATTGTCGTGACCTCCGTCGTCACTGGACATGGCATTCGCGACCTCTCCTTTCCCGGATTCGCCTTCATCATGCTGCTGGCAAATCTCGTCTTGGACTCCAAGAGTGCGCGACTGGCTAGCTTCGCGACTTGGGCCCTGGCGGTGGCTGCCGCCCTCGCTGAATACCTTGGTTTTTTTCAAACCGAGTTCAGTTCGAGCACAACCATCGTGTCCGTCGTGGTCATCGCTAGTGTGTACTTGGGCATCACTCTGACAGCGCGGGGCCTGGTTCGATCTTATCGAGAAGGAGTGCGGGACGCACTGACACAAGAACTCGGTTATCGTCACATCTTCAACGCCACCACAGAGGGCATTGTCCTCCTTGATCCAGAGACCCGCAGGATCATCGACGTGAATCGAAGCGGGATCTCCATGTTCGGCTTTTCCCGTGATGAGCTTTGTTCCCGGTCGATTCAACAGCTGGCTGGAAATCACCAGTCTCTCAAGGGAATTGAGGGTCTCATTGAACGAGGCCGCAAGGGAGATCCGACACTTTTTGACTGGACCGCCACCAGCAAGGACGGAACCCAAGTGGCCGTCGAAGTCAGCCTTCGCCCGGCCTTCGTGGGTGACCGGGATGTGCTCCTGGCCGTCTTTCGAGACATCTCTGAGACCCGATTGTTGCACGACAAGCTCCGCGAAAGTGAAAAGCTCCAGGCGGTGGGACAGCTCGCTGGCGGTATCGCTCACGACTTCAACAATCAGTTGACCGGTATCCTCGCCAACGCCACCCTCCTCAGTGACAAGCTTCAGGATGAACGACTTGCAAAGTGCGCAGACGTGATTGTTCGCTGCTGCAAGCGTTCGTCGGACCTCACATCCCAACTGCTCGCCTTCGCGAGGCGAGGAAAGCATCAAAACGTCAACGTGGACGTGACTGATCTCATTAGTGAAGTGGTGGCACTACTTGAACACACAATCGACAAGCGCATCGAGCTTCAATCCGTCCTGCCGGAGACTTCTCTCAAAGTGCTCGGCGATCCGACCTTGCTACAGAACGCGCTCCTCAACCTGGGGTTGAACGCCCGCGATGCCATGCCCCAAGGGGGCGTTCTCAAGTTTGAGGCATCCCGACAACTGATCGAGGTCACACGCACGGGGATTTCGGCCACACTGTCCCACGGTGACTACGTTCGCATTGTCGTGAGCGACACCGGCGCTGGCATGGACGAGACAACGCGCAAACGTATTTTCGAACCATTTTTCACCACAAAAGAGCGAGGCAACGGCATGGGATTGGCCGCAGTCTACGGCGCGATTGAGTCCCACCGCGGCGACATCAGCGTCAAGAGCGAACGGGGTGCGGGGACTTCGTTCACCTTGCTGCTACCGATGAGCGAGCACCAACACGAATCCCTTTCGTTCAAGGCAGTTGCCAAGCCCAACCGTTTTGAAGGTCTCCGCGTCCTAGTGGCGGAGGACGAAGAGGACGTCGCCATCTCCACTGTGACCCTCCTTCATGAGCTGGGATGTTCGATAGTGCTTTGTGATGATGGGCAGTCCGCCCTTGATCTTTTTGCGCGTGACCCTCACGCCTTCGACATTGTACTCGTCGACCACATGATGCCGCGACTTTCCGGAAGAGAGGCTCTCAAAAAGATGCAGAGTCTCCGACCGACCATGCCCTCCGTCATTACCTCTGGCTTCTCCAACAGCGCGGTGGTCGAAGACACGGACCAGGCCTTCCTGTTTTTGCCCAAACCATTCGGGCAAGAACAACTCAGTAGCATCCTGCAGCGAGCGCTTTCAGGATCACAGGATAAGCCAAGGGACGAGGCCCCATCGGTTGAGTTTGCGGTTCAACTACCCGAACGCCTTCCCTAGGGCACAAACCTCCCGCGCGCTGTGTTTCGGCAGCCCTCCTGCTAAGCCTGCGGCGTGACCGACACGACGCTCCCCCACGTACTTTCAGCCCGCTACGCCAGCCGCGCCATGAACGCTCTTTGGTCAGCTGAACACAAGATCATCCTAGAACGAAAGCTCTGGCTCGCCCTTCTTCGTGCCCAAGCCGATCTGGGGATCCAGGTCCCGCAAGGGGTGATCGAGGCCTACGAGGCTGTTGTTGACCAGGTGGATCTAAAGAGCATCAACGAGCGCGAAAAAGTGACTCGCCACGACGTCAAAGCGCGCATCGAAGAATTTTGCGCCCTTGCCGGTCACGAGCACATTCACAAAGGCATGACCAGTCGCGACCTGACGGAAAACGTCGAACAGATGCAGGTGATGCGTTCACTCGAACTGATCCGCGAGCGCATCGTCACCGCCCTCGCACGACTCTCTCGACTTTCCGTGGAACATAGCTCACTTGTAATCACCGGTCGCAGTCACAATGTTCCAGCTCAAGCGACAACCGTAGGCAAACGGATCGCCAATAGCGGCGAAGAACTACTCCAGGCCTACCACCGAGTCGACGAACTGATCCAACGCTATCCGCTCCGGGGCATCAAGGGACCTGTGGGCACCACCCAGGATATGCTCGATCTGCTCGGAGGAAATCAAGAACGACTCAACACCTTGGAAGAACGAGTCGCGGCACACCTTGGCTTCACGCACGTGCTCAAGAACGTGGGTCAAGTCTATCCGCGCTCGCTGGACCTCGACGTGGTTTCGGCCCTTTGCCAGGTAGCGTCTGGGCCAAAAAGTTTTGCGACAACCCTCCGGCTGATGGCAGGAGCAGAGCTGGGTACCGAGGGTTTCAAACCCGGGCAGGTCGGTTCCAGTGCCATGCCTCACAAGATGAACTCTCGCTCTTGTGAACGGATCTGTGGATTTGCCGTACTGCTCAGCGGCTATTTGACCATGGCAACAGGCCTGGCGGGCGACCAGTGGAACGAAGGGGACGTCAGTTGCTCGGTCGTACGACGGATCATGTTGCCCGATTCGTTCTTGGCCACCGACGGGATGTTCGAAACCTTCCTGAATGTGCTCTCCGAACTTGGCTACTATCCTCAAGTCATCGAAGTTGAACTCGACCGCTACTTGCCCTTCTTGGCAACCACGAAGGTCTTGATGAAGGCGGTGCAGATCGGAGTCGGACGGGAGACTGCTCACGAGGTCATCAAGGAGCACGCGGTGGCGGTGGCCCTCTCGATGAGGCAAGAGGGCTCTAAAAAGAACGACCTTTTGGCTCGACTTGCCGCCGACGAACGTCTCCCTCTCACGCTTTCCGATCTTGAGTCACTGGTAGCAGAGCCGATCACCTTCGTAGGGTCTGCTCAAGCCCAAGTTCAGAGTTTTGCGGCTCAGGTCGACAGCTTGATCAAAAAGCACCCGAGTGCCGCCAGTTATTTCCCAGGGGACATTCTGTGAGTTCCGAGTATCGCCTCATCCAATCCACCGGTGAGCTCAGCGCTGCCGCAACTGAACTCAGCTCATGCCTCGCTGATGCAGAGGAAAAGCGTCTCTATCTTGATACCGAGTTCGAATCGAATCGTTCCGGGACTCAAATTTGCCTGCTCCAGATCTCAGCTGGCAAAACGAACTTCGTGGTCGATACCCTCAGCGTGCGTGATCTTTCGATTCTGGGACCACTGCTTTCCGATCCCGCTCATTGTTGGGTCTTGCATGCGGGGCTCCAGGACGTCGATCTGATCGTGGAAGCCGCCAAGATCCCTCGACCAACGCGGCTCTTCGATACACAGATAGCTTGGGCTCTCACGACGGCGGAAGCCTCGGTCGGATTGGCCTACTTGCAGTTCAAATTACTGGGCGTTCGCTCCAAGAAGGCTCACCAGGCGGATGATTGGGTACGCCGACCGCTGCAGCAAAGCCAACTCCGCTATGCGGCTTCGGATGTCGATTATCTCCCCCCAATGACAGAGCTTCTGATGAGTCGTGCCGACGCTCTCGGACGAGTCGACATCGTCATGAAAGCGTGCCGCGAGGCTCTGTCACCTCTTCGAGAGCCTCCCGCCCCCCTTAGTCTGGCGTCATTTCGCAACGCCTGGCAGTTGGGCGCCCGCTCACAAGCGGCACTTCTCTACTTAGTGGCCTGGTTCAACCGTCTTCCGCCCCTAGAACGGCGCCATGCCCCAGAAAACAAGGCATTCTTGTCTATAGCCAGTCGATTGCCGGAAGATGTTGGCGCCCTTTCGCGCATCAAGGGGGTCCCGCGAAACTTCGTCGGCAAACATGGACGAGAAGTGGTCGACGGGTTGAAGAAAGCCGCCGAGGAAGCACAAACAGAGGATTTTGTACCGATCGATCCCCCCCCCTACCTCAGTTTTGAGGAAATCCGTTTGGACGCGTGGCTTTCGCAGATGCGGGCCACACTTTCCATCAGCGAGCAGTTCTCGCCTGAATTCGTTCTTCCCCAGCGTCTCGTACGTCGTATGAAGACGGCATTGACGGAGGAAGGACTGGATGAATTTCTCGCCTCCCTCGTCGGTTGGCGCCACGAATTCCTTCACGAAAAGATGCAGCAGTTTTGCGACCTGCACCCACCGCCGCTATGATTGAAAAAGAACAATGACCCTCACCACTTCAAAAGCTTCCACCGAGGGAATTTCGGTCACCGTGCGGGCGCGATACAGTCAAGAGCACTCAGATCCCGACCGCCCGCTGTGGTTCTTCTTGTACACAATCACCATTGAGAACCGTTCGGACGGCGCCGTGCGCCTCCTCAATCGCCATTGGGAGATCACGGATGAGAATGGGCACGTCGAACATGTGCGCGGCCCTGGCGTCGTCGGACAGACGCCGCTTCTCGCCCCAGGTGAAAGCTTCGAGTACACCTCAGGTTGCCCTCTTCCCACCCGTTTTGGCTTCATGAAGGGTGAGTTTGAAATGGAACGCCAGGCAGATGAAAGCCGATTTCTGGCCGAAGTAGCAGGCTTTCCGTTGAGATTGACCGAACAGCTCCTCAACTAACGCGCCTCCTACCGCATCTCGTAATTGGGGATGCGGCGTGATGAGAGGTCTTAGTCGCGTCGATCACTGGCCGAAGTCAGGTGCTCAAGCAGCCCCTGACAAGCGCGCTCACACTGATCCAGCACTTCCTCAAAACCGCGCTCGCCACCAAAATAGGGATCAGGGACGCTCGATCCCGGACTCGCGCTCGCGTCGAAGTCTCGCAAGAGTCCCAGATGACAGGGTGGCGACCCCGCCTCACGATACAAGCGCTCAAGATTGGCAAGGTTTTCGCCGTCCATCGCCAGCACGTAGTCAAAGGATCTAAAGTCGTCGACAGTCACCTGACGGGCAACGCTCGTGAGATCGTAACCGCGCTTCTTGGCGAAGCTGCGCGAGCGGCGATCGGCACGCTCTCCGGCATGGTAGGCTGCTGTTCCCGCGCTATCGATCAAAAGCTCAATGCCAGCGGCTTGAGCCAATCCGCGCATCACACCCTCGGCCGTCGGCGAACGGCAGATGTTGCCCAGGCACACAAAGCAAAGCGACGGCACCCTTCTTTCTCTCAAACTCACTCCCCTGCGGTCGCTTGCGCGTGCCCCGCGCCACTTTCGGACCCAAGATCGCTGCCACGCTCATCTTCCGAGGCGATGACCGCAGACGGTTCCTTCTTTGCGTCGTCCGCCCCCGAAAGCGCCGTGGAAAACACCTCCCACAGTCTCGCATTGCGTGAGGAGTCGCTCGGAAGAGCATGAGCGTTCCCAAAAAGTCCAAAGCGTTCATCGTGATACGCCCGGTACGAGAAGTGTAAGCCTTGCTCTTCGCTGAGACGAAGCATGTCTTGAACCCAAATTTCTCCCCCTCGACCGGGCAAGAAGCTGTCCCGGATGGTCCCAAATGCTCCGAGATAAAGGGGAACCTGCTTCTCCTTTGCCCAAGCGAGGTAGTGGGCAAGTTCTTGCTCCAAGAAGGCCTTGCCCCGGGGAAGGATCGGAACTTTTGAGGAATAGAACTGAAGCCTGATCAGGCAATTGGACTTTTCCGATAGGGATACTCCGCGCGCTATCCCCTTGAGTCGATATTCAACGCCCTGCTCCACACGAAAGAGCAAAGGCTTTGATTCAAGACTGACAGGACCACTCCCCGCGGTGATGGCGAGGGCCGTAAAGTCGCCGTTTCCTTCGGTCGTGAACTCTCCCACGCCGTTTTTTCCTTCATCCTTCAGGCGCCACCCACGCCGCGTGTCCAAATCGATATCAAACACGACGTCGGGCTGCAGACGGGCTTTGAGAGCGGCCTCTTTCTGCTCAATCTGTTTTGGACTGAGCCAGGGGCGCTGCTTTTTGGGTAGTTTGAGAAGAGCTTCCTCGGCTTCTTTGGCCTCTTGCTTGATTCTAAATTTATCCGGGCCCATGCGCAGAAGGGTCAGTCGATCGAATCGTGCCGTTCCTCCTGAAGCTGCGCAGCTCAGCACGGGACGAGCTACGGCAATCGTGGGATCGTCTGTGGCAAAAGCCTCCGTCACCAGGGTCGCCCAGGGTGAACTTCCGCTGGGCAATGCTGGACTCTCGACGGCAGCCACCTCAGTCAGATTGTACCACTCCACCTCGGCAGTATTCGCGTCGGGGTACCAACCTTCTCTGGCGACCGAGTCATTTTGAGGGGAGTTCTGATGCGTGAATTGAAAGGGCTTGTAGAAGTGAAACTCGTAAACGACGTTGGGATCCTCGACCAATACAAAGTTTCTTGTCTCCGCCTCAGAGTCGTCGCCCGCCACCGCTGTCGCCCGCTCAACAAACACCATGTGGTGCTGATTCATTTCACGGATCCCTGCCACAGTTAAGCCGGCTAGCTCCTGCCATTGCTCCAGTGATTGCGGGGGAGCTGGTTCATTCAAGAGAGAAAAGCCGGCCACGCTTGGTTCAGCTCGGTAGCGTTCAGCAAGGACACGCCACAACTCGACAAATCGATTCTGCAACTCTGCATCTGTCCAAAACAGACCGCCGGAATTTTGGCTCTGAACGACCCCCGGCGGAACCCCCAAGTTCAGGATGAGGCGAATGCCCTGAGCCCGCGCCCATTCGACATTCTGATCCACCCAAGCAAACCCCGAGTCTTTGTACTCATAGGGCGCGTCGTCGTCTTCAAAGGTTCTGTAGTGCAGTGAGAAGCGCACCGTATTGAACCCGAGATGAGCGACCCGCGCGTAGTCGCGTGCGGTGTGGTGACCGCTGGGGATCTGAATCGCGTCTCCCACATCGTTTCCAAAATCGATCCCTCGAAGTTGGATCTTGGTTCCTTCACCGTCAACGATCTCTTCACCTTGCACTCTCCAGATCTGGCTTTCGACTTCTGGGTCAATGGGCGTGCGGTTCACACGGCGCTCACCGGACGGCACGGTGAGAGGAGGCGGAGTCCCCCCGCAGGACGTACTCGTGAGTGGCGAACAGAGGATCGCGCCAGAGATGAGACAGTGAAGGCTTCTACGCCACATGCATTTGATTAGAGAAAAGTGGCGAAGCTTTCACAAGCCTTGAACACCTGAGGAGCCAATGAGAACGCGAAAACTCTTCGTGAAACCCGCCGGACTCGTTTCAAGTGGGCTCTTCCGCCAAGACTGTAGTCGAAAGCATTCATGGTCTGCTTCAGCAAGACGCCGAACGAAAGACCAGGGATCGAAGCAGAATAGTGCAGGCTCTAGGTCATCGATTGAAGAAGTTGGTCCGTAGCAGGCATCATCGCGGGGTGAATCATCAACGAACCCTCCAGGGACGCACCCTCTTCATCTCGGGCGCAACCCGCGGCATCGGCCTGGCCATCGCGCTCAGGGCTGCCCAGGACGGCGCCAATGTCGTCGTTCTGGGTAAAACAAAAGACCCACACCCCCAGCTTTCCGGGACAGTCGACAGCGCGGTCGCGTCCATTGAAGCAGCCGGGGGCAGCGCGCTCGGCGTGGTGTGCGACATCCGCCACGAAGAGCAAGTGGAGGCCGCGGTAGAGCAAGCGGTCGCGCGTTTTGGAGGCATCGACATCCTGGTGAACAACGCCAGTGCGATCTTCTTAGCCAAGACGGAAGGCACCAGTATGAAACGCTTCGATCTGATGCATCAAGTGAATGTGCGCGGCACCTACCTGTGCGGACAAAAATGCCTGCCGCACCTGAAGAAAAGCGCGCACGCGCATATCCTCACCCTCAGCCCACCGCTCAACCTGCGCCCGGACTACTTTGGCCCCCATGTTGCCTATTCGATCGCCAAGTTCGGGATGAGTCTTTGCACTCTGGGTTGGGCCGAAGAACTGCGCGACGCTCCTATCGCCGCCAACAGCCTGTGGCCCAAAACAATCATCGATACCGCCGCCGTGCGCAATCTCCTGGGGGGCAACGATGTGGCCCAAAAGGGGCGGCACGCCACGATCGTCGCCGATGCGGCCCACGCCATCCTGACGCGTCCAAGCACTTTTACGGGCCATTTCCTCATCGACGAGGAAGTCCTTGAGCAAGAGGGCGTCACCGATTTTCGGCCCTACGCAGTCACCCCAGGGGGCAATCTCGTGGGTGATCTCTTTTGGCCCTAGCCGTCCCTTGGGTCGAGCGAAACTGATGCGGTTCGCCTCTCTAGAGGGCGAG
>Ga0079224_100017394_pt1 | contig 10130 bp, 9 predicted proteins | sample Stecom2015_FD_80414 | JGI IMG/M metagenome (GOLD analysis project Ga0079224, IMG submission 80414) | Agricultural soil microbial communities from Utah to study Nitrogen management - Steer compost 2015 | ecosystem: Environmental > Terrestrial > Soil > Agricultural land | place: USA: Utah... | reverse complement strand
GAGGCCGCCCGCTCCCTGCTCAACGCCGCCTACACCCTAGACGGCGAATACTTCGAGTGGCCGTCTCCTCGCGCCACCGCCGCGTTGTCCGGCGCATCAGCCGCCGCTCCGTCCGCGCCCCCCCGCCGGCTTTGGCTGCTCAACCGGCTCGATTCCGGCACCTCCGGCGTGATTCTGGTCGCGGCCAGCGCGGAGTTGGCGGCCTCGGTGCGGACGTTGTTTCGCCAAAAACACATCAAGAAGACCTACCACGCGCTCGTGTTCGGCGCACCCGCGCGCGCCTCTGAAGTCTGGCGCGACCGTCTGGCGGTGCAGAAAAAAGGCGGGCAAATCCGCACCGCCGTCGGCGGCAACATCCCGAGTGAGGCCGCCATGCGCGTCTTGCAGGCCCGGCGCTCCGGCTCTCCACCGCTGGCGCTCATCCAGCTGGAACCCCGCACCGGCCGCAGCCACCAGCTGCGCGTGCAATGCGCCCAACGCCACCTGCCCATCGTCGGCGACGCCACCTACGGCAGCTTTGCGCTCAACCGCGACTTCGCCCGACGCGCCGGTTGCAAACGCCTCTGCCTGCACTCGCATCACACCGAGTTCGCCTACGAAGCCGCGGGCCGCACCCACCGCTTCGCCGCCACCGCGCCGACGCCGGCCGAGTTTTTGCACGCCCTCGGACAGGCCTGACCGGGCGCGATCCGGCGGTCTGACCGGCGAATCACGGCCGGGGTGGGATTAGAAACGACCGCGTGCCTCGGCCTCCGAGCTTATTTCTTCTCCATCAAATTAGATGGTGGAATTTTTGTTTTACTTTGGAATGAGCGACCCCTTCGCTCTGCCGTTGATTTTAACCCGACGACCACGACCACCTGTGAGCACCCAACACACGCGAAAAGCATTCTTCGCAAAATTCTTCGGCATGCTGGCCGCCACCAGCGTCGTGCCGCGGTTGTTTTCCAAGCCCGCCACCCCGCGCGCCGCCACTCCGGTGTCGGGCCAGGCCCCGTTCAGCATCCAGGCTGATCCCCGCAGCGTGGCCCGCTCCGGCGACACGCTTTAACCCGCGCGCCCCAACGCCCGCGAAGACCTTTTCGGCTCATGTCCTACCTGTTTCCCAAATCGGCCAACAAACCGCCGCTGCAGATCATCCTCTTCCTCGTGGTGGTCGTCGGCATCGTCACCGCAGCGACGAACTACTACGCGACGCCCAAATACACGCGCGCCGGTTACGCCCCGGAGCAGCCCGTCCCGTTCAGCCACGCGCTGCACAACGGCCAGCTCGGCATCGATTGCCGCTACTGCCACTCCAATGTGGAGAAGGCCGGCCACGCCAACATCCCCACCGCGCAGACCTGCATGAACTGCCACAACCAGGTCAAAGCCGACAGCCCCCTGCTCGCCCCCGTCCGCGAAAGCTACGCGTCGGGCGACCCGGTCGAGTGGGTCCGCGTTCACGAAGTGCCGGACTACGTTTACTTTAACCACGCCGCCCACGTCACCCGCGGCGTCTCCTGCGTGGAGTGTCACGGCCAGATCAACGAGATGGAGGTGGTCACCCACTCCAAGCCGCTCTCGATGAGCTTCTGTCTGGATTGCCACCGCGCCCCGGAAAAAGTCCTGCGCGATCCCGCCCTCGTTACCCAGCTCGACTGGAAGCACCCCGGCGGCGAAGCCGGTCAGCTCGAAGCCGGCCTCAAGTTCAAACACGACTGGAATGTCAAACCCCCGCAAAGCTGCTCCGGCTGCCACCGCTGATCTCATCACCGACTGATGAAACGTAAATTTAACCATCCCGAACCCTCCTCCGCCGAGCTCACCGGCCCCCGTTACTGGCGCAGCCTCGACGAACTCTCCGAGACCCCCGGCTTCAAGGCCCAGGTCGAGCGCGAGTTCCCCGAGGGAGCCTCCGAGCTCGACGGCGTTGACCGTCGCCGCTTCTTCAAGCTCATGGCCGCCTCCTTCGCCCTCGGTGGCGTCGGTCTGGCCGCCGGTTGCCGCCGCCCCGAGTCGCACATCCGCGCTTTTGGCAAGTCCGTCGAAAACAGCATCCCCGGCCTGCCGCTCTACTACGCCACCGCCTTCCCCCTGCGCCGCCACGCCATCCCGCTGCTGGCCGAGACGCACGAAGGCCGCCCCACCAAGCTCGAAGGCAACCCCACCTACGCCCCCCACGGCGGAGCCAGTTCGCTCCTCTCGCAGGCCTCCGTCCTCGAACTCTACGACCCGGACCGCGCCACCACCTCCACCATCAAGGGAGCCGCCGTCACCGCCGCCGCCGTCCAGGACTTGCTGGCCTCGGTCAATCAGGCCGCCGCCGCCAACCAGGGCGAAGGTCTCGCGCTCCTCGCCGGCCACTCCGCCTCGCCCACCCGCGCCGCGCTGGTCGCCCGCCTGAAAAAAGACTTCCCCAAGGCGATCTGGGCCGAATACGAAGCCGTGCAGGACGAGGCCCCGCTGGCCGCCGCCCGCGCCGCCTTCGGCAAATCGGTCAAGCCGATCCACCACTTCGACCAAGCCGCCCGCATCGTCGCCATCGATTCTGATTTCCTCGGCACCGAGGCCGGCTCCGTCGCCCACACCCGCGCCTTCGCCAAGGGCCGTCGCGTCACTTCCGCGACCGACCCGATGAACCGCCTCTACGCGGTCGAGAGCAACTTCACCCTCGTCGGCTCCATGGCCGACCACCGCCTGCGTCTGGCCAGCAGCCACATGCTCGCTTTCGCCGCCGCGCTGGCCGCTAAGGTCACCGGCGACTCCGCCTTCGACGAACTCGCCGCCGGGCTGGAGTTCAAGGACCAGGAGAAATGGCTCACCGCCTGTGCCGCCGACCTGCTCGCCCACAACGGCAAGTCCATCATCGTCGCCGGCAGCCACCTGCCCGCGCAGGTCCACGCCATCGTCCACGCGCTCAATCACGCCCTCGGCAACATCGGCAAGACCGTCAAAATGGTCGAGGTTCCCGCCGAGAACGCCGCCTCCATCGGCGAACTCGCCGCCGCCATCAAGGCCGGCTCCGTGAAGACCCTCGTCCTCCTCGGCGGCAACCCCGCCTACGACGCGCCCGCCGACCTCGACTTCGCCAACCTGCTCGGCTCCGTGCCGCAGGTCATCCGTCACGGCTACTACGTTGACGAGACCTCCCAAAAGTCCGGCGCGCACATCGGCGCTGCGCACTATTTGGAGTCCTGGGGCGACGCCCGCACGGTCGATGGCACCATCGTGCCGATCCAGCCGATGATCCTGCCGCTCTTCAACGGCCTCACCGAGCTCGAAGTCCTCGCCCGCATCGCCGGCTCCGACGTCACCGACCCTTACACGCTGGTTTACAACACCGTCACCGGCATCGCCGGCGGCGACGCCGACCACGTCTTCCGCCGCTTCCTGCACGAGGGCCAACTCGCCGGTTCGGCCTATCCCGAGGTCCAGGTCGGGCTCGCCCCCGCCACCTTCGGCGCCTTCCTCAACGAAGCCCCCAAGGTCGAGACCCTCTCCAGCGAGAACCTCGAGGTCCGCTTCACCTTCGACCACAAGGTCGATGACGGCCGCTTCGCCAACAACGGCTGGCTCCAGGAGTGCCCCGACCCGATCACCAAGATCACTTGGGACAACGCCATCCTCGTCAGCCCCCGTCTCGGCAAGGAACTCGGCATCGATCCCAAGGGCTCGCTGATCCAGGTCGCCCGCAAGGAAACCGCCAAGTTCGATGGCGGCCCGGAGATCGCCTTCATCGGCGAGGTCACCGTCAACGGCGTCACCGTCCGCGGTCCCCTGCACATCCAGCCGGGCCTCGCCAACTACACCATCGTGCTCCCGCTCGGCTACGGCCGCACCGTCTCCGGACGCGTGGGTAAGGATGTCGGACACAATTTCTATCCGGCCCGCACCAGCACCTCGCTCGGCTACGCCACCGGCGCGACCATCATCGTCACCAACGAGACCTACCAGCTCGCCAACACCCAGGAGCATTGGTCCATGGAAGGCCGCGACATCGTTCGCGAGGCCAACCACGAGGAATACCAGAAGCACCCCGACTTCGCCGTCGCCATGGGTCTGGAGACCCATTCGCCCGCCATCTACGGCGACATGACGCCGGAAGAGTTTGCCAAGCTCCCCCGTGAGGAGCGCGCCCGCATCACCGCCGAGCGCGCCGTGGCCATCCCGCGCGGCGGTTCGCTCTACAAGACGCCCGAGTTCGACGGCGTGCACCAGTGGGGCATGTCCATCGACCTCAACACCTGCATCGGCTGCAACGCCTGCGTTGTCGCCTGTCAGGCCGAGAACAACATCCCGATCGTCGGCAAGGACCAGGTCCTCAAGGGCCGCGAGATGCACTGGATCCGCCTCGACCGCTACTACTCCGACGGCAACATCGATCCCCGCGCCATGGCGGACCTCCTGGGTGGCGAATCCAGCGGTAACCGCGAGATCCCCGAGGATCCGCAGGTCTCGCTCCAGCCGGTCGGTTGCCAGCACTGCGAACTCGCCCCCTGCGAAACCGTCTGTCCGGTGAACGCCACCGTGCACGACGAGGAAGGCCTCAACACGATGGCCTACAACCGTTGCATCGGCACCCGTTACTGCGCCAACAATTGTCCCTACAAGGTGCGCCGCTTCAATTTCTTCGATTGGAACAAGCGCAGCCTCGACGAGCTCTACCTCGGGCCGTTGGGCAAATCCGGCATGCCGGAGCTGGTCAAGATGGTCAAAAACCCCGACGTCACCGTGCGCATGCGCGGCGTCATGGAAAAGTGCACCTACTGCGTCCAGCGCATCCAGCAGGCCAAGATCAAGCGCAAGGCCGCCGCCGGCGCGTCCTCCGACGTGCTCATCCCCGACGGCACCATCAAGGTTGCCTGTGAACAGGCCTGCCCGGCCGAGTCGATCGTCTTCGGCAACATCAAGGATCCCGAGAGCGCCGTCTCCAAGGCCAAGGCCCGCGAGCACGACTACGCCCTGCTCGGCTACCTCAACGTTCGCCCGCGCACCAGCTACCTCGGCAAGTTGCGCAATCCGAATCCCGAGATGCCCGACTACGCGAAGCTCCCGCTCAGCCGCAAGGAATACAAACTCAAGAACTACCCGGCCGGCCACGGCCACGGCTCGAATGAACACACCGCTCTTCCCAGCGCCCCGACCGTCGGAGGACTTAGCTAATGGCACACGCTGAAACCAACGTCGCCTCGCCGGCGATCCTCTCCGAGGTGAAGCCGGCCGAGCTCCCCCGCGCGGCTCTCGTCGAGAACAACCGTTCCTTCTCCTGGGTCACCGACAAGATCTGCGGCATCATCGAGGGCAAGACGCCCACCTGGTGGTGGGTCTGCTTCATCCTCGCCTGCTTCGTCGCCTCGTTCACCGTCGCCGGCATCACCTATCTGGTGGCCACCGGCGTGGGTGTGTGGGGACACGCCAACCCGGTCAACTGGGCGTGGGACATCGTCAACTTCGTGTTCTGGATCGGCATCGGCCACGCCGGCACGCTGATCTCGGCCATTCTTTGCCTGTTGCGCCAGAAGTGGCGCACGTCGATCAACCGCGCGGCCGAGGCCATGACCATCTTCGCGGTGGTCTGCGCCGGCATCTTCCCGGTCTTCCACGTCGGTCGCGTCTGGTTCGCCTGGTTCCTGTTCCCCATCCCGAACAGCAACGGCATCTGGCAGAACTTCCGTTCTCCGCTGGAGTGGGACGTGTTCGCCGTCTCCACCTACGGCACGGTCTCCGTGCTCTTCTGGTATGTCGGCCTCATCCCCGACCTCGCCGTGCTGCGCGACCGTTTCAACCGCGCCGGCAACAAGCTTCGCGCGACCCTCTACGGCCTGTTCGCCATGGGCTGGCGCGGTTCCAACCGCCACTGGAGCAACTACGAGATGGCCTACCTGATCCTGGCCGGCGTCTCCACGCCGCTGGTGCTCTCGGTGCACACCATCGTGTCGTTCGACTTCGCGGTGTCGCTCCTGCCGGGCTGGCACACGACGATCTTCCCGCCCTACTTCGTGGCCGGCGCCATCTTCTCCGGCTTCGGCATGGTGCTGACCCTCATGCTGCCGCTGCGCGCCATCTACAAGATGGAGGATCTCATCACGCAGTATCACATCGACTGCATGTGTAAGATCGTTTTGGCGACCGGCACCATCGTGGGCTACTCCTACGCCATGGAGTTCTTCATCGCCTGGTATGGCGCGAACCCCAACGAGAGCTTCGCCTTCATCAATCGCGCGTTCGGCAACTACGCCTGGGCCTACTGGATCATGATCGCCTGCAACGTGATCACCCCGCAGTTCTTCTGGTTCAAGAAAGTCCGCCGGAACATCGCCATGGTGTGGGTTCTCTCGATCTTCGTGAACGTCGGCATGTGGTTCGAGCGCTTCGTGATCATCGTCACCTCGCTGGCCCGCGACTTCCTGCCGTCGAGCTGGGGCTACTACAGCCCCTCGATCGTCGAGATCTTCACGTTCTTCGGCACGTTCGGCGTGTTTAGCGTGCTGTTCCTCCTCTTCATCCGCTTCCTGCCCGTCATGCCCATGGCTGAAATCAAAGCCGTCATGCCGCAGGCCGACCCGCACGCGGGCCACAACCACCACTAAGCTTCAACCCGACCATGGCAGCACAATCACACGGCCTCGTCGCCACCTTCGACAGCGCCGCCGACGTTTACCTCGCGGCGCAGAAGGTCCGCGACGCCGGCTACAAACACTGGGACTGCATCACCCCGTTCCCCATCCACGGCCTCGACGGGGCCATGGGTCTCAAACGCTCGGTGGTGCCGCGTTTCTCCCTGCTCGGCGGCCTCTGCGGCTTCACCGTCGGCATGGGCCTGATCTATTACACCAGCGCGGTCGATTATCAGATCATCGTCGGCGGCAAGCCCTTCTTCAGCCCGCTCTACGCCTTCCCGGTCGCCTACGAGTTGACCATCCTCTTCACCGCCTTCGCCACCATCTTCGGCATGTTCGTCACCAACAGCCTGCCCCGGCATCACCATCCGGTGCTCAAGCTCGACCGCATCGTCGAGGCCATGGACGACAAATTCCTCATCGTGATCGAATCCCGCGATCCCAAGTTCAACGCCGCCAACACCCAGGCCCTCCTTGAGGCCGCCGGTGGCAAGGCAATCGCCGAAATCGAGGCCTGAGACCATGCGCTACGCCTACCTTTTCCTCTTCTTCATCGTGGTGCTGGGCATTTCCGTGTTCGGCTTCCGCGGCTCCATCAGCACCAAGCCCCCGCTTGAGGTGTTCCCCGACATGGATCGCCAGGCCAAGTATCATCCGCAGGGGCCGTCCGCCTTCTTCGCCGATGGTCGCGCCGACCGCCCGCGTCCCGCCGGCACCGTCGCCTTCGGCCGCGGTTCGTCCGCGCCCGACGCCGACGCCCTCAAGGCCGATCCCGCCTACTACGCCGGCAAGACCGCCGGCGGCGAGTGGGTCCGCGGTTTCCCCGCGCAGGTCGAGATCGGCTCGCGCCTGCTCGAACGCGGCGGCCAGCGTTTCGAAATCTACTGCGCCCCCTGCCACGGCGCGCTCGGTGACGGCAACGGCATCACCAAGCAATACGGCATGGGCGCCACGCCCACCTTTCACGACGACCGCCTGCGCCAGATGGCCGAGGGCGAGCTGTTCAACACGATCACCCACGGCAAGGGGAACATGCTTTCCTACGCCGACAAGGTCGAGACTTCCGACCGCTGGGCGATCATCGCCTACCTGCGCGCCCTGCAGCGCGCACAAACCGGCACCGTGGCGGACGTCCCGCCCAGCCACAAATCCGAGCTTGGCATCCAATGAGCACCCACGCCGCCACCGCGCCCACCGCGCTCCCTTCTGAAAACGCCTCCGGCGGAGCCAACAAGGCCCTCGCCGTCGGCATCGTCGGCATCCTGTTGACCGCCGTCGGACTCTTCCTGCCCGGCAACGGCAAGGTCATCGCCATGTCCTGGCTGGTCGGCCTCAGCTTCTGGGTCGCCATCGCCATCGGCATGCTGCTGCTCGTGATGATCCATCACATCTTCGACGCCTCCTGGTCGGTCGTGCTGCGCCGTCAGTTCGAGCACGGCATCTCCGCCTTCAAGTGGCTCGGCCTGCTCTTCGTGCCGCTGCTCGTCGCGACCTGGGTCAAGCCCGGCTCGGTGTGGAAATGGACCGACCTCAACTACGAGCTCTCCGGCCACGGCACCGTCGGCCAGGACGTGCTCTACGTGAAAAAGGCCGCCTTCCTCAACCCGACCATGCTCACCGTCATGACGGTCGTGTTCTTCCTGCTCTGGATGTGGCTCTCCGCCCGTCTCCGCAAGGCCTCCTTCACCCAGGACACCGACGGCGACATCAAGTGGACGCACCACAATCGCGTCACCGCGGCCTTCGGCCTCCTGCTCACCGCGCTGACCCTCACCGCCGCCTCCATCTACTGGATCAAGTCCCTCGAATACCACTGGTTCTCCACCATGTATGGCGTGTGGTTCTTCGCCAACTGCGCCCGCGGCGCGCTCTCCATCGGCGTGCTCGTGCTGCTCTGGCTCTACGCCCGCGGCGACCTCAAGGGCATCCTCAACACCAACCACCTGCACTCCATCGGCCAGCTGGTGTTCGCCTTCACCGTCTTCTGGGCCTACATCTCGTTCTCCCAATACTTCCTGATCTGGGGTGCCAACATCCCCGAGGAAACCTTCTGGTATAACCTCCGCGAGGTGAACGTCGATGGCACCCCCAACCAGTGGAAATACGTGGGCCTCTACGTGCTCCTGCTCGGCCACTTCCTCGTGCCTTTCCTCTACCTGCTCTCCTACCGCAACAAGGTCGTGCACGCCCGCATCAAGCCCATCGCGATCTGGATCCTCGCCACGATCCTCTTCGACATGTGCTACAACATCCTGCCCGCCCTCAAGGACGCGGCCGGCAATCCCAAGCCCTTCCTCTCCCTCAATCTCCTGTGGGTGCTCTGCGCCGTGATCGGCATCGGCGGCGTCTGCGTCTGGTCCTACCTGCGCAGCTTCGCCACCACCAAGCTGATCCCCATCCGCGACCCCCGCATCGGCGAATGCCTTACACACCATGAGTGACGCACCCGCACCCTCCAAATCCGGTTTCCTGGTCACCCTGCTGGCGGCCGTCGGCGGCTTCGCCATCTTCGTGATCATCCTTGTGGTGGCCTACCTGCCCACCAAGCCCGCTCCGCTGCCCGAGGGCGCGCTCACGCCCGAGGAACGCATCGCCGCGTTGACCGAGCTCCGCGCCAAGGAGCAGGCTGCCGCCACCACCTACGGCTGGGTGGATCAACCCAAAGGCGTGGTCCGACTCCCGTTGGATCGCGCGGTCGAGCTCACCATCAACGAGCTCAAGGCCCAACGCTGACGCGATGGAGGATTGGTTCTACTACCTCGTCGCGCTGCCGATCGCGCTGCTCTTCCTGGCCTCGGCCGTTTACGCCCTCTACTGGGCGTCGCGCCACGGCCAGTTGAAGGAATTCGACAAGGGCGCCCGCAGCATCTTCGACGAGGAGGAGCCCGAAGGCCGGGAAACCGACTTCTTCCCCGGCAAAGCTCCCCGGCGCAAATAACCGCCGACTCCCGACCTCCCCGCACCAACTCACTTTACGATGGCTTCCGCTAACAGTCTTGCCGCATCGCTTCATCCGGAGGCTTCACCCGATCTGGTGAAGCGCGCCGAACTCAGCGCGATCGACGCCTCCACCAAGTGGCCGGCGCTCTTTCTGCTGGGCTCCTCCGTGCTCTGGTTGCTGCTCGGCACCGTCTTCGCCCTGATCTCCTCGTTCAAGCTGCACCAGCCCGACTTTCTCGGCACCCAGGAGTGGCTGACCTTCGGCCGCATGCGCACCGCCCACCTAAATGCCGTGATCTACGGCTGGTCGGTCAACGCCTCCTTCGCGGTCGCTTTCTGGCTGATGGCGCGCCTGTCCCGCTCGGAGCTTCGCCACAGCGGCATGCTCTTTATCGCCACGGTGTTCTGGAACCTCGGCGTCACCGTCGGCATCGTCGGCATCTTCCGCGGCGACATGATCGGCATCGAGTGGCTGGAGTTCCCGCCCTACGCCACTCCGTTGCTCTTCGTGGCCTACGCGCTGATCGGCGCCTGGGCGATCATCACCTTCCGTTTCGGCAAGTCGCGGCACATCTACGTGTCGCAGTG
>Ga0079224_100017393_pt1 | contig 10130 bp, 7 predicted proteins | sample Stecom2015_FD_80414 | JGI IMG/M metagenome (GOLD analysis project Ga0079224, IMG submission 80414) | Agricultural soil microbial communities from Utah to study Nitrogen management - Steer compost 2015 | ecosystem: Environmental > Terrestrial > Soil > Agricultural land | place: USA: Utah... | reverse complement strand
ATGAAGAAAAACAACGCGATTATCGGCGGCGAAGGAAACGGCGGAATCATTTATCCGGAAATTCATTACGGACGCGATGCCTTGGTGGGCGTGGCTTTGTTTTTGACGCATTTGGCAAACCAAGATTTGGACGTGGCGAATTTGCGTGCAAGCTATCCTGCGTATTTTATGAGTAAACAAAAAATTGAATTAACACCCGAAATCAATGTTGATGCTATTTTGGAAGCGATGCAAAAACGCTATGCCAACGAAAAAATCACTACGATTGACGGTGTAAAAATTGATTTAGCCAACAGTTGGGTGCATTTGCGAAAATCAAATACCGAACCGATTATCCGTATTTATACCGAAGCCCCAACCCAACAACAAGCCGATGATTTGGCGGCGAAAATTATGGGAGAAATAACAGAAATAGTAAAATAGTTAATTGAAAAGGAGTTTTAATATATTGATAATTAGACAAAGCAGAGTACTCTTTAGTATTGTGATTTTTGTAGTATTGTTTTTCCCAATATTACTTCTTCCTTCAGTAATAGAAAATCTATTTTTTAGATGGGTAGCAATATTATTTGGAATAATGTTATTATTAGCAATTCTTGCTTATTTTGTATATGGAAAATTGATGATAAATTTCTATGAAGGGAAGTTCAAATTTGTTTGGGAACCAAAGCTGTTTTTTAAATTTAAAAATATTCCTGATTTAAAAATTCAAGATATTCAAAAAGTTGTACTTGATAATGAGGAAATCATTAGGAAGATAATTGCAAAAGATAGAGAAATAATTCTTGGAAATGGTAAACCAAAAACGTTTGTGAAGTCTGATAGTCAGGAATTTATAAGGTTTTTATTAGAAGAATGTGTAAATGTAAAAATTGTAGATAGTTGGGATGTTTGGTATGAAAAAGGTTATTTGAAATGGGCTTTGAGAATCAATACAGTGATTATTTTATTTGCCGTATTTGCTTTTGGATTTTTAGCTATAACTAAAGGGCTAAAATCAATTACTCCAATTACTTTTTTTATGATTATAGGTTTATTATCCCAACTTTTTATTTATCAAAAACAGATGAAAAAAAAGAAAAAATAAAAACACATCAACCACGGATTAATGATTTTAAAAAAGCATTAATCCGTGGTTGTTTTTTAGCTTTCTGATTTTTCCAATAATTCAAACCAACGTTCTTCTTTTGTTTCCATTTTTTGAATAATCTCTTGCAATTCGTTGGATTTCTGTTCAATATCTTCGGGTAAAACAAGATTGTCTGAAAATTCTTGCTCGATTTTCTTTTTCGACAATTCCAAATCTTTGATTTCTCGCTCAATTTTTTGTAATTCTCTTTGTTCTTGATAAGTCAAGCCATTTTGTACTTGTTTCTCTTTCCAATTCGATTTTTCTTTGGGCGTGTCGTCTTTTTCTGGTTCAATAGAATCTTCGTAGGTTCTAAAATCGGAGTAGTTTCCAGGAAAATCTTCTACGATGCCATTTCCTCTGAACACAAACAAATGATCGACAATTTTGTCCATAAAATAACGATCGTGTGAAACCACAAGCAGACAACCTGGGTAATCCAACAGAAAACTTTCAAGCACGTTGAGTGTTACAATATCCAAATCGTTGGTAGGTTCGTCCAAAATCAAAAAGTTTGGATTTTGAATCAAAACCGTACACAAATACAGCCGTTTGAGTTCGCCTCCGCTGAGTTTTTCTACAAAATCATATTGCTTTTTTCGGTCAAACAAAAAACGTTCGAGCAATTGTGCTGCCGATAGCATTTTGCCTTTTGCCAGCGGAATATATTCGCCAAATTCACGAATCACATCAATTACCTTTTGTTCTGGTTTTACCTTGATGCCGGCTTGGGTGTAATAACCAATTTTGATGGTTTCACCCACGATAACTTTTCCGCTGTCGGTTTGGATTTTTTGTGTAATAATATTTAGAAAAGTTGATTTTCCTGTACCGTTTTTCCCGATAATTCCGATGCGTTCGCCGGGCAAAAAGTTGTAGGAATATTTGTCTAAAATCACTTTTTCATTGAATGATTTTGAAATGTTGTGCAGTTCAATCACTTTATTTCCAAGGCGTTCCATGTTTATTTCCAGTTCGACCTGATGATCTTTTCGTCGGGCGTGGGCTTTTTCTTTAATCACATAAAAATCATCAATTCTCGATTTAGATTTGGTAGTTCGGGCTTTGGGTTGTCGTCGCATCCAATCTAATTCTTTGACATACAGATTTTTCGCCTTTTCAACTGATGCTTGTTCTGCCAACAAACGCTCTTCTTTTTTCTGTAAGTAATAGGAATAATTTCCTTTGTAACCATAAATTTTTCCTTGATCCAATTCGATAATTTCGTTACAAACACGTTCGAGAAAATAACGGTCGTGGGTAACCATAAACAAGGTGATATTTTCTTTGGCAAAATAATCTTCGAGCCATTCAATCATTTCTAAATCAAGATGGTTGGTAGGTTCGTCGAGAATGAGCAAATCTGGTTTGTTGAGCAAAACGATAGCCAAAGCCAAACGTTTTTTTTGTCCTCCAGATAGATTTTTTACAAATTGTTTGAGGTCATCGAGTTTGAGTTTAGATAAAATTTGTTTGTATTGCGTTTCAAAATCCCAAGCCTGATGTCTGTCCATAGCATCAAAAGCTTTTTGATAAGCATCTGTATCATCTGTATTTTCTAAAGCTTTTTCATAGTTTTCAATCACTTTGAGAATATCGTTGTCTGAAGCAAAAATATTTTCTTCGATAGTTAAATCGTCTTGTAAATCAGGTTCTTGTGATAAAAATTCAATTTTAATATCTTTTCGCATGACTACCTGTCCGCTATCTGGCGTATCTTTACCTGCGATAATATTGAGAATGGTCGTTTTTCCGGAACCGTTTTTGGCGATAAAAGCAATTTTTTGGTCTTTATTGATACCAAATGAAAGATTTTCAAAAAGCGAACGTTCGCCATAAGATTTGGAAATATTTTCGACTGAAAGATAGTTCATAACGATTGAATTTCCTGCAAATATACAGACTTTCCATCATTTAGTGAGATGTTCCTGAGCTTTAATTCATCGTTATGAATTCATTACTTAACAATAAGGTAACATTAAGGTAAAGTTTTGGTAATAATAAAAAAAAACATAGCATATTTATCCTGATTACATTTGTCGAAAAAGCAGATAGATGAATTTAAATAATATTTTTCAATTTTTAGTACCTAAGGATAAGACATTTTATCCATTATTCGAAGAAACCGCTGTTAAGCTAAAATTGTTGTCAGAAACCTTGCACGAAGCTGTACATACGCCACAGCGCGATACTTTGCTGAAAGAAGTCGAAAAGCTTAAATCAGAAATCGAAACTATTGCACAAAAAATCAGAGTCGAGCTCGGTAAAAGTTTTATTACACCGTTTGATCGAGAAGATATTCACGCTATTATCAGTGCAGTAGATGCAGTAGCTGACAATTTGAGTGATGCTGCCAGCCGAATGCGTTTGTATCAGATTGATAAAATAACCAAACCTTTGCGAAAATTGACAGAAGCCAACCTGGAAGCGTGTACCGAAGTGCACAATGCATTACTTTGCTTGAAAGATAATCGAAATTTGTCACAGATTGCCGAAAGCTGTAAAGTGATTTATCGTTTAGAGAGAAAAGCAGATAAGGTCTTTGACAAGGCAGTAGCCGATATATTTGAAAATGAAACTAATACGATTGATGTTGTTCGTTACAAAGAAGTGATGTCTGCATTGGAAGCCGCTACAGACAGTTGTAGAGATGTAGCGTATGTATTGGAAGTAGTAACGGTTAAATACGCATAATTTTTATGGATTTTTTCTTGGAAATACTGAGCAATTCTCAGGGTATCTTATTGATTGTAATTATCGTTTTAGCCTTGGGATTTGATTTTATCAACGGCTTTCACGATGCGGCAAATTCTATTGCGACTATTGTAACTACGCGAGTTTTAACACCGTTTCAGGCAGTATTGTGGGCCGCTATGTTTAATTTTGCAGCTTATTTTATCTCGCTTTATATTATCGGAGAATTTAAAATCGGAAATACCATTGCTAAATCCGTTAATGAGAATTTTATCACGCTTGAAGTAATTTTAGCTGGATTAATTGCGGCAATTATCTGGAATTTAATGACGTGGAAATTAGGTATTCCGTCGTCGTCGTCACATACGTTAATTGGAGGTTTTATCGGAGCAGCAATCGCTCATGCCGGCGGATTTTCGATTAGTGGAGAAGATGTAATTGTTTATGCAAAAGTAATTCCTATTTTCTTATTTATTTTTGCTGCACCTTTACTTGGTATGGTGTTGGCTTATTTTATTACGGTTGCCATACTTTGGATATGCCGAAAAGCAAATCCACATAAAGCAGAAAAATGGTTTAAGCGACTACAATTGGTTTCATCTGCTTTGTTTAGCTTAGGTCACGGAGGAAACGACGCGCAAAAAGTAATGGGAATTATCGGTGCAGCGGTGATTTTTTATCACATCAACGTAGATAAAGACCCGGCATATTTGGTTGATGGAGTTGATACATTCAAGGTGTTTGTTGAGCATTGGTGGTGGGTTCCGTTAGCTTCATTTATATTCATCGGTTTAGGAACAATGTCTGGAGGTTGGAAAATCGTAAAAACAATGGGCTCTAAAATCACGAAAGTAACACCATTAGAAGGTGTGGCAGCTGAAACTGCTGGTGCAATTTCGTTATATGTAACAGAACATTTAGGCGTACCCGTTTCAACAACACACACGATTACCGGTTCAATCATTGGGGTAGGAGTAACCAAGCGAATATCAGCTGTAAGATGGGGCGTAACGATTAGTTTGCTTTGGGCATGGATATTAACCATTCCGGTTTCTGCCCTAATTGCCATGGCGGTTTATTATATTATTACACTTTTTTAAACAGTCGTAGAATTAACATAAAAAAAAGAGAAGTCAAATCGGCTTCTCTTTTTTATAATAGCATAGATTAGTTATCTCTTTTTTCTCCTACAATAATCAATTTTTTAGAGCCGTTTTCCGCACTAGTGAAGAACAAGTATTGATTGCCACCATCTTTTATTTTGAATTTCTTTTTGATTTCTTCAGGTTTCATAGGGAAATTTCGACAACTGATATTGGCTTTTTGATTGCTCCATTTTTGCATAGCTTTTTTAGAAAAATCTTCGCTATGAACTATTTTGAAACGTCTCCCCCAAAATTCTTTTGGTTCTACACTGGTGTATAAATGCGAATGCTTATCGATTTTATCCAATCCGAAGTAATTGCCGATGAAATTAAAACTACCACTTTTTAATAATCCGGCAACGGGCTCATACAAAAAGTTCTTTGGCAAACTCAACCTATTGTATTCATCGTCATGAATAGGAATTTGCAAAGACGTTTTTGTGCCTTTTGAATCGTAATCCGTAACAAATAATTGTGGCGGATTTTGTTGATTTTTATTCAGAAACCAAAGCAATTCTCTCACTTCGTTGTTCAGTGAAACGATTTCTATTTTTTCAACATATTGCAATTCTTTGATACCCTGAGAAATATCCAACAAAGGAGCTGTTTTGATAAGAATATTATCAGAATATTTGAAATATTTATCCAACAAATTGGTAACATCTGGTGTACAATCAGCAAGGCGAAAAACCTTTTTTTGTTGATTATTTCTTCGAGCCGGATCAATGTATATCCAATCAAATTGTTGGTCGATTTCTTGCAATATTTTTAAACCATCGCCTTGATGAACGTTTATGTTTTTTGCATTTAAACACAAACTGTTATGTCGAACGATTTCTGATAATTCAGGATTGATTTCGACGTGAATTACTTGTTCAAATTTCTTAGAAAAATAAAAAGTATCTACGCCAAAACCTCCGGTGAGGTCAATGATTTTCTTCCCGTGTATAGATTCGCTTTTATGTTGTGCCAAAACCTCAGAAGAGCTTTGTTCAATGGAAATTTTTGGCGGAAATAATATCATTGGAGTATTCCCCCAAGTAGGTAATTTGTCTAAGCACTTTTGCTTGGCTTGGATTTGTTGCAAAATCAGTTTCCAGTCTGTATCAGGAAAAGGGTTTTGTTGCAACGCCAGTTGAGATATATCTTTTTTAAGATGTTGATTTATAAAATCTTGTACATCTTTGTTTAATAAATTATTGCCCATGATTTTCGTTTTTTAGGGCGATAGTGTGCACGGCTACCAAAGCGGCAGTTTCGGTTCGCAATCGATTGTGTCCTAAAGAAACTGGCTGAAAATCTTTGGATTTTGCTAACGAAATTTCTTTATCAGAAAAATCGCCTTCAGGACCAATTAAAACGATGTTTTTTGTTTGTCTATCAATTAAATTGTATAGATGTTTTTTGTCTGTATCTTCTTCGCAGTGAGCAATATATAGGTTTGTTTCGACGAAATCTTGTTGCATAAATTTTTGATAAGCAATCGGCTCATTGATTTTGGGTAAATAATATTGCAATGATTGCTTCATGGCTGCGATGGCAATTTTTTGTATGCGTTCGATTTTCAATACTTTACGTTCAGAGTTATCGCAGATGATAGGCGTGATTTCTTGCACGCCAATTTCTATGGCTTTTTCGACAAACCATTCCAAACGGTCGTTCATTTTGGTTGGAGCTATGGCGATGTGCGTATGAAATAATGCGCGTTCAAAAAAAGTTTTTTTGATTATTTTTACTTCGCAATTTCGAGTATCATCTAAAATTATTTCGGCTTCAAAAAGATAACCTAATCCATTGGTTATGTATAGAATATCTCCAGTTTTTTTACGTAAAACTTTAATTATATGCGTAATTTCGTTTTTATCAAATCGAAAGGTGCTTTGGTCAATCAATTCGGCATTGTAGAATAATTGCATAATCAAACAGTTAATCGAGATTTAGATAAAGGTTGGTGTATGTCGAATGATTGGTTGATGTATTTAAAATAGCCAACAATGCCAATCATAGCGGCGTTGTCGGTGGTGTATGTTGTTTTCGGGATAAATACTTTCCATTTTTTTTGCTCTTTTTTTTGAAGCAAAGCTTGTCTTATCCCCGAATTTGCTGATACGCCTCCGCCAATTGCAATTTGAATAATACCAGTTTCTTTAATGGCTTTTTCTACTTTATCCATCAAAATATCAATGATGATTTTTTGTACCGAAGCGGCGATGTTGTGTATGTTTTCCTTGATGAAATCAGGATTTTTTTTAGACTCCTTTTGCACAAAATACATAATTTGGGTTTTCAAACCGCTGAAACTAAAATTTAGTCCATCGACTTTTGGTTTGGTAAAAGGATAAATAGCTTCTCCGTCGCGAGCATATTTGTCAATCAAAGGTCCACCAGGATAAGGAAGACCGAGCAATTTGGCAGTTTTGTCAAAAGCTTCTCCTACTGCATCATCGGTAGTTTCGCCCAAAACAGTCATGTTATCATAATTATCCACGCGAACAATTTGTGTGTGTCCGCCGCTAATTGTCAAAGCTAAAAACGGAAACTCTGGTTTTTCACTTCCGGCATCATCAATAAAGTGAGCCAAAATATGTGCTTGCATATGATTAACCGGAATCAGAGGAACTTGTAACGCCATCGCCATCGATTTGGCAAAAGCTCCGCCAACGAGCAAACTGCCCATTAATCCTGGTCCTTGAGTGTAGGCAATCGCGTCGATATCTTTGAGAGAAATATTAGCTTTTTGCAAAGCAATATCAACTACCGGAACGATGTTTTGTTGATGTGCTCTTGACGCCAACTCAGGAACAACACCGCCATACAAACTATGGATTTCTTGTCCGGCAATAATATTCGACAGCACTTTGTCGTTGCACAAAACAGCCGCACCTGTGTCGTCACAAGAGCTTTCTATGGCTAATAGATGATATTTTTTTGACATAAATTAAGAAGTCGGTATTTGGTAAATAAGTCTTAAAACCTATCGAAAAATCAATGAAAAAAATGTATTTTTGTTTCTTGTATATGAAACAGAAAAACTAACGCAAATTTAAACAAATTCGCCTTATCAAAAAATTATATAAAACACTAATTTATATCTTTCTACTATTGTTAATTTTAATAGTAGGATTGGCTATTGCATTGGCTTTGCCAGCTGTGCAAACGTCGTTGGCTCATTTTGCTACAGGAAAAATAAATGAAAAATTTGATATAAAAACAAACATAAGCACAGTGTCGATTGATTTGAGCGGAACAGTTCGCTTGGGCAATGTTTGGATTAAAGACGACCGCGACAGTATATTGATAAAAATAGATGATTTACAAACCAATATATTGGATGTAAATTCATTGGTCGGTGGTCAGCTTTTTTTTGGAAATACCAGCATACATAATCTTGATTTTCATATTGCTACCTATCAAAATGATTCGGTGAGTAATTTGGATAAATTTATAGCTGTATTTGATAACGGTTCAGAAGGAGAAGGCAATTTTTTGATGCACATCAATCAAATCAATGTGAGTAACGGAAATTTTAGTGTAAAAGATTACAATAAACCTAATCCCGAATCGGTTGATTTTACGGGAATTAATGGCGAAGTAGAAGGTTTACATATTAAAGGTTCTCACATTCAGGCAAAAGTAAAAGGATTGGATTTGGTCGGATTTGGTGGATTATCCCTTGAAAATTCAGCTACCGATTTTGCTATGGATAAAACCTATATGAAGTTTCATAATCTGTTGCTCAAAACTAATGCAACGACATTAAAAGGGCGATTAGATATGACTTATCGAGAAGGTGGATTAACAAATTTTACCGAAGATGTTAACCTTTTGTTGGAGGTCGAGCCGAGTAAATTATCAACCAACGATATTAAATATTTTTATGACGGAATTGGAGCAAATCAAACGCTCTATTTACAAACGATTGCCAAAGGAACACTCAACGATTTTGTGTTAGCCAATACCATTTTCAGTGATCAAGCCGGTGCACAAGTTATCGGTCAGTTTAAGTTTAATAAATTGCTGAAAGGAAATGATAATCTGAAAGTTACAACAAATTTAGACAGGTTGTTTATCAGTCGAGATAGAGCGGTAGCTTTGCTTCCAGATGCTTTAGGAAGTGCTTTGCCTGAAGAGTTAAGCAAGGTCGGATGGTTGAATTTGACTGGGAGTTTGACGTATTCTAATTTTAGCCTAAATGCAGATATCAACGCTCTGTCGCAAATCGGATATGCAGAAACGAATATTGAACTAGCGAAAATTAATCAAAAAGATCAAGCAACTTATCGCGGTAATATTATTTTAGATGATTTTGACTTAGGACAAATATCAGGACAAGAACAATTAGGCAAAACAACTATTGATTTATTTGTGGACGGAAAAAGCTTTGACCCTCAAAAATTACAAACAATCGTAACGGGACAGATTTTTGCCTTGACATTTAACGGATATACTTACCAAAATATTTTGGTGGACGGAAATCTAAAAATGCCTAAATATCAGGGATATTTGAGTAGTAAAGATCCAAATGCACAGCTCAATTTTGACGGAGAAATAGATTTTACTTCCAAGCCAAATGAATACAATTTTGTGGCAGATGTGTCGCATCTCAACTTGGCGGCTTTAGGTTTTGTCAAAGACAGTATCAGTAATTTTAAAGGACAATTAGAAGTCAATGCAAAAGGAACAAATATTGATGATTTTGAAGGAAAAGCTTTGTTGAAAAATGCAGTTTTTACCAATTCAAACGATACTTATCAGTTTGCTAATTTTGAAGTAGAATCTCAATTTATGGATAATGATTCTAGGCTGATTTCTTTTCATTCAGAGGATATTGCGGATGGTTATATAAATGGAAAGTTTAAGGTTAATCAATTGCCAAGTATAGTCGAAAATGCCTTAGGAAGTTTATATACAAATTATTCGCCGATAGAGTTAGAAGACAATCAATACGTGGATTTTAAACTTGTCATCAACGATAAAATTGTCAATCTTTTTGCACCGCAAATCCAAATCAGTGAGGAAACGCAAATCGAAGGAAAAATTAATGCCGACGAAGGAGATTTCAAACTCAATTTTACCACGCCTTTTGTTAATGTTTCTGGCAATAGATTGGCAAATATAGATTTACAAGTCGATAACCAAAATCCGCTTTATAATGCTTATAT
>Ga0079224_100017392_pt1 | contig 10131 bp, 10 predicted proteins | sample Stecom2015_FD_80414 | JGI IMG/M metagenome (GOLD analysis project Ga0079224, IMG submission 80414) | Agricultural soil microbial communities from Utah to study Nitrogen management - Steer compost 2015 | ecosystem: Environmental > Terrestrial > Soil > Agricultural land | place: USA: Utah... | reverse complement strand
TGGACGTGCAGGTGCACGAAGCTCGAATCACTCGCCATGGTCGCCGTCGGCCTCCAAACAGCACGATGTGGCCCGGATGAGGGCTGGACTGGGGAAGGACCTTCAGCCTACGTGAGGCGTCCGACGGTTCGGGAAGGCTCGCCCGGACGAGCCCTCCCGAACCGCCTCACTTGGTGCTCGCGCGCTGGTAGGCCTGCACCGACAGGGGCACGAAGATCACCATGATGAGCACGACCCAGCCGAGCGTGTAGACCACCGGGTGCTGCATGCTCCACACGTCGGGCGCGCGGTGGCCGTCGGGCAGGTTGCCGAAGAGCTCGCGTACCGCCTGGGTCACCGCCGAGACCGGATTCCACTCCACGAAGGGGCGCAGGAAGCCGGGGAAGCTCTCCAGCGGCACGAACGCGTTCGACACGAACGTCAGCGGCATGATCACGATGAACGAAGCGTTGTTGATCACGTCCACGCTCGGCACGATCAGGCCGATCCAGGCCATGATCCAGCTGATCGCGTACGCGAACGCCAGGAGGAGCGCGAACGCACCGAGCATCTTCGGGATGCCGTGGTGGGCGCGCCAGCCGACCAGCAGGCCCGTCAGCCCCATGATGATCAGCGACAGCACGTTGTAGACGACGTCGCTGCCCGTGCGGCCGATCAGCACCGCCGACCGGGCCATCGGCAGGGATCGGAACCGATCGATGAAGCCCTTCTGCATGTCCTCGGCCATCGCCGCGCCGGAGAAGGTCGCGCCGAACACGACCGTCTGGGCGAAGATGCCGCCGATCATGAACTCCTTGTAGTCCAGTCCCGGCCCGACGTCGATCGCGCCTCCGAACACGTAGGCGAACAGCAGCACGAACATGATCGGGCTAATCAGCACGAACACCATGATCTCGGGGACGCGCTTGATCTTGATGAGGTTGCGCTTGGCGACGATCCAGCCGTCCGTCAGGGCGCGCAGGACCGGATTGCGGCGTTCGGGGATCCTCAGGTCGGTCATGCCGAGGCCTCCTCGGTCGAGTCGTCGGTCTCGCGACCGGTCAGGGACAGGAACACGTCGTCGAGGGTCGGTCGGCGCAGGCCGATGTCGAGCACCTCGATGCCGGCGGCGGTGATCGCCCCCAGGACCCGCATGAGGTCCTCGGCGCCGGACGCGCCGACGGCCGCCGAGAACGCGCGATCGCCGCCGGCGACGTCTCCCACCGCGACCTCCTTGAGGATGGCGGCAACCTCCACGGAGCGCTGCGGATCGGCCACCACGACCTCGATTCGCTCCCCGCCGACCTGCGCCTTGAGCTGGTCGGCGGTGCCCTCGGCGATGGCCCGACCGTGGTCGATCACGATGATGTTGTCGGCCAGCAGGTCGGCCTCCTCCAGGTACTGCGTGGTGAGCAGCACCGTGGCACCGGAGTCGACGAGGTCCGAGATGACCTCCCACATCTGCTGCCGACTGCGCGGGTCGAGTCCCGTGGTCGGCTCGTCGAGCACGATCACCGGCGGCTCCGCGACCAGCGCCCCGGCCAGATCGAGTCGCCGCCGCATGCCGCCGGAGTAGGTCTTCGACGGCCGGTCCGCCGCGTCGGCCAGGCCGAAGCGAGCCAACAGCTCACGGGCTCGGGCTCCGGCCTGCTTGGCGGACATGCCGTAGAGGCGTCCGACGATCTCGAGGTTCTCGTAGCCGGTGAGGTACTCGTCGACCGCGGCGTACTGGCCCGACAGCCCGATCCGGCGGCGCACCCCGTCGGGGTCCTGGGCCACGTCCACCCCCGCGATCGTCGCCCGGCCCTGGTCCGGGGTCAGCAGGGTGGTCAGGATCCTGACCGCGGTCGTCTTGCCGGCACCGTTGGGGCCCAGCAGCCCCAGTACCGTTCCCTCCGGGACGCTCAGGTCGAGCCCGTCCAACGCCGTGACGTCGCCGTAGCGCTTGACCAGTCCCGTCGCGTGGATCATCTCGGTCATGAGGTGCCCCCTTGGTGTGACGGATTCACGGATTCGTCCAGTGTGCTCCTCGTCACCGACAGAAATCACGCGGGGGCCCCGGAGCGCGATTCCGGACCTCTCGACGGCTCGTCGCGCAGCCCCGGGGATCTCAGTCTTGGCGGTAGGTCGACAGGAAGTTCCCGAGTCGCTGGATCGCCTCGGCCAGATCGCGCGCCCACGGCAGCGTCACGATCCGCAGATGATCCGGATCGGGCCAGTTGAAGCCGGTCCCCTGGGTGAGCAGGATCTTCTCGCTCATCAGCAGGTCCAGCACGAGCCTCTGGTCGTCCTTGATCGGATGGACCTCCGGGTCGAGTCGCGGGAACGCGTACAGTGCACCCTTCGGCTGGACCACGCTGACGCCGGGGATCTTCCGCAGCTCCTGCACCGCCACGTCACGCTGCTCGAGCAGCCGCCCGCCGGGCAGGATGAGCTCCTTGATCGACTGGTAGCCGCCGAGCGCGACCTGGATCGCGTTCTGCGCGGGGACGTTGGGGCACAGCCGCATCGAGGCGAGCAGCGTGATGCCCTCCAGGTAGTCCTCGGCGCGCTCGAGCGGACCGGTGACGACCAGCCACGCCGCGCGGTAGCCGCACACCCGGTACGCCTTCGACAGGCCGTTGAACGTCAGCGTGATGACGTCCGGCGCGACGCTCGCGAGCGGGACGTGCACCGCGTCGTCGTACAGGATCTTGTCGTAGATCTCGTCCGCCATGAGCACCAGGTCGTGCTTGCGGGCCAGCTCGGCGATCGCCATCAGCGTCGCGCGACTGTAGACCGCGCCGGTCGGGTTGTTGGGGTTGATGACCACGATCGCCTTGGTGCGATCGGTGATCTTCGACTCCAGGTCCTCCAGATCGGGGTTCCAGTCGTTCTCCTCGTCGCACAGGTAGTGCACGGGGCGCCCGCCGGCGAGGTTGGTGACGGCGGTCCACAACGGGTAGTCCGGCGCCGGGATGAGCACCTCGTCGCCGTTGTTGAGCAGCGCCTGCAGGGCGATCTGGATCAGCTCGCTGACGCCGTTGCCCAGCCACACGTCGTCGATGTCGATCGACGGGAAGCCGTCCTGCAGCTGGTAGTGGTGCACGACGGCGCGTCGCGCGGACTGGATGCCGCGCGAGTCGGAATATCCCTGGGCGGTCGGCAGTCCGGCGATGACGTCCTGCAGGATCTCGGCCGGGGCGTCGAAGCCGAAGGGCTGCGGATTGCCGATGTTGAGCTTGAGGATCCGGTGTCCCTCGGCCTCCAGCTGGGCGGCTCGTGCACTGACGGGGCCGCGGATGTCGTACAGGACATCCCTCAACTTCTCCGACTGGCGCACGACGGGACTCATGCGCTCCATTGTGACAGCGCCGTGACGCGGACCACGAGTGACGTGTCCGACACCACAGCGCCCGGCGTCACCAGGTCAGCTCGATCTCGATCGACCGCTCGTCGTCCTCGACCTCCACCTCGAGGCTGAACTCCACCTCGTCGGCCACCCGCACGGTCACCCGCCGACCGCTCTCGTCCAGCTCCAGCGCGTTGTTCCCCGCGATCTCGTCCGCGAGCGCCCGCAGGCGCGCCGCGGCCTCCTCGCGGGTGAGGCGGACGGACTTCTCACTCTCGAACAGGTCCACGCTGACTCCTCGCCCTGGGCGGATCGTCCGGCCAGCCTAGCGGTCAGGACAGGTCACGGACAACGTCTAGCGCGTGCTGCAGGTCGGCGGGGTACGGGCTCTCGAACTCGACGTACTCGCGGGTCGTCGGATGCTCGAAGCCGAGTCGTACGGCATGGAGCCACTGACGGTCCAGTCCGACCCGGCGGGCCAGCACCGGATCGGCCCCGTAGAGCGGGTCCCCGACGCACGGATGCTTGATGGCGCTCATGTGCACCCGGATCTGATGGGTGCGCCCGGTCTCGAGCTTGATGGTCAGCAGGGAGGCGTAGCGATGCGCCTCGAGCGTGTCGTAGTGCGTGATGCTCGCGCGGCCGTCGGAGCGGACCGTGAACTTGAAGTCGTGCTTGGGATGGCGGGCGATCGGCGCGTCGATCGTCCCGGTGTGCGGATCCGGGTGTCCCTGGACCAGCGCGTGGTACGTCTTGTCGACCGCGCGGTCGCGGAACGCCTGCTTGAGCACCGAGTAGGCCCGCTCGGACTTGGCGACCACCATCAGTCCGCTCGTGCCGACGTCGAGGCGCTGCACGATCCCCTGGCGCTCCGGCGCGCCACTGGTGGAGATCCGCACCCCGACCCCGGCCAGGTGACCCGAGACGGTCGGACCGTCCCAGCCGACGCCGGGGTGGGCGGCCACGCCGATCGGCTTGTCGACCACGACGATGTCCTCGTCCTGATACACGATCGACATCCCCTCGACCTCGGTCGGGACGACCACCGCACGGCGGGGGGCCGGGATCGTCGCCTCCAGGAGCATGCCCGCCCGGACCCGCTCGGACTTGATCGGCGGCACGCCGTCGAGCGACACGAGTCCCTCCGCCACCAGCTCGCCGGCCCGGGTGCGCGAGACGCCGAACAGACGGGCCAGTGCCACGTCGACGCGCTCGCCGGTCAGTCCTTCGGGGACGTACACGCTGCGCTGCTGGACGTCGTCGTCGCTCACGATCCCTCCCGCGTCCCGTCGAAGCGATGCCCGCGCCACGACCGTCCGACCACCACGACGGCCGCCACGGTCAGCGCGATGTCGGCGACGTTCCCCACGAAGAGCCCGGCGTAGTCGATGAAGTCGACGACGTGACCGCGCAGGAACCCCGGGTCGCGGACGACGCGGTCGACCAGGTTGCCGACCGCGCCACCGAGAAAGAGTCCCAGGCCGACCGCCCACCAGCGGTCGCGCAGCCGCGGGGCGAGGACCACCAGGGCGATCGTGGTGGCGACCGCGACGAGGCTGAGCACGATCGTGTAGCCGGCCGCGGTGCCGAGCGCCGCCCCCGGATTGAGCACGAAGCGCAGGCTCAGCAGATCGCCGACCAGCGGCACCGGATCGTGGTCCCGCAGGCTCTCCACCGCCCACCACTTCGTGAGCTGGTCGATCGCGACGACACCGACCGCGACCGCGGCGAACAGGCCGACACGGCGGCGTCCGGGGGTCTGGGTGATGTCGGGGTCAGCCGTCACGGCGTTCAGCGTCGCTCCTCGCGGCGCTTGCAGTCCATGCACATCGTCGCGCGCGGGAACGCCATCAGGCGGAGCTTGCCGATCGGCTCGCCGCACAGCTCGCACACGCCGTACGAGCCGTCCTCGAGACGCTCCAGAGCCTTCTCGGTCTGCAGCAGCAGCTCGCGCTGATTGGCCGCGAGCGACAGCTCGGCGTCACGCTCGAGGCTGTTGGAGCCGACGTCGGCCTGATCGTTTCCCGCTCCGTCGACTCCGCCGGCCAGGATGTCCTGCAGGTCCTTGGCGGTGGAGTCGAGCTCGGCGCGCAACCGCTCGAGGTCGGCGAGGAGCTCGTCGCGCACGGCCTCGGTCTCGGCCGCGGTCCAGGGATCCTCGTCGGCGCGAACGGCCAAAGTGGGCTTGGGCATGCCGCGGACACTAGACCGACCACGGGGCCGGTGCAAGTCACCTCACCGTAGAATCTGACGGGTGACCCAGGACTCCTCGAACTCGCCCGCATCGCAGTCCACGGCGCCCGCCGCGCCCCCGTCCGCGGAGACGCCGGGCTACCGCCATGTCCCGGCCCACGTCGATCTGCCGCTCATGGAGCGGGAGATCCTGCGGCTGTGGTCCGAGCAGTGGACCTTCGAGGCCAGTCTGGACACCCCCGAGGACGCCCCGCGCTGGACCTTCTACGAGGGTCCGCCGACCGCGAACGGCACGCCCGGCACCCACCACGTCGAGGCGCGTGTCTTCAAGGACGTCTTTCCCCGCTTCAAGACCATGCAGGGCTACCACGTCGAGCGGAAGGCCGGGTGGGACTGCCACGGACTGCCGGTCGAGATCGCCGTGGAGAAGGAGCTGGGCTTCAACGGCAAGCCGGACATCGAGGCCTACGGCATCGCCGAGTTCAACGCCAAGTGCCGCGAGTCGGTGCTGCGCAACGTCGACCTCTTCGGGGAGATGACCGAGCGCATGGGCTACTGGACCGACATGGCCCACCCCTACCGCACGATGGACGCCTCGTACATCGAGAGCGTGTGGTGGGCACTGTCGAAGATCCACGCCGACGGCCTCCTGGTCGAGGACTACCGGGTCGCCCCGTACTGCCCGCGCTGCGGCACCACCCTGTCGGACCACGAGCTGGCCCAGGGCTACGAAACCGTCGTGGACCCGTCGGTCTACGTGCGCTTCCCGCTCACCGACGGCCCGTGGCAGGGAGCGGACCTGCTGGTGTGGACCACGACGCCGTGGACGCTGGTGTCGAACACGGCCGTCGCGGTGCACCCGGAGGTCACCTACGTGCTGGCGACCGACGGCACCGAGCGGCTCGTCGTCGCCGAGCCGCTCGCCGAGTCCGTCCTGGGCGAGGACTGGACGGTCGTCGAGACCCTCGGCGGCCGCGAGATGGAGCGGTGGACGTACCGTCGCCCGTTCGACCTCGTCGAGATCCCCGAGGCGCACTTCGTCGTCCTGGGCGAGTACGTCACCACCGACGACGGCACGGGGCTGGTGCACCAGTCCCCCGCGTTCGGCGCCGACGACATGGCAGTGTGCAAGGCGTACGGACTGCCGGTCGTCAACCCGATCACGAACGACGGTCACTTCGGCGAGGACGTCCCGCTGGTCGGCGGCGCCTTCTTCAAGGACGCCGACGCCACGCTCGTGGAGGACCTCGCCGCACGGGGCCTGCTGTTCCGCAAGCTCGACTACGAGCACAGCTACCCGCACTGCTGGCGCTGCCACACGCCGCTGATGTACTTCGCGCTGCCGGCGTGGTACATCCGCACCACCGCCCGCAAGGACGACCTGCTCGCGCAGAACGAGCAGACCAACTGGTACCCCGAGACCATCAAGCACGGCCGCTACGGCGACTGGCTGAAGAACAACATCGACTGGTCGCTGTCGCGCAACCGGTACTGGGGCACTCCCCTGCCGATCTGGCGCAACGACGAGGACCCGAGCAAGGTCATCTGCGTCGAGTCCCTGGCGCATCTGTCGGAGCTCACCGGCACCGACCAGTCCGAGCTCGACCCGCACCGCCCCTACATCGACGAGGTGACCTTCACGATCGAGGGCGAGCCGGGCACCTACCGACGCGTCCCCGAGGTGATCGACGCGTGGTTCGACTCCGGCTCGATGCCGTTCGCGCAGTGGGGCTACCCGCACGTGGAGGGCTCGAAGGAGAAGTTCGAGCAGGCCTACCCGGCGCAGTACATCTGCGAGGCCATCGACCAGACCCGTGGCTGGTTCTACTCGCTGATGGCCGTCGGCACGCTGGTGTTCGATCGGTCCAGCTACGAGAACGTCGTCTGTCTGGACCACATCCTGGCCGAGGACGGCCGCAAGATGAGCAAGCACCTGGGCAACATCCTGCTGCCGATGCCGCTCATGGACGAGCACGGCGCCGACGCGTTGCGCTGGTTCATGGCGTGCTCGGGCTCCCCGTGGTCCGCCCGCCGGATCGGTCACAACGTGCTGACCGAGATCGTGCGCAAGGTGCTGCTGACGTACTGGAACACGGTCGCCTTCCACGTGCTGTACGCCCGGGCCGAGGGCTGGAGCCCGCGCACCGGCGAGGTCCCGGCGCCGGCGGACCGCACCGAGCTGGACCGCTGGGCGCTGTCGCAGACGCAGGAGCTGATCATCGAGGTCACCGAGGCGCTCGAGGACTTCGACACCCAACGCGCCGGCCTCGCCCTGTCGACCTTCATCGACGACCTGTCGAACTGGTACGTGCGACGCTCGCGCAAGCGCTTCTGGCGCGGCGACACGGCGGCGCTGGCGACCCTGCACGAGGTGCTGGACGTGCTGACCCGGCTGATGGCGCCGCTCGTGCCGTTCATCACCGAGCGCGTCTGGCAGGACCTCATTGTGCCGGTCGACCCCAGCGCCCGCCCCTCGGTCCACCTGGCCTCCTGGCCCGAGCCGGACCGCTCGCTGATCGTCGAGGGTCTGGCCGAGCGCGTCGACCTGGCCCGCCGCGTGACCGAGCTGGGCCGCGCCGCGCGCGCCGAGGCCAAGGTGCGCACCCGCCAGCCGCTGCGCCGCGCGCTGATCGGCTCGGGCCACTTCGAGCGACTCGGTCCCGACCTGCGCGCCCAGGTGTGCGAGGAGCTCAACATCGTCGAGCTGGGCTCGCTGGCGGAGGCGGGCGCGGACCTGGTGGAGTTCTCCGCCAAGGCCAACTTCCGTCAGCTCGGCAAGAAGCACGGCAAGCAGACGCCGGTCGTCGCGCAGGCCATCGCCGCCGCCGACGCGGCCGCGCTGGCCGCCGCGCTCGAGTCCGAGGGCGTCGCGACGGTGGGCTCGGGAGACCAGACCTGGCAGGTCGACCGCGACGACGTGATCATCACCGAGCGTCCGCGCGAGGGCTGGTCGGTCGTCAACGAGCAGGGCGAGACGGTCGCCCTCGACCTGACGATCGACGACGAGCTGCGTCGCGCCGGACTGGCCCGCGAGGCCGTCCGGGCGATCCAGGAGGCGCGCAAGAACGCCGGCCTGGAGATCACCGACCGGATCGAGCTGACCTGGGACGCCCAGGGCGAGACCGCCGAGGCGCTGCGCGAGCACGCCGACGCGATCGCTGAGGAGGTGCTCGCCGTGGCGTTCGCCCCGGGTGAGGCCGACACCGAGGCGGACGCCGACCTGGGTCTGCGGATCAGCCTGCGCAAGGCCTGAGCCGCGGCCCGGCCGTCCGCGGCTCAGGCCCCACGCGACAGCACGGCGCCCGACCCCACACGGGGGTCGGGCGCCGTCGACGACTCAGGACGCTTCGGTGGCGCGAATCACTCGTCCAGCGCGGTGTTCTGCTGGGGGGCGACCGGCGAGCTGTTGTCGAGCTGCGCCAACTGGTCCTGGAAGTAGGCCTTCAGACGGGCACGGTACTCCCGCTCGTAGGCACGCAGGTGGTCGATCTCGGCCTGCAGCTCCTGACGCTCGCGCTCGAGGCCGGAGATGACCTCCTTGCGACGCTGCTCAGTCTCCAGATCGAGCTGCTCGGCGCGCTTGCGCGACTCGTACTGCAGGGTGTCGGCGTTGCGGCGGGCCTCCGAGGAGACCTTCTCGGCCTCGACTCGGGCCTCGGCGATGATCTGGTCGGCCTCGCTCTTGGCGGCCTCCATGAGCTGGTCGGCGTTGGACGAGGCGATCTCGAGCAGACGCGCCGCGGCGGTCGAGGCCTCGGCGGTCGAGGTGACCTTGAGCTCGGTCGGCTCGGCGGGAGCGGCCGCAGGGGCGGGGGCCGCCGGAGCGGCCTCGGCGGCGGGCGCCGGCTGCTGCGAGGCGCTCTCGAGGGCGGCCTCGAGCTCGGCGACCTTGGCCTTCAGCTCGGCGTTCTCGTTGACCAGACGCTCGAACTCGACCTCGACCTCGTCGAGGAACTGCTCGACCTCGCCCATGTCGTAGCCGTCGCGCAACCGTACTGCCGTGAACTGCTTGTCGCGAATGTCCTGGGGCGTGAGCGCCATCTGGTCACCTCTGCGTGTGAGTCGTGTCTGTCAGTGGTCAAAGTCTGCGAGACCGTTGCCAACGGTACTCGCCCATCCTATGCGGCTGCCACGCGGCCGGGTGCGGGAGTCTCGACCTTCACCCGAAGATCACCGGCACCAGGGACTGGAGGATGAAGAGCAGGAGCAGCAGCACCATCGCCGACAGGTCGAGCATCACGCCGCCGAGCCGGATGGGCGGGATGACGCGACGCAGGGCGCGCAGCGGCGGGTCGGTGACGGTGAAGATCACCTCGCACAGCACCGCCACGGCACCCCGAGGCTGCCACTGCCGTGCCAGCAGCTGCACCCAGTCGACGACGAACCTGGCGATCACCAGGATGATCGCCAGGTAGATCAGATTCGCGAGGATGACGCCGATGGTCGACACGTGACGTCAGCTCTGGTTGTAGAACCCACCGGCCGCCAGCGTCGCGCGATCCTCGTCGGAGACCTGCACCCCTTCGGGCGAGAGCAGGAAGACCTTGGCCGTGATGCGGTTGATCGTGCCGTGCACGGCGAACACCAGACCCGCGGCGAAGTCGACGAGACGCTTGGCGTCGTCGTCG
>Ga0079224_100017391_pt1 | contig 10131 bp, 15 predicted proteins | sample Stecom2015_FD_80414 | JGI IMG/M metagenome (GOLD analysis project Ga0079224, IMG submission 80414) | Agricultural soil microbial communities from Utah to study Nitrogen management - Steer compost 2015 | ecosystem: Environmental > Terrestrial > Soil > Agricultural land | place: USA: Utah... | reverse complement strand
TTTTCCAGTCCCTTGTAAAAAGGAGCTGAAAATGATATAATATCAAGAAATATAAATACCTTATGAAGAAAATTCTCTCCCTTCTTACAAGCGTGGCACTCATGGTCCAATTCATTGGAACTGCCAGTGCAGCCGATCCAAAAGTCGTATTTTCCATCGATTGTAACACACAGGAGCGGCAAGCAGTGATCGGGTATCAATCAAACCCCGACGACCTGCCAGCGGGAGCGGAAGTCATCGCCCTCAAATTCACCTTCCGTTTGACTCCTACCGGAACAACAACCCTCGATGACATCAAAAACGCGACACTGATGGCCAATCCGGCTTATTCAACTTTCATCGTCGCAGAAAATACCAAAACACAAAACGCAAGCAACATGGATATCAAGTTTGCCGGAGGATTTACCGGAGGCAACGGGGCCACTCATGCCAATGACTTGATATTCGTAAAAGGGACCAACCAAAAGGAGTACCAAATCAACGTCGTAAGTGGTGAACTCTATCCGAAAAACAGTACGACAAATATTTATACTGCCTCCACTCAATCCTACGCCGCCAATCCTGCGAGCTGTGGCCAGAGCAATACGACAAATACAAGCACAAATACGAATACAAACACCAATAACAATACGAGTACCACCACCACCAACACTTCTAATACTTCAGCCAACACTCAAAGTACGACAATTGCTTTGACAGCAGATAAAAGCACAGCAAAAGTTGGAGACGCCGTTGAAGTCACAGCGGTGATCAAAAACCGAAATGGTCAGGCAGTCGATTGGTCACAAACCAGCGGTACGCAAATCAATCCCACCATCACCAATGAGGAAGTCTCGTCAACTGAGACAAAAAGTGTTCTCAAATTCACGATGGTCGAAAGCACTCAGGACATCGTCCTACGAGCCACAGTGGGCGGAGTCACTGAAACCATTACCGTAAAAACGGCAACTCCAGCAAATCCTACCAACAATAGCGCTCCGGAAACCGGGACGCAGGGAGAACAAACGCTTCAAGAAAGACTCCAAGAACGATTGGAACAGCTGAACAACAACCAGACCACCACTCAAACTCCGAGTACGCAAACCCCAGGAAACGTCCATGCAGCAGCAGGCTCATTGAGCGAATCCGGACCGAAAGAAACAACATTCATGATTCTTCTCTCTCTAGCGCTGGTAGCGGGCTGGAAAAAGCTGCGCCGATCAGAACTCGACGTCAACGTATAAGTCTGCTGAAGCGCCATCTTCATCAGTTGATCCTGAAGCGAGAGCGATACAAACGGAACGATAGTTTCCGTCCCCCTGGGAATACGTCGTCAATTGGGGGTAGGTTTCTTTGATATGAAGGTGCACCAATCGTCGGAAGAAAGAAGACATCGAAGGAAGGGCCTCCGTCTTGCCAGTTTCCAAAACCATTTTAGCTCGCTTATCTGCCATGCTGAGCACATTGGATTCTTGCTTGATGCGGTAAGAATCAATGTCGATCTTGACGTAGTCTTTATCCTCGGTAAGGACCTGGCTTCTCAAAATATTCTTGATCAGGTGCTGCAGAGCGAGCAAGACCTCACCACTGTGGCCGATCAGTTTAGCCGCGTCAGCCTGGCAGAGGATATTGATGTAGTATTCCCCTTCACCGCGGTCCTCAATCACCACATCATCAAAGTGAAATCCACCTTTTTGAAGGACGTCTTTTACCATCTGCTGGGTTTCTTGAACTTTCATAAAGAAAAATAAAAAAGGTAAGCAATATTAGGTGTACTTATTGACGTAAAACTGTTGCAAGATGCCGAAGAAAGTTGAGACGGCCAAATAGAGACCGACCCCGGAAGGCAAGGTCGCCACCATGAAAGCCATCATGATCGGCATGAAGTACAACATCGTCTTATTCATCATGCGCAGTGGGTCCTGCAATGCCACGGTGGGGTCACTGGAATCCTCCTTCTTCGCGAGTTCATGCTGTTGATCCTTGTGTCCGGTAATGTTTTTTCGAGAGAAAGAGAGCTTCATCTGCAAGAACTGAAGCAGTCCGACAAAAATCGGCAGCCAGGTAGCATTAACAGCCTGGAGATCGAGCAAGCCGTAAAAATTAGTATCAATCTTTGCCAGGTCGAGCGCCGGCAAGAAATCATAGACCAAATGTCCCTGGTAAGGAGTAAAACCGGATTTCACCACATAAAAGAGTGCGATGAGGATTGGCAACTGGATCAAAAGCGGCAAACACCCTCCCACAGGATTAACTCGATGCTTCTTCCAAAGCTCCATGGTTTCCAGGGAGATTCGTTGCTGGTCTCCCTTATACTTCCTTTTGATCTCTTCAAGCTCCGGCTGGATCTTCATCATGTCCTTTTGAGATTTCAAGGCCTTCTGATTTGGGACCAACAGGATCAAACGAATAATCAATGTAAGAACAATTACCGCCAGACCAAAATTGTGGCCCGGAAGGATGCTGGTTAAAAAGAGAAGGAAATTAAAAATCGGTTGAAAAAACAACCGGTAAGCCACGCTCGAGAAGAATCCCCTCTCTGTTATTTCGAATTCCGTCATGAACGTCTTGGGAGTGTTATCAACCGTCACCTCGAGCAAAACACGATACTTCCCCAGTTCGTTGAAAATCTCATCTTTCCAAGGCGAATAATCAACCAATGTAACGGACTTCGGCGCAAATTCGAAAAAATCAGTCTGTTGGAAATGGACATGGTCGCTCACATTGATTTCGGCCGAATCCTGCAAACAGTTCACATACAAACCGGTTTCTGCCGCAAGTCTTTGCCATTGGCCATTCTGATATTTCTCAACCGTCAAAGGTTCTGCCGGACAATCCGTAGGGACACGGATGGTCTGATCAAGGTTGTTATGAACTTCTATCTGTGGAATGCCGCCGGGAGTGTAGGACGCCTCAGAAGCCACGAGCACAAAATCTTCGGTGGAAGTCACTTCGTCCTCGCGGTGAGTAAAGCTCTGAAGGACGAGGGAAATACCAATGAAGAGCAGGAGCCAAGTGAAAAATTTTTTCGCCAAGAGAAAAATATAAAAAATAAAAATGCCGCAAAGCGCTCTCATTGAGAGCCATCAAAACAAGCCGGATTTCTTCATCAAGTCGTAAAACGAGTCTTTGTACTCTTGCTTCGTTGCCTGGAGGGCTGAGTTCTTCACCACGATAGCAACTCGGAGTCCGTCTGTCCACCTCGAAAAAGAGCGGGAGACCATGTCATAAACCGTCCTGCGAAGCCGGTTTCTGACGACCGCGGAGTGATGGAGCTTACGGGAGGTGATGACCACAAATCTTGGAACAGGATCAGGCGTCTGCCTCCACAGCACACGAAAAAAAGGATTGGAGCTCGAACGGTGATCCTTTTGAAACAAATCACTCACCTCTGATGCTTTCAATCCTCTGTACTTTTTTGGCAGCATGGATGAACACGTCTAAAGAAGGCCTGGTCCGGCAACTATTTCTGGTACTTGCTTCGCACGACCAATCGCTTTCTGCCAGCAGCACGCCTTCGTGAAAGGACCTTACGACCATTCTTAGTAGACATTCGGAGACGAAAACCGTGTTTTTGCGCGCGCTTTCGCTTGCTCAATTTACCTAGCATGTGGAAAAGAAAAGTGCCCAGAGATTGTAGATGCACCTCTCCAGAATGTCAAAGAGAATCTAGAGCTATCAAAAAAGCCCCTTTCGGGGCTTCTTGAGAACGATGGGATTAAAGATCTCCAGCTCGTACGGTCTTTCGTCCATTGGACTGAGCTCGTTTACAAGCCATATCGAGGTACCATTCAACGACAGCGTTGATTCCATCCGCAAAATCACCAGCGGTGTTGAAATCCTTTTTCTTATTAAATTCCTTCAATTTAGACATAACAACATAGTTGTCTTTTCCTTTCATACCGACAACAACGTCCGTAGCGCGAACAGTTTTTCGACCATTTGCGTTAGCTTGTTTACCAGCCTGATCAAGGTGCCATTCAACCATCTTGTTGAGACCATCCACGAGATCACCAGCAGTGTTGAAGCCTTTCTTTTTGTTAAACTCTTTCACTTTAGAACCAACGACGTAACTCATAAAAGGGTATTAAATGATAAATAACGCTAATAAGGATAGTGTTCTTGCCAAAAAGATCAAGGCAATCTGCCAAAAAATATTGCCAAAAGCCAAAAAAGAGGAAAAGTGGCATTTAAACAATCTTCATCAAGTTTTGCGTTCCTTTTTCCATTTTTTGAAAAGTTTCGGGTTCTTTTCTAAAAGCTTGGTCACAATACGATCAAAAATTGGGACACGTATTTTTTTAACATAAAAATATCCGATAATACCGATAACAAAAGCCCCGATCGTATCGACGATCAGGTCCGTCATCGTATCGTCCAGACTGCCATGCTGGGTATCAAAACCGAAGACTTTATCCAAAGCAAATTCAAAAATTTCCCAGAAAACTCCGATGGACACCGCAAAGACGAAGGTAAACATTCCGACAAAAAAGGGGCTGAGGTGGAGTCGGATACGTTCTTCAGAATTAAAAATAAAAACCAGGATAAACCCGACCAGTCCCAGCAGGACGCCGGAGAAGGTATGGAGAAAGATATCCCACCACCAGAAGTAAGTGTAATACGCATTAATCTCGCCAAGATAAAGGGTAACAAACAAGAAGAGGACAAAGGTGAATTCGATTTCGACCGGTAAACCAATCTGAAGATTCCGCTCGATTATCGACGGCACGAAAGACAAAACAAAAGCGATGATGGCCAAAAAAGCATTCAGCCATTGTCCTTCATAAAAAGCCCCTGCGGCGGCCAACAAAATGATGATGCTCAGCAGATAGGAGATAAACCGTTCGATGCGGTCGGCGAGGTCCATACACAATGATTTTCATGCACATTATAAGGGGTTTTATCAGGCTTGAAACCTGGAAAAAACAAAAGATAAATGGTATAATATACAGAAATGGGCTAATACAATTCCCTGAAAATAAATACAAAAATGGCACTTCAAACTCCCGAAAACATACCATCGCTCCGCGATGAACAGACGCTGCGAAAAGAAATCCAAGGAGAAATTCAGGAAGCCCAGCACATGAAAATAAAAATTTCGCAGATCATTGAAAGAATCTGCGAACCGTCTCTGGCTGCTGTCATCCTCGACGGCAACAAACCGCAAAAAATTGAAAAGTCCATCGAAAAAAGTGAGCTCAATGCTTTTGATATCCTCTGGCAAAACTGGCCAAAAGTTCAGGAGATGCTCAAAAACCTGGCCAAGACTTCCAGCAAAAAAATCTATGAACTGAAGGACCTTTCCGGACTAGGAGAACTCCTCCAGTCCTATGTGAAAGTCCTCAAGCCAGACAAAGGGACGCATCTCCTCCCCGGAAACACACCACAAAAAAGAGAGGACGCGCTCTATGAACTCATGGCTTTGTTAAGGCCATTAATAAGCTCCGGCAAAGAACTGCAAAAATTGAGCGAAGACAAAACCGTACAAAATCAAATCCAGGAAGCAGCTCGACAACGAGAAGCCGCCGAGCAAAAAAATAAAGAACTCTCCGATCTGATACAAGAAATGCGAAAAAAAGTGGAAACGGTGCAAACCGTCCCCGAGTACCTTTGGGGCATCGACGTGGAACATCGCGAAAAAATGCTGGCGATCATGGGCCAGCCTGAACAAATAGCAGAATACTTCAAAACCTGCTTCGATCCGGAAATCGTGGAAAGCAAGAGCAGCGAAGAAATAGGAATCAACGACGGCAGCTGGAAGCAGTACTTAAAAAATCCGGAACTCCTTCCGGAAATTCCTCCAGGAAAAAATGCCCGGGAAGTCCTGATGCAGGTCTGGGAAACCGATCGGCAAACAAGAAAAAAATACTACGAAGTCATGAAGGTCCGTGAGAGCATGCAGCGGGCGGAAGACGATATCTTAGGCACAGAAAAGCTCGCTCATCGCAATCCACTCAACACCGATGGCCAGCGGTATGAACGAGACATTACCTGGGGAAAGTTTATGGAAAAAATGATGTGCCTGCTTCTGGCGGAATACTGGCAAAGCAACAAACGAGTAAAAGTAATCCCGGTAGCAGCCAATCTGGACATCTACGGCAAAGTGGACATTCTGGTAGAGCTCACTCCAAAAGAAGGCTCAAAAAAATACTTGTTGGGAATCGACTTCACGATCCAGGGGGAAAAAGAGCACAGCAAGAATATGTCAGATCAGGTCACTGTTCAGCTCGATCCTGTCTCCGCCCGGAAAGTCCTCAGCAAGGAATTGCTGGATGAATATCCCGGAATGCTCGAAGGCAAAGGCATCATTCTTCCTCGTCGGGTGGAATTTAATGAAACCGGAGCAAGTTTTCGGGAAACACTGCTGGAAAAACTCTATAAAGCACTTCAAGAACACCCCGGACAAAAAGACAGGAAATTTATGAGCGATCTCTACAACAAAACACGCGAATCCAGCAAAAAACAAACTGTCAAATCGATCGAACAAATCTGCCGGATTGCGGCGTAATTATTCCTGCTTAAAAAAAGCATCCAGGATGCCTTCATTAACGATTTCTTCACCACTCTGTGTCAGGGACGGAAACACCACCGAAGTGAGCATTTCGTGCATGATTTCCTGAAACTGCTCTATCGTTTTAGCTACCTTCACTCGTTCCTGTGCATGCTCCAAGGAAATCCCCTTCTTCGTCAGCTGGTTCAAATAGGAACCCAGCTCCGCTTGGGGATCAAAAGAGTCAAACCGGTTTGAAGCTGGAGTAATCATTCGATTATCAAAGATAAATATATAAACTATTTATAATAGTTTGTCAATAATACGACCTCAGCCGTATACACGATTGTAAAAAACTTTTTTTCTTAAAACAAGAGAGAGTTAGATCACCAATGCTCCACCTCTAGATAGGGTGGGAAGAGTTAGCCTTGTCGAGGTTTCGAAGTCTGTTTTCTTTTCATAAAGCAGAGGATTTTCCGATCCAAAAGAGAAGGTTCTACCCCAGTTCCGTGGTGTCATTATGGGATGAGTTTTGACTCAATAAGCGCTAGATCACACCATGTTCTTTCAGCACTTTTTGCTCATCTCCAGTGATGTAGGCAAAGATCTTCAAACGCTCATTCTGATCTCGCAAAAAATAAAGCACATCAAATTCTATACGCATTTCTACACCATCTTTTTCATATCTAGAGTCCCAATGAACGCGGGCCATGAAGTGAAATTCGTCAAGCTGTGTTACCTCCAAGTCTGAAATCTTCATGGATTTGGTGCCAATGCTGCGGTAATACTCATTTCCTTTGGGGATCATCTGCCGGAAGGCTTCATCATTCTTGCCGCCCATAACTCCTATTGGGCTGGATTCCACAAAGTATTCTGCAAAGGCTTCGGCAGTGGCAGACACGTCTTCTTTCGGAGGAGTGGCTAAGGCGTCATTGAAGCGCCGCTCATATTCCGAGAAAAATCGCCGCACGAGGTGCTCGTTCATAAAATTTAATGAATGACTTCACAGGTATTGTTCACGCAATCAACACCTTTCATCTCAATGCAACCATACTCGCAATTCGATTGAAATCCACTCAATAACTCCTCAATCCGTCCTCCTTCATCCTTATTCACGTAGATGTAACAACCAAAGGGACATTTAGAAACCGCTACCTGCTGACAGTCTGACACCACCTCACAATAATTGGCGGCTTCGATCTGACGTTTAATACGGTCTTCTTCTGATTCATAGAAGAAGTACAGAAAAATGAATGAAACGACCGCGAGGTCAAACAGGAAAAACAAAGAAAGAGTTCTTTTTGACATAAAATTATTTTTTAAAGCCAACGACCATTCTTCCTTCATTTGCACCACCGAAGGCCTGATGAGTGGTCCCAGCTGGGAATTCAACTCGAGCACCAGGTTTGAAAACTCTCCTGCCTTCCTGATCCACCACGGTCAATTCCCCTTCTAAAATAATGTGAACGGTATGGACATCATGCGTGTGCTCAGGCAAATCAAACCCCGCCATGATCGGGCAAACCCGAAGCTCATGGAACCCCTCCGACTCAAGCTGTTTGATCACATCTGCTTCATTCATAAAACTTGGTAAAGCTGAAGAAGGTTGCCACAGGTATCATCAAACATCACGCTCAAAGATCCTGCAAACTCTGCTGGCTCACCTCTGAAAACAACTCCTTTGTTCTTCAATTCTTCATACTCTTTGCGCAAATCATCGCTTTTCAAAGCCGTCACAGGAATCCCAGAGTTGTAGAGTGCCTCATAATAGACCTTCGCTGGTTCCCAACCTCGTGCTGGTTCGAGGAGCAGTTCAGCGCCATTCGGTTCTTCAGGTGTACCCACGGTGAGCCACCAGCCCATATTATTCGGCAACTGTTCATCCTTTCTCTTCTCAAATCCCAAGACCTCCGTATAAAACTTGAGTGCCTTAGCCTGGTCCCTATCCGTGACCGGGATACTGCAGAGTTTAACTTTCATAAAAATCTCTATCGTGATTAAAAAGCTCCATCGGTGTTGGGCATATCTTCAGGAAGGATCATTCCTACATCCCACATCTCTACGATCTTGTCGTCGACAAAGCGAAAGACGTGGACCACCGCCACCTCCAACTCCTTCGGTTTCAAAATAACACTGGAATATACCGCCACCTTGTCACCTTCTTCCAGCGCGAAAAAAGTCTTGAACTGCTTATTGGGAAACTGGAGATCGCTGTCCTTCATTCCCTGAGCAAGAGCAGGAAAACCCGCCGGCGTATGGACATTGTGGTGCTTGCCGGACATGTCGACATATTCGGTATAGGCTTGGTCGATATCTCCTTTTACGACCCGGTTGAGAAAATCGAGTGCTTTTTCTTTATTGGTCATAATTATGCGGCAACGAGCGCCTTAAATCCTCCATAGGCCATTCTGCGGCAATCAAATGGCATATCTTTCGGATCACATTCTAAGCGAGGATCCGACATCACTTTCTTGTTCACCTTATCTCGATGCGCCTTGTTCTTGTAGACGATGAAAGAAAAGAAAATAGTTTCTGTTTTTTTTGGTTTCACCAAAGTTGGGAAAGCCATCATCCATTTCTCATCCACTTTCAAATCATCTCCCTGACATTCCGCGTATTGAAGGGCACCGTGTTCTTTCCAAACTTTCGCAGCGAGAGTGGCCATTTTTTTGTAAGCAGCTATTTTATTCTTCGGAACTGGAAGAACGAATCCGTCGACGTACATAAGAAAAATTAAAAGAATAAACCAACAAATCAAAAATACCGCCCTTCCGTACCATGAGCACGAAAAAGCGGTTGATGACACAAAAATACCTGTTAAAAACCTGTTACTTTTTCTTTTTGCAGCAAAAAGCATCGATTGAAAGACATCCAGCTCCGAAAGCGGCGAGAATGACAGACCCTGACAAGAGGAGAACATTATAGTCCACTCCTGTTCCCTGCATTCCTGTGAAGTATCCATTCCAATACATCGTGTACACAAAGTAAAGCGATCCAGCCATGATAATGGCCAATCCTCCGGCCGCCCAACGGGTCAAAAAACCAAGGATCAGAGCGGTGCCACCGAGAGGTTCCACAATCGAGAGAAACTTGGTGAGGTTGATCATGAAGGGTGTCATGCCTTCCATCGGAGCAGACCAAATGAACCATTTCGCGTATCCGGCATAAATAAATATGGATCCAACGACAAGTCGCAACAATGTTAATGCGCCATCCTGAAACTTCGTACAGTCTTTCATAAAAAGAGGTAAAGAATTGAAAAAGGAAAGAATTACGATTGCATGGTAACAAACTCGGCGAGTCTTCCCAAGGTTTGCTGCGCACCGACACGAGCACCATATTGTGAATCAATGCGTTCCAGTTCTTCAGCCGACTGAAACACAGCCTTCATGGTGATGAGTGTTTTGTCATCTTGTTCTTCAAAGGTGATCGTAGAAACAAAGCTGACATCAATATTACCGCCATCATCAGAATGGCGGTACACCAGCTTTTCTGGCTCCACCACTTCGTCATAAATAATTTTATTAGGGTAATCGCGACCATCGGGCCCGTGCATCATGTACTTCCAAATACCACCGGCTTTCACTTTCATAGATTCCGTCGTAGTGGTAAATCCATTCGGACCCCACCACTGTACCACTTGTTCAGGGTCGACGAAGGCT
>Ga0079224_100017390_pt1 | contig 10131 bp, 9 predicted proteins | sample Stecom2015_FD_80414 | JGI IMG/M metagenome (GOLD analysis project Ga0079224, IMG submission 80414) | Agricultural soil microbial communities from Utah to study Nitrogen management - Steer compost 2015 | ecosystem: Environmental > Terrestrial > Soil > Agricultural land | place: USA: Utah... | reverse complement strand
GGCGGCGTCAGGCGCTGGCCGTCGCCGCCGCGGCCTTCCGGGCCAGGGCCCGCTGGCGACGGATGCGCCGGCGCTCGCGCTCGCTCATGCCACCCCAGATGCCGAACTTCTCGGAGTTCTCGAGCGCGTACTCGAGGCACTGGGCGCGCACCACGCACCCCCGGCAGACCTCCTTTGCCTCGCGCGTCGACGCCCCCCGCTCGGGGAAGAAGAAATCGGGGTCGACGCCCAGGCAGTTGGCGTAGTCCTGCCAGGAGCGGTCGTCGGGATCTGTGGCCACGGGGAGTTTCATCTGGCCCCCTTCCCGCTTTCGTGTCGCCAGTCGGACAGTGCAGCCAGCCGGCGGGGGTCCACCTGCGATGCCACACGTGTAATTACATTGGTGGGATTCTTTCGTACCCGCAGCAGATGTGCAAGGGGTCACCCGGGTGAACGCGCACGCGCGCATCGAGGTCGTCACCGGCGACATCACGGCCCTCGAGGTCGACGCGATCGTGAACGCCGCCAACCGCACGCTGCTCGGCGGCGGCGGCGTCGACGGCGCCATCCACCGGGCCGCCGGGCCCGGCCTGCTGGCCGAGTGCCGCACCCTCGGCGGCTGCGACACCGGCGACGCCAAGGCGACCGGGGGCCACGACCTGCCCGCCCGCTGGGTCATCCACACCGTGGGCCCGGTGTGGCGCGGCGGCTCCGCGGGCGAGGCGGAGCTGCTGGCGTCCTGCTACCGCCGGTCGCTCGAGGTGGCCGACGAGCTCGGCGCCCGGTCGGTCGCCTTCCCGGCCATCTCCACCGGGGCCTACGGCTTCCCCCGTGCCGAGGCCGCTGCCATCGCCGTCGAGACGCTGGCCGAGCACCCGTCCCGGGTCGAGCGGCGGATCCTCGTCGCCTTCGACGACACGACGGCCGACCTCTACCACCTGAACCTCGAACGGCTCGGCCGGCGCTGAGCGCCGGCCGGCCCACGGCGCGCCCCGCGGTGGCACGGCCCCGCGCCGCGCTGCATCATGTCGGCGTGGCGCCGGGGGAGGGTTCGTCGACGGGCAGGTCCGCGCCGCCCGCGGTGGGCGCGACGCTGATCGCCGCCTCGATCATCGTGCTGGTGATCGGCCTCAGCTGGCTCAACCGCGGCGGCGACGGGCGCGAGCGCCTGGCCGTGCCCATGGTCGACGGCGTGACGCCCCCGACCGCCCCCGACGGCGAGGTCCTCGACATCCCGCCCAGCCAGCCGGCGGTCCCGGTGTCGTTCGGCCAGGACGGGCACATCGTGCGGACCGAGCCCGACCGGGCCCGCATCGTCGACGAGCAGGGCAACGAGGTCATCGTCGCCCTGCCGCCCGGCACGACCGTGGACACCGTGACCGGCCGCATCGTCACCCGCCCCGGCGGCGGGTCCACCACCTCACCGGCCGGCGGGACCTCGACCTCGACCGGCGGCAGCAGCTCGACCCGCCCGACCGACCCCGACACGACGCCGTCGACCCGGGACACGACGACCACGACGAGCCCGTCGTCGACGGAGCCGCACCCGACGACCTCGTCCACCGAGCCGTCGACGACGTCGTCGACCACCCCGCCGACCAGCGACGACGACGACGGCGGCGGTGACGACGACACCACCGTGCCCTGACCGCCGCCCGTGGCGGCGCCGGGCTCAGGCCGTCCGGCGGCCGCCGGCGCGGCGCATCGCCCGCTTCTGCTCGATGAAGTCGACGAGCACGTAGTCGCCCAGCGTCTCCGGCGACGTGAAGAAGGCGCGCCCCTTGTTCAGGCGGGTGAGCTTCTCGACGAAGGCCCGCAGGTGCCCGCTCGGGTCGAGCATGAACGTGTTGATGCGGATGCCGTCACGGGTGCAGCGCACGACCTCGCGCAGCGTGGCGTCGACCGTCTCCCGGACCGGCGGGTAGGAGAAGAACGGCTCCGGCATGCCCGGCTCGAAGTGGGCCGTCGGCTCACCGTCGGTGATCATGATGATCTGCTTCGTCCCCGGCTGGCGGGACAGCAGGCGCCGGCTGATCTGGAAGCCGTGCTGCATGTTGGTGCCGTAGACGAAGTCCCACGAGACCTCCGGCAGCTCCTGCGGGCGGATCTCCCGGGCCACCTCGCTGAAGCCGACCAGGCCCAGGTAGTCGCGGGGGAACTGCGTCGAGATCAGCGCGTGCAGCGCCATCGCCACCTTCTTGGCGGCGAGGAAGTTGTCGCGCATCGGCATCGACAGCGACAGGTCGAGCATCAGCACCGTCGACGACCGCACGAGCTGCTCGGTGCGCTCGACCTCGAAGTCGTCCGGGTGCAGGCGCACCGGTGTGCCGCCGCCGGTGCGGGCGACCGCGTTGCGCACCGTCCGCTCGATGTGCAGGTTGAACGGGTCGCCCCACTCGTAGGGCTTGGTCTCGTAGCTGCGCTCGTGCCCGGCGCCCGTGCGCTCGATCTCGTGGCGGCCGAGCTTGTCGCGAGCGAGCTTCTCGAACAGGTCGTTCAGCGCGTTGTCGCCGATGCGTCGCAGGCCCCTGGGCGTCAGCTCCAGCCGGCCCTCCCGCTGGTCGATCAGCCCGGCCTCCTGCAACAGGCGGGTGAGCCGGCCCAGCTCCTCCAGGCTGCGGGCGGCGTCGTCGCCGAGGAGCTCGCGGGCCCGGTCGACGTCGACCTCGGCCAGCGCCCCCGGGTTGGCGGCGCCCCGCAGCAGCTGCTCGAGGCGGTCGAGGTCGCCCAGCTCCTCGAGCGTCGAGACGGCCTGGGCCATGCCCACGGGGTCCTGGCCCTGGAAGTCGTAGCCCTCGTCCCAGCCCATCTGCGGGAACAGCTGGCGCAGGTGGCTGCCGAGCTGGTCGACCTGCCAGCGCAGGTCCATGTCCTCGAGGAGCTGCTCGGCCAGGGACTGGATCTGCGCCCGCTGCTCGGGCGTCATCGACGCCAGCATCGCCTGCATGGCGGCCATGCGCCGGGCCAGCACCTCGAGCAGCTCGTCGAGGTCCTTCGGGTCCTCGGGGAAGAAGTCCCCGTAGCGCTCCATGAAGCCCTCGAAGTCGGGCTCCTCGCCCCGGGCGCGCTGGTCGAGCATCCGGTTGAGCTCGGCCATCATGTCCTTCATGCGCGCCATGTCCTCGGGCGTCATCGACTGCACGGCGCCGGTCATCCGGCTGACGTAGCTGTCGAGGACCTGCTGGCGCAGCTGCTCGACCAGCTCCTCGAACCGCTGCTGCGCGACCGCCGAGGCGAAGTCGTAGCCCTGCAGCTCGCGCACCATGCCGGCCAGGTCGGGCGGGAGCATCTCCAGCCGCATGTTGCGCTCGTCCGCCGCCCCTCGGGCGGTCTCGGCGCGGCGGGGGTCGCCGCTCTGCTCGGCCTCGCGGACCTGGCGGTCGATCTCCTCCCGCTCCATCTGCACGACCTCGCGCAGCTGCTCGGCGATCTCGTCGTAGACACCGCCGAGGTCGAAGCGCTCGAGCCGCTCCTGCCGCTCGCGCCGCAGGCGCTCCAGGAGCTCGCGCACCCCTTCGATGCGCTGCCCCTGCCGGTCGCGGAACCCCTGCTGGAGCATCCGGCGCAGCGCGGCGTGCAGGTCGCCGTGGTAGAGCAGGTCGTCGGTGATCTGCTCGAGCACCGCGTCCGCGTCGAGGTCGAAGCCGACCTGGGTGCCGTCCCAGCGGCTGTAGCGGAACCGGGGCGTGGCCATCCCGCGCCACGGTATCCCGCCCGGGCGGCTCTCGGACGGGGACGGACGGGCCGACCTGCGTCGCCGCGCCCCCGGGCGGAATGCCGGCGGGCGAATGGCGGTTGGACCCCCGCGATGCGCGTCGAGGTCTGGTCAGACGTGGTGTGCCCGTGGTGCTACGTCGGCACCCGCCGGTTCGAGCTCGCGGTCGAGCGGTTCCGTGCCGACGGCGGTGGGGAGGTCGAGCTGGTCCACCGGGCCTTCGAGCTCGACCCCCACGTGCCGCCGGAGGGCGCGGACCTCGCCGAGCACCTGGCCCGCAAGCTCGGCGGGCGGGAGCAGGTGGCGGCCGCCCACCGCCGGCTCGCCCGGCTCGGCGCCGAGGTCGGCGTCGAGCTCCGCTGGGAGGGCAAGCGGCGCGTCAACACCTTCGACGCCCACCGGCTCGGCGCCTGGGCGCTCGAGGTGGCCGGGCCCGAGGTCCAGGCCGCGCTGCACCAGGCCCTGTTCCGCGCCTACTTCACCGACGGCGCGGACGTCGCGGACCACGGCGTCCTCGCCGGGCTGGCCGCCGAGGTCGGGCTCGACCGCGACCGGGCGGCCGAGGCGCTGGCCACCGGGGCCGGCGCCGACGCCGTGCGCGCCGACGAGCAGCGGGCACGCACGGCCGGGATCCACGCCGTGCCCACCTTCGTCGTCGAGGGCCGGTGGACCATCCCGGGCGCCCAGGACGTCGAGACCTTCCTGGCGGTGCTGCGCCGGGCGCACGAGCGGCTCGTCGCCGCCCCCGCCCCGGAGGCCGACGACGGGTGTGCGGACGGCGCCTGCAGCGCGTAGGACGCAGGGGATGGCGCGCACCGGCACCGATCCCCACACGACGACCCGCCGCCCCTGGTGGGGGACCGCCGCGGCGGCCACCCAGTGCGAGGGCGCGGCGCCCCGCTCGGACTGGGCGGGGTGGGAGGCCGACGGCCGCGTCCCCGCCTCCCGCGACGGCAACGGCTTCCGCACCCGCTACGAGGACGACCTCGCCCTCCTGGCGACCCACGGGCTGCGCCACCACCGCCTGACCGTCGAGTGGGCCCGGCTCGAGCCCCACCCCGGCCGCTGGCACGAGGACGAGGTCGCCCACCTGCGCCGGGTGCTCACCGCCGCTCGCGACGCCGGCGTCGAGGTCTGGGTGTGCCTGATGCACGGGACCGCCCCGGGCTGGTTCACCGACGACGAGCGGGGGTGGCTCGACGACCGGGCCGTGCTGCGCTGGGCCCGCCACGTCGACCGGGTGGCCGGGGCGCTCGGCGACCTGGTCGCCGGCTGGGTGCCGGTCCACGCGCCCGAGCTGACCGCCCGCCTCGGCTACGGGGAGGGCCTGTTCCCGCCGGGCCGGCGCGACGAGGACGACGAGCGGACCGCGCGCACCGCCCTGCTGGCCGCCGAGGCCGAGGCGGCCCGCCTGCTCCGCAGCGGCCCGGCGCCGGTGGCCGTCACCGCCCGGCCCGGCGTCGAGCACCACGGCGACGACCTGCTCGTCGTCGCGGCGCCGGTCGACGAGCTCGCCCGGGCGCTGGAGGCGACGGCCGAGGTCGCCGGGGAGGCCCCGCTGCTGGTCGTCACCGGCGACCCCACCGGTGGCGAGACCGGGGGCACCCGGCCCGGCGGCACCCCGGCCGGCGCGGACCGGGACGGTGCCGAGCGCAACGAGCGCGACGAGGGTGAACGCGACGGGGAGGGCACCCGCCCCGAGGCCGAGGAGCGGCGGGCCGAGCGGCTGCGGCGCGCCGTCGCGGCCGTCGACGACGCGGTCGCCGGCGGCCTGCACGTCGTCGGCGCCTGGCACCAGCCGGCGATCGACGGCTACGAGTGGCACCGCGGCTTCACCGCCCGGCTCGGGCTGTTCGACCGCGACCGCGAGCCCCGGCCGGCGCTGGAGGTCCTGCCGGTCGAGCACGGCGCGCCGGCCGCCCCGGCCGGGCCGGCCGGGGACCGGACCGGTGGTCAGGCGCGGGACCGGTAGGTCGCCCGCCCGTCGACCGCGTCCTTGTTCAGGCGCTTGCTCAGGTGCAGGCCCTCGAGGACCAGCTCGACGGCGCTGGCCACCGTCGCCGGGCTCTCGTCGCCGTCGCAGAGGGGGCGCACGACGTCCCGCAGCTCCGGCACCTCCTCGACGAGGCGGGCGAGCTCGGGTGAGGTGACGTCCTCGCCCGTGTGCACCACCCGCCCCTCGTCGAAGGCGGCGACGACCGGGCGCAGCGCGCCGAGGTCGACGGCCTCCTTGAACACCGTGAGCACCGCCGCCCGCAGCAGGTGGTCGGCGATCTGCTCCTCGCGGCCGTCGTCCAGCGCCTCGATCTCGACCTTGCCCATCGTCGACGCGGCGAGCGCCTCGAGGTCGGAGACCCGGGGGCTGACGTCGCGCTCGCCGTGGCGCAGCGCCCGGCGGATGGCGTTGGCCACCATGACCTCGTGGTTGGCCACGGTCAGCCGCACCGACACGCCCGAGCGCTGGTTGATGTGCGGGCTCTCGCGGGCCAGCTGGCTGAGCGTGGCCACGATGCGGGTCATGTGGTCGGGCACGGTCACCCGCACACCCTCGACGTCGAACGGGCGGGACTCCTGGAGGGCGATCGCGACCTCGGTGTCGACGTCCAGCGGGTAGTGGGTGCGGATCTGGCTGCCGAAGCGGTCCTTGAGCGGCGTGATGATCCGTCCCCGGTTCGTGTAGTCCTCGGGGTTGGCCGAGGCGACGAGCAGGACGTCGAGGGGCAGGCGGATCTTGTAGCCCCGCACCTGCACGTCGCGCTCCTCGAGCACGTTGAGCAGGCCGACCTGGATGCGCTCGGCCAGGTCGGGCAGCTCGTTGATGGCGAAGATCCCCCGGTTGGTCCGGGGCACCAGCCCGTAGTGGATGGTCAGCTCGTCGGACAGGTAGCGGCCCTCGGCCACCCGGATGGGGTCGACCTCACCGATCAGGTCGGCGATCGAGGTGTCCGGCGTGGCCAGCTTCTCGCCGAACCGCTGGTCGCGGTGGACCCAGGCGATGGGCGTGTCGTCCCCCTCGGCGGCCACGAGGTCGCGGGCGTGCCGCGACACCGGGTTGTAGGGGTCGTCGTTGATCTCGCTGCCGGCGACGACCGGCATCCACTCGTCGAGCAGCCCGACGAGGGCGCGGATCATGCGGGTCTTCGCCTGGCCGCGCTCGCCGAGGAAGATGATGTCGTGCCCGGCGAGCAGGGCGTTCTCGAGCTGGGGCAGGACGGTGTCCTCGTAGCCGAGCACCGACGGGATCAGCTGCTCCCCGGCGGCGATGCGGGCGACGGCGTTGCGGCGGATCTCCTCCTTCACCGGGACGGAGGTCCAGCCCGAGGCCCGGAGCTCGCCCAGAGTGGCGGGCCGTGGTGCGTCCGACATGCGCGCCAACCTACCGGACCCCTGCCGCGACGCGTGCCGACGGCCGGGGCGGCACTACCCTGCCCGGAACCATGGACGCGGCGCCCGGAACGCAGCGCGACCTGGCCGACGGCTGGCGTGCGGCCGAGGCCGACGAGCACCTCCGACGGTCCTACACCGACCACGACTTCGACGACGGCGACTGGCCGGAGGTCCGGGTGCCCGGGCACTGGCGCTCGTCGCCCGCCTTCGCCGGCTCCGACGGCCCGGTCCTGCACCGGTGCCGCTTCGAGGCGCCGCCGCCCCCGCCCGGCCGGCGGGCCTGGCTGACCTTCGAGGGCGTCTTCTACCAGGGCGACGTCTGGCTGGACGGCGGCTACCTGGGCGACACCGAGGGCTACTTCGTCCCCCACACCTTCGAGGTCACCGACGCGCTGCGGTCCCGGACCGAGCACGCGCTGGCGGTCGAGGTCACCTGCCCGGCGCAGCCCACCGCGCCCCGCCGGGCCATCACCGGCGCCTTCCAGGCCGCCCCCTGGCTCGACCCGTCGTGGAACCCCGGCGGCATCTGGCGCCCGGTCCGGCTGCACGAGACCGGGCCGGTGCGCATCGCCGCCCTGCGGGTCGTGTGCGCCGAGGCGACGGTCGAGCGGGCCGTGCTCCGGCTGCACGCGGTGCTCGACAGCGACGACGCCCGGCGGGTGCGGCTGCGGACCGAGGTGGGCGGCGTCGACCACGAGGCCGACCAGCCGCTGGCCGCCGGGGCCAACGAGGTGCGCTGGACGGTCACGGTCGAGCGGCCGGTGCTGTGGTGGCCCCGGGCGCTCGGCGACCCGGCCCTCCACGACGTGCGGGTCGCGGTGCTGCTGGCACCCGGCGACGGCCCCGACGCCGAGCCGCCCGGCGACGCCGCCGGCCCGGACGGCGCCCGGGGCGTGGCCGTGAGCGACGAGCGGCGCCTGCGCACCGGCCTGCGCTCGGTGCAGCTGCGGCGCTGGGTCGCCCGGGTCAACGGCGAGCGGCTGTTCCTGAAGGGCGCCCTCCTCGGCCCCACCCGCCAGGCGCTCGCCGAGGCGCCGGGCGACGAGGTGCGCCGCGACGTCGAGCGCGCCGTCGACGCCGGGCTCGACCTGCTACGGGTCCACGGGCACGTCGCCCGGCCCGAGCTCTACGAGGCCGCGGACGAGCGGGGCGTGCTGCTGTGGCAGGACGTGCCGCTCGTCGGGCCCTACCTGCGGGGCATCCGCCGCCAGGCGGCCCGCCAGGCCCGGGCGATGGTCGACCTGCTCGGCCACCACCCCTCGATCGCCCTGTGGTGCGGTCACGACGCCCCCACCGCGGACCCGGCCGCCGTGCCGGGCGAGCCCACCGGCACCACCGCCGACGCCCTCCGCCGGCTGGCGACCCAGCAGCTGCCCACCTGGAACCGCACGGTGCTCGACGGCTCGGTTCGCCGGGCGCTGGAGAAGGCCGACGGCTCCCGGCCGGTCGTGCCCCACTCGGGCGTCGCCCCCCACCTCCCCCAGCTCGAGGGCACCGACACCCACCTGTCGCTCGGCTGGCTGGCCGGCGACGAGCGCGACCTGCCCGACCTCGCCCGCCGGCTGCCGCGGCTCGTGCGGTTCGTCACCGCCCCTGGCCCAGAGTCGCTGCCCTCCGGCGACAGCGCGGGGTTCGCCGCCCCCGAGCGGTGGCCGGACCTCGACTGGGACGGGCTGGCGCGGCACCACGGCCTGCGCCGCGCCGTGCTCGATCGGCGCGTGCCGCCCGAAGGCTACGCCACCTTCGACGGCTGGCGGGACGCCACCCAGCGCTACCAGGCCACCGTCGTGCGCCGGCACGTCGAGGAGCTGCGGCGCCTCAAGTACCGGCCCACCGGCGGGTTCGCCGTCGGGCTGCTGGCCGACGGCCGCCCCGCCGTCTCCCCCGCCCTGCTCGACCACCACCGCCGCCCGAAGGCCGCCTACGAGGCCCTCCGGGACGCCTGCCGCCCGGTCATCGTCGTGGCCGACCGCCTGCCGGCCACCGTCCCGGCCGGCAGCCCGCTGGCGCTGGACGTCCACGTCGTGTCCGACCTGCGGGTGCCGGTCGAGGGGGCTCGGGTGACCGCCCAGCTCTCCTGGCCCGGCGGGAGCCACGCCTGGCACTGGGTGGGCGACGTCGGTCCCGACGAGTGCGTGCGGGTCGGCACCGTGCAGGCGGTGGCGCCCGCGCTCGACGAGTCCACCGCCGGCACGCTCGCCCTCGACCTGCGGATGCGCCTGCCCGGCGGCGAGGTCGTCACCAACCGCTACGAGGCCCGCCTCACCTGACCGGCGCGGGCGCCCCGGCCGCCCACCGCAGCCGCCCCGGCAAACCGGGCGACGCCGGCGTACCGACCCGGCCACAATGGGCGCGGTGAGCGCGCCCGCCACGCAGCAGCTCGTCGTCCGGCGCTGGGAGCCCGGCGACGTGCCCGCGCTCCACGAAGCCGTCCTCGACAGCATCGAGCACCTGCGGCCCTGGATGCCCTGGATCGCCAAGGAGCCGCTCGGCCTGGAGGAGCGGCGGCAGCTCGTGGCCGGGTGGATCGCGTCGTGGGAGGCGGGCGACCGGGTCTGCGGACTCTTCGTCGGCGACCGGGTGGTCGGGTGCGCCGGGCTGCACGACCGCATCGGCCCCACCGGCCGCGAGATCGGCTACTGGGTGCGGGCCGGCGAGACCGGCCGGGGCTATGCCACGATCGCGGCGCGCACGCTCACCGACATGGCCTTCGCCATGCCGGGCATCACCCGGGTGGAGATCCAGCACGACGTCGCCAACGTGGCCAGCGGCCGGGTCCCCGCCAAGCTCGGCTTCACCCCCGTGCGCGAGGTCCCGCACGCACCCGAGGCCCCCGGCGAGACCGGGCTGCGGCGCGTCTGGCGCGTCGAGCGCGACCGCTGGCGGGCCCGCCGCGCCGAGCTGGGCTGATTTCCTGGCCTCCGGATCGGGAGGACTACCGTCTGCGCCAGGACGGATGACGAGCCCCGTTCCGGGAGGCTGAACGAGCGATGCAGACGATGGAGCGACAGCGCGTCGCCCCGGTGCACCCCCGCCCCCGCCGCCCCGCT
>Ga0079224_100017389_pt1 | contig 10132 bp, 5 predicted proteins | sample Stecom2015_FD_80414 | JGI IMG/M metagenome (GOLD analysis project Ga0079224, IMG submission 80414) | Agricultural soil microbial communities from Utah to study Nitrogen management - Steer compost 2015 | ecosystem: Environmental > Terrestrial > Soil > Agricultural land | place: USA: Utah... | reverse complement strand
TTTTATGGGCAAACCGGCTTATTTGTATCGTCCGGAGCCCCTTTATGAGAGGGTGGAGGATACACTCTATACTACGGATATGAAAGCAGACGTTTCCCGTCTGGTAGAAGAATTTGAAGCCCATGTCCCCCGGGAGTGGGTGATCGACTATCTTCAGGACCGTCTGGGAGCGGAGTCGGTACAGGAGATGGAAGGCGGCAAGATTCGGGTGCTGTTCTACGACCGGGAGTTGACGAAGAACAAGGTGGGAAAAACCCGGAAGTTTCTCCGCACCTTTGAACGCCATGTGGACGAATACCTGCTGCAGAAGGGGATTCGGTTGTATAAGGGGTGAATGTACGAAAGCGGGGGCATCGACATGTATATCCTGGAAAAGTACAAACAGGTCCGGCGCGTCGGCATGGAGCTGAACAACCGAATGTTGGAACAGTACGTCATGAGGGAACAGTTGGAAGCGGCGGGGCGGCTCCTGGGAGTATTGTCGGGAAACTATTTGCATATTTCGGAGGAGGAGGAACCCGCGTTTTTCGATTTTCTGCTGCACGAGCCGTATATGGACGGTCCAACGGCAGTGGAACAATACCGACGGGATCATCCGCAAATGGAGTGGATCGAGAAACAACTGACGGAGGCTTTCCTCGCTGCCTACACCTCGTTGTTTATGGTCGCCGGGTTCCGCAGGGAGGAATCGACCCTGATCCTCGAAGATTTGCTCAATGGGGGATTGATTCCCTTGCTAGACATCCACTACAGCCGGACGGCTGAACCGGGAACCCTGCTGTTCACGCGGGTCGTTCCGTACAGGGGGTTTAATATGTCATCGGGCTTTTCCCTACATTTTTATCTTGAAGCGGACCGGCTGATCCAGAAATATCAAAAACAATACAAAAAAGTGCCGTCCGATACAGATTCGATCCGGCGCTTCGTCGCCTTTTTCGCGTTGAGCCGACGGTACGGGACACCGGCGATTCACCGGTCCGTCCAGTGAAAAATCCTTCATTGATCGGACCCTCCGTTCCTTATTTTGCTATAATGGGACCATAAACGACACGGATGGACAGGAGGCGGTTCCGATGGACGAACGGGTGTTCAAACCGGTGAAGGAAGCTTCCTATCTCACGGCGGGGAACGCTTGGCGGTACCGGGCGATCCTGCGCTTTTTCTACCAGCGGTACGAGCGGATGCAGCACTTTCTGCTGCCCGAGGAGGTGTTCCGCCATTTGAAGCGCTTTCCCCACTTCCGCGATTACACCGAGGAGCAGTTGCAACAGGATCTCAGCCAACTGGTGGAGTGGAACAACCTGGTCCCACGGCAGGATACCGGACGGATCCAGACCATCGAGGAGTTTAAGAAGCGGAAGTTCCGATACCAGCTCACCCCCTACACGGTGGAGCTGGAGCGGATGGTGATGGCGCTGGAGAAGATGGGGGACGGATACGGCGGCTCCCTGGAGCGGACGCTGTTCGACCGGCTGCTACAGTCGCTCCTTACGCTGACCGAACGGGACGACGAAGGGGAACACCGCGTTTTTCACTGGTCCGATGAGCGGATCTACCGGCTGTGGCAGGACGTGGCGAATGATTTCCATGAACTGACCCGCAATGCGATGGACTATATCGCCCACCTGCAGAGCGAAAAAGTGGAGGAGCGGATGAAAGAGGAAGCCTTTTTCGCCTTCAAAGAGGTGGTGATCCGTTACCTGCGGGATTTCATGATCAGCCTCCAGCGCACCTCTTACCGCATCGAAGGGTTGCTGGAGGAGACAGATGCGGATTTCGTCCGGCGGCTGGCGGAACGGCTGGCCGATTACGAGCTGTCCATCCCCCGCCTGGAGGAGCGCCCCGTCAGGGAGGAACTGGTGGAGCGCCGGATCGGCGAGTGGGAGGACCTGAAGCGCTGGTTTTTCGGGGACGGGGGACAGGAGGCGGAACTGGTTTACCTCCAGAACGCCACCAACGAGACGATCCGCAAAATCACGCGGTTCGCCCAACGGCTGGGGGAGACGGTCCATCACATGCGCAGCCGGCGGGCGGATTACCTCCATCTGGCGAAGTGGTTTACCTCCCTGGAAACCCTCGACGAGGCACACAAGTTGTCCGCCTGCGTCTTCGGCGTCTTCCGCACCCGCCATCTCAAGGTGGAGGAGCCGAAAGGGACGGAATCCTTGGATGTGGAGGTATGGGAGGCACCTCCCGCCCCCGTGATTCTCAAACCCCGGATTACCGCCTACCGGGAACGGGTGAAGCCGAATGCCGCTGACGACCACACCGCGCGGAAACGGGCGGTGAGGGAAACCTACCTCCGGCGGAAGGAAGAAGAACAGCGATTGCTCGCGGAACTGATCCGGCAGGACCGGATCGTCCTGCGGGAGCTGCCCCCGGTGAAACCGGTGGTGCGCAAAACCCTGCTCTCTTGGATCGCCAAATCAATGGCCCATCCGGAGCGGATCGGCAAGACGGAGACCGGCCGCCCTTTTCGCCTGGAGGTGGCCAGCAACCGGATCATCCGGCTCCGGGCGGAGGACGGAGTGCTGGAGATGCCGGACATCGTCTTTCATTTCGATTAATGGAGGGGGGTTCCTGTGTCTCGCGATGCTGCCTTTGACGAAAAAGCGCGGGAAGCCTTGGGTATTCTCCTGGAAAACTTCTGGATCCTGCGGGACCGGCAGCCGGAGGAATACGCCATGATCCGAGACCGGGAAGCGGCACTGAAGCGATTTGTCCGAGACAAGCTGGGCTACCGCCTGATCGTCCACCGGCATTTCGCCAAATTGGAAAAGATCCCGGCCCGACCGGAACCCTGGATGGGCATGGAGACGTTTGAGCATCTCCGGGATTACGCAATGTTCTGCTGCCTGCTGGCCCACATGGAAAACGTGGCCGTCGACGAACCGTTTCTTTTGTCCGCCCTCTGCGAGGAGCTGAAAGTCCTGTACCCCGGGGAGGTCCCGATGGATTGGGAAAATTACGAACACCGCAAATCATTGGTCCGTGTGGTGAAAACGGCAGTCCGGCTGGGCATCTTGACCGAGGTGGATGGGGATACGGCCGCCTTCCAGCAGAACGAGCAGGCGGAGGTGTTGTACGAAGTGCCCGTGGCGGCCCGTTATTTCATGCGGACGTTTCCGAAGGATTTGACCAGGTTTTCGTCGGGGGAAGCGATCCTGCAGGCGGAAGCGGCGGCGGAGGAGGACTCCTCCCTCCGGCGGCGCCACCGGGTGTATCGGCAATTGCTTCTCTCCCCGGCGGTGTACCGGGAGGAGATGGAGGAGGCGGACTTCCTCTATTTGCTCCGTTTTCGCCACCGGCTGGAGGAGGATTTCGCCGAATACCTTGGCTTCCGCCTGGAGATCTACCGGAACACCGCCCTGTTGTCCGCTCCGGAGGCCCGGGCGCGCCTCACGCTGTTTCCCGACAGCCGGGCGATCTGTGACATCGCCCTGCAAATGGGGGAGGAAACGCGTCGCCGGCTGGCGGCGGGGGAGGTGAAGGTGGAGGCCGACGGGACGATCCGCCTCACCCCGGTGGAATGGGAGCAGTGGGTGGGCGCCCTGAAGGAATCCCGGGGCGCCGGTTGGAGCAAGCAGTACCGGACCGCCTTGGTGAAGCAGACGGCGGCAGAACTTTTGGCCCTGTTGAAGGAGTGGAAGATGGCTACCGTCGACCCGGAGTCGGGGATGATCCGGCTTTACCCCCTCCTCGGTCGGCTGGCGGGGGAGTACCCGGCGGACTTCGATCCGGCGGGCAGGGATATAAAAAAAGAAAGGGAGGGACGGTCGTGAACGGGCGCTGGCGGCTCAACCGGGCGGGAATTTTTAATTTTTGGTATTATGATGAGGAAATTTTCCCCTTTTCAGATGGAAAGCTCCTCCTCCGCGGAACCAACGGTTCGGGGAAGTCGGTCACCATGCAGAGCCTGATTCCCCTTCTGCTGGACGGGAAAAAGAGCCCGGACCGGCTCGATCCCTTCGGTTCCCGGGCACGGCGGATCGAGGATTACCTCCTTGGGGAAAAGGGGGTGGTCGACCGGGATGAGCGAACCGGATACCTCTACCTGGAGTACCGGCGCAGGGGAACGGAGCAAACCCTGACCACCGGGATCGGGCTCCGGATCCGCCGGAACGGCCCTCTCCAGTTCTGGGGCTTTCTCGTAACGGACGGGCGGCGGATCGGCGAAGATTTTTTCCTGTACAAGACGGAGCCGGACGGATCCGGGGGCATCCAGAAGATCCCCCTGACCCGGCGGGAACTGGAGGCGCGTATCGGGGACGGCGGCGCAGTGGTGCAGAGCCAGCGGGAGTACATGGAACTGGTCAACCGCCACCTGTTCGGCTTTCACACCCTGGAAGCCTTCGAAGACCTGATCAAGCTCCTGATCCAGCTGCGCAGCCCGAAATTGTCCAAGGATTTCAAGCCGACCGTCATCTACGAAATCCTGAACGAGTCCCTTCCCCCGCTGACTGACGAAGAGTTGCGCCCGCTGTCGGACACGATCGAGGCGATGGACCAGATCCGGAGCGAGCTGGACCAGCTGGTGCGGGAGCGGCGCTCCCTCGACCGCCTGTGCAGGCAGTATGACCAGTACAATCGCGCGGTACTGGCGGAAAAGGCGGAAGGGTGGATCCGGGCGGCGGACTTGGCCGCCCGTTTGAAGCGGGAGAAGGAAGGCCTCCAGCGGGAACGGGCGGAAGCGGAGGAGCGGCTGGCCGGGCTGGAGCGTCGCCTGGAGGAAATCAAGCGGGAGGGAAAGGTGCTTGCCGCGGAACGGGATGCTCTGATGCGGCACGACGTCTTCCGGGCGGAAAAGGAAAAGGCGGAGCTGGAACAGAAGCTGAAGGACCGGGAGCGGGCCCGTCGGCACAAGGAGGAGCTCCTGATGCAGAAGAAGCGGAAGGAGCGCGAATTGGACGAGCAGATCCGCCGGGAGGAAGAGAATCGGCACCGCCTTCGGAAGGAGATCGGGGAGCAGCTGGAGGAGATGGACTACCTGGCGGAGGAGGCCGCTTTTGCGGCCCACTCGCTGTCGACGGCCGATTACCGCCGAAACACCGGGGAGCCCTTCTCCTTCCGCCTGTGGGAACAGGAGGCCCGTCAGCACGACGAGCGGCTGAACCGGGTGCTTACCACCCTTCGGGAGGAAACCCGGATGAAGGAGCGATATGCGGAGACGGAGGCGGAGCTGGGGGAAGCCCGCCGGCAGTGGGATCTTTCCCGGGTGGAGGAAAAGAAGTGGGCGGAGCTGTTGGAGGAGGAACGAGCCGGTTGGATTGCCGCCGTCTACCGGTGGAACGGGGAAAACCGAGAGATACGGTTGGATGAGGAAGCCCTGCGTCTCCTGTCCCATCGGGTGGCCGATTTTCCGGAACAGACGGACCGGGAGCAGCTCCGGGAACTGCTGACGGCGGCCACCGAAGAGGTGCGGCGGTCCATTCGAGAGGAGATTCTCCGCCTTGACCACCGGATCGGACAATTGGAAGCGGAAATGAAGGGTGTCGAGAAGGCGATCGAAGAGTGGCGGGCGAAAAGGGATCCGGAGCCGCCGCGCCATTCGGATACGGAGCAGGCCCGGCGGGAGCTCCGGGAACGGGGGATCCCCTTCGTCCCCTTATACGCAGCGGTGGAATTTCGCGATGCCGTTTCCGCCGCCGAACGGGAGCGGATCGAGTCGGCCCTGATGCAGATGGGCATTCTGGACGCGCTGATTGTTCCCTCCGCGATGCTGGAGTCCGGCGGGGAGGCGGTCCGCCACGACCGGGTGTTGAAGCCGGCTCCGCACCTGTTGGCGCCCACCTTGGCCGACTACCTGTACCCGGTGGAGGGGGAAGGGATGCCGGTATTGGCGGAAGATGTCGACCGGGTGCTGCGCAGCATCCGGATCGGGGAAGCGGCCGGAGAAGAGACGGCGGTTCTCCCCAACGGCACCTACCGAATCGGACCCCTCCGCGGCCACGCGCCCCGGGAGGAGCAAGCTGTCTACATCGGGAAGGAAGCCCGCCGGCAGTACCGGTTGCGGGAGATCGCCCGGCTGGAGGCGGAGTGGGACCGGCTCCGGCGGGAGCGGGACGAATGGGCGGAGCGGCGCCGGGAGCACGCGGCCCGTTTGGAGCGCTTGGAGGAGGAGTACCGCCGGTTCCCCGACGACAAAGGCATCCGGAACGCTTTTTCCGAGTGGGATCGAGCCCGCCGCGAGGCGACCGCCGCCGAGCGGGAGGTGGACAAGCGAAACGAAAAGCTGAAGGAGGTTCTCGCCCGGTGGCAGCGGGTAAAAGCTGACCTGCGGGAACAGGCCCAGGGAATCGATCTGCCCGCGGAGGAGTCGGCCTATGCTGCGGCGGTCGAAGGGATGCGAACCTACTGCGACCGGCTGGGGGAAGTCCGGCGCCTCGACGAACAGCTGGAGGATTCCCGCCGCCGTCAGGCCCTTTTGGAGCAAAACCGGGACGAGGTCATCGCCGATGTGGACGAACTGAAGGGGGAGCTCCGCTTCATTTGCGATGAGCTAGAAACAGCACGTCTGCGTTTGGAGCAAGTGAATAAGCGGCTCGAAGCGATGGGTGCCGAGGCGATCCGCGCGCGGATCGCCGGGGTGGAACGCCGTCTGCGGGAGCTTCCCCAGGAGGAGGAGACCCTGATCCGCGACACAGAAAAGCTGAAGGCGGAACAGGCGGAGCGGGAGCGGGAGCTTACCCGGTGTGGTGAGGAGGAACGGCGGGCGGACCGGCTGCTCACCCGCTGGACGGAGGTGTTCCGGGAGGAGGACCACCTGCAGCGCTCCTTTGTTCCCCGGTCGGCGGCGGAAATGGAAGGGGGTGACGGGGAGTCGCCGATTGCCGGCCGTGCTCAGGCGGTGTTGGCCGCGTGGAAAAGGGATGGCGCTCCCGAACGGGACAAGGCGGCGGAGGGGCTGAACCGCCTGTTCCATCAGGAGCAGGCCGCACTGGTGGAGTATCGCCTCACCCAACAGACCCTTTTTGAGGATGTGGAGGTCCCGGAAGAACCGGACGGTACCGGGGAGGAGGCTGTGAGCGACTCCTGGCGGCTCCGATGGGAGGAGCTTAGGACGAAAACCCGCCGCCTCCTGCTCAGTATGGAGTATGAAGGGGCGCGGGTCAGCCCGTACGCCGTCAGAGCCCGGGTGGAAGAGGCAATCCACCGGAAGGAGCAGATTTTGGCGGAGAAGGACCGGGAGTTGTTTGAGGAGATCATCCTGAACAACATGGGGAAGATCATCCGCGCGCGGATCCGTCGGGCGGAACGCTGGGTGGAGGAGATGAACTGCCTGATGGAAGCGCGGGACACCTCCAGCGGGCTGACCTTCTCCATCCGTTGGAAACCGCGTCCCGCCGAACACGAGGACGAGCTGGACACCCGGGAACTGGTGGAACTGCTGATGCGGGATCCCCGGGTGATGAAGGAGAGCGACATCACCCGGATCGCCACCCATTTCCGAACCAAGATCGCGCGGGCCAAGGAGATGCAGGAGGAGGGGGAGAACTTCCACCGGCTAATCAAGGAGATCCTGGATTATCGCCGCTGGTTTTCCTTCACCCTGTACTGCCGCCGGGAGGGGGAGCCGCGCCGGGAGTTGACCAACCATGTTTTCTATACCTTCAGTGGCGGCGAAAAGGCGATGGCCATGTACATCCCCCTCTTTTCCGCCGCCCATTCCCGCTACGCCGAGGCGCGCCCCGACGCCCCGCGGATCATTTCCCTGGACGAGGCTTTTGCCGGCGTGGACGAAAACAATATCCGCGACATGTTCGACCTGCTGGAAGAGCTGGATTTCGATTACATCATGAATTCCCAGGCGTTGTGGGGCGACTACGACACCGTTTCCAGCCTGTCGATCTGCGAACTCGTCCGGCCGAAAAACGCTCCTTACGTCACCGTGATCCGCTACCGGTGGAACGGAAAAGAGCGGCTCCTGCAGGCGGATGCGGAGGCAGCGGCGGCGGAGGCAGAGGGAGGGCGGTAGGGGACGGGGAGCCCTCCAGCGCCAAGTTGTCCACCGTATCCCGACCGTAAGTACGGGTGAATGAGTCCCGATCGGGAACCGGCGGGGGTTGTGCCGCTCCGGATCGTTGAACGGGAAAAGTACTCAAGGCCCCTTTTTTCCCTTCCATCGCCATGGATGAAGGCATTTGGGATGGGAGACACCTTTTCCTGTAGGGACGGCGGTTCTGTTTTTTGCTGTTTCAGATGGGAGGGGAAGGAACAGACTGGTGAAAAACGATGATCGGAGGAGGAGAAGTACCGCGGAATGCCTTTGCCGTCGCAACGAAGGGTCGCGGTACCCTCTCCGGCGTCCGATCGGCGGTTTTTACCGGATTGAAAGGGATCCGTGAGAAAACCGATGAGATGGAGGGCGATTCATTCGCGTCGCCGCCCCGCATAGGCGAGAGTCTGGAAAGCACGGCTCCGATTAAGCCCGCGGTACGCTCTCCACCCTTTCACGTTCATCCAGAATGTAAACGAAAGAGGAATCGGTGATGACTGTGGAGGAACGGAACGATTTTGCCGGCCGAGAGGCGGAGCGGACGGCTCCGGGCGGGGATGATCCCGCTTGGGATGGGGACCGCCTTCGGGAGGCGGTCGCTTTTTTCCGGAACGAAAAGGGGTTTCGCCGTCTGATTACGCTGATGATCCAAAAATATCGCGCTCTGGGACGGGTGGGCGGGTCGGTGAAGATCCGGGATCTGACGCCGGAGGAGCGGGAGGCCTTCTCCTCCTTCCTCGGTGCCAATTTCGAAGGTCGGCGGACGGCCGTCATTTCCCTGGAGCGGTTCGCCCGGGCGCTGGAGGAGACCCGGTTTGCCGGCCTTCCCCTGGCGGCTGTCCTAGAGGGGGTGGCAGGGGAGCCTCTCATTCCCGACAAGGAAAGGAGGGAACGGGAAGAGGCGCGGAAACGGGCCTTTTTCGACGGTCTGCGAGAACGGTTTCCCGCTTCCTACTGCCGGCGTTGGCTGGACGCCATCGGGGAGAAGCGGCCGGGAACCCGCGGGGTGCACCGGGCATACGATCGGGATCCCCGTTCCTTGGAGGAAAAGATGGAGCACGTTTTGGCTGCCCTGACGGAGCTGGAGCGGCGGAGGGGGGATCGTGACGCCGATCGGATGGAGCGGCTGCCCCTGTTTGCCGCCCGGATCACCGGCGATCCTCACGGGTTCGATCCGGATACGGAGCGGGGGCGCCTCCTGATGGCCGCTCTGACGCTCCTGCGGGCGGAGGATACCGGAGAAGAAGAGCTCCAGGCCCAACCGGAGGGCTCCCCCGCGGAGGCTCTCACGGAGCTGTATCACTTCTTCGGTCTACTCCGGGACGACTTGACCAATTTCGTCACCTGCACCGGCCTGTTGGCCTTTGACCGGCAGGGGAGAATTCTTCCCGTATTTGACGCCGCCTGCCGCTCCCGTTCCGTTCTCAACGTCCCCCTGCGGGAAATGATCCGGGTCGCACGGGCCTGTCCGGCGGCGATTTTTCCAGGGGAGGGTGGACAGGCGGGACGGTCGGGCCCTTTTTTTGGGTATCAACAGGAAGGGTGGGCGGAACAATCGGGAACGTTTCCCGGAAACCAGGAGGAAACGCGGGCGGATCGGCCGTGGTCTCTTTCCATGGATTGCGGGGAAGAGCGGACGGATCAGCCGGGGCCGCTTCCCGGTGCGCCCGTCTTTGTCGTGGAAAACTCCGGTGTCTTTTCCGCGCTGCTGGACGGTTGGGAGGATCCATTTCTCCCTCCTTTGATTTGCACCCATGGTCAGACGAAACTGGCCGCTCTCCTCCTGCTGGATGCCCTCGCCGCCGCAGGCGCGGTCATCCGCTATTCCGGTGATTTCGATCCGGAGGGTCTCCTCATGGCCGATCGCCTCCTCCGGCGCCATCCGAACCGGGTGCTACCGTGGCGTTACAGTGTCGACGACTACCTTTGCTGCCGCTCCGACAAGCCCCTCTCCCCCCGCCGGCTGAAACAGTTGATGGGCGTCCGCTCTCCCGCTCTGCAACCGGTGAAGGAAGCGATTCTCCGATCCGGCCGACCGGGCTACCAGGAGCGGATGGCGGACCGGTTGTTGGCGGATATGCGTCGGTTGACACACCAAATAATGAATGCAATCAGGCAAAAAGCTCTATAAATATG